>ERZ808051.276-NODE-276-length-63967-cov-5.482626_pt1 | contig 63967 bp, 53 predicted proteins | sample MGYA00380199_ERZ808051 | MGnify/ENA primary metagenome ERZ808051 (study PRJEB31490, sample SAMN06133391) | mouse gut metagenome | isolation source: J11 | host: mice | place: China: Chengdu | collected 2015-05 ... | reverse complement strand
CCTGCAGACCTCCGGGCGCAGCGCCGGGGACGGCACAGCAAACCAGCCCGGAAGCTTCCCTGCCTTTTCCTTCAGCTTCTCCAGCACCTCAGCCGAGTTCACGTCCTCCTGAACGGCGCACAAAGCCGTCCTTTGCTTTCCCTCAAAAAAACAGGCGATGTTTTCCCCAAGCTCCCTGCTCTGGAGCGTTCCCACGGTCTTCAGCCCATATCTTCTCCAAAGGGAAGCCGGAAGCCGGATGCTGTCGTCCCCCGTCTCCTTCAGAAGCAGCGTGACCACCGCAAAAAAGCAGGATAAAATTGCGCTCAGGATCAATGCCCTCACCGGGCGCACGTCGGGAATCACTTCCTCCGCGTCAACGCCGGAGTCGATGACGGAAATACTCTCAACCTCCCTGATCCAGCCCGGAAATTCCTCCGTCATCACCGCCTCCACCGCCAGCGCTATTCTGGCGCTTTTCTCAGGGCTTTCGGTTGTGACAATTGTAAAAGGAACTCTCAGATCAGATTCAAGAACAGCTGTTATTACTCTCCTGAGCTCTTCGTCGGATACGTTGATCTGCAAGCTGTTCTCCTGATTGAAGCTTTCCAGACGCCGCTGCAGCGCGTCTATAAAATTCTGTGCCCTGACATATGTGTTCCAGCTCATCTCGTTAATATAGATGACCGCCACAGCCGTATCCTCATTCATTTTATACTCAACCCGGTAAATCGACTTTGCCGCATACATGCTCTCCGTGCGGAGAAGCACGTTTTTCACATAATATCCTCCCCCGAAAAGCGCTGTCCCCAAAACAGTAACAGCTGCTATTATATGCAGCTGCCGAAGCATCCGAAGCACGGTGAGCCGCAAATCAAAGGGTTCCTTTCCATAATATACTTCCCGCATCCCATTCTCCTGTCCTGCTACAGTTCCTCATTATTTTCCGTCTGCTCTCTTCTCTTTTTTTCTTCCCTCAGAGCCGTGATCTGTTCCGCCTCCACGCCCTCCGTGCTGTCAGGCCAGAAAATAATCTTTAAGGTCAGCATCATCAGCTTGACATCCAGCCATACGGAATAATTTTCAATATATGTCAGATCCAGCTTCAGCTTATCGTAAGGCGACGTATTGTATTTTCCGTAAACCTGGGCAAAGCCTGCCAGACCCGCCTTTACCTTCATGCGAAAGACAAACTCAGGCATAACCTCCACATATTGAGCGATAATCTCCGGTCTCTCAGGTCTGGGACCGATGAAGGACATGTCGCCCTTAAGGATATTGAGCAGCTGCGGAAGCTCGTCTATTCTGCACTTCCTGATGATTTTTCCGATAGGCGTAATACGGTTGTCGTTCTTCTGCGCCAGTCTTGCCACACCGTCTCTCTCGGCGTCCGTCCTCATGCTGCGAAACTTCATTATGGAAAACTGACGCTGATTCATGGTACAGCGCACCTGCTTGTACAAAACCGGGCCGCCGTCATAAAGCTTAATGGCAATCGCAGTCACCAGCATAAAGGGGGAGGTTACTATCAGCAAAAGCAGGGAAAACACTATGTCAATACACCGCTTAATAAAACGCTGCTCCATGGTAAGGCTGTACTCCCTGGTCAACAGCATGGGGCTGTCAAAGACATGAAGCTCCTCCGCTCCCATTAATATAACATCCGATATTTTTGGAAGCAGATATACTCTGATTGAATTTCCATAGCAGAACTTAAGCAGACGGCTCCTATCCTCCACAGAGATATCTCCCAGCACCACCGCATTGCAGTCGTCCCTCTCATATGCCTGCAGGATAAGCCTGCAGACCTCTCTATAGCCTTCCTTCACATGAACGGTCCGTGTAATCAAATATTTATCGCTGCGGCTCTCAAATTTTGACTGCAGGCCCTCTATAGGCCTGTCCCCATGTATCAGCATAAGCTTTCTGGGCGGAAACAGGGAGCGGTACACCTTGTTCGCTATATTGATATAGACGACAATAACCGCCGTCTGTTCCAGCATCATGATTATAAACACCCTGGGATGAAAAAGCTGGAACGCCATGACGGACAGCTCCGCATAAATGACCAGATTCGCTATCAGCGTGGCAAACACCTGTGAAAAAATAAGCTCGGCATTTTTCAGATATCCCAGGCGCATACCGCCGTACATCAAGGAAAGCATAAGCAGGATCACCGCATAAATGGCTACTTCCAGAAGATGCCCCTTGAACCAGAACGCATCCCGCAGCGGCTCCACCACGCTGTGCTGATAATGTACCAGCCAATGATAGGCAAAAAGCCCGATCTCCAACCCAAGGCATACCGCAGTCAGCCCAAGGTTGATCAAGCGCTTAAATGTTCCCAATTTTCTGATTTTTTCTTCGTTGGTACCTGTTTTCAAAGCAGAATTCCTCCGCATTTTCCTATTAGTATACCACAATTTCGTGCGCTTTAGCGCACATGGAATCAGAAGTTGACACAGGCCCTTCTGTGTCAACATTGTACCACAATTTCGTGCGCTTTAGCGCGCATGGAATCAGAAGTTGACACAAGCCCTTCTGTGTCAACATTGTACCACAATTTCGTGCGCTTTAGCGCACATGGAATCAGAAGTTGACACAAGCCCTTCTGTGTCAACATTGTACCACAATCTGGAACCAAATACTACACCCTTCTTTTTACGGCACGCACCGCCCAAAAGCAGAAATGCCACGCGCTTCTCAACACGCCCAGCCCCTCCGCGTCCCGGTATAGCTTCCAGATGCGCCGTATTGCCTCCAGCTTATTGGAGGACAGGGTCTTCCCCGCCCTTCGGTACAGCGCCAGATTTTCATCCAGTCCCCATGCGGTATAGCCGTTGCGCAGTACCTTCCACCAGAGCGCCGTATCCTCGCTTTTTATAACGGGCATTTCCAGAAGCTCCCTGGAAATCTTCTCCGTATCAAACATCACGGTGGTGGTAAAAATGGTGGTGTTGCTCAACGCCTGTCTGTAGGACAGGGTCTGGGGCACTCGCACCACCTTTCCCGTTCCTCTGGCATTCTCGTCCGCAAACTCATAGCCCGTAAACGCAAACGCGGCTCCCCGGCTCTCCATAAATGCAAGCTGCAGCTCCAGCTTCCGGGGCATCCATAGATCATCCGCGTCCAAATAGGCGATATACCTGCCCCTTGCCTCCTGAAGTCCCCTGTTTCTCGCCCTTGCCGCACCCATGTTGGAGGGCTGGCGTATGAGCCGGATACGTTCTTCCTTCCTTTGACTCACATATTCTTCAATCACCGCCGCCGTGCCGTCACTGCTTCCGTCCTCCACAAGAAGCAGCTCCCAACAGGGATAGGTCTGGTTCACCACGCTTTCCATGGTCTCCGAAATAAACCCTTCCACATTATATACCGGCACAATAATGCTGACCAACTTGTCCATCCTAATCCTCACATTTAAAAAAGCAGCAGATAACAGCCCTCCAGGCGTTCGGCGCTGACTCCCAGCGTCTCCTCCAGCACCGCTACCTTATCCCCGGAGGCATTCTCCGGCAGCAAAATACAGTTTACGCCTCTGCCCTGTGCCGTCTGAGCGCACCGTCTTGCCGCCGCCATGCCCTCCTCATTTCCGTTTCCGTCCGGAATTTCCAGGTCCGACTGCCTCATCCAATGATACAGCTCCGTCACGGACGGATCATAGGTATCATATGTGTATGCATTCAGGGAAAGCTCCCACATATTCCTGCCGTAGACAAGCTGAATGCCGCCGTCAAACTCCCTCGCGTATTCCATCACATTTTCAGGGGCCCAGAGACAAAGCTCCCCGTCCCCGCACCGAGCCTTAAGCTCTCTCAGCAGCGCCTGCGCGCGCTCCCTCTCCCGGGCCTCCTCCCCACGGGACCAAACCGTCTTTCCCAGCCCTCCGCACAGCAAAAGCACGCCGAGCAGAAGCAGTGCAGCCGGCAGACCCTTCTTCCAGAGACTGACCTTAAGCTCCTTCCAATACTCTGCCATAAATTCCGCAAAACCATACGCCGTAACCGCCGTCACGGGCACAAGGCTCCACACCCACTCATAGCCGTAAAACCCGGTCTGGTACAGCATCAGCAGGGCCGCCGTAAACGGCGCCGTACAGCACGCCGCCATCACGGCGGCATACGACACAAAGGGACCCTTCACCGTCTTCCCGGGACGCATCAGCAAAAACAACAGCGCCGCCAGAAACAGCGCCATAACCTTGCCGTCGCCTATGAACCCCTGCCAGCCCAGCCAGGCGCTGCGAATAAGCTCCCCCATTATGCCGCCTCCCTTCCAGATGAATATGCTTTCATCACAAATCCGGCTGCCGCCATGCACACCGTCACTGCCGCACAGACGCCCAGACCGTAAAGCGTCCAGACCATGCAGGCTTCCGCGAGCACACACAGCAGCGCGGCAAACCATTTTTTCCGTATAAGCAGCGAAAACAGCCAGGGAAGCAGCACGGCGTTCCGGATTACCACGCCTCTGAATCCGCAGGACAGTACGCCAAAGCCGTCCATGCCGAACATATAATTCTCCGCCCACAAAAGAAACGCCACTGCGGTTAGAAAACAGACCCGTTTCTTCCCGTTATCCGGAAACAGGCTCTGTGCCAAAACCCCGTAGGCAAGATAGCAGGCAAGAAGCGTCAGCACAGGCACCAGCTTCCACACCACGAGCTGCGCGGGCAGACCCGTTATCCGGCATATGCTCCCGTACAGCGTAGGCAGACAAAGTATCTTCAGCCTCAGCGGAATTCCCCCCGTATAGGGTCTGCCCGTCAAAGGATTTACACCGTATACCTCATTCGTCTCCAGAAAGCTGTTTACGGTCTCAACCGTCATGTCTCCCTGCCTGTATCCGCCCCCCGCCGTCAAAATATACGCCAGCTGAGACGCGGCAGCGCACACAAACACAATACATAATATCCAGTCGATCCAGCCGAATTTCGCCCAAAAGGGCTTGCCCGTACTTCTCGCTGCCTCACTGCGGCATCTTCTCACAAGCCCGTGCCCAACGGCCGCTATCAGAAACGCCGCCTGCAGAGCCATCCATATCAAGGCGCAGTCGGAAAAAGAACGCCCCAAAAACACCGCCGACAAATGCGCCGTTTCTGCCAGACCCACAATAATTAATCCGCCTGCAATCAGATAATCTCCGATAAAGTATCTCTTTCCGCTCTCCATATAACCATGCCCTTTTTATGACAATATTTTACCACATTTTCGTGCGCCTCCGGCGCACCCGGACTCGGAAGCTGACACAACGCCCTTCCGTGTCAACATTTTAACATAATAATCCCCCCGGCACAACCCAAAGTCCCATAAGATTCCAAAAGCGACCGGACGCCTCACGTCCGACCGCTTGTCTTGTTCACGCAGCAAATAGCATTTATAACGGTTATCCTTTTAACTCATTTCGCCTTATAATCCAATCTAACCTTATCTGCAATACGGGCTATGTATTCACTGTTGGTAGGTCTGTTTCTTCCCGTCAAAGGGGAATAACCAAACATTTCCTGAAAGGTATCTGTATTTCCTCTCGCCCACGACACTTCGATGACATTTCTGATAGCGCGTTCCACTTTCTGGTCTGTAGTATGAAATCTCTTAGCAATGGTGGGGTAGAGAAGCTTTGTGACGCTGCCCACCACAGACATATCTTTGCCGGATAACAATATTGCATCTCTCAAATAAAAGTATCCTTTCAGGTGAGCCGGCACTCCAATATCCAACATAATATTGGTAATATACCGTTCCAGCTCGCAGTCATCTACTTCTATAATCTCCATTCGAATTCCCCTTTCTTATGTCGATCCACATTTACTGCCTTGAACACTACCATCATACCATATCTTGTGGTATTACGGAAGTATATATGCCGCTAAGAATTCGTTAAGACTTTTTAACACCCTCCGGTCAGGTAGCCTCCGCATCCTGAATCTTTGCCACAAACTCCCTTCTGATTTCATTATAATCCCTTGCCTTCACCGGATTTTCCGACGCAAATTCCGCAAACCTTTCCGTAACCGGAAGCAGGCACTCCATGTTGTCCAGCAAAAGATCCAGAAGATTGCGCAGAACCACCGGGTCCCTGTGAATCAGGTACGCGGGCATGGACCTGCCCATGAAGCTCTCCTTAGGGTACTTTTTGCCCTCCACATCCATGTACACCCCCCTGTCCGCCACATGATATTGCGCTCTCTCCGCCATATCCTGCAGGCACAGCAGCGTATAACGTTCGTCCTCCCGGCGCAGGATTATGTGGCTGCGCATGGGCTTCCCCATCCTCCGGGCCAGTATACCCTCAAAAAACTGCGGTGCGAAATGCTTTCTGTATCCGTCGGGCAAAACGTCCCAGGACAGCCTCAGCCATACGATGTCCCCCCGGAAAAACCGTTGTACCGCCTCCGAAAACTGCGCCCTCTTTATCCCGTTCACCTGGATCGTATCCGCCGCCCCGTCCCGTGTCCTGCGCTCCATCTCCACCGGACGCTTGTTCAGCTCCTCCGGGCTCTGATCCAGCCTCACGGGCTGCCCCACCGCGTTCCAGGCGCGCTCCAGCGGAAATCCGCCCAGCTCCTGCTTGGCAAGATTATATTTCTCCCTGCGGCTCTGAATATATACGCCTCCCCATGCCGCCTTCCAGACACAGTTGTCCAGCTGTGCCGCGGTCCTTTTATCCAGCGACGTCTCCGCTCTGGAGGCCCAACTGAGTATATTTTCCAAATTGCTCCTTACAGGGTCAAAGGAGCCGAAAACACACTGGGGCGGAAGCCTCTTTTGATTCAGCGAAACATAATTTTTAATCCCGGAGTCTCCGCCGCTTCTTTTCATCAGCGCATAAAATATATATTGGGTATCGTCAAAGTAAAAACAGGACACTCCCTGCTCCTGCCTTATAAACACCAACGCCCGTTTCCTGGGATAGCTCTCCACATCCTCCGCCTTCAGCTCCCAGGGACAGGGCTTGAAGGAAAATTCCAGACGCTCCAGCTCGCCCTCCGCAAACCGCTCCAAAAGCTCATTCAGGACCTCCTCCGCGATATCCTCCTCCGAAAGAACGCACTCGGGAGACGCCGGGCTTGAAACATACACCGTCTCAGGGTATATCTCCATACAGCTGCAGTCTATGGGCGGCGGAGCGATCATCCGCTCCAGAAGCTCCCTGCCCAGTACCGCCGCCTCCGTCTCATCCTCAATAAAATCATAGCTCTCCAAAGAATGAAGCTCCGGGCTTTCCTGCCCCTGTTCCACATAAAGCCCCATCATCCCCTCATCCTGCCGCCACTCGGCACAGTAAAGGGTATCCCCGGACTCCCTGTAGATTCTGAGAGGCAGCGCCGCGCCGCCTTCCTCCTGAAAGCGCTTTATGGCATAAAATCTCCGCTTCAGCTTCTCGGCGATAAGCTCCGCCACCCGCCTTCTGTTCTCCGGAGGCAGCGCCGTTGCCTCAAGCCGCTTCTGCAGCCGCTCCGCAAGCTTCATACCGTCCGGTGCACAGGCGCCAAGCTCCCCGTCACCCTCAGAAGCCACCATAGGAAGCAAATACAGCATTTCCTCCGTTTCAAGAGCCTCCACCCTTTCACAGGAAAGAAAGGGCTTGCATACCTCCTGCCCGTCGACCCGGTATTCCACATAATACAGGTGCATCCGCAGCTCTATTTCCATACCGTCCAGCATGACGCGGCGGCTGACAGGCTCCTCCCTGGACGCAGGCAGCCTCCCCGCCCATTCCGGCAAATAGGGAAGCTGCTCCTGAAGGTACTGCCTCAGCTCCCTGAAATCCCGAAACGCCGTATTCAGAAAATACCGCAGAAAAGGGCGGTAATTCAAATCTATCTCCACGGGCGCCGGGGTATCCTCCGCATTCTGACGCGATATTCTCCGGCTCTCCTGCGCCTTCGCAATCCCCTGCAGCACCTGTCCGGCACAGGGCAGCTCCGGTTCCTTTTCATAAAGTGCGCGCAGACGGCTCAGGAAAACGAGACTGCGCCTGTCGTTCAGCCAGAACTTCAGCACATTTGACTCCACATATCGGCGGTTTCGCAGCGCCCGCCTTACGTCTTCGCGCCCCAGAAACGCCTCCGTCTCCCGTTCTTCCTGCCTGATATCCGCCTCGTCACGCACATAGCTGCCTTGAAAATATGCGTCGCACACCCTGTTCAGCCCGGCAAAGCTTTCCGTCTCCTCCAGCCCCAGCCCGGGGTACTTTTCCAGGCAGATCTCTCGCAGCCTGCCGTAAAGCAGCTTATTTCTGCCCATGACCGCCTGCTTCAGCTCCAGGGTCTCCCATGCCATCCGGCAGCACTCCGCACTCAGCCGTGCCGTGGCAAAGAAATCATTTAAAAGCCTGATGCCCAGGGGATGACGGACGCATTCCATGGGCTCGTCCCCGGTATAATTATCCCTGATATAGGTCAAAACATATTGCCCCAGCACCTTCTGCAGTCCCTGCTGGCCCTGTTCCGACCAGCCTGTCTCCTCGTCCAGAGACCTCAGGTAATAATAATTGTTAAACGCCGCCTTCATGGCGTTATCGTTTCCGGTCATCCTCTTTGGTATGGGATACTGGCGGGCAATATCAAAAACCGGCTCCGGGACGGTCTGCCTTCCCTGCTCCTGACGGAATCGGCGCTCTGTTACCGCCTGCGTCTCGTCCCCCGTGTAGAAGCTGTCGATGACTATGTCCGTGGCAGAAAAGCAATAGGCGATATACAGGCTCTTTATGAACTCCTGCCCCGGCTTAAATTCCGGCTCCTTCTCGCGCACCGTATCTCTTATAAGGGCGCAGAACTCCTCCTCCCAGGCATCGGCCAGAAATTCCGGGGAGGTGACAAATTCCATCCAAAGCTTCCAGTTTTTCTGGTTCTCCTTCCGGTACGCCGCCAGAAAAGAACGGTATCCCCCGCTTTCCCTGAAAGGATTGGGTCCCTCCGGGGTCTGCCGGAATACAAAGAGGGGAAGCCCGCCTTCCTCCTGCTGCGGTTCTTCTTCCCTCCGGTCCTGCTCCGGAGCAGGCGCTTCGTCCAAGCTGCTCCACCCTCCATCCTCCTCCGCCCACTGCAGAGCACGGGAATAGGCTTCCCGCAGACGCAGAAAGCCCTCCGGGTCCTCCTCCGGGTGAAAAACTTTGCTCTGTCTGGCATATGCCCTTTTAATCAGCGCCTGGTCTGTGGTAGGTTCTATCTGCAGCAGCTCCCATATATTGTCATTCATCCTTACATTCCCCCTCCGCAGAGACAATTGCCAAGTTGTCCGTGCCTCCGCCCTGTGTTTTTTCCGCTTTCTCCGGCTCCTCCGCTTCCTCTGCCTTGTCCCCGCTCTCCGGCTCCTCCGCTTCCTCTGCCTTGTCCGCTTCCTCCGCTTCCTCCTCATCCAAGCTCAGATCCATGCCCAGACCGTAAAGCGGCTCAAAGGGGTCTTCCTCCAGCTCCCGCGTAAAACGCTCCACCAGCTCTCCAAGATATTTCTCCCCTCTGCGTATGGCAATGTGATCCTGACTGTGCATGGCGCTGCAATAAAGCCCCAGGCCATAGCCAAGCGCCGCCCGGCGTTCATCCCCCAGACGCTCAAAGAGGGAGAGCGCCTGTGCAAACAGCCGGTCGTCCCTGTGAACCTCCGTAGTAAGGCGGATGTTGTTTATGCGCTCCATCGCCTTATCCAGCTCCTCGTCCGATAAATGCAGGTTCGGATTAAGTATCACCGTCTCCCTTTTGTCTCCTCCGCTGCCCACGACGCTCACATGAAGAATTCCGTCAATGTCATAGGTAAACGTCACCTCCGCACACTGGGTCCCCGCAGCGCTCCTGGGCACCCTGACCCGCAGCTCGCCCAGCTTTATATTACCGGACACAAAATAATCCTCTCCCTGATAAAACTCAAAGCTCAGATACTCCTGACCGTCATGCAGGGTATAAAAGCTGCCGCTGTGGCTGACAGGCAGCATACTGCTCCGGGGAATCAGCACCGCCATATGAGGATCACGGTCAAGCTTGCTGTTGTAGGTGGCAACCCCCAGGGAAAAGGGGCATACGTCCGTCATGACGATATCTTGAAGCTCCTCTCTGCGCTCTCTGATTCCGGCGCACACTCCCGCTCCCAGAGCCACGATCCTGTCCGGCTCTGCCGCCATAACCGGGCGTGCCGACATCAGCCTTTCCAGAAACTCCCGGAAAACCGGCATCCGTGAGGAGCCTCCCACCAAAATCACCCGGCGGATTCCCTGTGCCGCCTTCTTATTTTCCAACGCCCTCCGAAGTACCTTCTCCACCCGCCTAAAGACCGGCTCGCAAAGGTCTGCCAGCAATTCCCGGCTCAGGCACATCTCGTAATCCTTATCTCCGGCACGCAGCCTCATCTCCGCAGCCTGTGCCTCCGGCTCCGACAGCGCCGTCTTCGCGTTCTCCGCCTGACGCATCAGCACAGCTCTCTCCTCCGGAGTCAGCTCCCCCTGCGACAGCCCATTCGCCCGGCAGAAATGCCCTGCCACGGCGGCGTCAATATCGTCGCCGCCCAGATGATTATCCCCCGCTATACACAAAATCTCTATGATATTTTCAAAGCATTCCACAATGCTCACATCCAGCGTACCGCCGCCAAAGTCGACAATCATGAACCTGCCGTCCTCCGCCTCCGGCTCATGCCACCGATAGTACACCGCCGCAGCGGAGGGCTCGTTGATCAGCCTGCAGACCTTCAGCCCGGCAAGCTGTGCCGCCAGCTTGGTTGCACAGCGCTGATTATCATTAAAGTACGCCGGAACACTGATAACCGCCTCCTCCACCGGCTCCTGCAGAAGCCTTTCCGCATCCTGCTTTATCTGTCTGAGCACAAACGCCGACAGCTCCTCCGGCCGGAAGACCTGCCTCCCCAGGCGGCTCTCCCGCTCCGTACCCATATACACCTTGTAGGATGCCGCCGTGCAGTCGGGATGCGTCAAAAGCCGCTCCTTTGCCGCCCTGCCCGTGAGAATCGTGCCGTCCTCCATCACGCTCACCGCACTTTTGGTAAGATAGCCCCCTTCCGCATTCGGAACCAGCTCCGCCTGCCCGTCCCGAAACACACAGGCAAGGGTATTTGAAGTTCCAAGGTCAATTCCGATCACACTCATTTCGATACCTCTCCGCCGCTTACAGCTTTTCCCTCGCAATATAAATAGGGCGCCGCTTTACCTCCATATAGGTCTTCGCCAGATACTGCCCCAAAATGCCCACGCAGAAATACTGCACCCCGCTGGTCATCAATATTATGCAGACCAGGGATGCCCACCCGGATACCGGGTCCCCGAAAATCAGCTTACGCACTATGATAAACAGTATCATCATGAACGCAAAGAAACAGAAAAACAGCCCCACCACCGACGCCAGCATCAGCGGCACCGTGGAAAACGCCGCGATTCCGTCCAGGGAATACAGAAATAGCTTCCAGAAGCTCCATTTTGTCTCACCCTTGACGCGCTCCACATTTTCGTACTCCAGCCATTTGGTCCTGAAGCCCACCCAGCCGAAGATTCCCTTGGTGAATCGATTATATTCCTTCATGGAAAGTATCGCATCCACCATCTGCCTGGTCATCAGCCTGTAATCCCTGGCCCCGTCCACAATCTCCGTCCTGGAAATATTTTTCATCAGACGGTAAAATACCCTGGCAAAAAAGCTCCTGATGGGCGGCTCCCCCTTTCGCGATACCCTTCTTGTGGCAACGGAATCGTAGCCCTGCTCCATATAGGAAAACATTTCCGGCAAAAGCCCCGGCGGGTCCTGCAGGTCCGCGTCCATTATCGCCACATAATCCCCCCCGGCATTCTCCAGCCCGGCGTACATTGCCGCCTCCTTGCCGAAATTGCGCGAAAACGACACCAGATGGACACGTTCGTCCTGCCCGTGCAGCTTCTTCACCTGGGCACAGGTTCCGTCCGTGGAACCGTCGTCTATATAAATGATTTCCAGCTCTATATTATTTTCGGCAAAAAAAACGCCGTTTTTCATAAGCTCCTCATAAAAAAGAGCAACGTTTTCCTCCTCGTTATAGCAGGGCACAATCACACTCAACAGGCTCATATACACTCCGCCTCCTTTTTCTGTCCACTTTTTATTTACAGTATATAATTCCCGGGAACAATTCGCAAGCGAAAACATTGCCTGTTCCCTGTTTTTGCCTTATAATAGTTACCGTCTCTTTGGGGCATACTGACAACAGCAAAAAACATTATTATTTATAAACAATTCTTAATTTTCCAGTCAATCTAATGACTGATGTTTTTTTATGTGATACAATATGGTCAAATGGTGCCTTTTTATTTTCAGAACTATACGGGAGATTTAAAATGAAAAAGATAAAACTTTGGCTTATTCTCACGGCCTTTCTTATGGCTTTATGTGCATGCAGCCCAGGTAACCTACCAAGCCCGATCGTCCAGGAGACTCCTTCCCCTGACGACAATACACAGTCCCCGGCGGCCCCCACCTCCATTCCCTCCAACGTAGTTGTAGAGGATGATACCAAGCCTCCCCGCGAGGGCATGGTACGCAGCCTGCTGACAAACGAATGGATAGATCCGGAAGTGGCTGCAACCCGCCCTATTGCAGTAATGATACCTAACGAAAGCAATGCCATTCCTCATTACAACCTTTCCGAGGCCTCCGTTATTTATGAGGCTAACGTGGAGGGACGCATGACCCGAATGATGGCTGTCTATGAAAACTGGGGCAGATTAAGCAAGATCGGCAATGTCCGAAGCCTGCGCGCCTATTACGCTTACTGGGCATTCGAGTGGGATGCCTTTATTGTACATTACGGCGGTCCTTTTTTTATAAACGATTTACTTGAAGAACCCAACACACAGACTATCGACGGCAATCAAACCTCCGATACCGCAGCGTTTTTCCGCGACGTAGAGCGTCTGGCGCCCCATAACGGCTATGCCATCGGCTCCAGCCTGGCAGACGTTGTGAAAAAGAAGGGCTATTCCCTTGCCTACAGGGGCTTGACGGACGATAACCACTTTGTGTTTACCCCCAAGGCGGCACCCAACACCCTGGCGCAATACGGCACCTCCGCCAAGGATGCCACTTATATCGATATGTCGGGCTGCTATCCTCTGACAAGATGTTATTTTGAATACAACGAGGACGACGGGCTGTACTACCGTTCCCAGTACCTTTCGGGAAGCTCCGACGGTCCCCATATGGACGCGGCAACCGGCAAGCAGCTTGCCTTTAAGAATGTTATTATCCAATATACCAAATACGAGGACATCGGCAACGGCTACCTTGCGTTCCAGTGCCACGACACCACCAGAGACGGCTGGTATTTTACAAACGGTAAGGGAATTCATGTGAACTGGGCAAAGACAAGCGACTACAGCGCCACAAGATACTATGACGACTACGGCGAGGAAATTGTAATGAATACCGGTAAAACCATGATCTGTATTGTTCAGGAGGGAAATACCTTCACCTATAGATAGCTTTCGTGCAGACTAATCCAGCGGGGAAAATCCTTTTCCCCGCTGTTACAAAAAAAAGTAAAAGCGCCCCTTCGGACGCTTTTACTTTTTTGTATTTTATCCCAGCTCCAGCCTGTTCACCGCGGAGAATATCGCCCGCACGGAGGCTCTGGTAATATTGGAGCTGACGCCTACGCCGTAGGTAACGCGGCCGCTCTCTCCGTCCAGCAGGTGAATATATGCGGCTGCCTGTGAGTTTGCGCCGCTCTGCAGGGCATGCTCCTCATAGTCCAGCACCTTGACGGACAGCCCCAGCTGGTGATTCAAGCCCCTCTGCACCGCGTCGATGGGTCCGTTGCCCACCGCCTCAAAGCTCTTTGCCTCTCCATGATTGGTATATTCCACAACCACCTTTGTGTCAAACTGGCTCTTGACCGCACCGCTCAGGTCCTCGATCCGCAGCTTGCGGAAATGAATGGGCTCCTTTTTGTCCAGGTAGGTCTCCCGGAAGCTCTGCATGATCTGCTCCGGCGCAACCTCCCCCTGCTTCTCGGAAATTTCCTGAATGACGTTGGCAAACTCCTTGTGCATCGCCTTGGGAAGCTTGAAGCCGAAATAGGTATCCATGATAAAGGCGACCCCGCCCTTGCCCGACTGGGAATTGATCCGCACGATGGGCTCATACTGTCTCCCTATATCCGAGGGATCGATGGGCAGGTAAGGAACCTGCCAGATCTGGCTGCCACGCTCCTTCATGGCGTGCATACCCTTGTTGATGGCATCCTGATGAGAGCCGGAAAAAGCGGTAAACACAAGCTTGCCCGCATAGGGATGCCTTGGATGAATGGGAAGCTTACAGCAGCGCTCATAGATCTCGATGGCATCGTTTACCCTCTCCAGATTCAGCTCAGGATTTATACCCTGCGAAAACATATTATAGGCAAGATTCACAATATCCACATTCCCGGTTCTCTCCCCGTTCCCGAAAAGAGTACCCTCCACCCGGTCGGCTCCCGCAAGCAGCGCAAGCTCCGCGCTCGCCACGCCCGTGCCTCTGTCGTTGTGGGGATGAACGCTGACAACAATACTTTCCCTGTTGTCCAAATGCCTGATCATCCACTCAATCTGGTCCGCATATACGTTGGGCGTATTCATCTCCACCGTGGAGGGCAGATTGACAATCATGGGATTCTCCGGAGTCGGCTGCCACTCCCCTGATACCGCGTTGCATATCTCCAGCGCAAAATCCAGCTCCGTCCCGGTAAAGCTCTCAGGCGAATACTCCAGAATAATTTTCCCCGGAAACCTCGACGCCCGCTCCTTTACCATCCTTGTGCCGTTTACCGCAATTTCCGTGATATGCTCCCTGTCCATACAAAATACCACGTCCCGCTGCAGGGTGGAGGTGGAATTATAAATATGCACAATTGCCTGCTTACAGCCCTCAATGGCCTCAAAGGTCCTGTCGATGAGCTCCTCCCGGCACTGTGTCAGGACCTGTACGGTCACATCGTCGGGAATCAGCCTGCGCTCTATGAGCTGGCGCAGAAAATCATATTCAATCTGGCTTGCCGCGGGAAACCCTATCTCGATCTCCTTAAACCCCAGCTTGATAAGAAACTGAAACATTTCAATCTTCTCATCCACCACCATGGGGTCGATCAGCGCCTGGTTGCCGTCCCGCAGATCCACGCTGCACCATACGGGGGCCTTGGTGATCTCCCTGCCCGGCCACTCCCTCTCCGGATAATTGACCACGGGATTTTTCTGATATCTCTTATAATTCAACATATATCGTCCCTTTCTCTATCTCAGCCGCAAATTACCCATTTAATCAAAAACCCCCGCGGCATTCGCAAAATGTATGCTGACGCAACCTCTTGGCTCATTGCCCGCAGGAATAAATTTACGGGATGCCTTCCGGCATCCCGCGGCCTTATTCTCCCAATCCGCTCTCCACTGCATGCACCAGTGTCGTAAGCGCTTCCTGTTCATCCTCGCCCTCGCAGACAAATTCGATCTCATCCCCACACTTTACGCATGCACCCAGCACGCTTAACACGCTTTTTGCATTTGCTGTATTTTCTCTGAACGAAAACGTAATTAATGATTTGAACTGCATTGCTTCCTTGCAAAGAATTCCTGCCGGTCTGAGGTGCAAGCCTGTAGGATTTTTAATCACTACCCTCTGACTTACCATGTTGCTTCCCTCCAATTCTTGTTTATATTATACTTTTTTCTCCCAAATGCGCCCGCCGCGCACACCCAAATTCAGGTTCTCCCCATAAAAAAACTTCCTGTCCTCATGTACCATCATACCACGGTTAGCGCCCGTCCACAAGTAAGATTTTGCGATTCAGAACATAATATCCTGAATCAGGTTTGCCAGCTTCTGCGCTTCCTCCTGGATGACCTGCTGATCCTTGCCCTCGATCATCACCCTTACCAGAGGCTCCGTTCCGGATGGACGAATCAGCACACGTCCCTCTCCCGCAAACCTATCCTCCAGCCTCCGTATCGCGGCTTCGATCTCGGGATACTCCAAATATTTCTCCTTTTTGTGGTTTGCCACCCTGGCGTTTACCAGCGCCTGCGGCAGCACCTCCATGACCTGCGCCAGCTCCGACAGGTCTTTACCAGTGTCCACCATGACCTGAAGCAGGTGCAGCGCACTGAGCAGCCCGTCGCCGGTGGTGTTCTCATCCAAAAAGATAATATGACCCGACTGTTCTCCCCCCAGGCTTGCTCCGATTTCCCTCATTCGTTCCATCACGTATCTGTCGCCGACCTTGGTCTGTTCCATGGCGATTTCGTTCCTCTTTCCCATGAGGAAGAATCCCAGATTACTCATGACGGTGGTCACTATGGTATTCTTTTTCAGGCATCCCCTGTTTTTCATGTAATTGCCCACAATGGCCATGATCTGGTCGCCGTACACCACATTGCCCTTCTCGTCTACCGCAAGAAGTCTGTCCGCGTCCCCGTCAAATGCAAGACCAATCCTTGCCTTCTCGTATACTACCCGCGCCTGCAGCTCCTCCATGTGTGTGGAGCCGCAGTTGACATTAATGTTGGTTCCGTCCGGATTATTATGTATTGCCACCACGGAGCCTCCAAGCTCCTTCAGAGCCTCCACCGAGGTATAATGGGACGCTCCCTCCGCACAGTCGACCACGATCCTCATGCCTCCGAGCTTCACGGGAACCGACGTTACGGCATGGTTTATATACTCCTCCCGGGCATCCGTGCGGTACTTGATCTTGCCCACGCCGGGACCGATGGGAAACTTCATCTCCGTCACCTCGTCCTTCATGACCGCCTCAATCTCGTCCTCCAGCTCATCCGGCAGCTTGTAGCCGTTTCCGTCAAAAAATTTAATACCGTTAAATTCAACGGGATTGTGGGACGCGGAAATAACGACTCCCGCGTCCGCCATATATTTTTTTGTAAGATACGCCACCGCAGGCGTGGGAATGACTCCCACGTAAATACAGTTCGCGCCTACGGAGCATGCCCCCGCCATCAGCGCGTTTGCCAGCATGTCGCCTGAAATGCGCGTGTCGCAGCCGACCATAATCGTAGGCTTATGCTCCTTCTCCTTTGTGAGCACATACGCTCCCGCCTGACCCAGCTGCATTGCCATCAAAGGCGTCAGATCCTCGTTGGCAACTCCCCGCACACCGTCAGTTCCGAACAATCTAGCCATCTTCCTTATCCTCCTCAATTTTGAGTCTCACATAAAAATCACCTACGGCAGTAACATCCTTGGGCAGAGTGACCCTGACCGGAAGCGTATAGGTCCCCGGAACCAGCTTTTTTATGCCTTCGTCATCCATCCACTCCTCTATATCGACAACACATGACACATCCGTCACATCCAACCGGGAAATCACGTCGGCAAGCCCGGATATTGTCAGCTTGTATGACTGTCCCGGCAGCGCATAGCTGGAAATCATTTTGTCCGGGATTCCGTAAATGGATATCCTTTCCTCCGGGATCAGCATCGTCCTCTCCCTCAGCGGTTCAACATAAACCGTGGCTGTTACCCTTCCGTTAAAATTGGCGTCCGCAAAACGGGTATTACTGGGCAGATAATCCCTTATATTGATCACCTTCTCCACATTGCCCGTAGCTCCCGTAATATCCAGCTCATCCTCCGGAATGGTTATCTTATTGATATTCGCCAGCGCAAAAACGGAACCGGCAATCTTTATGGTCTCGGGGTCACACACTACCCTTCCCGTGGCCATGTATTTCTGGGAAGGCACTCCCGTGTAGCTCAGCTCCACAGGCACATCCTTGGCGGGAAGTACCTCCACCTCCATTCGGATCTGATTTACCGTCTTGTGCAGTCTTTCCGATTCTATGATATTTCCGTCCGCGTCATACAAAATAATTTCCGCGTTTGCCGTCTGGGTGCTTGTAGCGCCGGTCACATCCACCCGCAGCCCCGCATAGCTGACCGTTTCCACCAGGGACTTGGGACCGCTGATCTCTATCCTGTTCTGGTCGATCTTGGTGCCCACGATCACATAGCCCTCCGCCACATCGCCCGTCGTGGTGGGCTGCACGCGCAGCCACCTGGTGCTCTTTTCCTCAATGCTCAGCTTCAGCACGGCCGGATTGCTGCTCACGCTTTCCACCTCATAGTTGGGCACACTGCAGGTAATTGCTATGGTATTGATGTCGGTCAGCATGTTCATATCGGCCTCCGCCACAATGTCGGACGCCCGCAGCTGTTCTATGACGCTTCTCGGAGCTCGCACCGACACTCTTGTAAGAATGCTTCCCTGTATTTCATAAACCTTATTTTCCTGCTCCAGTAATTCCGCATTCCTCAATACCACCGGGATATTGGAATAGGTCTGCGTCTCCTTTGGGTCGTCCGTACTTACCGCAAGATACCAGAGCATAAACGCAATCACAAGGGAAATAAGCTTCAGTCCCCAGTTGCGCAATATCTTTTTTTTCATTTCCGGGTCTGCTCCTTCCCCTGTTTTCGTACCTTCTTTTTGCGTCTGGCTTTAGGATTATCCTCTTCATTCAAATTCAAAAGCTGACGCATTTTTTCCTTTACCTCGTCGGCGTTCAGGTTTCGTTCCAGCTCTCCCTCATACGCTATGCTGATCTTACCCGTCTCCTCGGACACAATCACCGTCATGGAATCCGTAGCCTCCGAAATTCCCACACCCGCCCGATGTCTTGTGCCAAGCTCCTTGCTCAGATCCAGATTGTCGGAAAGCGGCAGATAGCAGGTGGCGTAGGTGATACGGTTTCCGCGCACGATAACGGCGCCGTCATGTAACGGTGTATTGTGCTCAAAAATATTGACCAGAAGCTGGCTGGTGACGACTGCGTCCACCTCGATGCCCGTGCGCTCATAATCCTTCAGCGATTCTTTTTTCTCAATGACGATCAGCGCGCCCGTCCTGGCCTTTCCCATCTCCACACAGGCCTTGGTTATTTCATTGATGGTCTTCTCCGAGAAAAAGTTCTGCATCCTGCGGGAGGAATCCGAGGAAAAAACAAAGGAGGGCAGAAAGCTTTTCTGTCCCAGCTCCTCCAGCGCATGGCGCAGCTCCGGCTGCATGACCACAATCAGCGCCGTCACGGCAAACCCCAGAACATTTTGGGCAATCCACATGATGGCGGACATTTCCAGCCTGTACGCCGCGAAAAGAAAAATGGAAATAATAATCAGACCCTTTAAAAGCCTCCATGCGCGGGTGGTCTTCATCCATGCCAAAATATAATATACCAAAAAGGCAATGATAAGAATTTCCACCACATCGCGCCAATTGAGCATTTTGGTATAAAGTATGAGATTTTCTATATATTCGTTTATCGACTCTAACCAATGCATCTGATTTTATCTCACTTTTCGCCCGTATTCTCAAATTCCGTCAACTTTTCAGAGACATCTTCTAAAATAATTCCTCATAGTCGTCCACGGCGCCGCCGCTCTCTGCCGACGCCGCATTTCCCATAGTCACGCTCTTTCCGGTCCTGTAATCGCCGCTGCGGCTCTGGGTCCTGCTTCCCGTGCCGTAGCTTTTCCGCGCCGCTGCCGTCCTCTCGGTTACCACGCTCCTTCCCCCGGTTCGGGACGTCTGCGACGCCCTCGAAGACTGCGCGCCTCTGCCGGCGGGCATTCCGCTCCTGGACACGGAAGCCTCCCTGGAGGACTGGGCATGGGAATTGATTCTCTTTACCGTCTTGGTAGACATGGAGACCGTCATTTTGGGAATCGCCTTCACATAATAATAATACTCGTCATCCTCAAACTGTACCACCTCTTTGCGGCCGTAATCCACACAAAATCTGAAAAATTCAATTACCTTTGCCACCAAAATGGCAAGCAGGGAACCCAAAAGCGCTCCCGCAACGGAAATATTTATATTATAAACAAGATCCCCGATCAAAAGGATAACCACGTTTGTCATGGCACCCGCCACCGCCGCAATCGTCCACGCGTAATCCACGGACAGCCGGCGGATAAAATAAACCACGAGCACAGTGACGGCAAAGGCGGCAACGATCACCAGCATACCCTTGTTTCCGGCGATTCCGTCTATAAGCAGGCGGATCTTCGCCAGCGTTTCCTCCTCGCCCAGCGTGCTGATATTCGACTCGTTCGCCTGAATCGTCTCAAACAGATAATAGACGCTCACCCCGCAGCCCACGGAAACCGCGGCTGCCGGACCGCACAAAAGCCCTACCGCCACCGGAACCACATAGGATAAGTTCATCGAGCAAAGCAGCGGAGTCAGCACTACCACCAGGGCATTCCTGGGGCTGAAGCGGAAAAATATCAAAAACATCACAAGATATACGCACAAACCTACCAGCGCCACCTCCATGGAAAGCGCATACATATGAGCCAGGCTGAAGACCATTGCAAAAAAGATCATGGCTCCGGCAGGCAGAAAAGAGCACATCAGCGCCACGATCAGCACTGCCGCCACATTGTCAAGCTGTGTCATATACCCCAGCTTGCCGTTCACCGCGTTCAATGCCACAAAGGCCAGCAGGAACTTGATAACCGGCAGAATAAAGGGCTCGTACTTGCTGTAAAACAGCTTCAATTTTTCTCTTATTTCCAATAAACCTGTCATTAGATCCTCCAACCGGGCGTCCTACTTCTGTTCGTTGTACATGGCGCCAAGTTTTTTTAAATTATGATAATAGCTTTTCAGGCTTTTTTTTGCCTTTGCGTACCGCCATGTGCCGACAATGTATGTCAGAATTCCGTATCCCAGCACAAAAGCCGCGTAGTATGTGACCACATTCCGTGCAAAAACAAACAAGTCTATCTTATACAGGTCCTGCATAAAGGCTTCAAAATCATATAAAACGTACATTGCAAACACGATTCCGAAAACCAGCGTAGCAGAAACCACTGATTTCAAAATCTGAATGGCAATATAATCGCTGCGAAAATAGTTTCCTATCTTCACATTCCTTCTTCCCTCCCCCTTCTCGTAGGAGGCAAGCCGCGTCATCAGAATAATTCGCTGCTCATTTAACATTTTAAACTCCAATTCTTCTCATGCCGTTACAGGAATCTCATCTTTGCCTTGTCGCCGTCCTTTTCCGCGGGAGGCTTGGGCGCCGTGGCCTTTTGCCCCGTACCGATGGCATCGTTAAATCCCTTCATCATGCTGCCCGCACACTTGTCGCAGAACCTGCCGCTGCGAATGGACGCTCCGCAGGACTCACAGTTCAGGAAGATGGCGGAATCCTCCGTAACCTCCAGTCTGTCATCCCTGAGCCACTGGCGTATCTGTGCCGGCTCCACATCGCATGCATTGGAGACCTCCTGTATGCCGCAGCCCTTATGGGCCCTGATATACTCCTTGACCTCCTGAAACTTTGCTTCCATGCTCTCACGGCAGGAAGGGCAAACATTAGGCCCTGCCACATAATTGTAGATACGCCCACAGACTCTGCAGTTTTTTACATTCATAGTATTCCTCCCTTTCTGTCAGTTAGACAAAACAATTTAACCAGTTCCATTGGCATATCCCTGCCAAACGTCAGATACCTTCCCCGCATGCCAACGCGATAAAGTAGACATCCTCCACACCGCCTGCCTTCAGCGTATCCGCCGCCTCATCCATTGTGCTGCCGGTAGTATAAATGTCATCAATCAATATTACTCTCTTTAATATTACATCATTTCGCCTTATATTAAAAGCCTTTTTCAAATTATTTTGACGTTCTTCATAATTTTGGTACTTGAGAGGGCTGGTATTCTTCCCTCTGGCCAGAATATCGCTGCGGACAGGCACATCCAGGTACGCTCCTATCCGTTCTGCAAGAAGCCGGGCCTGATTGTAGCCCCTCTCGTTTTTTCTGCGCCGGTGCAGGGGTATGGGTATCAGCGCATCCGGGCTGACAGCCCTGATAAAGTCTCCCAGATATTCCGCCGCCTGTTCCCCGAAAAAATCCGCATACTCCCTGCGGCCGCCGTACTTGAACCGGTAGATCGCCTGCGCCGCGCTCCCGTACTCGTAAAGTGCGCGTCCCCTCTCGAACCGGTGCTCCCGTTTTTGGCAGTCCGTGCACAGCTCTCCCTCCGCCGAAAGCCTTTTGCCGCATTTCATGCACCAGGGGGGCGTCAGAAGCCTTAACCTTTTCAGACACTCCAGACAGATCTTCTCTCCCGCCGGAGCCACGATCCCGTCACAGACGGGACAGCGCAGCGGATAAAGCAGCTGTACAAGCCCCGCCGTTACCGCTCTCCTACGCGCCATTGCACACCTCCCGGATTCTCTGGGCAAGGGCCGTACAGCGTCTGTTCTCGCTGATATTGTCTATCATGCCCCTCACAGTCTGGCTGCTTCCCAATATGGTAACACAGCTTTTCGCCCTGGTGATTGCCGTATAAAGCAGATTTCGGTTAAAAAGCATCCGCGGTCCCCCCAGCAGCGGCAGAATCACCGCCGGATACTCGCTCCCCTGGGACTTGTGAATGGTGACGGCATAGGACAGCTCCAGCTCCTCCAATAAAGAAAAGGGATACGTCACCCGCCTGTGCTCGTCGTACTCCACCACCAGGGTGGCGGACGACTCGCTGATCTCCATAATCCTTCCCATGTCGCCGTTGAAAACGCCCACGCCCTTGTCTATGGGAATTCCGTATCTGCTGACGACCTCCCACTCCAGCTGGTAGTTGTTCTTTATCTGCATGACCTTATCCCCCTCCCGAAAGAGCGTGTCGCCGGACTGATGCTCCTGCTTGCTCCCGTCGGGGGGATTCAGATAACGCTGCAGTATCCCGTTCAGCGTCTCGCAGCCCAGGCTTCCCTTGCGCATAGGGGTCAGCACCTGAATATCAAAGGAATCCGCCTGCACGTAACGCGGAAGCTTCTCCCTTATCAGCTGTATCATATGCTTATATATGACATTTACGTCATTTCTCTCCAAATGGAAAAAATCCCTGGATTTGTTGTCCAACGTAATCTGCTGCCCATTGTTGATGCGGTGCGCATTGACAATAATATCGCTTTCCTGCGCCTGCCGAAAAATCTTTTTCAGCTCCACCATAGGGAAGCAGCCGCTGGTTATCAGGTCTCTAAGCACCTGTCCCGGTCCCACGCTGGGGAGCTGATTGACATCCCCCACAAGCACAAGCCGCGTTCCCGGAGCTATCGCCCTCAAAAGAGACTGAAACAGCTGAATGTCCACCATGGACATCTCATCAATGATAACCACGTCCGCCTCCAGAGGGTTTTCCTCGTTTCTCTCAAACTTCACCTTGCGCGCGTCCTCGTCAGACAAAGCGCTGTTCAGCTCCAGCATCCGGTGAATGGTCCGCGCCTCGAAGCCCGTGGCCTCGGTCATCCGTTTTGCGGCGCGCCCCGTGGGCGCGGCGAGGAAAATATCCATACCCTCCGATTCAAAATAGCGGATCATCATATTGATGGTGGTGGTTTTTCCCGTGCCGGGACCTCCCGATAAAATAAACAGTCCGTTGTGAATGCAATCGCTTACCGCCTGAAGCTGCAGTTCGTCCAGCTCCACCTTAAGGCTGGCAGCCAGCTGCTCCAGGCTCCTTTTAACCGCTGCCGCCTGACCGGGCAGGCCCTCCTCCGGTCCCTGGGGAACGTTCAATTCATATAGCATCCTGGCGCAGTTGAGCTCCGCGTAATAGTAGGAAGTCATGAACACACAGTCACTTTTGATGACCAGCTTTTTGTCCATCATGAGATTATCCAGCTGGGGGCGGATATTTTCCCCGGCGATGCCCAGCAGCTCCCCGGCGCGCTCAAGCAGCCTGCCCATGGGCAGAAAGCAATGCCCCTCCCCCGCCGACTGCAGCAGGGTGTAAAGGACACCGCTTCTGATCCGGTACTCCGAATCCGTGTGTATGCCCAGCTTTGCGGCCAGCTCATCCGCAAAACGGAAGCCGATGCCCCTGATATCCTCCGCCAGCCGGTAGGGATTCTCTTTCATGACGCGGTACAGCTCCATGCCGTAGGTATTGTATATCTTTATGGCATAGGTGTTGGAAATGCCGAACTGCTGCAGATATACCAGCGCATCCCGCAGATCTCTCTTTTCCTCCATCTGCGCCGCGATTTCCTGCGCCTTGCGCTGGCTGATGCCCTTAACCTCCGCCAGCCTCTCAGGCTCCTCCTCTATGATCCGGAAGGTATCGTCCCCGAATTTCTTTACGATACGCGCAGCCAGAGAAGCCCCGATTCCCTTGACAGCTCCCGAAGCCAGATACCTCTCCATACCGGCGCTGTCCTTCGGAGCCTCCACCTGAAAGCTGACCAGCTTAAACTGCTTTCCGTAGACCGGATGCTCCACAAACTCGCCCTGCGCGGTTATATTTTCCCCCTGAGTAAGACCCTTGCACATTCCCACACAGGTTATTTCCTCACCGTCCGCCATCAGGTTCATGACCGTATATCCGTTTTCACTGTTTTGGAAAACAATGTGCTCTACATAACCGTTAATTTTCTCCATTCGCATCTCCAGACATGCATCTTCAGACATAATTGCCGCCGTTTTGCCCGGCCGCCCCGTTGAGAGCATGTGTTTCCGGGTACAGCCAAAATAAGGCTGCCTTCTACCTCAGCAGCCTTGTCTCTAAATCTACCCGTATTTTCTTAAACCTCCGCCACTGCGGACGCTGCCGCCGCCACCTCTGCGGCAGGCATATCCGTTATGCCGTAATTGCGCTTCATCTGCTCGTAAAGCATCTGAGCCAGTCCCAGCCCACCCTGCTTGGAGGTCTCCTCTGCGACCCCCTGTATCATCTGATCCTTGTAATAATCCATCATAGTGGACGTATAATTGGAGGTCTCCTCGCTCTGGGGAATCGTCTTAAGCATTCCCTTGAACATCTGCTCCACAAAGTACGCCTCAAACTGCTTGCACGCGTCAAGCAGCTCATCGTCCGCCGCCTTTGAATAGTCCGCGTTCGCAATCCTTCTCTGAAGCATGGACGCCTTCTGGTTCGCCGCAGACGCATACGTATCGCCGTACATTGCCGTGATATCCGACATATCTACCATTGCTTTATACCCCTTTCCTGTAACCCTCTATAATGCCGCCGCAGCGGGCAGCCCCGGGAAATCCTTACTCACCCTTAACGACGCAGGTTATTCGCCTGCTGAAGCATCTCATCCGAAGCGAGAATTGCCTTGGAATTCAGCTCATAGGCGCGCTGCGTCACGATCATGTTTACCATTTCATCCGCCACCTGCACATTGGAGCCCTCAAGATACTTCTGCATGACATTGCTCCTCTCCACATTGTTGCTGACCGCCTCATTGATGGGCTGTCCGCTGGAGACGCTCTGCCCGTAAAGGGTATCTCCCAGTCTTTCCAGGCCGTTGGGATTTGCGAACTGGAATAAGCCAATATTAATGCCGATAAGCTGGGGCGTGTTCTGTGCGTCCGGATAGCACAGCTCTCCGTTCTTTGTCACGGTTATCCTGCCGGGATTATACTGCTCGCTCAAAATAATAGGCTGGCCTGCGGTGCTTATCACCGGAAAGCCGTCCGAAGTGGCAAGCATATATCCACCTGTCGCAAGGGTAAACTCAAAATTGCCGTTTCTCGTATAATAGGTATTTCCATCCTGGCCTCTCACCGCGAAAAAGCCTTTTCCGTCGATGGCAAACGCCGTCTCGCTGTCGGATGAAAGCATATTCCCCTGCCTGAAGCTGGTGGAGATGGCAGAATTGCGTACACCCAGTCCCACCTGAGCGCCAACCGGCTTCTGCTCCCCGTTTGCCGAAGTAGTCTTGGTCTGAATGGTCTGATACAGGAGGCTCTTAAACTCGTTTACCTGGGTCTTATAGCCCTGTGTGTTCACATTTGACAGATTATTGGCGATTGTATCAAGGTTCACCTGCTGCGCAAGCATGCCGGTTGCCGCTGTCCATAAACTTCTTACCATATGTATAACATCCTTTCTTCAAAAGAATCCGCCGGGCGTAATGCCTTATTTCCGCAAATTATTTATAATACAGCTTATTCAAGCCCTACAGCTTTCCCAGCTGTGTCACCGCAATTTCAAGAGAGCCGTCGTATGCCTGAATGATTTTCTGATTGGTCTCGTATGCGCGTGTTATGGAGATCATATTGACCATCTCCTTCACGATCTGTACATTGGACATCTCCAGCCATCCCGACCTGATCTCCGCGTCCGCCTGCGTGAGCGCGGCGCCCTCCACCGGTCTGAAATAGGTCTCGCCGTACTTCTCCAGATAATCATAGTTTTCAAAGTCAGCCACCTGTATCTGTGCAACCTGCGCTTCATTCTGCCAGATGATTCCGTTGCTGTCAATCCGGGAATCCAGCAGCGCGTCCAGCTGAATCCTGTTGTTTGCCACGTCCAGCACAAAGTCCCCGTTCTCGTTTACCAGATACCCCTCGTTAGTCAGGGTAAACTGCCCTGCCCGGGTATACATGGTGGATGTCTCTCCCGCCTTATTGGTAAACTCCACGGCAAAAAAACCGTCCCCGGCAAGCGCCAGATCGTAGGTATTTTCCGTTATCCGAAAGGAGCCCTGGGTGAAATCCGTATAATTTTCCCCGATTTTTACGCCGGGATTGTTGAACGCAAGGGGCTGTACGATTCTCTCGTCCCCCATGGAAGCGTCCTTGATCTTCACTGCAAGAATATCGTCAAACGCCTGACAGGTGCTGCCTTCCTTTTTATAGCCGACAGTGGAGGCGTTTGCCAGATTGTTGGTCATAATGTCCATTCTTTTCTGCTCGTTTACCATCCCTGTCCATGCAGTATATAATCCCTTTAACATTGGTCCTCTCCCTTTTTATTCATATCCCCTGATTTTAAGCCCCTCAGCCCTCGCGGTAGCCGGATAAAAACTCCACATACTTCCCTGTGCCCACCGCAACCGCAGTCATGGGGTCCTCCGCCGTCATGGTATTGATGCCCGTCTTTGCGGAAATCAGCTCCTCCAGCCCCCTCAGAAGGCTGCCGCCCCCTGTCAGGACGATTCCCCTATCGGCGATATCCGCCGCAAGCTCGGGGGGAGTTTTCTCCAGAACGCTGTGAATGGTCTCCACGATCTGTGCCGTAGTCTCCCGCAGCGCCTCCTCCGTCTCCTCTGAGGAGACCTTGACCGTCTTGGGCAGACCGGTCACCAGGTTGCGCCCCCGCACATCCATATAGTCTACCTCGGACCTCTTGTATGCAGTGCCTATTTTTATCTTCAAATCCTCTGCCGTTCTCTCGCCGATAAGCAGATTATGTTTCTTCCTCATATAACGGACGATAGCCTCGTCGAAATCGTCCCCGGCTATTTTAATGGATGCGCTGACCACCGTGCCGCCCAGAGAAATCACCGCGATGTCGGAGGTGCCGCCGCCGATATCCACGATCATATTCCCGCAGGGCTTAGAAATATCAATGCCCGCGCCGATTGCAGCGGCGATAGGCTCCTCGATGATCGCCACCTCCCGGGCGCCCGCCTGATAGGTCGCATCCTCCACCGCCTTTTTCTCAACCTCGGTGACGCCGCTGGGGACACACACCGCAATGCGGGGTTTGCGAAACGCCCTCTTGCCCAGCGCCTTCTGGATAAAATACTTCATCATCTTCTCCGTCACGGTATAGTCCGAAATAACGCCCTGACGCAGGGGCCTGACCGCGACGATGTTGCCGGGAGTTCTTCCCAGCATCAGCCTTGCATCCTCCCCGATTGCCTTAATTCTGTTTGTATCCCTGTCAAACGCAACCACAGAGGGCTCCTTTAAAACGACCCCTTTTCCTCTGATGTATACTAAAATGCTGGCAGTACCCAAATCAATTCCGATATCCGTACATTGCATAAAACTCTACCCCTTCCTAATCACTTTTCTATCGCAGCAGTTCGTTGCAGCGGTTCGCTCTCCGGCTAAACTGTTACTTTCTATCTATTCGTAAAAATGATCTTAAATATGAAAATGACCTTGCCCGTAACGGGCATAATTTTAGTCATACATGTTTTATTATAACCGAAATCATATCATTTTCATAGAGGCAGATGCAAATTAATTCCTAAAATTTTATAAAATTTTAATAGGACGCAAAAGAAAGGCTCATTCCTGTGCCCGTCTGATGCATCCTTGCAGAAATAGTTATCGGCTAAACAGCCAAAAAACTTTATACCGGAATCGTTTTTATTTCCTCATTTTTATTTATTCTTTTTTATCCCCTGAATTTCATATTAAGAGCCTTCTCTATATAAAGACTTTACCGAATCAAGACTTTGCCGGTTTTTCAGCTTTTTGCCTTATCCAGCATTTTCTTCACATAGGCTCCCGTATAGGATTTCCTGCTCTTTACAATCTCCTCCGGCGTGCCCTTGGCAATCACAGTTCCTCCCCTGTCGCCGCCCTCCGGTCCGATATCGATGATATAATCCGCGGTCTTGATCACATCCAGATTGTGCTCGATGACCACCACCGTATTGCCCGCCTCCGCCAGCCTGTGCAGGATCTCCACCAGCCTGTGTACGTCCGCAAAGTGCAGCCCCGTGGTGGGCTCGTCCAGGATATAGATGGTCCGCCCCGTGCTGCGCCTTGAAAGCTCCGTGGCAAGCTTGATGCGCTGCGCCTCGCCGCCCGACAGCGTGGTGGAAGGCTGCCCCAGCTTCACATAGGAAAGCCCCACGTCGTAAAGAGTCTGTATCTTGTTGCGGATAGAGGGCAGATTCTCGAAGAAGGGAAGCGCCTCCTCCACCGTCATGTCCAGCACGTCGAAAATATTTTTCCCCTTATATTTGACCTCCAGCGTCTCCCGGTTATACCTCTTTCCGCCGCAGACCTCGCAGGGCACATAGACATCCGGCAGAAAGTGCATCTCGATCTTGATAATGCCGTCCCCGCCGCACGCCTCGCAGCGTCCGCCCTTGACGTTAAAGCTGAACCTTCCCTTGCTGTAGCCCTTTGCCTTGGCGTCCGCAGTGGAGGCGAACAGGTCCCTGATCTGGTCGAACAGCCCGGTATAGGTCGCCGGATTGGAGCGGGGCGTCCTTCCGATGGGAGACTGATCAATGTTGATCACCTTGTCCAGATGCTCTATGCCCTCAATGCCCTTATGCTTCCCGGGAATACAGCGCGCACGGTTCAGATCCCTGGCCAGGTGCTTGTACAGTATCTCGTTTACCAGGGAGCTCTTGCCGGAGCCAGACACGCCGGTCACGCAGGTCAGCACCCCAAGCGGAAATTCCACATTGATATTTTTCAGGTTGTTCTCCTGGGCCCCCAGCACCTTGATCCAGCCGCCGGGCGTTCTTCTGGTCTCCGGCACCGGAACCTTCAGCTCGCCGCTGAGATATTTCCCCGTTACGGACCCGGGAACCTGCATGATCTCCTCCGCGGTGCCGCAGGCCACCACCTCTCCGCCATGGGAACCCGCCCCAGGCCCGATGTCCACCACATAGTCCGCAGCCAGCATGGTGTCCTCGTCGTGCTCCACCACTATCAGAGTATTTCCCAGGTCCCTGAGACTTTTTAAGGTATTGAGAAGCTTGTCGTTATCCCTCTGATGCAGGCCGATGCTGGGCTCGTCCAAAATATAGCACACGCCCACCAGCCCGGAGCCGATCTGCGTGGCAAGGCGGATGCGCTGCGCCTCGCCGCCGGACAGGGTTCCGGTGCCCCTGGAAAGGGACAGATACTCCAGTCCCACATCCACGAGGAAACCGACCCTTGCCCGTATTTCCTTCAGAATCTGTTTTCCTATAAGCTGCTGCTGGCTTGTCAGCTGCATACCCCCTATGAAGGCAAACAGGTCATGAATGGACATATTGGTGATCTCAAAAATATTTTTATCACAGACCGTTACCGCCAGAGATTCCTTCTTCAGGCGCATTCCCTTACATTCCTTACAGGGCGTAATTCGCATAAAGGTCTCATACTCCTGCTTCATGGTATCGGAAAAGGTCTCCTTATATCTGCGTTCCACATTGCGCACAAGCCCCTCAAAGGCCACCGGGTATACGCCGCGGCCCCTCTGCCCCTCATAATGGACCTCAACCTCCTTGCCCTCCGTTCCATACAGCAAAAGCTTTTTTATATTTTCGGGATAGCTCTCAAAGGGTGTGTCAAGGTCGAAGCCATACTCCTTGCACAGCGCCTGCAGGATGGCGTTGGTAAAGCTGTTCTTATCCGTACAGGACTGCCAGCCCACCACGGCGACTGCCCCTCCGTTTATACTCAGGGATTTGTCCGGAATCATCAGTTCCTCGTCAAACTCCATCTTGTAGCCCAGGCCCACACAGACCGGACACGCCCCGAAGGGATTGTTGAACGAAAAGCTTCTGGGCTCGATCTCGCTGATGCCCACCCCGCAGTCGGGACACGAAAAGCTCTGGCTGAAGGTCATGGGCTCGCCCCCGATAATATCCACCACAAGCAGACCGTCCGCCAGCTCCAGCACATTTTCCACGGAATCGGCAAGCCGGCGCTGTATACCGTCCTTTACCACAAGACGGTCCACCACAATGTCGATGTTGTGCTTTATATTCTTGTCAAGGGAGATTTCCTCCGTCAGCTCATACAGGCTGCCGTCTATCCTCACACGCACATAACCGCTTTTCTTTGCCCGGTCCAGCACCTTTTCATGCTGCCCCTTACGCCCTCTGACCACAGGCGCCAGCAGCTGCAGCCTTGTCCCCTCCGGCTGCTCCATGATCTGGTCCACCATCTGGTCCACGGTCTGTTTATGAATCTCCCTGCCGCAGTTGGGGCAGTGGGGCGTGCCGATCCTGGCATAGAGCAGACGAAAATAATCATAAATCTCCGTCACCGTTCCCACCGTAGACCGGGGGTTGCGGTTCGTGGATTTCTGGTCGATGGAAATAGCCGGCGACAGCCCCTCGATGCTTTCCACATTGGGCTTTTCCATCTGACCCAGGAACATCCTCGCATAGGAAGAAAGAGACTCCATATAGCGCCGCTGCCCCTCCGCATAAATGGTGTCAAAGGCCAGAGAGGACTTGCCGGAGCCCGACAGCCCCGTCAGCACCACCAGATCATTTCTTGGAATATCCACATCTATGTTTTTTAAATTGTGCTCGTTTGCACCCCTTATCCTTATATACTCACCAATGCCCTGCCTCCCGGAGCTCTGCCCCCGGGAACGTATCTTCTTTGCTTCTTCCATATTTATATATACCTCCTGTGCGCTTCCGCCGCACCCTCTCAGACTATTCCACCACATACACAAAATAATTTTTGTCATGTCTCAGAAGCGACCATGAGCTCAAATTATCGTTCTGTTCTATCAGACGGTCCAATATTTCCACGGGATTATCCATATATACGATCAGCTTTTCCGCCGTCCTCAGAAGCTCGCTGTCCAAAACGGTCTCGTCTTCGTTCTCCCTGATAAACACAACATGCTCATAAGGCCAGGTTTCGTTGGCAATATACCAGGTCTTATATCTGAATTCCTGATTGTACACCATTACAAGCGGATATTGTGCATTATCCCTGGCATATTGGAGCGTCTCCAGCTTATCCCTGTACAGGAAAAGCACGTTGCCCTGTACATGCCCCAAAACCACGGGCAGCATCACAAGCAGAACAGACACGGCGCACAGAACCGCCTTTATCCTCTTTCCCTTCAGAAGCTCCGCCGCCTGCAGTACCGCGTCACAGATACAGTAGACCACCAGGGGCAGAATCAGCGCCGCCGCGGGATAAAAATACCGGCTGGACGCGTCTGCCAGAAACAGAGAGGTCTTACACAGCAGCCACACAATGACCAGAGAGGACAGAAGCCCGATGGCGATAAAAGCCGTGCTCACGTCTCCCGAAGCCTTTTGACCGCGTTTCACCCGCAGAACCCCTCTCACGATAAGCGCCGCCACAAGAACGCCGAGAGCCGGGTACATAATTCCCCCAAAGAAATTACGGTTTAAAACAGGCATAAACAGATTAAACATATACGTCGTGGGGATATGGAACAGTCCGTCAAACGCACCCTCGCCCTGCTCCCCGAAAAAGATCTGTTGAATGGAATACGGGAAGGTCAGAATCGCAAGTCCGATTGCCCCAACCATGGCGCACCCGAAGACCAGCATTCTCACAAAACATTTTTCCTTGTAACGCAGCTTACGGTACAGCTCATAAATACAGAAGCCCAGGGTCAGGAAAAACAGATTATACATACAGAAATAATGCGTCAAAAACGCAAAGTAACAGACCGCCGCTCCGCAAAGGGTAAGCGCCGCAAAACGCTTTCTGCCGCACACCGGGTCCTGCATCAGCAGCAGGAGAACGATCATGTATAATACCGTCCACATGGCGCCCATGGCATACATTCTGTTAAACATCACGCCGCTTATGGTAGCGGGATGGACCGCATAGACCAGCCCGGCAAGCAGCGCCAGAAGGCAGCGCCACCTTCCCTTATCCAGCCTGAAAATAAAGAACATGATACCTGCACACGACACAAGAGAAAAGCATCCGTTCAATGAAATGCCGAACCACTTGTAAAATTGGTTGGGAAAAAGCGACATGAGAAAGTGCAGGCTCAGGTGATACAGGGGAGGATGCACATCTCTCGACTGAATATCCATCACCTTGTCAAACCGGAACCTGTTCTCCTCCTTCATCACGAAATTATACATAAGCTCCGTGCCGGTCTTCTCCTGAATCGGCCCGTAGGGGTTGAGCCCCTCATAAGCGGCTCCGGTGGCATAGGTAATATATTCGTCCTCGTGAAACGCCACCTTCCTCATTCCGAAAAATATAATAAAGGCAACATGGACTGCCAGCACCACCGCCGCCGCTATCAAAAACCTCTTTGTACTCCATCCCTTGCTCACTTTTCCCACCTCGTACCTTCCTGAATTACTTTATGTTTATTTTTACAATTCAGCCGCAGACTATTTTTCCCGGCTCATCTCCTGCAGCCTCTGCTTCAGCTCTATCATCTTGTCCCGCAGCTCCGCCGCCGCCTCAAAGTTCAGATCCGCCGCCGCCTTCTGCATCTTCTTCTGTATATCCGCAATCAGCTTCTCCAGCTCCTTGCGGTCCATGGACTCCGGGTCCTTCTCGAAGCGCAGCTCCTCCTTGGCAATCACCTTGGAAATGGTGATCAGATCTCTGACCGCCTTCTTGATGGTCTGCGGGGTGATGCCGTGCTCCTCATTGTATTTCATCTGAATCTCGCGCCTGCGGTTCGTCTCGTCCAGGGCAATGCGCATGGAGTCCGTAATCGTATCCGCATACATAATGACATGCCCATCGGCGTTTCGCGCCGCGCGCCCAATGGTCTGAATCAGAGAGGTACTGCTCCTGAGGAAGCCCTCCTTGTCCGCATCCAATATTGCCACCAGCGTTATCTCCGGGATATCCAGACCCTCCCGCAGAAGGTTGATACCCACCAGAACATCGAACACATCCAGCCTCATGTCCCGGATGATCTCCGCCCGCTCCAGCGTGTCAATATCCGAATGCAGGTACTTCACCCGTATTCCCACTTCCTTCATATAATCCGTCAGGTCCTCCGCCATCCGCTTGGTCAGAGTGGTGATCAGCACCTTGTTGTGCTTCTCCACCTCCCTGTTGACCTCTCCGATCAGATCGTCAATCTGCCCCTCCACGGGTCGCACGTCCACCTCAGGGTCCAGCAGCCCCGTGGGACGGATGATCTGCTCGGTCCTGAGAAGCTCATGCGCCGCCTCATAATCCGAGGGCGTTGCGGACACAAACAGCATCTGGTCGATGTGCGCTTCAAACTCCTCAAAGTTGAGAGGGCGGTTGTCCAGCGCCGAGGGCAGGCGGAAGCCGTAATCCACCAGCGTCAGCTTTCTGGAGCGGTCCCCCGCGTACATCCCCCTGATCTGGGGAACCGTCATGTGGGACTCGTCGATGATAATCAGGAAATCGTCCCTGAAAAAGTCCATCAGCGTCATGGGCGGCGCTCCGGCAGGCATGAAGCTCAAATGCCTGGAATAATTTTCAATCCCGGAGCAGAACCCCGTCTCACGCAGCATCTCAATGTCAAAATTGGTCCGCTCCGCAATCCGCTGGGCCTCGATGAGCTTGTCCTCCCCCTTAAAATAATTGACCCGCTCCTCCAGCTCCTTCTCGATATTGACGCACGCCGCCTTTATTTTGTCAATGGGAACCACATAATGGGACGCAGGATAGATGATAATATGATTCAGCGTAGCGTGCACCTTGCCAGACAAGGGCTCCACCTGACAGATCCGGTCTATCTCATCCCCGAAAAACTCCACCCGGATAAAATAATCACCGCCCTGTGCGGGATACACCTCCACCACATCCCCATGGACCCGGAAGCAGCCCCGCTGCATGTCCAGATCATTGCGGGTATACTGGATATCCACCAGCTCCCGCAGCACCTGGTCCCGATCCTTGGTCATGCCCGGCCGCAGGGATACCGACATTCCCTCAAATTCCTCCGGGCTGCCCAAGCCGTAAATGCAGGACACACTTGCCACCACCACAACATCCCTGCGCTCCGTCAGAGATGCCGTCGCCGACAGACGCAGCCTGTCGATCTCATCATTGATGGAAGAATCCTTGGCAATATAAGTATCCGAGGAGGGCACATACGCCTCCGGCTGATAGTAGTCGTAGTAGGAGACAAAATATTCCACTGCATTCTCAGGGAAAAATTCCTTGAACTCGCCGTAAAGCTGCCCCGCCAATGTTTTGTTGTGCGCTATGACCAGCGTGGGCTTGTTAAGCTGCGCTATCACGTTGGCCATGGTAAAGGTCTTGCCGGAGCCCGTAACACCCAGAAGCGTCTGAAATTGATTGCCCTCCTTAAAGCCCCTTACCAGCGCCTCGATTGCCTGAGGCTGGTCTCCGGTGGGCTTATATTCCGAATGAAGCTTAAATTCTGACATGGGAAAACCTCCGTATTGGATTCTTCATATATTACAGCAGTAAACCTAAATAAGCCAGGCAGCACAAAAGTAATTCTGATTATACCATACGACATTTTATTTGTATAGATGTAAACGGCAATTTTCAGAACACTAGTTCCGAAAATTTGTTCTTGTAATTCTCTTATATTTGTGGATACTTTAATGGAAATTTTATTTTGGTCAACGGCTTACCCATCATCCAAAATGATCCTTTCCACACTAAAAGGGAAGTATCCCCATTTTAGCGGAAATACCTCCCTTTACTTAATACTTTTCTAATATATGCAGGACTTGAAACGTCCTGCGGATTTGAAACCCGGTCGTACTCCGGCAGCGTCCATACAATTTTCCTATGTCCCGCCTGCCTGATGCCTGCCCGCAAAGCTGTATTGATATTTCCGAAGGAGAACTCTATGACACGGTCAGCGACCGTATCATCTCGTATTTAAGGCATTAAACCCCTCTCCCTCGTAGACCCGCACCGGATTTCCCCTGACAATACGGCTGTGCTCCCGCCACGCGGCGTTTGTCTGCTCCGCCTCCTGCTGCCGCCGCAGCCCGGCAAGCCTTTCCTGTAATTTTTCCATCGCTCTCTGCTTATTCCGGAGCTGGCTCCGCTCCTCGGTGGACTGAGCCGTCAGCCCTGTAGGGATATGGATAACCCTTACCCCCGTCTCTACCTTGTTTACATTCTGGCCGCCCTTTCCCCCGCAGTGAAACTTTTCAATGCGGTATTCCCGGTCCGAGGAAATCTCTGTCCGGTCGGGAATTATGCTCACATCCACATACCAGTTTTTTCTTTTATGGTTCCTGCGAAACGGGCTTTTACAGATCCACAGTACCGTCCCTTCCAGGCCGCTCAGGTCATGCTCCGTCCGAAAACGAACGGAATCCAGGCATCCTCTCTCACTGCCCTTCGTGCTTGAAATGACTTCCAGGTCGCCGTATTCCTTTTTCAGCGCCTCAAAGAGCTTTGCAGCCGCAAGCTGGCACTCCGCCGGTCCCTGCCCCGCGCTTATTTGAACGATCATATCCGTCCTCCCGATTACTGTTATATAAAGCAGCCGCGGAACGGCATCAGGCGTTCCAATGCCGTCCCGTCACGGACTCCCGCCCGCGCTATTTTTTGCTTCCCGCCTTATAATTATACACAGGCTTTAATATATCCGTTACCTCGACGGTATCCTTGATCTGCTCCGCAATCTCCTCCATGGAGCGGTAGGCGAAGGGAGCCTCGTCCAGGGTGTCCGCACCTATGCAGCTGCTGTATATGCCCTTCATCTCTTTTTTGAATTCCGAAACAGTAAACCGGCTCTTTACATCTTCGCGCTTCAGTCTCCTGCCGGCGCCATGGGGCGCCGAGCAGTTCCACTCTGCGCTGCCCCTTCCTACGCCCAAAAGGATACCGTCCCTCATGTTGATGGGAATAACCACGTTTTCCCCGGCGCGGGCGGAAATCGAGCCCTTTCGGAGTATTCCCCAGTCATCCAGATAATTATGAGGCACGGAAAACTGATCCGCCGCCTTCCACTTCATCCCTCTCAGGATTTCCCTGACGATAATCTGTCTGTTCAGTTCCGCATAGCCCTGAATGATCCGAACATCCTCCAGATATGCCTCCCTGTCATCTCCCTCCAGGCAGCTCAGATAATACGGGACCTCCCTGCCCTGCTCCTTCAGTCGCCGGGAAGCCAAACTCGTGTAATACTCCGCCACCTCCTCTCCCAAATGTCTGCTTCCCGTATGCACGACAAGGTACATGCTTCCGTCCGCCCCCTTGTCAAGCTCAATGAAATGATTGCCGCCTCCCAGCGTTCCCAGGCTTCTTTCCGCCTTCTGCGCGTTGATATGGCGGGCGCAGCGCAGCTCCTCATACGAAAATTCCTCCGCCATGTGATGTGCTGCGTCTCGTATGGCAAAGCCTGACGGCACGTTCTCCCGAATGACCTTATCCAGCCTCTGAAATTCCGTGTTCGTCCTGTTCAGCTTCACGCAGGTCATCCCGCAGCCTATATCCACGCCCAGAAGCTGCGGAATCACCTTATCCCCAACCGTCATGGACAGCCCTATGGGCGCAATCTTGCCCGGGTGAATGTCCGGCATCATGCAGATTTTGCTCCCCTCCGCCACCTCATTGTCACATATCATTTTAACCTGCGCCTCTGCATGGGCTTCCACATCGTCCGTAAATATTATTGCCTCGGCATATATGCCCTTTACTGTTTTCATAAAATATTTTCTCCTTGAAAACGGGTACAAAAAAAACGCCCCAAGGCGCCGCCTGCAGATTCTCTTTCCCTTTCTGCCCGCAAAGCAGCAGAACGCATTTAATCAAACATTCCCGAGAACCGCCGTACCCCTGATTGTCAGTTTCCCTATTCCTCTTTGAAGCTCTCTATTCTGTCTCATGGCAAGCCCTCCTTTCACAAATCATTGTTTTCTCCTACAAGGAGATATTAGCACAGAAAATCATGTTTGGCAAGCGCCTGTAACTATTCATGAGCATCGGCACTGCAAATATTCACTGTGCGGCAGCACCCAAAAAAGGACGGCTGACAAATACGTCCGCCGCCCCGCGCGCCTGCTCCTTCTAACACAAATCACGATCCACCAGGCTGTTAATATATTCATTGACGCTTTTTCCCATAGCGGAAGCCTTTTTCTTTATTTCGGCCTTTCTGCCCTTGGGTACCGTTAAACTGATACGATCATATTTTTCCTTGATATAGGCGTTTTGGTACGCAATTTGGTCAAACCCCTTGTCGGATCGCATTTCCAGCCCTCCCCTTCAGTTTTATCCTTTATATGTTTCCCCGCCGCGCCGGCAAATAACTAAATGTCCCGCTGCAAAACCGAAAATTTCACAGCGGGACATCTCTCATCAAACTTTAGCAGGGTTTGAAAAATAAATCAGGCTTATTGTACTTCTCCAATAAAGGATTCGTTTTCTTTATATATCTTCACCTGAGCCGTTACCTGTCTCTTCATGGGAAGTCCGCACGCGTCACATGCACCATCCTTATCCCCGTCGGCACACGCTTCCACAGCATCTGCTGCGTACTCTGCATTTTCGTCCACCCATGTGATTATGTTGCAGGTTTTGCAATACTTAATATCATATGCGTAATGGCTGCACGCCGCGTCACCCTGAAGATAAGTGTCCGCGTAAACGGTAACTACCTCGTCCTTATCGTTATGACCTACAGGAGGAACCTTAACGGTTACCTTTTCCGCGCAGAAATCGCAGTACCCGTAATTTTCTCCCCATGTGGTGCAGGTAGGCTTTACGCTGACATGAGAAGCACCCGAGAACTTGTGAGGCAGGGGATCAGCCAGCTCTGTCTTTGTCTCGCCTGCAGCTCCGCATCTCGAACACTTGGTTGTGGTTACAATCTTGCCGCGGTCTTCCTCTCTGCAGCCGGTAGAAGGTGTTTTTGTTACCTTGTCGGTCTTAAAATCATGTCCAAGAGCCTTTACGGTCTCCGTTATGGAGTCGCCGCAGACTGCACATGTATATTTTACCACGCCCGTTTCCGTACAGGTAGGATGGATCAGATACACATTCTCATCGCCCTCAATCATGGAATGCTTTGCCTTGATGGTCTCTCTCCAGGTATAGCTGCACTGTACCTCCTGACCGTTTACCAGAAGCTTTTCATTACACCTGTACTGCTTATAGCCATCCGTAGTGCAGTTAAGGGGCTGCACAATCCCAATCAGATCAGCCTTCTTCGTATCGTTGGTATGCTTATGCTCCTCCGGGGCGGGCGCAGGCTTTTCCGGCTTCGGAGTCTGTGTCGGGGTGTTGGAGCTGCCGGAATTATCGGAGCTGTTGTCCTCTGCCTCCGTCTCCTCTGCCTCCTCCGCAATAGCGCCGCCGGGTCTGCCCTCCTTCATGCCGGAAGTCACATATTGGTAAGCAAGAGCCGCATAGTCGTCCCCGTATGCCGCCTTCAGATCAGGATTCTTATCCGCGTAATCAACCAGGTCAAACATGACTCCGGTCGTTCTCCTCTCCTTAATGCCCGCCGTAAGATAATGATTTACATAGGCATCCCAGTCGTCGCCGAAAGCGGCGTTCAGATCCGCATATGCCTTGCGGTATGCCGCAACGTCAAGAATGGGATTCATAACCCGTCCTTCCTTGGCGCCGCTTGCCAGAAAGTGTGCCACATACGCGTCCTTATCGCTGCCGTAAGCAGCCTTAAGGTCGCTGTACTTGCCCGCATAATAGTCTGTGTTCAGCACATCCTTCACTCCTGCGGCAGACACGCTGATGACACTGCCAACCAGCATTGCTGCCGCAAGCGAAATCGTCAACATTTTCTTTTTCATCTTTGTCCTCTCTCCTTTTTTCATAAAACTGTAACCTGTTAGAGTAATGGCGCGTCCCCTGCTAGATACGCTCCACATGCTGTCATATTACCACCAGCTGGTAAATTTTGCAAGAACTTTTTACAAAAAACAAAAAAAAAAAAACGCAATATGGATATATTCCTTTCCGTCAAAAATAAGCCGTATTTTATTGTGATTCAGTCAGACGTGTGATATAATTTTTCAGGTAATTTTACCGAAAACAGGAGAGCTTTATATGATTAAATTTAATTCAGAAGGCTTTAAGGCCGGCAGCTTTCTTTCTTGTGTATGCCGCCGGCTGAAGCAGAGGATTTACAGCCGCAGATATTGGTGCCTGGCGGCTTTGCTGGTTTTTCTGCTGGAAATGGCGCTGTTTGTATGGCCGGTGGGCTGGCTGAAGGAGGATATATTAAATTTCCTGACAGGGGAGGTTTCCTGGGATATGGAGCACCAGGGAGACAGCTTTTCATGCCGCCAGAAATTCAGGCCGGAGGGCGGCAATCTGGAGAGCATCGGAATTGTAATATCCAGCCCGGAGGAGCTGTACGGCGGGAATGCGGTCATAACAATATCCGACTCCGGGGACAGGGTACTTTTTGAAACCCTCCTTCCCTATGAAGACGTGAACCTTAACGCCTTTACCAATATAGCCATAGATCCGCCCCTTAACCGTTCCGGACAGAGCTGCTATCTGTCCGTGCATCTGGAGGCGGACGGGAACGGAAGAATTCCCGTCCTGACGGCAACCGGCACTGATTTTTACATGCCGGAAAATATTGCCCTGACGCAGGGCGAAAAGCTAAAGGACACTCAGCTTGTAACCATGTATTCTTACAGGGATACTCTGTCAAGAAAGAAACTGTTTCGTGCATTGGGTATCTTCGGAATTACCGCCCTGGGAATAGCCCTGGGCATCCCCCGTGACAGGAGATTCAGGACGGTTCTGGGAGCCGTTCTGTTAGCAGCCGTTCCCTGGATACTGGGCAGAAGGCTGGAGCTGCTCACCATCAATACCAATATTATGCTTCCCTTTTCCATGAACTGGAACATGGCGCTGATGTACCTTTTTGAATTGATACTGCTCCTTTGTACCCAGTCCTTCCGCGTCAGCACCTGCCTTGGCAGCCTGATTCTGACATTGCTCTATTCCGCCAATTATTATGTATTTTCCTTTCGCGGAGAGCCCCTGCGGCTGAATGACCTGACTGCCGCAGGAACGGCGGCAAAGGTTATGGGCAATTATGATCTGTCTCCAAACAGCCACCTGGCAATGGCCTGGTGCATTTTGATATTCTTTCTGGCTTTCGGGGCCCAGACAGGCTTTCGCTGGAAAATCCGGAAAAAAGCCGTAAACGCGGCAGTACGCCTGACATCTCTGATTGCAGGCGCAGCGGTGGCCGTATTGGCCGGGCATAAGCTTTTGTATACGCACATGCTTGTAGAGGCGGGTTTCATGTATACTCATGGCTTTGACCAGAATATGAATTACCAGTTTAACGGTTATCTTGTGGCAAGCTGTATGGATATACAGGATTCCAGGATAGAAAAACCGCAGGGATATTCCTTGAATAGGGTCGCCCGGCTTCTGGAGGAGGCCGCGGAAGACAGAGGCATGTACGAGGAAGGTACAAAGCCTCATGTCATTCTGATCTTGAACGAAAGCTTCTCCGATCTGAGTATCCTGGGAAATCTGCAGATGAGCGAAGATAATCTTGCATTCTTTCATAGCCTGAAGGACAACACCGTCCGGGGATATGTCAATGCGTCGGTGCTTGGAGGCGGAACAGCAAATTCAGAATTTGAAGTGCTTACAGGCTGCAGCATGGGATTTCTGCCGCCTACCTACTATCCCTATCAGCAATGTCTGGTATCCGAGATGCCGTCGCTGGTCTCCGACATGAAAAAAGCGGGATATACGGCGTATTCCATTCATCCGGAAAGTGCAGGCAACTGGAATAGGGACAGGGTCTATCAGTATTTTGGTTTTGACAACAGCCTGTGGATAGAGGATTTTACCGAACCCGAAAAAATCCATTATGGCGTTACGGATCTGGAAACCTATAAAAAAGTAGAGGAGCTGTATGAGAACAGACAGCCGGGAGAAAAGCTGTTCATATTCAACCTGACCGTCCAAAACCACGGAGGCTATAGCCAATCTGACGTGTCCCCTTCGATAGATGCGCTGAATGTATCTTCATCGGAGGCCGATATTTATTTATCCCTGATCCGGAATTCCGACGAAGCCTTCAGACAGCTGATCACATACTTTGAAAAGGAAGAAGAACCTGTTATTGTCTGTATGTTCGGAGACCATCAGCCCTGTCTGGAAAATTCCTTTTATGAGGACGTGTATGGGCAGACCCAGGGACTTGAGGACAGGGACAAAACGCTGAATAAGTACAAAACCCCGTTTTTAATATGGGCAAATTATGATATTCCCGAACAGGAGGGGCTTGATATCGGCATGAGTTATCTGGGCGCTTTGCTGCTGGATACCGCCGGAATTCAGGGTTCGCCATTCTTTACATTTTTACGGCAGTATATGAAGGAATACCCCATTGTGACCATCTACGGATATGAAGACCGGGACGGAAATCATTATGAATGGTCCGGGGACAATACCGAGCTTGCTGAATACAGGATGCTCCAGTATAATCATCTTTTTGACAGAAATATGGTAGAATGGGGCTTCTGAGCAGACAGGACGTTTTAGTGTACTGTATCATTCATTTTCAGCCAAATGACGCAGAATGCATTTTCAGTCTGCAAGGCGGAGGCGGGAGGCGATGCGTCTGCAGCGTTGACCGACAACAACGCTGCAGACGGAAATTCAGGTAAGTCATTTGGCGAAATTTATATGATACAGCACACCAGGGCTGGACAAGAAAGACCGCTTGCATATATAATAAAATTTATAACATAACAGACAGATGGAGCCAGGGAGTATACAGCTTATGAAAATAGCACAGAACAGATTGGACAGAGGTTTCGTCCGGTATCAGGAGGAATTTGAGGCAAAGGCACTGGAGGTTCTCCGCTCCGGGTGGTATATACTTGGCGGGGAAGCGGAAGCTTTTGAGCGTGAGTTCGCGGCATATACCGGCGCGGGATACTGCGTGGGTCTTGCCAGCGGTCTGGACGCCCTGTGGCTTGCCTTCCGCGTTCTGGGAATCGGCGCGGGCGACGAGGTGATCGTCCAGGCGAACACATACATTGCCAGCGTCATGGGCATCACAATCAACGGAGCGGTTCCTGTCTTTGTTGAGCCGGACGAGTATTTCAACATGGACCCAGGCAAAATCGAAGAAAAAATTACGGAACGCACCAGGGCGATTCTTGTGGTGCACCTCTATGGGCAGGCGTCCGATATGGCGTCTGTCGTAAGGCTGTGCAAAAAGTATAACCTCCGGCTGGTGGAGGACTGTGCCCAGTCTCACGGCGCATGCTATGACGGAAAAATGACAGGAACCTTTGGCGATATCGGCTGCTTTTCCTTTTATCCCTCCAAGAACCTGGGCGGCTTCGGAGACGGCGGCGCCATTGTGACGGACGATGCCCAAATAGCGGCGGACATGAAAATGTACCGCAATTACGGAAGCGAAAAGAGATATTACAATAAGGTGGTGGGAGCAAATTCCAGACTGGACGAGCTGCAGGCCGGGCTTTTGAGAGTCCGCCTGTCTCATATAAAGGAGCTTACCCAGGAGCGGCGGGAGCTTGCAGAGCGTTATGCCGGCTCGCTGCGCAATCCCTCCCTCATGCTTCCCAAAGTGAGGGAGCACGCTGACAGCGTATGGCACCAATATGTTGTCTCCTGTGAGAGACGGCAGGAGCTTATAGACTATCTGAACGAAAAGGAGATCGGAACGATCATTCACTATCCGATTCCCCCTCACCTGTCTGAGGCATACCGCTCTCTCGGATACCGCCGGGGAAGCTTTCCCGTCACGGAGCACTACGCGGATACGGTACTGTCCCTTCCCATGTACAACGGCATGACACGGGAGGAGCAGGAATATGTGATCGAAGCGCTGAATCGGTTTCAATAATGGCAAACGCCGGACAAAGCAATCGTGCCAAAGCACACAGAAAGGTATAAGCATGCATTTGGAGGATCAGTATAAATTATTATATTTCAGGGAATTGGGGGACGAGAGGGGAAATCTTATTGTCATCGAAGGCGAAGGCATGGACATTCCATTTGACATCAAGCGGGTCTTTTACATTTACGGCTCCGACGATACCGTGGTCCGTGGGCAGCACGCCAACCGGGAGACGGAATTTCTGCTGGTGAATGTAGGCGGACGCAGCAAGGTCCGCATAGACAACGGCACGGAAACGACGGTAATCGAACTGGACCGGCCCGGCATGGGCCTGTACCTTTCCCCCATGCTCTGGAAGGATATGTATGATTTCTCACCGGATTCCATTTTGCTGGTTTTGTGCAGCCGGCATTACGACAGCCGGGAATATATCCGGGATTACAAGGAATATCTGCGTGATATGGGGATAATACAGGACAGACAGCCATGAAGAAAAATATGAACTACGATGCAAAAGACATTAAAAGACGCGAGCCGGAACACAATGCGGCGCGCCATGCAAAACGCGCGGAAGGCCTGCTGCAGTTTATTAAATTTGCCCTGGTGGGAGTGTCAAATACTCTCATAAGCGAGGGAATCTATGCCGTTCTCGTGTTTTTCAAAATGCATTATATCCCCGCCAGCTTTATAGGCTTTTCCCTCAGCGTCATCAACGCCTATTATTGGAACCACAAATATGTATTTAAGGAAAACGCGGAGGATGAAAAGAGGGTCTGGTGGAAGGTATTCTGCAAAACCTATGTGGCCTACTTCTGGGGATATCTTGCAAATGCCGCCCTTTTGGTATTTTGGATAGACCTCCTGAAAATAGGGCGTTTTTTTGCTCCCCTGGCAGAGTGGTTTGCGGAAAGGGGGATGGAACGTCTGGACGGGCAGTTCTGCGGAAATCTGGCGGCGGCAGGCTTAAATCTCCTGCTCACGGTGCCCATGAATTATATAATCAATAAATATTGGGCATACCGGCAGAAAAAATAAATTATCCGCCGGTATGCCCTCTCTATTTATCGTCTACATCATTCCCCTGAGCACTTCCTTTGCCTTCTCCAGCTGGTTGTCGGGATGATCCTCGCTGCCGTAATACGCTTCACCGTCAAACTCACACACCACATCCGGCTCGATGCCTATTTTGTGAATATTGTTGCCGTTAGGCGTATAGTATGCGCTGATCGTTACCTTCACCGCCGAATTGTCCCTAAAGCTTATGATCTGCTGGACAATGCCCTTGCCGAAGGTGGTGGTTCCCACCAATGTGCCGATACCGTGATCCTTGATTGCCCCTGCCATAATCTCGGATGCGCTGGCCGAATTCATATCGACTAACACCACAAGGGGCACATTCAGCTTGTTGGCGCCGTTACAGGTATATTCCTCCCGCTTGCCGTTTTTGTCCTCCGTATATACGATCATTCCCTTGGGCAGTATCATCCGGCACATCTCCACCACCGCATTCACACTGCCGCCGGGATTTGCACGCAGGTCCAGAATCATCCCCTTCATGCCGGAAGCCTTCGCCTGGGTCAGCGCATCGCGGAACTGGCCTATGGATACCTCGTCAAACTCCATAACCTGGATATATGCCATGCCGTCCTCCAGCATTTCCAACTCCACGGTGGGAGACTCCACCCTCCCGCGGGATACTGCCACATCTATATAATCAGATGCACCCTCCCTGATAATGGTGAGCACCACCTCCGTATTTTCCGGTCCCTTGATCAGTGACACTGCCTCCGTCAAAGTCATTCCGTAGGTAGAAACTCCGTCCACCTCATAGATCAAATCGTTGGAGCGCAGATCCACCCTTTCGGCGGGTGCGCCTGAAATGGTACCGTTTATCTTGGGCAGACCGGTAGCCTTATCCAGCTCGATATAGGCGCCTATGCCGAAATAGATCCCTTCCGTCTGCTGCAGCAGCACTTCCAGCTCCCTGGCCGAATAATATTCGGAGTAAGGGTCCCCAAGCGCCTGTAAAAGACCTTTATAAAGACCGTCCTGGAGCTGCTCGTCAGTCACCTCTCCCAGATAGTAATATCTGTCGATTACATCCTCCAATGCCTGCAGCTTCTTCACCACGGAGGAATCGATGGCGGAGCCATCCTTTGTGGATATATTGCCGGAAGCATTGAAACGGGAATCCACCGCTCCCTGGACATAAAAGCTGATATATACGATTGCAACCAGGAAAAGCGCACACGCCAGGCCCGTGATTACTCCCCCGATAAAAAGGCCCTTGCCGCTTCCCTTTTCATGTCTTAAGTTCTCCGGCTGCTGCGGCATTCTGCCGGAAGCATTATCAAAATATGCTCTGCTTTCATCCATGTTAATCTCCTTATCGCTGTCCTGCAGCATCTTAGATCGGGCTTGTGAAATGCTCTTTTTCACAATAACCCCCGCCTGCCCGCTTAACGCACATTCAAGTCAGGCTTGTGAAATTCCTTGTGGGGCATATGCCTCCGTTACTTCTTAAGATAATTCCAGGGCGACACATACTCTCCGTTCAGGCGCACGCTGAAGTGCAGGTGGTTGCCGGTGGAACGGCCCGTAGACCCCACTGCGGCAATTTTCTCCCCCTTTACCACGACCTGGTTCTTTTTCACATAAAGCACCGAAGCGTGCATGTAGATCGTAAACAATCCGTCGCCGTGGTCTATCATTACATAGTTGCCCATGCTTGAGCTGTATGCCGCGGCGGCAACCTTGCCGTCATATGCCGCATAGATTGCCGTGCCCTTGGGAGACGCAAAATCCACGCCGTTGTGGAACTGCTGTACCTTAAGTATGGGGTGCAGTCTCATTCCGTACTCATCCGAGATCCGGGTGTAGGTAGCCAGGGGAAATTTAAACATGCCCCCGTCATAGGTCAGCTTTTGGCTCTCCAAAAGCTTCTTTTTCTCCTCGGCAATCGCCGCCTCCAGAAGCTTGATTTCCTCCTCCTGCGCCTTTATCTCCGCCTCGTATTCCTTGATGACCTTATCCTTGTTGCGGATATCCGCCTCATAGCTGATAATGTCCTGCCTTTTCTGCTCTACCAGTTCTTCCAGAGTCTGCTGCTCCTGCTTCACATTGGCCTTCGTCTCGTTGAGTATATCCTTCTCAAGCTCCAGCTCCTCCTTGCAAAGCTCCACGTACATCCGGATGTTCTCATAGTTTTCCCACATTTGATACCCGTAGGAAAGGACCCTCTCCACATAATCAGCCTTATTCAGGAAATCGGCGAAGCTTTTCGCCTTCAGCATCAAATCTACCATGCTGGGATTTCCCGACTCATATATTAATCTTATGCTTGCAGCCACGGATTCTTTCTGAAATTCTTCCTGCTCCAGAGCGCGCTCCAGCTCCAGCTCCTTCTGGCTGATCTCATCCTCCTTGCCGGCGATCTTACCCTCCAGCTCCGTGATATTCTGTTCGATCCGCGCAAGATTAGCATCCAGCTCCTTCACATAATTTGAAAGATCTGCCTTCTGTGCCTCAAGACTTTTTTTCAGCTTCTGCAGATCGGTCAGCCCGTTCTGCAAATCCTTCTTTTCTTTCTTGGCCTCAGATACCTGCTTTTCCTTTTCCTTAATACTTTCAGAAGTAATAGAGGACGTGGCTGCCGATGCTGCCGCAAGGGCGGCATCGCTGAAAAGCAGGGCTAAAACCAGCGCCAGACAAGTAATCCATCTTCCTTTTCTCACCATATATACCTACTTTACACATGCAAATGTTTTTTGACAGTGGTTATGCTCCCCATAAAGCCAATGCCCACCCCCAGAATAAGGGACACCGGTATAAGGACTTTAAAAATCTCATCCACCTCCAGGAACGCAAGAAAACGGCTCAATATTTCAAATCTGCTCACAATATATGCCAAAGCATGGCTGTACAGGCTGTGAATCAGAAAGAGAGGTATGGCCGCTCCCATCAGCCCTATCAGCATGCCCTCCAGCACAAAGGGCGCCCTGACAAAAAAGTCCGTTGCCCCAACGTATTTCATTATATTAATTTCCGTGGAGCGGACCGAAATGCCTATGGCAACCGTGTTGCTGATCAGGAAAACACTGACCGCCAGCAGAATCACGATAATGCCCAGAGACACATATGCTATTAACAGGTTTACGCCGCTGAGGGTATCCGCAGTCAGAGAGGAATAATTGACAAGCCTCACCTCAGGAATGGATTCCAGCCATGTGACCAGTGCGCTCTGCAGAGATACGTCGCTGATAAATATTTCATAGCTGTTCTCGCCCTCCAGCGGATTATCCGGAAAGCCTATGGAATACCTGTCGAAATTCTCCTTGTACAGATCGCTCGCAAACTTCATCCACGCCTCGTCGTCGGAGATAAAGCTGACCTCCGAAACCTCGGCGCGGTTGTTTATCAGCTGTCCGATTTCCTCCAGCCTCTGGTCATTGGCAATCTCCCCGGGCAAATGCCCCTCCGGGCAGCCGTCCTTCTCGTGGTGGAAAAAAACACTGACCGAAACGCCCTCCTGGGCCTTGTTCACAATGCTCTGAAAATTTGTCACGACACAGTAAAATATGCCGAACAGAAACAGACACGCGGAAATAGTGGCAACGGATGCAAGGGAATACCATTTATTCCTGAAAATATTGACAAAGCCCTGTCTGATGGTATAGAGAAAGGTACTAATCTTCATCGATATATTCACCTCCCTCTTGATCGCTGATGATCACGCCCCTTTTCATGGCGACCACGCGCTTATGCATGGCGTTGACAATCTCCCTGTTGTGTGTGACCACCAACACCGTAGTGCCGCTGGCGTTGATTTCTTCAAGAAGCAGCATAATTTCCCACGAATTCTTGGGGTCAAGATTTCCGGTGGGCTCGTCCGCCAGCAATATGGACGGATGGTTCACCAGCGCCCTTGCCAGCGCAACCCTCTGCTGCTCGCCGCCGGAAAGCTGCTTTGTCTTTGCCTTGTATTTTCCGGCAAGCCCTACCGTGGCAAGTATCGTAGGCACGTTTCTCCGGATATCCTGGGGGGGCGTCTCTATGATACGCTGCGCAAAAGCTACATTCTCATAGACATTTCTGTCATTCAGCAGCCGGAAATCCTGAAATACCACGCCGATATTCCTGCGGAATTTCGGCACCTGCCTGTGCTTGAGCTTCGCCAGGTCGCTCCCCATAACGTAAACATTTCCGTCGGTAGCCGTCAGCTCCCGCAGCAAAAGCTTTATCAGCGTGGATTTGCCGGAACCGCTGTCTCCTACAATAAATACAAATTCTCCTTTACCAATTTTCAGGGTAATGCCGTTCAAAGCAGGCGAGCCGGTAGAATAGACCTTTGTCACATTGTCCAGATAAATAATACCCTTTTCTTCAATGAACTCCTCCCTCTGCTTTTTCCTCTGTTCCCTGCTGACCATCTGTTTCCTCCATATATAGTTCCGTCTAAGCCCGCCCCCGGGGAAGCCGTTTTCATCTGTTTAACCCACAGCCGGAAATCGCCCATGATTTATTCAGGGCGTATGGCTAAGACTGTTTTATGTATCTATAGTTCCGTTTTGCAGCTTATCAGAAATCGGTATTTTCCATATACTTCATGTATTTTACTACCATAAGCGCAATTTTGAAGGTGATGGCATCCTCAAATACACGCAGGTCAAGCCCTGTGCTTTTCTGCAGCTTATCCAGCCGGTACACCAGCGTGTTCCTGTGAATAAAAAGCTGTCTGGAGGTCTCCGACACATTCAGGCTGTTCTCGAAGAACTTATAAATCGTTGTCAAGGTCTCCTCGTCAAACTCGTCCGGGCTCTTTCTGCCGAAGATCTCCCGTATGAACATCTTGCAGAGCGGAATGGGAAGCTGATAGATCAGGCGTCCTATTCCCAGCTCGCTGTAGGCAATGATTTTTCTGTCGTCAAAAAAGATCTTGCCCACGTCCAGAGCCATTTTTGCTTCCTTATAGGAGCGGCTGACCTCCTTTATCTCCTGCACCACGGTGCCATATGCGATGCGGATGCCCTTTATGCCTTCCTTCTGCAGAAAGCTCTCCAGGGAGCCTGCCGCCTTCTCAATCTCCCGCTGGGCGTCGGCCTCCGTCAGCTCTTTAACCGCAATGACGTTATTCTCGTCCACCGCGGTGATAAAATCCTTGTTGCTGCTGGCGAAATGCGCTCTCACCAGCTCCAGGGTATTATTGTCCTTTTCATTGCCGGACTCCAGAATCATAACGACCCTGGGCACTTCGGTCTGTATGTGCAGCTTCTTGGAACGGCTGTAAATATCAACCAGAAGCAGATTGTCCAAAAGCAGGTTTTTAATAAAATTGTCTTTATCAAATCGCTCCTTATATGCCACAAGCAGATTCTGGATCTGGAACGCCGCCATCTTACCCACCATATAAACGTCCTCGCCTGTGCCGCCTGCAACCAGCACATATTCCAGCTGCTGCTCGTCAAATATCTTAAAATACTGATAGCCCTGTATTTCCTGCGAGTCTGCCGGAGATACCGCAAATGCCTCCACCGCCTTGGAGCTGCTGCCCATGTCGGCCGTGGACGCCACATCCTTGCCGTCCGCGTCCATGACGCACAGGTCCACCCTGGAAATGCTTTTCAATCCGTCGATTGTGTTCTGTAAAATTTGATTTGATATCATAAACCTCTGCTCCTTCAACCTTCTGCACACAAAAAACCGATATTGTATTCTATACTTAAAAATGTACCAAAAATAAGCCAAAAAAGCAATAGGTTTTTATGAAATTTCACAAAATAAAACTGCCCAAGAAATCCTCTCAGGCAGTCCCGCAATCTCCTCTGTGCTCAAATGCTCATGTCGAAATTTGATCCCACATTGGGGTTGACACTTCGCTCCATTGCCGCAGAATCAAGCATCTGCACAAGTCCGGCACCCAGCTCCTCATTGGTTTCCATGGTCTTGCTCAGCACTGCAGTTCCGATTTTTGACTGGGTGGAAATATTTGCCAATGCCATTGACACACCTGCTATATCCATATTGCACGCCCCCTTTGCATTTTCTTGATTATATCATATCACAGATTATTTGAACAGACAATACGCTGAATTTCTAATTTCTTAAGAAAACCCCAGACTCATTCAATACCCACTGAATAAGAGGAGGCATACAACTGCAACGGCATAGCCGCTTTGCAAACCGTGATGCAGCCAAATACTTATGTACGGGCATAATTTCTAAAATCAGGCGCCAAAATAGCATTTTTTATTAAGACACCTATATTTAAACCTGCTATAATAGATTAAAGCTCAAGGAGGGCAATTCCATGAAAAACCAAAAAGAAGTTGTGGAAAAGGTCATAGATTATATTGAGGAAAACTTAGAAAAGGAAATCGACTTAGATAATATATCAAAAAATATCGGTTATTCCAAATTTCACCTCAATCGTATTTTTACAGAGTATACAGGAATTACCATGTATAAGTATTTACAAAACCGCAGGCTTACTATTGCTGCCGAAAAGCTGGTCAAAACAGACAGTCCAATAATACAAATTGCGTATGAAGCCGGATATGATACGCAACAATCATTTTCATCTGCTTTTAAACAAATATATTTATATTCACCTAAAATTTACAGGGATATCGGAATCTTTATGCCAAAGCAAAACCGGATTTCCATGTGCCATTCCTATATCTCCAGTTACAAATTGATTACAGAAATTAAGGAGCCTGCCGCATGAGTACGATTCCATACGTTATAGAGCAAACCAGCCGTGGAGAGAGAAGCTATGATATTTTTTCACGGTTACTATCCGACAGAATTGTTTTTTTAGGAGAAGAAGTAAGCGATGTGTCAGCCAGCCTGATTATTGCTCAAATGCTGTTTTTAGAAGCACAAGACCCCGAAAAAGACATACAGCTGTATATAAACAGTCCCGGCGGTTCTATATCGGCAGGTCTGGCTATTTATGATACAATGCAGTATATAAAATGTGACGTCTCGACTATTTGCATTGGTCTTGCAGCCAGTTTTGGAGCCTTCTTGTTAGCCGGGGGTACAAAAGGAAAGCGTATCGCTTTGCCGAATGCAGAAATAATGATACACCAGCCCGCTATCCACGGAAACGGTATTCAAGGACAAGCTGCAGATATAAAAATCACATCCGACCACTTACAAAAAAGCAAAGAACGCTTAAATTCCATTTTAGCGGGAAATACCGGCAAAAGCGTTGAAGAAATTGCCCTTGCAACAGAGCGTGATAATTATATGTCAGCAGCAGAAGCAGCAGATTTTGGGTTAATCGATAAAATTATCGATAAGCGCTGATATGCTATCATAAAATGTGATTCCGCAATTATTCACTTCTTTTATTTCTTTATCTCACATGGGCAAAAGGACCGGGAATTGCGATATGGCAGGTCCGTGGCAGGGGTGCTTTAAAAGACATTAAGCCATGCGGAGGCGCGACCCGCCTGCCGGGGCTCGCCGAAGCGCTCATCGCGCTGGCTTTCAAAGCACCCCTGCCACGGACCGCAGACCAAGAACCCTATCCATCCCCATGCCACGAACCCTCAATCCCCGCGCAAACCGTCACTCCCGTTTCCCTTCCGGTACTCTGCGGATCACCTTATCCTTAATTTCAATCCTGCCCTCCTTCAGAAGCCTTCCCACGGCGCGCTTAAACTCGTTTTTACTCATTCCCGTCTCATGGGCGATAACCTCCGGCGACGCCTTCTCGCCAAAGGGAAGCACACCTTCATAGCTGTCTATGATAGAAAGCAGCTTCTCCGCGTCCGCATCCATCTGCAGATATGCCTTTTCGCGGATGCCCAGAGTGAGCTTGCCGTCCTCCCTGACCTGAATGACCCGCGCCTTGACGTCCATACCCAGCTTCACGTCTCCGTAAAGCTCCTTCTTAGGGATCAGCCCGGAATACAGATTGTCCACGGCCACAAAGGCTCCAAAGTTATCGCTTATCTCATAAACCCGCCCCGTCACCCGGTCGTCCTGTTTATAGGGACTGTCCGTGCGCAGGTTTTCATAGACGTTCATGGTGGCGCAGAGGCGGCTGCTCTTGTCGATATAAAGGGACACAAGCACCTTGTCTCCCTGCTGCACCCTGCCCCGCTGCTGCTTAAAGGGAAGCAGTAAATCCTTCTCCAGCCCCCAGTCCAGAAACGCGCCTATCTTACCCACCTGGGCCACCGTGAGCTCCGCCACCTGTCCCATCTCAAGCTTCGGCTCCCTGACCGTGGCAATCATTCTGTCCTGGGAATCCCGGTAGACGAACACCTCCACGGCGTCTCCCGGCTCCGCGCCTGCCGGAACCTGCTTTGCCGGCAGAAGAATGCGCTCGTCGGCGCTTTCCTCCGAGACAGCCAGGTATACGCCGAATTCAACCCTCTTTACGATAACAAGCCTCTGTTTTTCACCTAATTTTATCATGTCCGCAACCGCTCCTTTCCGCAGCTTAACCGCTCCATACGCTATCCCCCGCGCTGCCCTGAACGGCACGCCGGAATCCGCTTTATTCCCCTGCACCCACGGGCTGCTGCCCCAGGTACTCCACGATCACATAGGGCGCGCCCTGTTCATCCTCCAGCACCACAAAGATCCTGTTCCCCTCATCGATTACACGCGGTACCAGCACATCGTCCAGAAACGCCTGCTTTTTATACTCCGCACGCACCTGCCTTATGCGGAAGCCCTCCGGCAGATGCTCCATGGCCATATCGATAAACTGCTGATTGTTTACATGATGATTGGTGTCCAGATGATGCCTTTTAACAGACAGCGGCTCCCGTCTGACGCCGTCAGACGGTACGGCAATCTTCCTGGGCGCGTATTCCATGGGAAGCCTGTCCCCCAGCGTATAGCCCTGCACCATTTCGTCCGAAATCGCCACCGGGCGGCCGGTTACGGTGTCCAGAAGACTCCATATGGAATTCGCCCTTGCAATATAGCTTCCGCCCTCGTCCCAGACGGCAAAATTGCGGTAACCGATAAACCCCTTCATGTCATAGGGCTGTGTGCCGATCTCCACCCTTTCTCCCAGCATCGGATAGCGCTCCACCACAATCTGCCATGCCGACAGTACCCACACCAAATGCAGCTCCTTTAAATATTCCAGCCCCAGCCCCACATCCTCCGAGTGGAAAATAGAGCAGTCCTGCATATAGTTGATAAGGGAAGCCATGGTAAGCTTCCCCTCGCTGTCAGTCTCACTGTATCTGATACGGCTTTCAAATTTGTACATATACTCTCCCTGTCTCAGCTGTGCCTCACTGCCATAAGGCTGTTTTTATGCAATCAGCTGCTTGATAATCATCACAATCCAGAACAAAAAGTAAAGCACCATGCCCAGATTCAAAATAACCGTCCGGAACCGCTTTCCCCTGGGAATGCACACGGAACCCTTCTCACAGGCAAACCGCCCCTTTGCGGCAAACACGATAACCAGCACAAACCCCGTTATCATTACGCCAAAAACGCAAAACATATACAGCATATAGACCATCAGCCCCGCCATATTCTCCGAAAAATACTTCAGCACCGCCTGCATATCGCTGCTGTCCATCGTCATCAGCGCCTCCAGGTCCACCAGCTTCAGCACCTGTAAGCTCACTATGCTTCCCATTAAATTAATCAGCATGTGGATGGCAATGGTTATTTTCAGATTCCCTGTCTTTGCATAAAGGAAAGCGAGAAGCATTCCCAGCGCGGTGGCATACATAAACTGATTCAGATTGCCGTGGAACAGCCCGAACATCAGACCGGACAGTACCACTGCCGTACCCTGGCCATAGCGGACCGTCCTGTCCACCACCAGCTTTCGGAACACCAACTCCTCCACAATGGGCGCACAGACCACCATAATAAAAAATATCGTCAGCTGGTTTGCCTCAGTCACCACGCCGGCAATGGTATTCTGCACCTCGCCCCCTTTTATAATCCCGATGAACGTGGTAATGAAGGTCCCGATGAAATTTGCCACATACATCAATGCAAACGCCATGATCACGGACAGCACAAAATGCCCCGGCTTCATGCGGCGTCTCTCCGGCGTCTGCGAAGGAAGCCTTTTCACCAGAAGCACCAGAATCGGTATTGCGATGAAATACATGGGCAGCATGGTCACCAGCAGATAATAATTCATATCTCTCATCAGCTCCGGCGCCACCCTGCTTCCAATCTCCATCGCCAAGGTCTGTACCGCAAAAATCAGCAAGGTTCCCGCCAGAAACCTGAGACCCAGGCTTGAAAAGTGCTTTCTGGCCGCCCTCACCTCGTCCGCCTTTGACAGGGATATATTGCCCCCCTGCGGCATATATCCATTTCCGTCCGGCGCCGTATATACATTCCCACCCTGTCCCATATCTTCCATGCGTTCTACCTCTGTTTCACCCTCTATGATTTTCCCATGTTCAGCCATCATTCTCCAAGGCACCATTTACGCTGACAGCCAAACCGTTGCTTTATTATTCAGCTTACCACAGTTTCCTGAATTTGTATAGCACAGGATTTATTACGCCCCTTATGTCTGCAGCAGTTCCAGCAGCTCCTCCCTGGTCATGCTTCCGATATCTGCCGCATCCGCGTTCAGGATCTGCTCGGCAAGGCTGCGCTTCGTCTCCTGGAGCTTCTGTATCTTCTCCTCCACGGATTTGCGCACAATAAGCTTATAGACCGTTACCTTCCTTGTCTGCCCGATGCGGTGCGCCCTGTCGGTTGCCTGATTCTGCACCGCAAGGTTCCACCACGGATCATAGTGGATCACCACATCCGCGCCGGTAAGGTTTAACCCTACTCCCCCGGCCTTTAAGGAAATGAGAAACACAGGCGTGGCCCCCTCGTTGAAATCCCTTACCAGCTGTATCCTCTTTTCCTTGGAGGTGGCGCCCGTAATGGTATAAAACTCCACCCCTCTCTCCGTCAGGCGCTCCTGCAGAATCGCTATCATGGAGGTAAACTGGGAAAAAAGCAGAATCCTATGCCCTCCGTCGATGGCGCTTTCAACCAGCTCCAGGCAGGCTTCCAGCTTTGCGGACTCCCCCTTGTAGCCCTCAAAGCAAAGAGACGGGTCACAGCAGATCTGCCGCAGCTTCATAAGCTCCGCAAGGACCTTGAGCTTATTTCTGGAGAACTCCTCCTTATTCTGCTTGGAAAGCATGGCCTGCATATGCACCACCTGGGCGTCATAGAGCTTTCGCTGCTCCTCCTCAAGCTGCACATATCGGCTCTCCTCCATCTTGTCGGGCAGGTCCCCCAGCACGTCGTTTTTGCAGCGCCTCAAAATAAACGGAGCCACCATTCTCTGCAGGCGCTTCATGGCGTTTTCATCGTTATTTTTAACCACTGGCGTCTCAAATTCCCGGCGGAAGGTTTCATAGCCATACAGGAATCCGGGCATCAGATAGTCAAAAATACTCCACAGCTCGCTCAGGGAATTTTCTATGGGAGTGCCTGTGAGGGCAAATTTATGGTCGCTTTTTATCACCTTGACCGCCTTTGCTGCCGCCGTGGTGTGATTCTTGATATACTGGGCCTCGTCGATCACCTCGTAAAGAAAGGTCAGCCCCTCGTATTGGTCGATATCCCGCTTCAGCAAATCATACGATGTGACAAGCACGTCATACTGCATGGCGTCCGCAATTTTCTGTCCCCGGACCTCCTGTGTCCCGGTGACCGCATCCACCTTCAGCTCCGGCGCAAAGCGGGCAAGCTCCTCCACCCAGTTATAGACCAGCGCCGCCGGACAGACAATCAGGGAGGTACCTCCCGGTCTTCGGTCTTTTTTTCCCCGGACGGCTTTCGCGGGCGCAAGGTCTTCCGAGGGCAGCTGCTGAGCCTCCAGCTTTGCCGCCAGCAGGACCGCGATCATCTGCAGGGTCTTTCCCAGCCCCATCTCATCGGCAAGAATCCCGCCGAAGCCCCTGGAAGCCAGCACTCTGAGCCACTTATAGCCTGTCCGCTGGTAATTGCGCATGATTTTATGCAGGGTCTCAGGCTCCTCATAATCCGCGTCATTGACCGTCTTAAATTCCTTTACCAGGTTCTTAAAATAAGAATCCCGCTCGTTGTATATGCCGGAGCTGCCCTCCAGCATTTTATCAAGATAAAGCGTGCGGTAAAGCGGGAGCTGCATTTTACCCTTTACAAATTCCCTGGGTGAAACCCGCATCATCTTCAGCATTTCGTCCAGCATGGCAAGGCTTTCGTCATCCTCCAGATTCAGGAAATCCCCGTCCCTGAGACGGTGAAATTTCTTGTGGACACGATAGCTCTGCAAAATCTCCAGAAGCTCCTCCCGCGAAACGTCCGTGGAGGTAATATCCAGATTTAACATCCCCTGGGATACCGAGACGCCAACGCTCACCTTAAGCTTTTTCAGTATATTCAGACGATTAAACCGGTCCGTACACTGGATTTCTCCCATTTCCGCCAGGGTGTCCAGCCCATGGCTCAAAATTTCATAAATGGACTCCTCCTGGCGCTGGCACTTCAGCTCCTCCTGCGCCAGGTCCACCTCAGGGAAAAGCTGCATGGTCCGATAGACCACCTCCTGCTCACGGTTGGTCATTCGGAATGCAGGGAGAGCCTCTACATCAATATCGTCCCTGTAATAATCCAGGCAGGAAACCTTCCTCTCGCCGTATTTCGCCTCAATCCGACAGGTCAGATCATTGCCCGGCGCATCCAGGTAAAAGATAAATTCCACCTGAGGGGGCAGATTCGCCTGAATCGTATCCGGGTCCGTCTCCACCAGCTCCAGCGTATCCGAAAACAGAGGCAGTACCGAGTAATAAAATTCCGAAAGGTTTCTTTTGCCTATGCTGAACCGCACTCTGCCGTTTCTCGCCTGCTCCAGCAGAGGCATCGCCTTTTCCAGACGCTCTCGGTCCGCTCTGCAGAGCCTGTCGCCGCTGATGAAATAAACCGCGTTCTGCCCCTGATAAAATTCCGGCATATCGCACTGTACTTCCAGCCCCTGAAAGCTTTTCCCGCCCCCCCTGAAAACAGGGCTGAGCTGCATTTTAATATGGGGCGCTTCCTCCGTACAGTGAAGCATAGTCTTATTTTTTTGATAATGGGTCTTATCCTCGTATTCTATGGAGCTGTTTCCCATCAGCTCAAAAAACTCGTCCATCCTGCCGCCGGCAAGATTCAGGGAAGGAAATTTTATGGTGCCTCTGGAGTAGTAGCTGCCCCAGGGAGAGCTCTTTCTCAGCTGGCGCTCGGCGGCCTTCTGGTCCTCCTGCACCACTCTCCGGATAAAGGAATACCATTTACGCCCGCCCGGGTCCAGCACGCCTTCGCCGTGGGGAAGCTCCGTTTTGGCGCCGTATACCGCCCTGGCCTCCCTTTTCACAAGGCTGCAGAATTCCCCCAGCTCCCTGATGACATATTTCCTGCCCGCCCCGTATCGGAACGAGACCTCCAGACCGTCCTCGTCTCTAATCAGCCTTGGCTCCAGGGTCATGCTTTCCTCCTGGGATAACGCCTGCGCCACAGTCCTATTTACATGCCTCTGCTTAAAGAGGTTCATCAGGTTCATACCGTTCCGGTCCGTGGAATCGCCCACGTTATGGGCGGATAAATAATCGCATGCCTGTATGACGGCAGCGGTCACAAAGGCGCACTTTTTCAGATTATCCTGATACCAGCCGTAACGGGCGCCGCATTCCCTGCAGCCGCATTCCGTACCTATGATCCTGTCCGGAGTGAATATCACCGCAACCTGAAACCGCCGTCCGTTTTCCATGCCCACGGCAAGCTGCTGCCCCACCATACCGCTCTCCTCGGGAACATACCCTGTGGAAAATTCGCCAAATTCTATCTGCTTCTGCTGGATCAGGCGCCGTGCCTTCTCCTGAGCGGAGCTATTCGCCTTCAGGGACCGATATATTTTATCCCCGTCAAAGTACCGGGAATCCTTGTCATCCTCCAGTTTCCAATCTCCCATTTTTCCTCCCGTGTGATCTCCGCGCCTGCCTCTCCGAAGCGCGTTATCTACGCATGCTTTTACGGTGTCTCCCTGCCGGCGTCGGATTTCTTCACCCTGCGGAAGCTCCTTTTGCCATATTGGTCCGTGTCCTGGACATACTCATAATCCTGCTCCGGCGAATTCCGCCGTCTTTCATACTCGTCGATTACCTTCTCTATCTGCTGCACGGAAGCAGGGTAGAGAAGCTTTTCCCTTATCTGCTCTGCCGAGTATCCCATGTCATATAAGTGTCTCACCGCGCCGCCATAGGCCGCCTCCGACGTAAAATTCGCAAGTGCATCCTTAAAATATCTACCCTCCGGCATAGCTTCCCAAGCTCCCTTCGTTACAGAATGCCTTCGGCTTCCTCCGCCGCCTGACGCCATTGTCCGTCTATTTTTTATTTATATTTCTTCGATAAATTATAGCATATTCTGTTTTTTTTGCAAAGAAATATTATCTATGAACCCTTCTCGATAAGAGAAACAACAAGCGAAAATAAAAAAGCCTATCCTGTCTGCCCACAGGATAGGCGGTGTCCGCAAGGACAATCATTAACCTAAACTCGGAGCATCCACTTTGGAGTGGGTGCTTTCCCTTTGTATCGTTATAATGTTTTCTCTACTTGACAGGAGTGACAACGGGTCTGCCGTTCTGATCCACCAAAACGGTCAGCCCAGTGCCCGTGGTCAGATCATGGGAAGCCAGCAGGTAATTCACCCCTGTTTCCGTATCAACAAGAATTTTGGCAACATTTACGATACCCTGTGAGTAGACTTCCACAAAGCGATCTTTCGCCATACGCTCACCTCCTTTCACATTCTGCCGTCTGCAGATAAAAACATACCACAAGACCCCGGCCTTGTGGTTCAAATTTCCTGAATGAACACAATATCTTCCTAAATGGAAGGGGAGGGAGCCTCACTGGCTCCCTCCCCTTTTTTTACGCAGCTCTGCCTTCCCGGCGCGGGAAAGCAGGCACTCATAGCCGCCGGCCCACAGCCTGTTGTGTTTCAAATCTACCGCTTCAATCTTATCCTCTGCCACCAGATAGGCCCGGTGTGTGCGGATAAAGCGGTCTCCCAGCTGAATTTCCAGCTCATTGAGACTTCCTACAAAATTAATCTGGCTGCCAGAGGTATGAAGCAAAACATGGTGGGGGATGGAGGCGGTTTCAAAAAAGATAATATCGCGCAGGGGGACATGTCGCACCGTTTCTCCTGTCCGCAGGGTGAGCAGCTCCGCGGGGTCTTGGCGCTCATCCAGCAGTCGCATATGTATCTCGCCTAAACACTGTGATACAGATGACCCAATCCTCTCAGGCTCCTTTGCAATGTAGTCAAACGCCTCCAAATGATATTGGAAGGTACGCCACGCCAAGTCTCCGTAGCCGGTGATGTAAACCAGCGTGCAGTGGGGGTCCCTCCGCCGCAGCTCCTGCCCCAGCCGGAAGCCGTCCCACTGTCCATCCTTTAAATCCACATCCAAGAAGTATATTCCACGTTTTTCCGCCTCCGCTGCGGCCAGCAGTTCCTGCGCATTGGCGGCACTGCACACAACCCTCATATCATAGTTTTCAACAAAAATCTTCCACTCTAAGGCAGTCTGAATTTGATAGCGAACGGCTTCCTCGTCATCGCATATATAAATTCCAATCATGGCTGCCCCTCCACTGTCATCTCCTGCACAAATACGCCGTTCTCCCAGCCGGTGTGAGTGCAGACATTGGGATAACTCTCCAAAATACGCCGATAGCCGGACAGCCCCATTCCCCGGCCCGCTCCCTTGGTAGACCAGCCTTCATTCCACATTTTACCCGGTTCAATGTCATTGGCATAAGAATTGGATACCCGAAGAAAGACCCTTCCATCCTGTGCCAGCAGCACGATCTCCAGCCAGGGCTGTTCCGTATCCAGCGCGGCCTCCACAGCGTTGTCTATCAAAATTCCCAGACAGCGGATAAAATCCCATACATCCATGCCAACCGCCGCCACGGGATAAAGCACCTCCAGGCGGCACTCCACCTTCTTTTCCCGCATGACCGTGAGTTTGCTTAAAAGGAGGCTTCTCACCTCCGGAATCTGCAAATTTCCAATTTGGGTGGATGCCTGGATTTTCCTTCCAAGCCGCAGGTCAAACCCGGCGTCCAGCTCCGCCAAGGTATGGCACAGCCCCTCCAGTTCCCCCTCCCCTGCCTGCTGGAACAGGCCCGCCAGAAGATTTTTATAGTCGTGCCGGAATGCACGCACCTCACTGCGGATCATCTCCAAGTCCTGCTCATAGAGCTGCTGCTGAGCGATAATGTCCTGCTGCGCCTGCATTTTCCGTGAGGTGTCGAACCGCTGGGCCAGGTAGACGGTCAGCACTGCTATCAGGACGGTCATCGCCAGCACCAGAATGTAGTAGAATACCATTTCCTGGGACTGGACACTGTTTAGCAGCAAAAGAAACAGCTCCATAACGGCCTCCAGGGCAAAAAAAAGCAGGGCGGTGCGCCAGGGGGTGGATTCGCTGTCCAGCAGAAGGCAAAACCACTTTCCAAACCGCAGCCGGTAAAGCAGCAGTGAGACAGCGATGCCAATACCCAAATGCAGTCCTGCTGCTGCCGCAAACAAGATGCTCTCCCCCATCGGAGCTGCCCAGTACACCATCCAAGACAGGGTGGCGCCGGCTACCTGAAAAATACCCGCCATACAGCTCACAGCAAATGCCTGCCAGAAGCCGAACTGCCATGTCCGCCTCACCCACAGGGCAACCATGACAAGAACGGCGAAGGAGACAATAAAGTATTGCACCGTCCACAGCTCAGAGACAGTATACAGTCCGAAGGAAAGCAGGGTCGCAAGGAGCGGAGACAGAAGCAGGGACGGCAATTTTTTCAGCCGCTTCCATATCGCACGTTCGTCTGTCACGGCCAGCAGATAGGCCGTCAGCGCAAGATGCCCTGTCAGGGTGTCCAAAAAACTGGACAGAAAATCGTTTAGTGAAATCATGATATTATAAATCTCTTTCCATATCGTTTTATATAAAATAAAATCAGAGAATCAGCAAATCGCCAAAACTTTGAATCGCATACTTTCCCCTCCCAATTCCCACTCCGATTATATCATAGCTGATTTTGTTTTCAACCCGTAATTGGCTAAACTGCCAGCGTTCAGCTTCATCAGAATAAAAAGCAAAAGACCCTGAATTTTTATTGCTATAGAAACCGTCCATTTGAAGGGAGCATGAAAAATGTATTGTATATTCGTGGCTGGTATGCCGGCAAGATTTGATGCCTTTTGCGCTGGCAGACAGATTAAGATTGACACAACCGATTTTTGAAGAATGAATATGGAAAAATTATTATCACAGATTGCGGCATGGAAGTTTTCAAAACCTTTTACATCTCCCTTTTTGAGTTTAAAAAACAGGTTCTATTTTCGCATTCAAACTTCATCGAAATAGAATCCAAAATATGTATACTGCAATTACTCACCTTAAAAGGTTTCGCTTTATTGCTCCAGTCCATATTGTTGATAATATAATATATTATATTAATAACACCACTGTGGGTTACCACAAGAATATTCTCCGTCTTATCATGGTACTCTGACATAAACATAATAAGCCAGTTTTTTATCCGCCCATAAAATTCAGCAGGGCTTTCTCCATTTGGATACCTTTCAGTCATTTCTAAGGTATTAAAGTACAATCCTGGATATTTTTCTTCAGCAAGTTTATTTGAAATTCCAGCTAAATCACCATTGTTCATTTCACGAATCTGAGACTCTTGAATAATAGGAATTGATAGTCTATCTGCTATATATGACGCTGTTGACATCGTTCGCACTAAATCACTTGAAATAACGCAGTTTATCTTATTTATTTTCTGATTTTCATATAAATAAGCCGCTAATTGTAAAGCCTGCTCACGTCCTTCATCGACCAAATCCAAATTACTCCATCCGCCTCTATAGGAATCATCATCTTTTCCATGTCTAACAAAAAAAAATTTCATCTTTTACCTCCTGTTACTACCGTTTACTCTCGGAGACTCCTAAGCCTTAATTCTCCTATCTTTTTTATTTCCAAAATTTCGCTTTCACCTTAGATTTTCTGTATCATTTATTTTTTCTGCGTTTCCGAAAACATCAATAATTTCCTTAAAAATTCTGCTTTTTCTATCAAAATGCTTGACAAACGCCTATTCAAACCCCATTTATGGGAAAGCCAAAACGAGTATAAAACCGTTATTAATACTTATAGTATGCAAGCATTTCGCAGATATTTGATTCATAGTTGGAATTACTTTTCTTGCATCTCAGGAGTACATTTGTCAAGGGGCTTTCACCCAAAAGATGAAATCCCCCTGATAAACTTTATTTTACTGCAAAACAGCTTGTCATCTGGTATTCAAACGCTCCAGAACCCAAAAGGTAACTGGCTTAAAAATAGCATAGAGACCATAGCCCAGCGCTCCGCCGATCACATTCGTGATCAGATCCGTGATGTCCGAGGAACGGTTAAAGAACGGCTGTAACAGTTCGATACCCAGGCTCATCAAAAAGCAGAAAAACACCGTAACACCGAATTTGGCCCTTTTGTCCCGGGTCAGCGGAAACAGGAACCCAAAGGGTAGGGTCATAGTAACGTTCAAGAATATTTGCCTGAAAAAGTCCCCTCTCCCCAAAGAAACGTCGATAAACGGCACCAGATTCATGGGTTTATAGGGGTGATTCAGCATAAATGGGATGGATGCGACCACCGGCATCATGGTAAAATAGAGGACCAGAGAAAGGTATGCATACATAAGGGTGTTGACAAGCAGGCTGTCTCTACCCTGCAGCCTCCACCTCCTGAAAAAGACGAAAGCATATAGGAAAATCAACACTGTAAAATCTATCAAATATTTTATCAGGTACTTCATTGCATCACTTCTTTCCACTTACCGCCCTATTCAAATTGCGATTTGTTACGCAAAGTATATCACCAATACAAATGACATTCAACCCTCATTTATAGGCGCTGATAGTAGCCCTGCTGAAGTAGCAAGTATTGCGCCGATATGTTACCTGACGCAGCTTGTTGGTGGCCGACGGCCACCAGGCCGCCCCAAAAAACCAATTAAAAAAGCATGATTTGTTTCTTATTGCATATTGTAATTGCTCACATTATGTGCTGTTAAAGCATCTATTTCACTTAGAACCTATACTCATCCTATTTCCTTCTTCCACACGTCTTTTTTGTAGATCCGGGTAGGTTTTACAGCACAAAAAGACCCCGGTGAATCTCTCCACCGGGGTCCTTTAAGCAGGGGGCAAACCCCTCTTTGCAACAGGGCTACAAGGATTCGAACCTTGAAATGACGGAGTCAGAGTCCGTTGCCTTACCGTTTGGCGATAGCCCTTTGTTTTGCTACTTGATGAATTATACACGAAGTATTTCCATTTTGCAATACCCTAATTCAAAAAAAATGAAATTTCTGCAAAAAATTTATGACCCCAAAGCCATATGCCGCGTATTCGCGGCATACGGTCCGGCAAACCGGAAGCCTTCGCAGGCTGCCGGGCGGTCCCCCGGCAGGTCCGTCGGTTATCTCAGCTCCAGCCACATGGCGGCGGTGCTTCTGGCAGGGTCGGCGGGAACCGTCAGCCTGCCGCTTTCCACCTCGTCGTGAACGGTCATCATACGGATACGGGATATATCCATGGACGCACAATAGCCAAGCTGATTGTGCAATACATCGATGCCGCTTTCACGCAATATATCCGCCGTGCCGTCAAAGGCTGACTGTATATTTTTTAAAAGCGCCTCAAATGCTG
>ERZ808051.275-NODE-275-length-64083-cov-10.290113_pt1 | contig 64083 bp, 58 predicted proteins | sample MGYA00380199_ERZ808051 | MGnify/ENA primary metagenome ERZ808051 (study PRJEB31490, sample SAMN06133391) | mouse gut metagenome | isolation source: J11 | host: mice | place: China: Chengdu | collected 2015-05 ... | reverse complement strand
TGTGGTGACTTAATTCTACCAAACGGCTATAGACCATGTCTATTTTTATGAAATTAATTTGCGAAACTTATTATACGTCATCATAGAATACATGGGTTCTGGATAAATGAAGTGTAGTCTAAGTGAAACTGCCATCCTTAAGTTGTCAATATTGACATACATTTCATGAGTTTCAAAAAACCAACGTTGCGTCAATAACACCGAACTTCTTTCAACATATTTTTCCGGAATATTTATTCCTTGCCTGTAAATATTGTATACCGTATCATAACAGTTAAGAAGAGACTGCCAATTCACTGGCAGAGCTCTATATCAGGAGAGATGATTTAAGGAGGGTGCTATGTTGTATCATGCCCATAATGGAAGTGTCCATGTTGGTGATTCGGAAATGGACTACGTATCTTTTGGAAAGGGAAGCAGAAATCTTGTTATGCTGCCTGGCTTGGGAGATGGACTGTCTACGGTAAAGGGAATGGCTCTTATTTTTTTGATCATGTACAGAATATATGCTAAAGAATTTACCGTGTATGTTTTCAGTCGGAAAAATCATTTGCAGGAGGGTTACTCTACAAGGGAGATGGCAAAAGACCATGCGGAGGCTATGGCCGTTCTTGGTATTTCAAAAGCAGATGTTTTAGGCATATCTCAAGGTGGTATGATAGCGCAGTATCTTGCGATCGATCATCCTGATCTGGTCAATAAGCTCATCCTGGCGGTGACAAGCGCGAAGCCTGATGCGATCATGAAGAAAGTGGTCGACGCTTGGATTGAAATGGCAGCGCAGGGAAATTATAAGGATTTAATGATAGATACGGCGGAAAGATCATATTCGGAAAGATATTTGAAAAAGTATCGGCGAATTTATCCGTTGATTGGAAGAGTGGGAAAACCAAAAAGCTTTAAACGTTTTCTCATTCATGCGGCATCCTGTATCAACCACGATGCTTATACGGAATTGAACAAAATAGCATGCCCTGCATTAGTGATCGGCGGAGACTGCGATAAGATCGTCGGAACGACTGCGGCTTCTGCAATGGCCGCAAAGATCAGCCAGAGCGAGCTGTTCATTTATAATGGCCTTGGACATGCGGCCTATGAAGAAGCAAAAGATTTTAATGAACGGATTTTGAATTTTCTAATGCAGTAAAGAGCGGCTGAATAGTAAATTACAAAGCATAAAAAAGACAGAGGAAATCCCATGATCTCATAGATGGGACACGCCTCTGTTTTTTTGTTGTAAAAAATACATTGCAACAACAATTTGTAGTAAAATCGAAAATGATGTAAAAATATGTAAAAAATTCGTTACCTTTTTTGGAGTTTTTGGAATAAACAGAAGAGGGCCTTTTTTAGAGTTTACATTTGAACAAAAAATTCCTCCTTGGAATAAGGGAGGAATGCATATGTTAGGTAACTTAATTGAGAAAGCCCAGAAAGGGGATAAAGATGCAATGATGGAATTGATCGACAGGTTTCAGCCCATATTCAGAAAGTATGCCAGGAAACTGAATTATGAGGATGCGTACCAGGATACAATACTGTACTTCATCGAGTTTGTAAATACGGTGCATTTGAAAGACATGAATTGTCTGAAGGATGAGGCCATCGTGTCATATATTAATACTTCCGTCATTAATTTCTACAACAAGAAAATACATAAGGTAATAGAATCTCACAGAGAAATTGCCATGTCAGAGCTGACTGCGGAGCAGTTATATCATGTGGAGGCGCGGGCGGCACGGAGGGATGAGGCGGACTTTTTTATGGAGCTGGGCATCATGGGGCGCTTAAATCAGAATGAATATAAGATCGTATATATGGTTTACGTGGAGGGCTATACTACGGCGGAGATCGCAAGGAGAACGAAGAAAACGAGGCAGTCTGTCAATCAGATAAAAAAGAGGGCTTTATCAAAGTTGAAAAGATTTCTGATGCGCCGTTAAAATTTCCATAAAAAATTTTTTGCAAGTTTGAAGACAATTCCATCCGACGCTCGTTATAATAGATAGAGTTGCTTGAGAAAGGAGGCAGAGAACATTAACAGGGAAGAACAATTGTCAGCGCTGATTGATTCTTACCAACACCTTGTTTTTTCCATATGTTATAAAATGACGTCGGACTACTTTGCCTCCGAAGATCTTACACAGGAAACATTTTTATCAGCTTACAGTCATTTACAGGACTTCGATGGACAACACGAGAAAGCGTGGCTGTGCAGGATCGCAACAAACAAATGCCTGGATTATTTAAACAGTGCGGGCAGGAGGAGCATACCGACAGAGGATGTAGGTTTGGATGATAAGCGCACGTATGCAAACAATGAGAACACGCCGGAGCAGGCCTGTCTGGAAGAGGAAGTACGCCAGACACTTTTAGACAGATGTCTGGCGTTAAAGCCTCCTTATGATGAGATCGCCAAGGCATATTATTATGACGAGATGGATATTGGAGAGATCGCCATGCACAGGGGGATGAAGCGAAAGACGGTACAGACGCAGGTATATCGTGCCAGAGCGATGCTGCGAAAAGTTTATGGAAAGGAGAAAGGCGCATGATATATAATATGGACGATGAAAAGAAAAACATGAGACAGCACCATAGCGGTCATTTCTCCGGCGGTCTGACCGACGAAGAGCTGATGGAACTGATCGGGCACGTGGAAGCGGAGGAGATGCTGCATGCGCCAAAACAGCTTAAGGGCAATATATTATCTGTCCTGCGGCATAAAAGGAATATGGCCAGGAAAAGGCAGGTCTTCGCCTATCGGGCCAAAGTATTAGTGGCTATGGCGGCAGCCCTGACGGTATTGATCCTGATGCCTGACAGCAGAGATGAGGGCGAGGCATTAATGTTTACACAGAATGTGGAAGAGCGGAGCCTGGAGCAGATGGCGTTAGAGCGGCGCAAGAATATAGATGCCAATTGGGAGAGATATCTTGCCGAACAGAAGAGGGGCGGCATAAGAGGATTCTTTGATGAGGTCAATGAGCGGATCGCACGGTTTGGAGCGAAACTGCAAAACGACACGGAACAAAAAACAGATACGAATTGACGGATCGTAGAGAACATTCGGAAATATGAGCTGAAAACAAGAATAGAAAGAAGAGGATGAGAGAATGCAGAGAAAGAAGAGTCGTTTTTTATTATTTATTTTTTCTTTTATACCGGGCGCCGGAGAGATGTACCTGGGCTTTATGAAGATGGGTGTGAGCCTGATGGCGGTGTTTGCAGGTACGGCAGCAGTTGTTGGATTTACGGGGCTGGGCTTCCTTTCGGCCATTCCAATCGTTATTTATGCATATGGCTTTTTCCATGCCAACAATCTGGGAACTATGGATGACGCTGCGTTTCGGGAGGAGAGGGATCGTTTTCTCTTTGGACTGGACGATATGGACAGCATCGGACAGATCAGGATGAGACTGAGTGGCAAATATAAGAAAGCAATGGCGGGAACGCTGATCTTTTTCGGGGTGATCATGTTGTGGCAGGCGGTCTTCAACCTGTTGTGTGATATCTTTGGATGGGACAATACCTATCTGAGAACGGTTTACTTTTTCATGAGAGATGATCTGCCAAGGTTTATTGTTGGTTTTGCAGTGATCTGGATCGGTATGATGATGATCCGGGGCAAAAAAGTGGAATATGAACCGGAAGAGAGCGGTGTCCATATCGAAAAGGCTGAGATTGTGGACGTGGTGCCTGCACCGGCAGGTGAAACAAAAGAGGGCGGATTTGATGGAGACGAGGCATGTAAATGACCGACCGGGAACCAGAATATGGATGTTGAATAGAACAGGGGGATAATATTATGAACAAGGATATAAGACAGGATATGGGTCAGGCAGCAGCACAGAGCGCCGAAGCTCATACCGTGCAGGATGTGGGACGGGATACCAGGCATGTGCGGGTCCGGCGGGTCGGTTCCCTGACATTTGGGATTGCGCTTGTCTGCTATGGCATTCTTTTTCTGATACGAATCTTTATGCCGGTGCTGCCATATCGATTTATCTTCAGGTGCTGGCCGGTCATCTTCATCTTACTCGGCGTGGAAATACTGGCTGAGAATCATAGATGCAGGCAGGAGCAGTGGAAGATGGTATATGATTTTCCGGCGGTGCTGATGCTTGGCGTGATGCTGCTCTTTGCCATGGTTATGGCGTTGATAGAGTATGCGATGGCATACGGGACGATCTGCCTGTGAGAGAACATCCCGTATGCGCCGGAGCGGTGTGTCACAGTTCTTCAAACCCGATCTCCTTTTTGGAAAGGAACTGCCGGACGGCCTGATCCCACAAAGCATCGGGTGTTTTATCCATAAGAAAAGTATGAAAGGCGGTGCCGGTCACTAAGGTAAGTCCGGTACCGTCATATTTTATATTCAGCACAAAGGCCCTGATCTGATCCGGCGGCAGCGTACAGTCTCCGCCTTGCAGGATATGCGCCGTGTATTTGGGAATCAGGTGCAGCACGAACCGGAAACCGGCAGGCGTGTGCTTGCCCTTGATCAGGTCGAAACAGATCGGGCGTATTGTTTTCCACATGGAAAATTCATAGGGACGAATTGTTTCGTCCTCCCATTCTTCTGTCGTATAGAATTCTCTGTTCTGGTGACCATCTATGATAAAGGTGTTGTATGTACTGATGGAGGCCTCTTCCAACAGAAATGAGTCGAAAGCGTCACTTCCGAGAAACTTTCCCATGAATTGTTTGACATTGGTTATTTTCAGAGCGATCATATGAAATCCTTTCTTTAACTGTCTGTTTCTGCGTTCAGTATACCATATCAACTTCCAAAAGACAAAAATGGTTTTTCTATTTACAACACAGGGAAATCCATGTTATCATAAGTGGTAATTAAAACTACGTAGAATGGTTGTGGAGGCTTTATGAATTATAAAATAGTAGTGGACAGTTGTTGCGAATTACCGGAGAAATATAAAAAGGATCCCAGGTTCCAGAGTGTTCCTCTTGGCCTGGAGGTCGGGGAATATATGATTCTGGACGATGAGAGCTTTAACCAGCAGGAGTTTCTGGCTAAGGTTGCGGCTTATCCTCAGTGTCCGAAGTCTTCCTGCCCGTCTCCGGAGGGATTCATGGAAGCATATAATGATGCGGCTCCGGAGGTCTATGTGGTGACATTGTCATCTCATCTGAGCGGCAGCTACAACAGCGCGGAACTGGGTAAGAAACTGTTTGCAGAGAAATACGGCGCCAGGAAGATTCATGTGGTGGATTCGGAGTCTGCAAGCTGTGGCGAAACGCAGCTGGCGATGAAGATTATGGAGTATAAGGCGGCAGGGCTTTCTTTTGAGGAGACGGTGGAGAAGATTGAGTCCTTTAAGCGTAAGATGCGCACGTATTTTGTATTGGACAATCTGGAGACGCTGCGCAAGAACGGAAGACTCAGCGGCGTCAAGGCGCTGGTAGCCTCCACATTGAATATCAAGCCTGTTATGGTGGGAAATCTGGGTGTGATCGAGCAGAAGAGCCAGGCCATCGGAATCAACAAGGCGCTGGCCAGGCTGGCAGACAGTATCATAGCAGATGTGGCGAAGCCGGAGACGAGAACACTGATGATCACGCATTGCAACTGTCCGGAAAGAGCCGCGTATATACAGACTTTGATGGAGAAAAGGGCGTCTTTCCGGGACGTTGTGATCATGGATACGGCGGGAGTCAGCAGCATGTATGCCAATGATGGCGGCGTGATCGTTACGCTCTAGACTGATGGTCTGTCCGCGGGAATGATCAACAGGGCTTAGAGCCCGCTGCGGTATGCCTCCCATGTCTTACGGAGCAGAGATACTTCCAGAGGCGATACGGTAAAGGCCTTGCCATTTTTCATAGTCAGTTTTAACAATGATATTTTCCCGATGAAAGAGACGTTAATGAACGCCTGTTCCGAAATCGGGATAAAATGATCAAAACCGGCAACTTGTGTGTAGAGATTGTGCATGGTAGACAGAATGTCGATCTGTCTGCCCTCTGTCAGCGATACGCGGGCATAGTTGCCGCTTTTTTCTGCGTACATGATCTCGTCTTCGTAGACATAGAGTGTGTCTTTTTCTCCCCGCAGTTCTATGGTGGGGATTGTCTTGGACTTCTGGTCAATACAGTAATCCAGCATTTCGTCCAGATCGGCAACCCGGATCGGTTTATTCAGGAATTGAATCTGTGTTTTCAGTTTCCGGCGCAGGATATCATGATTGGAATTCTCCACGGCGTCCGGTGGAACTTCGGCCAGCGCAGCGTCTATGACGGCACGGTAGTTGATCGTGGAAATGCACAGTACGACAGGTGCGGTGACGCCTGCATCGATCAGCTTGCGTGCCAGTTGGAATCCACTGACAGGACCTGACGTCATATCAATAAAAAAGGCATCGTAGAGCATTGGAGAACGCATGACAGCCTCCACATTACCGTAGGAATCGATGTAGAAAACGCCGGTAGTATGTATTCGTCTGTCAGAGGCGCGTTCCAGGAGACGCTCCATCTGTTTTCGGTCGGCAATATTATCATCACAAACTGCAATATGCATACTGAAACCCCTCCTAAAATATATGATATAGATATATATGATACAGGTTTCCTACGGACGGATGCCGCAGAAAGACCTCGCAATTAAGCCATGCCGGATCTTACATGACAAGAAATTCGATCGGTGATGACACGAGTGCGATCACGATCAGAACCTGTATGACCAGGATCGCCGGCATTCCGTACAGGAAATACCAGTGTCTTGTCTTGTGGTGAAAAAGGTGCATGCCCGCGATAGCGCCGATACTGCCGCCGATCAGGGCAAGCACAAAGAGCGTGGATTCCGGAATGCGCCAGGCGCGTTTCCTGGCTTTGTGCTTGTCCACACCCATGACAATAAAGCTTATGAAATTGATGACAGCTAAATATATGATGATCAATGTAATTGCGTTCATAGAAGTAAGAATATCCTCTTTTGATGAAATAATGCACGCCAGAGTGTCGGTGGTCGGGTAGATGATAGTATCATATCATATTAAATCAGAAAAAAAAAGAATGCTCCGCAAAAAGTTGGATGATTGGTGAAGCGGAGCAGTATGGAATAAAAAAACCTCACAGCGCTGCTGGCAGCAGGACACTGTGGGGTTCCTATATCGTCAGATCAGCTTTACGCCGTTCTCCTGCATCTTCATGGCACGTACCTTACTGGATAAGCCAAACAGATTGATAAAGCCCTCAGCATCATGATGATCATACATATCGCCTGTCGTGAATGAAGCGATGCTCTCATTGTAAAGTGTGTATGGAGATGTGGTTCCGGCTTTGATGATGTTGCCTTTGTACAGCTTGAATTTCACTTCACCGGTCACATACTGCTGTGTGGACTGGATAAATGCCTGTACGGCTTCGCGCAGAGGAGTAAACCATTTTCCCTCGTATACGATCTGTGCAAATTTATTGCCCATATCCGCCTTGAGCGCGTAGGTGTCACGGTCAAGGATCAGCTCTTCGAGCTGCTGGTGTGCTTCGTAGAGGATTGTTCCGCCGGGCGTCTCATATACACCGCGGGACTTCATGCCTACGACACGGTTTTCTACGATATCCACGATACCGATACCATGCTTTCCGCCGAGCTCGTTCAGCGTTGCAATGATCTCGGACACTTTCATTTTCTTACCGTTGACGGAAACAGGAATGCCTTTTTCGAAAGTCATGGTCACATACTCGCCCTCTTCAGGCGCATTCTCGGGTGTAGTGCCAAGGACTAACAGATGTCCATAGTCAGGCTCATTGGCAGGATCTTCCAGCTCCAGGCCTTCGTGGCTGATGTGCCATAAGTTACGGTCACGGCTGTAACTGGAATCTGCGGAGAAAGGCAGGTTGATACCGTGCTGACGGCAGTATTCGATCTCCTCTTCGCGGGAGTTTAAAGTCCATTTTTCATTTCTCCATGCAGCGATGATCTTTAAGTCAGGAGCCAGAGCCTTGATACCCAGCTCAAAACGAATCTGGTCGTTGCCTTTACCGGTAGCGCCGTGGCAGATGGCGGTAGCGCCCTCCTTGCGTGCAATCTCCACCAGTTTCTTGGCGATGACCGGCCTTGCCATGGAAGTGCCGAGCAGGTATTTGTTTTCATAAACAGCATGCGCCTGCACGCAGGGCATGATGAAATCGTCACAGAATTCGTCTGTCAGGTCTTCTATGTAGAGTTTGGATGCGCCGCTTGATAAGGCTCTTTCTTCCAATCCGTCAAGCTCCTCCGCCTGACCGCAGTTACCGCATACGCAGATTACTTCATAATCGAAATTTTCTTTTAACCAAGGGATGATAACGGTTGTATCAAGTCCGCCGGAATAAGCAAGAACAACTTTTTCTTTCATAATATAGAGTCTCCTTTTTGTGAATTTGTGGATTGTCCCTCCAACAATATACAACAAGATAAAACAGAATGCAAGTGTAAATTTATGCATAAATAGATGAATATTAGAAATAAAAATGCATAAAATCAAAATATATCTTGAATAATATGCAGATAAGTTGTATTATTATGCAAAGCTAGAGCGGTACCCGCGCACACAGACACAGGCAGGAGTGCCTTTGCTGCTGCATCTGCAGGAATAGGTTTGCACGCAGGATTAGGGCGTGGTATAGTGGTAAGTGGCTTTGGCCGTGTGGCAGCCGTGTAAGACAGAGCGGAAGCAAGCGGGGTGAAGCGGCAGTAAAACGGCAATCGAATGGAAATGCAACGGGAATGGAGGACTTGGGATGATCAAGGCAGGGATTATAGGAGCTACCGGTTATGCCGGAGGCGAACTGGTGAGGCTGCTTACGGCACATAGAGAAGTGGAAGTCAAATGGTATGGATCAAGAAGTTATGTAAACCAGAAATATGCAGATGTATACCGCAACATGTTTGAGATCGTGGAGGATGCATGTCTGGATGATAATATGGAAGAGTTGGCGGAGCAGGTGGATGTGATCTTTACGGCGACGCCCCAGGGATTTTGCGCGTCCATGTTAAATGACAGGATACTGGACAGAACAAAGATCGTGGATTTGAGTGCGGACTTCCGTATTAAAAGTGTGCCGGTCTATGAGAAATGGTATGGCATCGAACACAAATCTCCGCAGTACATAGAGGAAGCGGTGTACGGGCTCTGCGAGGTCAACAGGGAGAAGATCAAAGGCGCGCGTCTGGTGGCGAATCCGGGCTGTTATACGACTTGTTCTATTCTGACGGCCTATCCGCTTGTCAAAGAGGGGCTGATCGATGTGGAAACACTGGTCATCGATGCTAAGAGCGGAACTTCCGGCGCGGGACGAGGAGCTAAGGTTGCGAATCTGTACTGCGAAGTGAATGAGAATATCAAGGCTTACGGTGTGGCGAACCACAGGCATACGCCGGAGATCGAGGAACAGCTGGGATATGCTGCAGGCAGGGAATTTATGCTTAATTTCACGCCCCATCTTGTGCCGATGAACAGAGGGATCCTCGTGACGGCCTATGCGAAACTGAGCTCCGGCGCAGCCAGAGGCGGCGCTCTGCCCTCGTATGAAGAGATCAGGGCCGTGTACGATAAGTACTATGGCAATGAGAAGTTTGTCCGCGTGCTGGCGCAGGGCGTATGTCCGGAAACCAGATGGGTGGAGGGCAGCAATTATGTGGATGTGAATTTTGTGATCGATGAGCGCACGGGCAGGATCATCATGATGGGCGCTCTTGATAATCTCGTGAAAGGCGCGGCGGGACAGGCCGTGCAGAATATGAATCTGATGTTTGGCCTCAAAGAGAGCGAGGGACTGGAGCTTGTGCCGGTGTTCCCCTAGAGCAGGCGGAAAGGATAGAGCTATGGAACGGAGAGATAAGATTAATTATTATCTGGATTTGGCCAAAATGGTGTCTCAGCGGTCTACCTGTTTAAGACGGCATTATGGTGCGGTGATCGTGAAGAATGATGAGGTTATTTCCACAGGGTATGTGGGCGCGCCGCGGGGCAGGAAGAATTGTACGGATATAGGGGAATGCATCCGCATCAAGATGGATATTCCCAGAGGAGAGCGTTATGAGTTGTGCCGGAGCGTTCATGCGGAAGCCAATGCCATAATCAGTGCATCCAGAGATAAGATGATCGGCAGCGCATTGTATCTGGTTGGTGTGGAGGCGGATACGGGAGAGTACGTCAAGAACTCCTGCAGCTGTTCCATGTGCAAGCGTCAGATCATCAATGCGGGAATCGAGAAAGTCTATGTCCGCGATACGGAAGATGAGTACAGAGAGATTCAGGTACAGCAATGGATTGAAGACGACGAGTCCCTGGAGGGGATTCTGGGATATTGAGAGTGCAGGGCGAGGTGCCGGCTGTGATGCATCTGCCTGTTGACACAAACACTTACATAATAGTAGAGTTTTAAACGACATCCTTGATATAGCAGCAAAAATATGGGAGAATATTATATGATACGGGCAATGACAATAGAAGATTACGAGGGCGTCAGGGAGCTTTGGCTTTCCATCAGGGGCTTTGCCATCAGGAGCATAGACGACTCCAGGGAGGGCGTAATGCGTTTCCTTGAAAGGAATCCCGGAACGAGCGTGGTGGCGGTGGCAGATAACAGGATCGTCGGAGCGATCCTCTGCGGGCATGACGGCAGACGGGGCTGTCTGTACCATGTCTGCGTAGCGGAGGAGTACCGGATGCAGGGGATCGGCAAAGCCATGGTAGTCTTTTGTATGGAGGCGTTGAAAGCGGAACAGATCAATAAAGTGTCACTGATCGCTTTTACGGCAAATGACGTCGGCAATGCTTTCTGGAGACAGATCGGATGGACGAAGCGCGAGGATCTGAATTATTATGATTTTACGTTGAATACGAAGAACATAACGGCATTTAACGAGGCGTAGATACATACAGGAACCGGAACAGTATGCCGATATATAGTATGGTACTGTAAATACGGATACAAGGACGTATCCGCGGGCACATAAGGATATGGGTGAATGCTATGTTAATGAAGATCAAGGATGCCAGAGCGGCTTACACGGCGCAGATCGATATTCTGCGGGGCAGACAACAGGAGCTGCTCAGGAAAAAAGAAGAGAATGACAAACGGCTGGCGGAGAGTATGAAACATGAGACGGTCAGCGGCGACGGCGGCGTTGTGCTCAATCTCTCGGAAGAATACCGCAAACGCGCACAGGATCTGCAGGCGCGGCTCGACGGTATCAGGGAGCAGATCGACGAACACATAGAGCTGAGGGACAAAGTGATCGATACGGAGGTCGGCATCGCCAATGCAGAGGCGTCCAAGCAGCAGGGTGAGGCCATGCAGGAATACGGCGAGGAGATGGCGAAATGCCTTGAGATTGCCAGGAGGATCTCCAACGGCGATAAGGTGCCTGCCACAGACGAGAAGAAGCTGATAGACTTTAATATGGAAATCTATATGGCAGCCAAGAATATGGCGGTAATGAATATGGATAAGAAACATAAAGAACATGAATCGCTTTGGGGAGACGAGGAAGAAAAAGAGGCGGCTCCGGATCCTCGTGAGATGGCTGAGAATACGGAGATCAGTGTTGACATACCGGAGATCGATCTTGCACAGGGAGCGGCAGAATAGAATGTGCCGGTCGGTGGAATTATGCCTTTTCAAGGAGACATAAATGTATTAGAATAGAACAATACGCGAGGCGGCATGGAAGAAACGGAGGATGGATATGAATATCGTAGAGGGCGGTGTTACCGCGGCACAGGGCTTTGAGGCGGCAGGTGTCGAGGCGGCGATCAAATATCAGAACAGGAAAGATATGGCGATGGTGTACAGTACAGCGCCATGTAAGGCGGCAGGCGTTTTTACAAGCAATGTGGTGAAAGCGGCTCCGGTCAGATGGGATAAGGAAGTGGTCGCACATTCTCCTTACGTGCAGGCCGTCGTAGTCAATTCGGGAATCGCCAATGCGGCAACCGGCAGGCAGGGATATGACTGCTGCAGGAAGACGGCAGATAAGGCGGGGGAAGTGCTCGGAATCAGCGCTGATGCGGTGCTGGTGGCGTCCACCGGCGTGATTGGAAGCCAGATGCCTGTGGACAGGATCTTAGATGGCGTGGAGAAACTTGCGCAGGCCAAGGCAGGTACCATCGAGGCGGGCACCATGGCAGCGGAGGCGATCATGACAACCGATACGGTGTCCAAGCAGGCGGCAGTTCAGTTTGAGGCAGACGGCAGGACAGTGACCGTGGGCGGCATGTGCAAAGGCTCCGGCATGATCCATCCGAATATGTGTACGATGCTTGGTTTTGTCACGACAGATATCGCGATTTCCAAAGAGCTGCTGCAGGAAGCGCTCAGTGAAGATGTGGTGGATACGTTTAATATGGTTTCCGTGGATGGGGATACGTCCACCAATGATACGCTTGTGGTGCTTGCCAACGGTATGGCCGGCAACCAGGAGATCACTTCGAAGAATGATGATTATTATAAATTTACGCAGGCGCTGCATTATGTCAATACTACCCTTGCCCGGATGATGGCAGGGGACGGCGAGGGCGCGACGGCGCTTTTTGAAGCCAAAGTGATCCATGCGGCCACGAAGCAGGCGGCACGGACGCTGAGCCGCAGCGTGATCAGCTCCAGCCTTTGTAAGACGGCGATTTACGGACATGATGCCAATTTTGGCAGGTTCCTGTGTGCGCTCGGCTACTCCGGTGTAGAGTTTGATCCCGAGCAGGTGTCGCTCTATTTTGAAAACAAGGATAAGAGCATGCTCATCTACGAAAACGGCATGGCGGCGGACTACAGCGAGGAGGAGGCGTCAAAGATCCTTGCTTCCGACGAGGTCAGGGTGCTTGTGGATATGCATATGGGTGAAGCCGAGGCTGTTGCGTGGGGCTGTGACCTGAGTTACGATTATGTGAAGATCAATGCGGATTATCGGAGCTGAGAGGCATACCGATACCGGAAAAGAGGAGATTATGGAACAGAAAGAAATGGACAAGATACTGGAGAAAGCGGAGGTGCTTATAGAGGCGCTTCCCTATATCCAGAAGTTTAACCGTAAGATCATCGTCGTGAAATACGGCGGCAGCGCCATGAGCAATGAGGAACTGCAGCGCAATGTCATCAAAGACGTGACGCTTTTGAAGCTGGTTGGTTTCAAACCTATCATCGTACACGGCGGCGGCAAGGAGATCAGCCGCTGGGTCGGTAAGGTGGGCAAGGAAGCCAAGTTTGTAAACGGATTGCGCGTGACCGATGATGAAACCATGGAGATTGCCGAGATGGTTCTCAATAAAGTCAATAAGAATCTGGTCAGGATGGTGGAAGAGCTGGGTGTCAGGGCGATCGGCATCAGCGGCAAGGATGCGGGGCTGCTGCAGTGCACGAGAAAATACCCGGGCGGCGAGGATATCGGTTATGTGGGAGATATCTGCAGCGTTGATCCCAAGGTGCTGTATGATCTTCTGGAAAAGGATTTTCTGCCCATCGTGGCTCCCATCGGTCTTGACGATCAGTTTATGACATACAATATCAACGCGGATGACGCAGCCTGTGCCATAGCCAAAGCGGTGGGGGCGGATAAACTGGTATTCCTGACGGATATCGAGGGGCTGTACCGGGATATCGAAGATAAGTCAAGCTTTATCTCCAGACTGACGGCGACACAGGCCAAAGAACTCATAGACAGCGGCTGCATCGGCGGCGGGATGCTGCCGAAGCTGAGCAACTGCACGGATGCCATCGAAGAGGGCGTCAACAGGGTGCATATCCTGGATGGACGGATCGCCCACTGCCTGCTGCTTGAGATTTTTACGGACAAAGGTATCGGTACGGCGATCATTGCCGATCATGATAAGGCGAATACGGAAGATTAAACGTTATCACAGGAGAGGATCACAGAACAGGAGACAGGCATATGAGCGCTGTAATGCAGAACCATATAGACGAAGCGGAGAAAGTGCTGCTTCACACATATAACCGCTATCAGGTCGTGTTTGAGAAAGGTGAGGGCGTATATCTCTATGATATGGATGGCAAACGTTATCTGGACTTTGTATCCGGCATCGCGGTGTTTGCCCTTGGCTATCATAATGTGGAATATAACGACGCGCTGAAAGCGCAGATCGACAAGATCATTCATACATCCAATTATTATTATAATCTGCCGGCAATCGAGGCGGCGAAGAAACTCAAAGAGATTTCCGGCATGGACAGGATCTTTTTTACAAACAGCGGTGCGGAAGCCATCGAGGGCGCGGTAAAGACGGCGAGAAAGTACGCGTATTTGAAAGACGGCCGCAGGGATCATGAGATCATCGCCATGAACCATTCCTTTCACGGCAGAACAATGGGCGCTTTGTCCGTGACGGGCAATCCTCATTACAGAGAGGCTTTCGAACCGATGATCGGCCATATCAAATTTGCCGATCTGAATGATTTTGACAGCGTGATGGCGCAGGTAACGGACAAGACATGTGCCATCCTGTTTGAGACGGTACAGGGCGAGGGCGGAATCTTCCCTGCCACGGAGGATTTCATGCGCAAAGTGCGAAAACTCTGCGATGAGAGGGATATTCTTATGATCCTTGACGAGATCCAGTGCGGCATGGGGCGTACCGGGGAGATGTTTGCATGGCAGCGGTTCAAAGTCAAACCGGATGTGATGACATCGGCCAAGGCGCTTGGATGCGGCGTACCGGTGGGTGCTTTTATGATGACGGAAAAAGTGGGGGCCCATTCTCTCGCAGCGGGAGACCATGGTACGACTTACGGAGGCAATCCCCTGGCCTGTGCGGCGATCTGTAAAGTGATAGAGCTGTTTGAGAAGCAGGATATTCTTAACAATGTGCAAAAGACAGGCGCCTATCTGGGGACATGTCTGGACAGGATTGCGCAGGAGTACGCCTGCATCAGGGAGAGAAGAGGCGTTGGACTGATGCAGGGTCTGGTTTTTGACAGGCCGGTGGGGGATATCATCACAAAGGCAATGGAGAAAGGACTGATCCTGATCAACGCGGGAACGGATATTATCCGGTTTGTTCCCTCCCTTGTGATCACGAAAGAGCATGTGGACGACATGATAGAGATCCTGCGGGAGAGTATCGATGAAGTCTGCGTATAGAGCAGAAACGGACGGGTAGAATAAAGAGGAATGCGTCTTTACAGGGACGCCGGGAAGCCGGATGACTTGTAAAGAGGCGCAGGCATAAAAGTACGATTGGTATAAGGAGAGCAGAAGTGACTCTAAAGAGAAGATTGACCATGATCCTGGCCATCGCCTTGTGCGTGGGCGGAATTTATGGAATAGGCCGGCTGGGCATCGCGATCCGGTCGGAAGAGACGGAGGAGACAGGAGAGGATTCTCTTTTCGGACATAGAGAGACATTATATTTATGGTATACGGACGAAGCCCTGACGGATTATCTGGGAAGCGTTGCGGTATCTTACGGCGAATATCAGGATGATGTGCGGGTTGTCCCGGTATACACGCCGGGACGGGAGTATCTGGAGACGATCAACCAGGCGTCTCTGCATTCGGAGGAAGTGCCGGATCTGTATATTGTGAGCAATGATTCGCTGGAAAAGGCATATCTGGCAGGGCTTGCCTCCGAAGTGAAGCAGCCGGAGGGCGCACCGCCCATGGAGCAGTATTTTCCGGAGACGGCCATTGACGCCGTGACTTATCACGATAAGCAGATCGGTTATCCGTTCTATTTTGAGACAAGCTGTTTTCTGTATAATGAGACATATCTGCAGGACTGGGCGAGAGCGCAGATCGAGGCTGAGAACGATATGGAGTCCGCTCAGGAGGCAGAAGACGGCGGTGCCGGGGACGATGCAGGAGACGTGCAGGATGCACAGGAGTCCGCAGGCAATGCGGATGGCGGTGGCAGCACGGAAGAAGACGGTGATGTATCTGACGGCGTGATCACGGAGGAAGCGGTGGCGGCCAGAGTGGAGCAGGCACTGCCTGAGACGATAGACGATATCCGTGCCTTTGCGGACGTGTATGATGCGCCGGAACAGGTGGAAGCCGTCTTTAAATGGGATGTGTCCGACATTTTCTACAATTTTTTCTTTGTGGGAGATGCCATTGACGTGGGAGGCGCCTGCGGTGACCGGGCGGATTCCATCGAAATTTATAACGAAGACGCGATCAAGTGTATGAGGGTGTACCAGAACTTGAACCAGTTCTTTTCCATCGATACGAAAGAGATCAGTTATGATGCGATCCTGCAGGATTTCATGGACGGCAAGATCGTGTACACGGTTGCCACGACAGATGCGCTGTCTAAGATCGAAGCAGCTAAAGCAGAGGGAGAATTTGCCTATGAATATGGTATGTCCATGCTGCCTGACGTAAGCGACGAACTGCGTTCCGCATCCTTGTCGGTGACACAGTGCGTAGTAGTCAACGGATATTCCACACAAAAAGAGATGGCAAATGATTTTGCGGCATTTCTGACAGGACAGGCTGGGGACACGCTCTATGCGAGAACCGGCAAGCTGCCGGTATATGATAGTGCGGATACTTACGCAGATCCGAATAAGGAAGCTTTTTTGCAGGAATACAATAGTTCCGTTCCCATGCCCAAGATGGTGGAGACGAGTAATTTCTGGGTGGAACTTGAGATTACCTTTGCCAGGATCTGGGAGGGAGAGGACGCCAACGCGGATTTGAAAATGTTGTCGGAGAAGATCATGTCGCAGGTAGTCGGCGGCGAATATGAGGAAGAATATATTGACCTGCCGGAGGAAATTGCGCAGGAGTACGAGGATGTGGAGGAAGAGACAGAAGAGACGCAAGAGTGATCCTGGCCCGAATAGGAGGCATGATCACAAGAACAGACGGCGGTGCATATTTACCATGAGGAATGGACAGGATAAGACAAGGCGGATAATACGCTTTGTCTTATTTAGTGTCGGAATGCATTCTGTACAGACAAGGCAGAGCGGATTTTTGTGCGAGAAGGAGGTACATTATGTTTGGATTTATGATCGCGCTGCTGTCGGGAGCGCTTATGAGCATTCAGGGTGTTTTTAATACGCAGGTGACAAAAACTTCAGGAATTTGGGTGGCAAATGCATTTGTGCAGTTTAGCGCGCTGCTCGTGTGTCTGGCCGCATGGTTGGCCACGGACCGTTCTTCTTTTGGAGCGTTATGGAAAGTGGAGCCGAAATATATGCTTCTGGGCGGAGCGATCGGAGCGGCCATAACTTATACGGTCATTAAAGGAATGGAGATGCTTGGGCCAGCCAGAGCCGTTATGATCATTGTGATCTCACAGTTAGCCGTCGCGTACCTGATCGAGCTGTTTGGGCTGTTTGGCGTTGAAAAGCAGCCTCTTGAGATGCGTAAGATCATGGGCATGGGAGTGGCGATCGCAGGAATTGTGATTTTTAAGTGGACATAGACGGTAATTTATCTTACAATAAAAATACGGTGCGTAGCGGGAACTTCCTTGCGAGTCTGGTCAGATTCGGAAAGGAAACTATGCATAGGATGAGAAAGAGAAACAGGTTTGGCGGCGGAAGATCTGCAGGGCCGGACAGATGGAAGATAACAGGCCGCGGCATGTATGTGTCCGCGCTTGTGGTATGTCTGCTGCTATGCGGATGCACCCGCAGGGAACAGCTTGTTCTGGAAACAGAGAATACTTTACAGCCGGTTTCGGAGCCGTTGCCGCCGTCGGAAGAGAGAGCGGTACCAACGCAGGAAGAGAGCGCGGCAAAGACGTCGGTGCTGGAAGGAAGAGTGGCACCAGCGCAGGAAGAGAGCGCAGCACAGCAGTCGGCAGCAGGCCGGCAGGAGGAATCCGGAGAGCCATCGGCATTCAGCGGGACAATATGTGTGCATGTGTGCGGCGCAGTGGTTATGCCTGCCGTATACGAGCTGCCTGCAGGCAGCAGAGTCTACGAGGCCGTAGAAGCGGCGGGAGGATTTACAGAGGAAGCGGATGAAAGTTATGTAAACCAAGCGGAGGCTTTGATGGATGGCACTAAACTGGTCATTCCCACCACGGCGCAGACTGGCGATATGACATCGCAAGATGGACAGACGCTGCTTGGCGTGATACAGCCGGTCCAAACCTGGCAGGATGCTGCAGAGGGGACAGAGGCAGGAACAGCGCCGGCATCTTCAGATAAGATCAACATCAATACCGCCACCGAAGCGCAGCTTTGCAATATTCCGGGGATCGGCGCGACGAGGGCGGCGGCGATTGCAGCATACAGGCAGGAGCAGGGAGGCTTTGCCAGAATAGAAGATATTATGAACGTGAATGGAATCAAAGAAGGGACTTACGCAAAAATAAAAGACAGCATTACAGTAAATTAGGGGCGATATAAGGGATGGGACAGAAAGTTTTAGTAGTCGATGACGAGAAATTGATCGTGAAAGGCATCCGTTTCAGTCTGGAACAGGATGGTATGGAAGTGGACTGTGCCTACGACGGGGAAGAGGCGCTTAGTCTGGCCAGACAGAATCAATATGACATGGTCTTGCTGGATGTGATGCTGCCTAAAATGACAGGATTTGAAGTATGCCAGCAAATACGTGAGTTTTCCAATGTTCCAATAGTTATGTTAACCGCAAAGGGTGATGATATGGATAAGATTCTGGGTCTTGACTATGGCGCAGATGATTACATTACCAAACCTTTTAACATTCTGGAAGTCAAGGCCCGCATCAAGGCGATCATGCGGCGTACGGTTCGCAAAGGCGAGGATAAGGAATCCAAGCGGATGGTGGAGAACGGAGGCATGCGTCTGGACTGCGACGGCAGAAGGGCCTACGTGGAGGGCAAGGAGATCAACCTTACCGCCAAAGAGTTTGAAGTGCTGGAGCTATTGATGAAGAATCCCGGCAAGGTGTACAGCAGAGAGAATCTGCTGAGGCTTGTATGGGGCAATGATTACCCGGGAGATGTGAGAACAGTAGACGTACATATCAGAAGACTGCGCGAGAAGATAGAGAGTGTGCCCGGGGAGCCGGTCTATGTGCGGACTAAATGGGGTGTAGGTTATTACTTTGCTTAAGGATAGATTATGTAAAATTATATTTCTAAGAAGTCTCAAGACGAGGATCTTTCTGATCTTGCTTATCGTGGGGCTGATCCCCTGTGTCAGTATGCGGTACGCAATCTTACAGAATTATGAGCAGCGTGCGGTCAGTGTCAGAACGTCCGACATCACCACGCAGCTCAGGATTCTGGCAAATCATCTGCTTACTTATCATTATCTGCAGGATACCTCTTCCGAAGTGATCAATGCTGAGATCGATCAGCTTTCCAGTCTCTATGACGGGCGTGTTATGATCATTAACAGTGATCTGCGCATCGTCAAGGATACTTATGGAATCAGTGAGAATAAGACGATCATATCGGAGGAAGTAGTGCGCTGCGTCAAGGGCGAGAGCGCCGATAAATACGACAAGGATAACGGTTATATCGAGATGACGATTCCGATTACCGAGACGGTCAAGCTCGAGGACAAAAAGGATCAGCCGGAACAGCGGGAGGTCGTGAGGGGAGTCATGCTGGTCAGCGCTTCCACCGATACGATCCGGGCAACGATGGACATCCTGAGCCGCAAGGCGTTGATCGTGGAAGTTATCGTGATCCTGGCAATCTTTGTGGTGTCAGTCCTGTCCGCGCAGGTACTGATACGGCCTTTTGAGAAGATTACGGAGGCGCTTAACCGTGCCCAGGAGGGATATACGGATGATCCCATATCTGTCACGGACTGTCTGGAGACAGAACATATCGGGGATGCTTTTAACAGAGTACTGGGCAGAATGAAACTGTTGGATGATTCCAGGCAGGAGTTTGTATCTAACGTATCCCATGAGCTGAGGACGCCCATCACATCCATGAAAGTGCTGGCGGATTCTCTCATCAGTCAGAAAGACGTACCCATAGAAGTCTATCAGGAGTTTATGGAGGACATCGCCAAGGAGATTGAGAGGGAAGACGATATTATCACGGATCTTCTGGCGCTTGTGAAGATGGACAGGACTGCTGCCGATCTGAATATAGCGGAGGTTGATATCAACGTATTGGTGGAATTGATCATGCGCAGACTGCGTCCGATCGCCCAGAAGCGGGATGTGGAGCTTGTATATGAGAGCGTGCGTCCGGTCACCGCTGCGGTGGATGAAGTGAAGATGACGCTCATCATCTCCAATCTGGTGGAAAATGCGGTTAAATACAATAAAGTGCACGGCTGGGTGAAAGTGACGCTGGATGCCGATCATCAGTTTTTTACGTTGGAAGTGGCGGATTCCGGTATCGGTATTCCGTTAGAATCCATAGATCATATCTACGAGAGGTTTTACCGTGTGGATAAGTCGCGCTCCAGAGAGATCGGAGGAACCGGGCTTGGACTGGCGATTACGAGAAGCGCGATTCTGATGCACAGAGGATCCATCAGGGTAGAGAGCATAGAGGGCGAAGGAACTGTGTTTACCATGAGAATACCACTGCGCTATATTCCGGTATAGCTGTGACAGAGCCAGAGCGGACCGCCAGGGAGAATGGAATGAATAGAACAAAGATAGTATTGGCGTGCATTTTGCTGCTTGCGCTGTTTGGTGCGTCCTGCGGCAAAAAGGAGCAGCAAGTTAACGGACAAGTATATAATATCTACTACGTAGACAATGATGAGACAAAGACGCTGACAAGAGAGTATGTCACGGAGACAGATGACACGGAAGCGCTGCTTGGGGAGCTGCTCGAACAGCTTGGAACGATTCCGGCCAAGCTCGAGTACGAAGCGCCCATGGCCAGCGGATTCGGGCTGCTTAACTATACCATCGATAACGGCACGATCACGCTGAATTTTGACGAACATTATAAAAAGATGAATCCGATCAAGGAAGTGCTTATGCGTGCTGCGATCGTCAGAACGGTGACCCAGGTGCCGTCCATTGACTATGTGTCTTTTACGGTGCAGGGCGAGATGCTTTCCGACAGCAGCGGCAACGCCATAGGCACAATGTCGCCGGATACCTTTATTGACAATGCGGGCAATGAGATCAACGCTTATGAGAAAGTCAACCTTCACCTGTATTTTGCCAATGAGGACGGCACGGGACTTGTGGAGGAAAACCGCAGGAATGTGGTGTACAGCAGCAATATTTCCCAGGAAAAGCTTGTCGTGGAGAAACTGGTGGAGGGACCGATGTCCGAGGGGGCGTATCCTACTGTGAACCCGATGACGAAGATCGTCAGTGTGACAGTCAAGGATGGAATATGTTATGTAAACCTAGGAGGGGACTTTTTGACCCAGCCTTATAACACCACTCCGGAAGTGACGATCTACTCCATCACCAATTCGCTTGTAGAGCTATCCAACGTGAATAAGGTTCAGATTACGATCAATGGGGAGAGTAATATTTCATACCGGGAGAAGATCAGTCTGGGCACTGTTTTCGAAAGAAACCTGGATCTGCTTGTATCACCGGATAGTCCGGAGTAAGGAACAGGGAGGAAAAGTACTGAATATGAGAAGACCTATATGCGCGGCTGCGCTGCTGTATGTGGCAGTATTGGCCGTCGTACTGGCAGGCAGGACGCGGGGTGCTCCGACCTATGAGGCGCTTGATGCGGAGCAGGTCGCCGTGGCTGGATATGTGGACTGGAAAGAACACCGTCTGTCACGGGGAGAGGAAGTGCCTGTCATATCTTTGGCCGGGGCAGTCGTCCTGCAGGAAGATCAAATCGCAATTCTGGAACAATTCTTATCAGATTCTGAGAAGATTCCACAGTATAAATTACATCGTATTTGGAAAGACAATCGAGAGAAGTTGAGAAGAGAGGATGCCACGGGAATTGATGGCGTTTTGTGTTACATGGAAACCGAGGAGCTTCCCGCCATGGGAAGTCTCGTCATTGTGCGTGGGAGTTTCCGTACGTTTACGCATGCCTCTAATCCCGGGGAGTTTGACGGGGCAGAATATTATCGCATTATGGGACAGCAGGGCCGGATCATGAAGTGTTTTCTGGTGAAACAGAGCAAAACCTGTGACGGATTTCGCGAGTGTATGTATCGGCTCAGAGCGTATCTGTCCATGCTTATGGACGCCTCTTACGGAGCGGAGGATGCGTCTGTCATGAAAGCCATGCTGTTAGGGGAAAAAGGGACATTGGATGCGGAGATCAAAGAACTGTACCGCCAGAACGGGATCATACATGTACTGGCGATCAGCGGACTGCATCTGTCGGTCATCGGCATGGGATGCCACAGCATATTCCGTAAGATGCGGCTTCCTATTGCGGTTAACATAATATTATCTCTTGGACTGATGTATTGTTATGGGACGATGACCGGCATGGGGGTGTCCATGCTGCGCGCATATATCATGTTCACATTGCATCTGTGCGCGCGGCTCGCAGGCAGAACCTATGACCTGCTGACGGCGGTGAGCGTGGCGGCGGCAGCGGTTTTGATGCAGCAGCCGTTGTATTTGGGGCACAGTGGATTCCTGTTTTCCTTTGGCGCTGTCTGCGGTATCGGGATATTTCTGCCGGCGGCCATGGAGAATCTGTTCGGGCAGGGTAAGGCCGAACAGATGTTGTTGTCCGGGATTGTCATATCTTTGTCCACGCTTCCCGTCTATCTGTGCTTTTACTATGAGTTTCCGCCGTACTCGGTGATCCTGAATCTGATCGTGATTCCCTGTATGACGCTTGTGCTTCTGTGCGGATTGGTCAGTCTGGGCATGGCGGCGTGGTTTCTGCCTTTCGGGAAAGCTGCGGCATATCCGGTACATCTTTTGCTCGGGTTATATGAAAAATGCTGTACGCTCTGTCTTCGGCTTCCGGACAGTGTCTGGGTGACGGGATGCCCGGAAAAGTGGCAGGTCCTGCTGTTTGTAAGCACTCTCGCAGCTTTGACAGTATGGAACCGCAGGCTGTCCAGGATTGGTTTCTGGCAGATTGTGTTGTGCGCGCTTCTGGCGTTGAGTGTCAGGATGCCGATGGGGCTGCAGATCACGATGCTGGACGTCGGGCAGGGGGATTGTATTTACGTGGCGGAGGACGACGGCATACATATGCTCATTGACGCAGGCAGTCTGGATGAGAGCGATGTGGCAGGACGGCGGATGCTTCCTTATCTGAAATATGAGGGGGTGTCTTATCTGGATGCAGTGGCAGTCACCCATCCGGACAGCGATCATATCAACGGGATCTGCGGGATGCTGCAGGAGATGGATACCTGCGGTATAACCGTGGGAAGACTCTATCTGCCTGATGTGGGAGAACGTGGCAGGAATGAGCAGTATTGCAAACTGGAACAGCTGGCGAAAGAGGCCGGGGTACCGGTGAGCTATATCGGGTTGGGGGACAGTCTGCATTGCGGAGGAGTTATGTTAACCTGTATTCATCCGGAAAAAGGATGGAACAGCGAGGATGTGAACGCGGGGTCCACTGTTTTTTACATGACATATGGAGAATTTTCGGCCCTTTTGACAGGGGATCTTGAGGGAGAAGGGGAGCGGAAAGTGTTAGAACGGATCGAGGAGGGCATATTGGGGGGAAATAAGGTCGACATAACTCTTTTAAAAGTGGCCCACCATGGTTCGCGATATTCCACCAGCGAAGCTTTCCTGGAGGCAGTCAATCCGCGTATCGCCCTGATTTCTGCGGGACGGGATAACCGATACGGGCATCCTCACGAAGAACTGCTGGACAGGCTGGAAACAGCCGGCTGTCTGGTTCTGCGGACACAGCAGAGCGGCGCGGTGACAGTGTATGTGCATAACGGTAAAGTAAGGGTGGAGACATTTATGGCCAGATGACCTCCAGATCCGTAAATGTGTCTTTCAGGCGTCCCATCTGATAGTGGTACAAAGACTTGGCGGATCTTTGCTTTTGCGGGTTTAAGGTAAGCTGAAGGAGTCCTGTATGAAAAAGAGCCTGGTCAGAGTCCACACCCAGAGTAAAATAACCAAACTGTGTCCCCTGCTCAGGGGTTTCCCATTCACACTGCACATGGAGAAGCCCGTTTCCTCGGAGAAAATAGGTATACCGGATGGAATCGCTCCCTAGGCCGGTGCGGATATTCTGCAGTACTTCCTGGGCATTGCCATATTGCATAAACTGCGATTCCGGTATGGCGGCAGCGCCGTATTCTTTATAACTTCCGTCCTCATAGCAGAGATAGGTGTAGCCGCCATAGCCGCCGCCATAATCTTCTACGTTGACGTTGAGTGTGTGATTGAAAGTGCTTGTCTCATCCAGGAAGACATAACCGAAAGCATCCGATATGACAGGATGCAGTATGCTGTTGTTCAATTCATAGATGGAAAAACATTTGTCAGCTCCTTTTTCATCATAGAAATCCAGAATCAGATGGGTTCTGTCGTCCAGAGGAAGACAATGCAGCTCACAGTGGCTGCTCTGTGTACAGGTGAGATTCCGGGCCGTCAGATCGCTGCCGCTCAGATACCAGATGTGCCAGCGCCCGTCTGCCGGGTATGTGCCTGCCAGATCGGGTGTGCCGTCCTTGTCAAAATCGACGCAGAGATAGTCCTCCATCTTGTAACCGCTGGCATCTTCCAGACACTGCAGCAGCTTCAGCGTTTCTGCAGGGATCTCAAGAGAGTCATAGAGATCGCGGAGCGCCTCTTTGAAGTCGGCTTCTGTGGCGGACAGATAGTTGTCGTATAGACGGGTATATTCTTCTTTGGACAATACAGACGATCCGCTCTGCTTTGGCGGATCACCGCACGGATGGCTGCTGTTGCTGCGCAGGCGGCTGTATAGGATGCTGCCGCCTGCATCTGAAGAGACGTAAGCTTCTTCCACGACCTGCAGCGTTGGAGCAGACTTGTCGTCTTCGATAATGGACAGCCGCCGTACACCCTGGGAACCCGCTTCATACAGGCCTGTCTCATCGTAGGCGATGGGGTATGCGGTACCGAGGCTGCTCAGGCGGCCCAGTTTCAGACATGCGCCATCATGATAATAATAGACGTCACAGGATATGCAGCATTCCATCAGGCGGCCGTCATCGCTGTGGGCGATCGTCCGGTCAGCGACAAGCATTACGGGGTATTTGGCGCCGATCTCGGCGAAGATATAGGGGCTTTCATTCCAGAATGCTTCAAAGAGCTCGCCAATCTTATCACTGTAGAGCTTTCTGGCCCGTTCCTCCAGCGTAAGGCTCTCTTCTGCCGTCAGCCGGGCATCTTCAGGAGAACGGGAGAAATCTTGCTGTGTTCCGGGCAGGGAACAGCCGGTGAGCAGGATTGCGGTGAAAAGGAATATAAGATTTCTTATTCTTGTCATGGTTTGAAACCCCGCGGCGAATATGACGGATGCGTCATAAGAGCGCCAGTGTCAGTTGAATTGTCACATGATCATTGTTAAAAGTATAACAGATGCCTGGCCTGTGTGCAAATTTAGTTAAAATCAAGGTTCTTTTTCATGATTATTTGCAGGAAGTATGGTATACTCATCATAGGTATGTCCGGGTAGAGTTACGACAGATGTAAATAAGGGGAACGGAAATGCAAAGGATATTGGTAGTGGATGATGCGGAGCTGAACCGTGAGATGCTGCGCATGATGTTGCAAGACGATTATGAGATTGAGATGGCTGAGGACGGGGAGGAGGCGCTGCGCATACTGGAAAGGAGCCAGAATGAGACGGCGGCGATTCTTCTGGATCTGCACATGCCCAAAATGGACGGTTTTGCTGTGATTGCCGATTTAAAGAACAGGGGGTGGATGCAGCGGATTCCGGTATTGATCATAAGCAGCGAGCATGCCGCTGAGGTTGAGAACCGCTGTCTGGAGATGGGAGTATCAGATTTCATCCATAAACCTTTTGAAGCCTCGATCGTCAAGAACAGGGTTAAGAATACGATGGAGTTGTTTGCCTGCAAGAATCAGCTGGAGCTGAAAGTGGAGGAGCAGGAGGAAACGCTCAGAAAGCAGCACCACATAATTGAGATGCAGGCAGAGAAGCTGCGTGCAACAGAGCCTTTTAACAGGCTGATGATGGAGTACAGCTCAGCCATTATGGAAGTGGAGACGAGACTTAAGATCCTTAACGGGGAATTTTCCCAGGTGTATAAGAGGAATCCTTTCGAGTCGATCAAGAGCAGGCTGAAAACGCCGACGAGCATCTATGAGAAGATGGCGCATAAGGGATATCCGGTGACAGTGGAGAGTATCAGGGAACATTTGAACGATGTGGCGGGACTGCGGGTGATATGTTCTTTCCCTGACGATATTTATCGATTGGCCGATCTTTTGAATAAGCAGGATGATTTTATTCTGATCAGACAAAAAGATTACATACGCAATCCGAAAGACAATGGGTATCGGAGTCTGCACCTTATTCTGGACGTGCCGATCTTTCTTTCCAATGAGAAAAAATATGTTAAGACAGAGGTACAGTTCCGCACGATCGCCATGGATTTCTGGGCGAGTCTGGAGCATAAGTTAAAATACAAGAAAGACGTTGCAAACACGGTGGAGATCGAAGGACTGCTCCGGGCCTGTGCGGATTCTATCGAAGAGTTGGATTACCAGATGCAGGATATCCGCAATAAGATAGACGAGACTCGTTCGCAGACCGAACTTGGGCTTGATGCCTGAGCCGACAAAATGTTTGCGCAATGAGGTGTTATCCTCTATACTGGGTTTATGAAAAAATTATCCGAAGAGATCAAATCAGGTCAGTTAAAACAAGTATATATTCTGTATGGTGAAGAGGCTTATCTGAGAAACCAGTATAAGGATAAGCTTAAGAAAGCGCTGCTTGACGGGGGCGATGACATGAACTGCCATTACTTTGAGGGAAAAGACGTCAAGACAGGGGAGGTCATCGATCTGGCGGAGACGATGCCTTTTTTGGCGCAGCGCCGGGTGATCATACTGGAGAACAGCGGACTTTTTGCCCGTGGAGGGGAAGAGTTGGCCGCCTATCTGGCATCGCCTGCACAGACGGCATATATCGTATTTGTGGAACCTGCGGTGGATAAGCGCAGCAAGCTCTATAAGGCGGCCGTGGCAAGAGGGCGGGCCGTTGAGTTCAAGGCGCAGGATGAGACGGTATTGAAACGTTGGATTCTTGGTCTGCTGCAAAAAGAAAACAAGAAGATCACGGAGCGGGATCTGAATCTTTTCCTGGAAAAGACGGGTTCGGATATGGAAAATATCAGAGGAGAGCTGGAAAAGCTTCTGTGTTATTGTCTGACGAGGGATGTGATCACAGCTGAGGATATCGAGGCGGTCTGTACCAGGCAGGTGACCAGCCAGATTTTTGATATGATCAATGCGGTGGCGGAGCGCCGGCAGAAAGCGGCGATGGAATTGTATTATGATCTTTTGACGCTTAAGGAGCCTCCCATGCGGATCCTCTTTCTGATCACGAGACAGTTTAATCTGCTTTTGCAGGTCAAGGAGTTGAAGAATAAAGGCTATGACGCCGGCGCCATTGGCGAGAAAGTGGGATTGGCCGGGTTCATAGCCCGCAAATATATATCCCAGGCAGCAAAATTCAGGGCGGCGGATCTGCGCAGGGCGCTGACCGACTGCGTGGAGTCGGAAGAGGCGGTCAAGACGGGCAGGATGAATGATGTCATGAGCGTGGAACTTTTGATCGTGAAATACAGCAGTGTGTGATAGACACGGAGGATAGAAGAACATGTTTGAGTTGATCATTTTGGTCGTTGTCATTATGGCGATCTACAATAAGACCAAGAGAGACAAAGAGGGAGGCAGGTGGATCGGCAACAGCTCCATGCCCAATACCACGGTGACTTCGGCGGAATTGGGGAAACCGACGCGTTCTGCAGATACTGCCGGCTCCGGGATCGGAAGAGGCGGCGATCAGTATTACGGACAGGCAGCTGGAGCATGGAAAGCAATGAAGGGAGTGTGGACAGGACAGCCGCAGCAGCGGACGCAGAACCGCAGCGCGGGGAAATCCACACAGGAGGCCATCCGGGAGGCGAAAGAAGACGGGCATTCCACAACGGCTTATCTGATGGAGAAAGCAGAGGCTGATGCGAGGGAGCACGAACGCGAGAAGTATGAGGAGCAGAAACGTCTTTACGAGACGCGGGGTGGCCTTGCCGTGGCGGAGAGGTATCTGGAGGGAGATTCCTTTCCGCAGGGTAAAAAGTGTGTGAACTGCGGTTATTGCGGTGCGCAGAATCTTGTGCCGATGATGCCGCATACGCGCTATAGCTGTTATTTTTGCCGGGAGCCGCTTACATAATATAAATATATGGAGGAATAAGAGATGAGCATGAATATTGTATGTCTTGATTTGGAGGGAGTACTGGTACCGGAAATCTGGATCGCTTTTGCGGAGGCGAGCGGGATACCGGAACTCAAACGCACCACAAGAGACGAGCCGGATTATGATAAACTGATGCGTTGGAGGATTGAGGTTCTGAAAGAGCATGGACTTGGACTGAGTGAGATTCAGAAGACGATCTCCACGATCGATCCGATTCCGGGAGCCAGGGAGTTCCTGGACGAGCTCAGAAGCATCACGCAGGTGATCATTATCAGCGATACTTTCACACAGTTTGCAGGGCCGCTCATGGAGAAGCTGGGCTACCCGACGATTTTCTGTAATACGCTGGATGTGGCGCCCGATGGTGAGATCGTGGGATTTAAAATGCGCATAGAAGATTCCAAGCTGACTACGGTGAGAGCCCTGCAGTCAATCGGTTTTGATACGATCGCCAGCGGGGACAGCTATAACGACATGGGAATGATCAAGGCGAGCAGGGCAGGTTTCCTTTTTAAGAGCACGGAGCAGATTAAGAAGGATAATCCGCAGATTCCCGCTTATGAGACTTATGATGAGCTGATGGCGGCGATCAGGAGAGCTCTGGAGGATTAAGAGGACGGGCAGACCAAATAAGACAAACAGAATGATCAGGGAGCATAGAACAGGGGAGAAGCTCCGGAATGGAGGAAGCGATGAAGTGCAGACGAGTGGCAATGGAGTCTGATGTGGAGAAGTATGAAGTAGGCAAAGGCATGGAGGATGGATTTGAACCATGGTCCGATGTGGTGACAAAAGCATGGATCGTCACGGATACGCTTGTGAAAGTAAAGCGTGATAACGGTACGATTGTATGTCCGTATATCATGCACCGCAGAGGACGTACTTTCCTGGCGGAAGGGGACTATATCATTGTTGATGCCGATGGAACGAAGCATGTATGCGGCGAGGATAAGGTTTACAGCAGGTATGAGAAGATAGAGTGATCATGAAAGTCATACGAACAATATTTTATGTATTTGCAGTCATATTAGCGCTTTTTGGAATGCTGGTCATCGTGTGTGCATTCAGGCCGGATATTACGGAGAAGATCGAGGATCTGTTATATCATGGGCGGACAGAGTCTGTAAACGATGCACAGGAGAACTTGGACGGCGGTGCAGCACAGATGAATAGTGTACATCAGCCGCAGAGCGATGAGGCAGCGGAAGATGAGACTGCCGATGATGCCGGGACCGTGGATGAGAGTGCGGAGTCCGAAGAAGGTGTGCCGGAGACAGAAGATGCTGACAGCGGCATACTGGAAGACTGCGAGTCGGATTATGTCGCGCCCGATACATCACAGATCGTTGTGCCGGAGAATGTGTCGGGGAAGAGCGGTTACAGACAGATACAGGATCAGGCGCAGCAGATTGATGATGCGGCCGTAGATGATATCCAAAACAGCCTGGATGCCGGGCAGACCGGCGACGGGCTGGAATTTGATGAGGTCTTTTATCCTTATTACGGTATGCTGGATGACAAAAGCAGGCGCATCTACCGCCAGATCTATGCCAACGCCAATGCTCTTATTCCTGTATTTGCACCGGCGAATCAAGTCACGGTAAGGCAGCTTAGGAATGTGTTCGAAGCGGTGTACAATGATCACCCGGAACTGTTCTGGCTGGAGACAGCTTACTCCTGCAAATACAAGAAAAACGGGGAGTGCGTGGAGATCGATCTGGAGTTTAACCGCACGGCGCAGGAACTGGAGATTGCAAAGGCTGATTTTAACAGTCAGGTGCGGGGAATTGTGGACGGGGCACAGGGACTGGCTGACGATTATGCGAAAGAGAAGCTTGTCCATGATGTGCTGATCGACAGGATTTCTTATGATGCCGGCGCGGAAATGAATCAGAGTGCATACAGTGCGTTAGTTAATGGCCGTACGGTCTGCGCGGGATATTCCAGAGCTTTTCAGTATGTTATGCAGCAGCTGGGGATTCCATGCTACTACTGTACCGGATTCGCGGGGGAGAGCCACGCGTGGAATATAGTCGCGCTGGATGACGGATATTATAATGTGGATACGACATGGGATGATTCCGGGGATGGCGTGCATTATGATTACTTTAATAAGACCGATCAGGATTATGCAAGCAGCCATATCCGGCAGGAGATGTCTGTGTATCTGCCGGGATGTGACGGACACAATTACCGGGGAATCGAGCCTGACAGCTCAGATCTGCTCAGGAGCCTTGCCGATGTGGGAATGACCGAAGAGCAGGTACTCCGGGATATGGGAGCATATTATGAGGACTGCAGACACCAGATCATGCAGACTGGCATGGGACATTATTCTTTCAGCAATGTGATCGGGGGCGGGCAGCTTCTTGAGGAATGGAACAGGTGCTACCGCATGGATGAATACAGGCAGGCATATATGGAGGGCGTTATGGATGAGCTGGGGGCACAGTCCTGTGATCTGGAGCTGGCAGTGGAAGAACTGCAGGGAGACAGATATCTGATCACTCATGACATTATGCTTGCACAGTAGGCCAGGTGTAAAAGGCAGACAAGAGCAAACAAAATAATATATGAATTAATAGATGAAATACCGAACAAAACATAACTGTAGTCGGAGCGCATAGGAAATTGGCCTATGCGCTCTGTTTATTTTCAGACAAAAGAAGATAAGTACGATTTAAGGGACAGCATATATGTTAGCTTATACACAACGAGTGCTGACTACAGGAAGAATACGGCGAATGGGGAAAGGAGGCAGGTACATGAGACAAAGAGGCTTCGGTATGTTGACGATTCTGCTCATTCTGGTCATTATCTTTGGCGTTAAGGGAACGGTGATGAGTATGGAGAACCGGCAGTGTGCAGGACGGAATTATTATGATGCGGCATTGGAAGAAGAATATGTAGACCGCATGAAACAGTTATTGACAGGAGAGGGGTACCGTAATTGCGGCGTTACCATGAGACGGATCACGTACGGGGATGGTAACAGGGAGTATATACTGCAGATTCACCACAGGAAACTGGGGCGTCTGTCGGAGCAGGAGAAGACAGCGCTGGAGCGCAGGCTGTCTGAGACGGAGTTTATGGATGAGACATGTCGGTTTATCTACGAACTGTAAATATTGACAAATACGAACATATGTTTTATAGTAGTATTACAGAACGTATGTTCTTTGCGGCGGTACGGTATCCGGGTGGAGCCGGAGGTGTGACGTGCAGCCGGAACATGGCGCAGCCTATACATTTTTATACTTTTCATGCGTAGAAAGGAATGACATTTTCAGGATTTGGGATTATACTAGTAAAGATAAACGGAGCGGCCGACCGCCATATGCGGATGCGCATATAATGTGAGCTGAGGATGGCTGTTTTGAATAAACCAGATTGGAGCAGAGTATGAGACCTAATCCGAAACCGCAGGAAATGTACAGACATTTTAAAGGAAATATATATCAGATCCGCTGTCTGGCAAAGCATAGTGAGACAGGAGAGATAATGGTAGTCTATCAGGCAATGTACGACACCTTTCAGATTTATGTGAGGCCGCTTGCCATGTTTATGGAAGAAATAGACGCGGACCAATATCCCGAAGCCAGACAGAAATACCGTTTTGAACTGCTTCAGGATATGGAGCTGACCTCCTCTTTTTGCCCGCAGGACGCGGTTTGTCCGAAGCCGGTATGTACAGAGCATACAGAACAGGGGCCTGAGCAGGACGGAGACGAGGAAGGGCAGACAGAAGAGCAGGAGACGGATGAGCTGCAGGCATGCGGTCAGACAGCGGAATCGGAAGAACAGCTGCAGATCGATCCCCTGGTGATGGAATTTCTGGATGCAGATACTTATGAACAGCGATTAAATATTCTGGCGGCGCTTCGCCACAGAATTACCGATGAGATGATCAACACGATGGCGGTTGCCGTTGATCTGGAGATCAAGGACGGTGAGGTGGAGGAGCGGTACGAGGAACTCAAAAGCTGTCTGCTTACTTTCGAGAAATACGAATGTAACAGGCTGCGCTGACATATATTAGTCCGGGTGGTTTCCCCGGCGTATGGATATTTGAACGAAGCATAAGGACATCTCCGAAGAAGCGTATTGCAGGATCATTGCAGGGTCATATTTTCCGGCTGTGATATTCTACGGGAAATGCATGGAATCAGCTTTTCTTACAGGAGGTGGCTTATGGCTTATGATTTAGAGAACAGACTGGTAGTGGGCGTATCGTCCAGAGCCTTATTTGATCTGACTTATGAGAACACAATATACGAATCGGACGGGGTGGAGGCATACTGCGCCTATCAGATAGAGCATGAGAATGATATACTGCGTCCCGGCCCGGGATTTCCGCTGATCAAAGCGCTGCTTAATCTGAATGATCTGCCGGGGCAGGAGGGCAGTGTTGAGGTCATCATCATGTCGCGTAACAGCCCGGATTCCTCACTGCGGGTCTTTAAGGCGATAGAGCATTACGGATTGAATATTACCCGTGCCGTATTGGCGAGCGGGGCTTCTCTGGCGCCCTATTTGTCGGCGTTTAAGACAGATTTGTTTCTGTCGGCATATGAGGACGACGTACAGAGTGCCATTGATTCCAACATAGCGGCGGGGATTATCTGTACGGAAGGGCTGCGCACTTACGATTATGATCATCAGATCAGGCAGATCCGCATTGCTTTTGACGGGGATGCGGTGCTCTTTTCAGATGAATCCGAGAAAATATATCAGGAATACGGACTGGAGGCTTTTGAGGAGAACGAGAGACATAATGCGGATAATCCACTCAAGGCAGGTCCTTTTGCCAGATTTCTTAAGACCTTATCTGATCTGCAGCAGAATTTTACCGCGCAGGAGGCGCCTATCAGGACGGCGCTTGTCACGACGAGATGTGCGCCTGCGCATGAGCGGGTCATCCGCACGCTGCGGGCATGGAACGTGCGGATAGACGAAGTCTTTTTCCTAGGAGGCGTTCGCAAGAAAGACGTGCTGCAGGCATTTGGGGCACATATATTTTTTGATGACCAGTCGGTACATACCGGCCCTGCATCGGAGGTTGTGCCGGCGGCAAGAGTTCCTTATAAGAATAAAACGCCCTGTGATGAAACAGAGGAAGATTGGGATACGGTAACTTGAAATATAATGAGATCATATCAGCAAAATTCATAGAGAGACCTAACCGCTTCATTGCCTATGTGGATCTGGCGGGAGAGAAGACTAAAGTACATGTGAAGAACACCGGAAGGTGCAGGGAACTGCTGCGGGATCATGCCAGGGTATATCTGGAGAGAAGCGCTAATCCCAATCGGGCTACCGCCTACGATCTTGTGGCGGTGGAGAAAGAGGGAAGACTGGTCAACATGGATTCTTCTGCGCCCAACAAGGTGGTGGGAGAGTGGCTTGCGAATGGCGGATTGTATCAGGACATCAGTCTGGTACGTCCGGAGACAGTTTATGGCAGTTCCAGATTTGATTTCTATATAGAGAGTGCATCAGGTAAGAGAGCATTTATAGAAGTTAAGGGTGTTACGCTGGAGAATGAGGGTGTGGCAGCTTTTCCGGATGCGCCGTCCGAGCGGGCGCTGAAGCACGTAGAAGAATTGATCGGGGCGTGTGCTAAGGGATTTGAAACGTATCTTATCTTTGTCGTTCAGATGAAGCATGTGAATCGTGTAGAACCGAATTGGAAGACGCAGCCTGCTTTCGGGGAGTGGCTTCGCAAGGCCAGAAGCGCAGGCGTGCATTTGCTCGCATATGACTGTATGGTGGAGACAGATGGCCTTACACTCGATAAGGAAGTTCCCGTCGTGGTAGACAGTTTGGATTTGATTGCGAAACCTCTTTTGGCGTGGTATGATACGGGAAGAAGGAGTCTGCCATGGCGGGAGGAACCGACCCCTTATCATGTATGGATTTCAGAGATCATGCTGCAGCAGACGCGTGTGGAAGCAGTGAAACCATATTATGACCGGTTTATGTGTGAGCTGCCGGATGTTTCCAGTCTCGCGGCAGTAGATGAGGAGAGGCTGCTGAAGCTGTGGGAGGGCTTAGGATATTATAACCGTGCAAGGAATTTGAAGAAGTCTGCCATGCAGATCATGGAACAATATGGCGGCGAGATGCCGGCGGAATACGGACTGCTGATCAAACTGCCGGGAATCGGCAGTTATACGGCGGGAGCGATCGCTTCCATCGCATTTGACCGCAGAGTGCCGGCAGTTGACGGTAATGTGCTGAGGATACTGGCAAGACTGAGGGCGGATGACAGGGATATTCTGGACGCCGGGGTAAAGAAATCTGTGGAGGAGGATCTTCAGGGCGTCATGCCAAAGAGCAGGCCGGGAGATTTCAATCAGGCGCTGATGGAGCTTGGGGCCACGGTCTGCATTCCGAATGGGGCACCCAGATGTACGGAGTGTCCGTGGTCAAATATCTGCCAGGCCACAATACAGGGGCGTATGGCGGAATTTCCCAGGAAAGCATCCAGGAAACAGCGCAGCATAGAGAAAAAGACGGTTCTGGTCATTCAATATGGACATAGGATCGCCTTGCGCAGAAGACCGGCGCGGGGACTTCTGGCGGGAATGTATGAATTCCCTACGGTGGATGGACACCAGGGCAGAGAAGAGATTATCGGACTGTTGAAACAGGATGGCGTTATGCCTTTGCGGATTCGTGCACTGGAGCCCTCTAAGCATATTTTTACGCATAAGGAATGGCATATGACAGCGTACCTGGTTCGTGTGGATGATCTGGCAGGTATGGGGGATTATGTATTTGTGGAGCCGTCAGAGATCAGAGACAGTTATCCGGTACCGTCTGCTTTTGCGGCTTATCTGAACGTTGTCAGATCAATGTTGGAATAGCGGAGTTTTCTTTGCGTGGATCCGTTGGACCGGTTCCGGGTGGAGATTGCGTACCGTGAGTATGGTTTGGACAGAAATGGGGTATTGTTTATGAAACTATTATCAGTAGCAGTTCCTTGTTATAATTCGGAAGCTTATATGAGAAAATGTATTGACTCTCTGCTGGCCGGTGGAGAGGATGTGGAGATCGTGATCGTGGATGACGGATCCACGGATCGCACAGGGGCGATTGCAGATGAGTATGAGGCGTTGTATCCGTCCATTGTCAAGGCAGTGCACAAGAAGAACGGTGGACATGGTTCTGCGGTCAATGCAGGGCTGGAACATGCTACGGGACTGTACTTTAAAGTGGTGGACAGCGACGACTGGGTCAAAGAGAGCGCTTATAACAGAATAATGGAGGTCCTGCATGATATCACGTCGGGGGATTCCACGCTGGATATGTTGATCAGCAATTTTGTGTATGAGAAAGAGGGGGAAGCAAAGCATAAGGTTATGAAGTACCGGCATGCGCTTCCGCAGGATCGGATTTTTACATGGAATGAAGTCAGACATTTTCATAAAGGGCAGTATATTCTCATGCATTCCGTTATCTTTCGTACCAGACTGCTCAGAGAATGTGGACTTAAACTGCCGGACAATACATTTTATGTGGACAATATTTTTGTATTTCAACCGCTTCCGTTTGTGAGAAATATGTATTACCTGGATGTGAATTTTTACCGGTATTATATTGGCAGAGAGGGGCAGTCGGTCAACGAGGAAGTGATGATATCCAGAGTGGATCAGCAGATCAAGGTCAATAAGATCATGATCGATTATCTGGCTGAGAATAAGGATAAAGTATGCACCAGACGCAAGCTGAAGAATTACATGCTCAATTATCTGGAGATCATAACAGTTATTTCATCTATTTTGCTGATTCGCTCCGCAACGGAAGAGAATCTGGAGAAAAAGCAGGAGCTGTGGGAATATATTAAGAAGAAAGACATGGGAATCTATATTCGTCTCAGGTACGGCGTGCTGGGCAACTCCATGAATCTTCCGGGCAAAGGCGGCCGGAAGATATCGGTGGAGGGATATAAGATCTGTCGAAGATTCTATAAATTCAATTAATCAATTTTAAACTGATTCTTTTAACTGATTTCAGGTTTTCTCTTGTGGTGCCGTGATACGTGATGATAGAAATTGATCAGCGTATCGGTGCCATATACGATACCGTACATGACGGCAGCAAGGATAAATGCAGTGGCCACATCAAAGAATGAATGCTGTTTGATGAACATGGTTGACATAACTATGGAGACGCACAAGATAAAAGAACCGATGCGGACGGCTCTGCCCCATCTGAACTTTTCGATACGCCTGCTCCTCATGATGGCAATATGGCATCCGAGAGAGTTATATACGTGGATACTGGGCCACAGGTTAGTCGGTGTATCTGCCTTGTAGAGGGCGGCTACCAATCGGGTAAACACATTATCCCGCGGCATGATATAGGGGCGCAGGTAATGCCCGTTGGGCCACAGTGTGGATACCAACAGGAATATGGTCATGCCGGTGAAGAGGAAAGTGCATGTCCTGAAATAATCGTCCTTGTCGCGGAAAAAGAAATACATGACCACCACGGCAACATAGGCAAACCACATCATATAAGGGATTACGAATATTTCACAAAACGGAATGTAATCGTCAAGGGGCACATGGATGACGCGGTAATGACTTGTGACAGTCCGCTCCAGGTGCCCAAACCATGCGAGATAGATAATTCCGTAAAGAATGAGCGGAACAGCATGTCTGTATTTCAGAATCAGATTTTTTATTTCACATACCCTTTTTGTCATGATTTCATGTCCTCATCCGGCTAAAACGTTTTTCGTTAGAAGTTATCATAGCAGATTGGACCAGAAAGTCAAAATAAGATTTCCATAAATATTTCTTAATTTTTCATAAAAAAGTATCCAATATGTTTATATAGATCTACAGGCACAATTTGCGTTTGTGCATATTGTCATAAAAGGAAACGGATGCGCTGTTGGAGGCATGAAACGCTGATCTGGACTGATTGGAAATGTACTTCTCCGTCCGTATGTACCCACAGCGGACAGGAAGTTCTGATCCGGACAGAAGATGCCCTGTAATGGGTGATTTGGGGAAACATATAGTGTTTTCCAAAGAAAGCTGTAGGCAGGGCAAACAGGATCAGCAGCTTCGGAAGATTGCCGACGACACACAGATCCAACAGGCCGTCATTATTGTCTGCCTGAGGACAGAAGCGGAATCCGCCGCCCTCATAGGGATGGATCATAGACGCACAAAAGAGGAATCTTGGGACATGGACAGAGCTGCGTCCATCAAGACAGATCTCACAGGATACGGCTTTGGCGGCGAATAATTGCTTCAGAGCGATACCCAGATAAGTCAGTTTGCCAAGGCCCAGTCTGTTTAAGGTATTTTTGACAGGAGAAGACAGCGCCTCTTCACAGACGGCGGCGTCAAATCCGATCCCACTGCTGACGATAAAGTAACGGCTTATGCGTTTATCCGATGAACTGTCCGCATAACCTGCGAAAGCCGGAACATCTGGCGTCATGCCCTCGCCGCTTTCGCAGGTCAGGATGCCCAGATCGATCATGCGGGAGCTGCGGCCATCCAGGATCCGCATCAGAAGCTTTGCCGGGTCACGATCCAAATGTAAGGCCCTGGCCAGATCATTGCTGGAACCGGTAGGAATATATCCGATATTCACCAGGGCAAAGTCAGAGATACCCTGCAGCGCCTCGTTGATGGTGCCGTCTCCTCCCAACAGGATCAGATTGACATGCTGATCGCCGGCAGCAGTGGTGATTTCGTTTACGATTTTAGTTATATGTCCTGTATAAGATGAGAAGTAAGTGCGGTAAGCAGCTTTTCTCTCAGTCAACAGCGGTTCTAAAGTTCTCCAGATCGACAGGCCTTTACCTGATCTGGACATGGGGTTAATAATAATATGATACATCTAAGCCACCTCGTTTTTCAGTATAACATACCAGAGGAAGATTCCGCAAATACCGGGGGGAAGAGACTGGCCGGGGAATGTCGGGATGCCGTTCGTAAGAGGCGGTAAGAATGCTAAGAGAACGCTAAGAGATAGGGCAAATAGGCATTGCGTCTTACCCGTACCTTATGGTATACTAATAGCGATTGTATGTACGTGGATATATATAGGAAATATTTCCTATATTTCTATTAATATTCTTATGAAAGGCAGGAACAAGGAATGTATTCATTTGACGAGGTAAAAACAGTTGATCCGGAGATCGCGCAGGCTATTGAGGATGAGCAGCAAAGACAGAATTCCCATATCGAACTGATCGCATCGGAGAATTGGGTGAGCAAGGCTGTTATGGCGGCTATGGGGAGCCCTCTCACCAATAAATATGCGGAGGGATATCCGGGTAAAAGATATTATGGCGGCTGCGAATGCGTGGATGTCGTGGAAGATCTTGCCAGAGACAGAGCAAAGCAGTTATTTGGCTGTGAATATGTCAATGTACAGCCTCATTCCGGAGCACAGGCTAATATGGCGGTTTTCTTTGCCGTGATGGAGCCGGGCGATACTTTTATGGGGATGAACCTGGATCATGGCGGGCATCTGTCCCATGGTTCACCGGTCAATATGTCCGGCAAATATTTCAAATGTGTGCCTTATGGTGTAAATGATGAAGGATTTCTTGATTACGATAATGTCCGAAAGATTGCCCAGGAGTGCAAACCCAAAATGATCGTGGCAGGCGCTTCGGCCTATGCCAGAACAATAGATTTTAAGAAATTCCGTGAGATCGCAGACGAGGTTGGGGCTGTGCTTATGGTGGATATCGCACATATTGCGGGTCTTGTGGCAGCAGGACTGCATCCAAGCCCAATCCCTTATGCGCATGTGACTACGACTACGACCCACAAGACACTTCGCGGGCCTCGCGGCGGCATGATCATGTGCTCTCAGGAGATGGCGGACAAATACAATTTCAACAAAGCGATTTTCCCGGGGATTCAGGGAGGACCGTTGATGCATGTGATCGCAGCGAAAGCTGTATGCTTTAAAGAAGCATTGGATCCTGCATTCAGGGAATATCAGCAAAATGTCGTGGACAATGCACAGGCGCTCTGCAAAGGACTGCAGAACAGAGATGTGAAGATCGTATCAAACGGCACGGACAATCATTTAATGCTGGTTGACCTGACAACATATGATCTGACAGGTAAAGCAGTGGAGAAGCTTCTGGATGAGGCGCATATTACTGCGAATAAGAATACGATTCCGAATGACCCCAAATCACCGTTTGTTACGAGCGGCATTCGTCTTGGTACGCCGGCAGCGACCTCACGAGGCTTGAATGCAGAGGATATGGATCAGGTGGCGGAGGCGATCTCCATTGTGATCAAAGAAGGTGAAGCCGGAATCGAGAAAGCGCGCGCTATTGTAAAAACACTGACGGATAAATATCCTTTGATCTAATGATATGGACAGGTAGGGGGAAATCAGTATGTATCATTGTCATACTCATTTATATTTAGCAGGCTGTCAGGGCAGGGAATTTGAGATTATAAAGGAAACTGAGCCTCTGGAGCATTTTACGCATACATACAGTGAAAGCAGCAGCCCGGATCAGGAAATGTCTGCCGGGGCGGATGCTATTTTTGTCAATCTTCAGGGTATGGACGCTAAAGAGACCGTAGGGGATATCGTACAATATAAACGTGAGGACTGCGATATGATTCTGCTGGCTGATCAGGAACAGATCAAACAGCTGACAGATGAACTGCCGCATATTACGGATATATGGACGCTGCCCATGACGGACAACGAGTTCAGATTTCGTTATCTGCGGTGGCAGCAGGCATGTAAGAAGAGCAGAGATGAGTGGCAGACGAGCCAGTATCTGGAGGCGGCGATCAACAATACGCCGAATCTCGTCTGGTATAAGGACAGAAACGGGATTCATAAGAAGGTAAACGACAGTTTCTGTCAGACAGTGAATAAGACTAAGAAACAGGTTGAGGGCAGAGGACATGCATACATATGGGATGTTGAGCAGGATGATCCGGCCTGTATAGAGTCAGAAGAGAAGGTTATGAGCAGCAGGCGCACCTGCATAGCGGAGGAGACGATTCAGGTCAGCAACGGCCAGAGGACTCTCATTACTTACAAATCACCTCTGTACGATATTGACAATACCGTAATGGGGACGGTGGGTGTAGGAATTGACGTGACCAGGGAGCGTGAATACGAGAAAGAGGTTATTAAGAAGACACGTACGCTTGAGACGATTTTCACCAGTATTGACTGTGGCGTGCTGTGTCATTCTGTGGACGGCACGAAAATACTGAGTGTCAACAGAGCAGCGCTTAATATTCTGGGGTATGAGTCTAAGAAAGAGCTGCTTGAAAAGGGATTTGACATGGTCGCGGCTTCTGTTCTGGAAGAAGATAAAGCGATGCTTCAGAGTAAGATTGAAGAATTGAAAGAGGAGGGAGACAGCTGCAGTGTCGAATACCGCGTAAGACATACAAGCGGTGAGATTCTGCACATTATGGGGAATGTCAAACTTCTGAAAGAAAATGGTGAATTATTCTATCAGCGTTTTATGTTAGACTGCACGGAGCAGAAACTGCAGGAGAAGAGAAACGCTACCTACCAGAAAGAGTTGATTCAGGCATTGAGCGTGGATTACAAAATGGTCTGCTTTTTTGATCTCGCCACTGGTAAAGGAGCTGTTTTGCAGAGCGATGATCCCGAAGGAGAGCTGTTTGGCAATATTTTTTCCGATAACATTATACTGAAAGACAGTATGGAACGCTATGCGAGAGAGTTTGTACATGCTGAAGACAGAGGAGCGTTCAAGACAGTTTCCGAACCGGAGCAGATCAGAAATGAACTGAGCGGAAAGAAGTCATCCAGTGTGAGATACCGCATTGTCAGAGAGAATTCGGTGGAGTATTTTGAAGTCAAAGTGGTAAAAGCAGGCAGCTGGGAGAAACAGCTGGGTGTTGTTCTGGGATTCCGCAATGTAGATGAAGAGACGCGCAATGAGATGCAGAAGAAAGGTATGCTTGAACTTGCGCTTATGCAGGCTAACAGGGCGAATAAAGCGAAGAGTGTCTTTCTCTCCAATATGTCACATGACATCCGTACGCCCATGAACGCGATCGTAGGATTTACTTCTCTTGCGATAGCGCATATTGACCGCCAGGAGCAGGTGAAAGAATATCTTGAGAAGATCATGACATCAGGGAATCATCTGCTGAGTCTGATCAATGATGTGCTGGATATGAGCCGTATAGAGAGCGGTAAGATTCAGCTGGATGAGAAGCAGTGCAGTCTGCCGGATATCGTGCATGGACTGTGTAACATACTGCAGGGTGATGTCCGGGCTAAAGGGCTTGAGATGTATGTTGATACGGTCAATGTTACAAATGAGGAAATATATTGTGATAAGCTGCGCCTGAATCAGGTTCTTCTGAATCTGGTCAGCAATTCGGTTAAATATACGAATGAAGGTGGTTCCGTCAGCATAAGGATTACGGAAGAAGAGGCGGACCGGGAAGGCTATGCGAGATATGTGTTTGTGGTCAAGGACACCGGCATAGGTATGAGCAAGGAATTCCTGGAGCATATTTTTGAGCCTTTTGAGCGGGAAGAAAATTCGACGATCAGCGGGGTACAGGGAACCGGTCTTGGCATGGCCATTACTAAGAATATTGTAGACATGATGAGCGGAACGATCGAGGTGCAGAGTGAGCAGGGAGTAGGCAGTACATTCAAGGCGGCATTTGAATTCCGTATTCATGTCAGCGAAGAGCAGACGCATTGTATATCTGATCTCAGGGATTGCAGGGCGCTTGTGGTAGATAATGATAAGGACGGCTGTGAAAGCGTGTCCCGTATGCTTGAGCAGATGGGAATGCAGGCAGAGTGGGTATTGGCAGAGAAAGAAGTGGTGGATGATACTTGTAAGGCTGTTATGGCAGGAGGCGATTATCGGGTTTATATCATTGGATGGATGCCATCGGAAATTGACGGCATTGAGATTGCACGGCAGATTCGTCAGCATGCCAGAGAAGATGCGATCATGATCATGCTGTCTTCCTGTGATTGGACAGATATTGAGGATGAGGCAAGGAATGCCGGTATCACGGCATTTTGCAGCAAACCGTTGTTTATGTCAGAGCTAAAGCAGTGTCTGGAAAACATTCTGCATGGAGTGAAAGAGGAAGAAACGGACAGTATCAGCAAAGTGCAGCACCTTCAGGGCGCCAGAATCCTGTTGGCTGAGGATGTGGATCTGAATCAGGAGATTGCCGTGGAGATTTTAGGCGATGCGGGATTTGAAACGGAAGTCGCAGACAACGGACAGATTGCAGTCGATATGCTGAGCCGGTCTGAACCGGGTTATTACCAACTGGTGCTTATGGATATCCAGATGCCGGTGATGAATGGGTACGAGGCAACTAAGGCGATCAGAAATCTTGATAATAAGGAACTTGCGTCCATACCGATTCTTGCCATGTCCGCCAATGCTTTTGAGGAAGATAAACAGGAGGCATTAAAGAGTGGGATGAACGGGCATATAGCGAAACCGATCGATATCGATAATATGTTTGATACTTTGAGAAAAGTGTTGAGTTGACGGTAGAATTGGATTTACATGGCAAATATCAGGAAAAGCGCTGCAGGCGTGGCAGCGCTTTTTCGATTGAAAATTTCTCTTGTCATAATGATATAAGTGTGCTAGAATATCCCTCGGTGGCAAACAAGTGTGTTTGCTGCAAGGACAGATAGGTGTGGATTAGAAGAATAGGGATTGATATGCGTGAGACATCAGGTTATTTTGTAGTCAAGCAGAAAGCCGTTCCTGAGGTCCTGCTCAAGGTTGTGGAAGCTAAGCGGTTAGTGGAATCAGGGAAAGCTTTATCTGTGCAGGATGCGGTAGATGCGGTAGGAATCAGCCGCAGTTCCTTTTATAAATATAAAGATGATATTTTTCCATTCCATGACAATACGCAGGGCAGAACGATCACACTTACTTTTCAGATGGATGACGAGACAGGACTGCTGTCGGATGTACTCAAGATTGTTGCGGATTATGGAGCAAATATTCTGACGATTCATCAGAGTATTCCCATCAGCGGGGTAGCGTCATTAAGTCTTAGCGTGCAGGTGCTTGCGACTACGGGCGATATCTCTGAGATGATTGAGACGATGGGGGCCAAAGCGGGAGTCCATCATGTGAAGATTCTGGCAAAAGACTAAAACACGGACGAGAGAGGAGTTATTATTATGATTCAGGTAGCAGTGTTAGGATACGGCACGGTGGGAAGCGGTGTCGTAGAGGTAATTGAAACTAATAAAGAGGCCATCAATAAACGGTCCGCAGCGGAACTGGAGATCAAATATATTTTGGATCTGCGTGATTTTCCGGGTGATCCCTATGAAAGTAAAGTGGTGCATGATTATGAGGCGATCATAAATGATCCTGATATTAAGATCATCTGCGAGACGATGGGCGGTATTCATCCGGCCTATGAATTTTCCAGAAGAGCGCTTCTTGCCGGTAAGAGCGTGTGCACCTCCAATAAGGAGCTGGTTGCGACGCATGGGCCGGAGCTGATTCGGATCGCCAAGGAGCATAACTGCAATTATCTTTTTGAGGCCAGTGTGGGCGGCGGTATCCCGATCATACGACCGCTGAACTATTCCCTCACAGCTGAGAAGATTGATTCTATTACGGGTATTTTGAACGGGACGACTAACTATATCCTGACGAAAATGGATAAGGAGGGCGCCGATTTCGAAGATGTGTTAAAAGAGGCGCAGGAGAGAGGCTATGCAGAGCGTAATCCCGAGGCGGACGTGGAGGGATATGATGCCTGCCGCAAGATTGCCATTCTTTCGTCTCTGATGTGCAGTAAGAACGTGAAATACGAGGAAATCTACACAGAGGGTATTACCAAAATATCTTCCGCAGATTTCCGTTACGCGAAGCAGATGAATAAGTCCGTGAAGCTGCTTGCCATGAGCCGTGATACGGACAGGGGATTTTTTGCTATGGTAGCGCCTTTTATGATTTCTAAAGAGCATCCTCTCTATTGTGTGAACGATGTGTTCAATGCCGTTTACGTACACGGGAATATGCTCGGGGATTCCATGTATTATGGGCGCGGCGCAGGTAAGCTTCCTACGGCAAGCGCGGTGGTATCCGATGTGGTGGACTGTGCGAGACATCAGGGAAAGACAGTCATGTGCTTCTGGGAAAACGAAGACGTTAAGGTGGCGGATGTAGCGGATGACCAGGGCAAATTCTTTGTCAGGGTGGACAGTGCAAAGAAAGAGGCGGCCATGGAAGCGTTTGGCTCGCTTGCCGAGATCAACGTGGGCATCATGGAGGAATTCGCTTTTATGACGCAGGTCATGACCGAACGGGAGTTCAATGAGAAGATAGAAAGAATCGGCGGATGCATTAACAGAATCCGTATTCTAAGTGCATAGATCCGGCTCAGGTATGCGTGGGCACAGCTTGTAAATTGGGTCTGACGGTTTTGAGATAGAATGAAAAGGAGTAAAGAGGACAGGATCATGAAAAAAGTAGTGAAATTCGGCGGAAGCTCTCTGGCGAGCGCACAGCAGTTTAGGAAAGTAGGCGAGATCATCCGCGCGGACAGTGAGCGGAAGTTTGTCGTTCCCTCGGCGCCGGGGAAACGCAATGCCGATGATACGAAAGTGACGGATATGCTCTATGCCTGCTATGATCTGGCGGAGCAGGGTGCGGATTTCAAGACGCAGCTTAGGGCGATCAAAGACAGATATCAGGAGATCATTGACGGATTGGAGTTAAAGCTTTCTCTGGAAGATGAGTTTAAGACGATCGAGAAAAATTTTAAGGAGAAAGCAGGCTCCGATTACGCGGCCTCCCGCGGGGAGTATCTCAACGGCATCATTATGGCGGATTATCTTGGATATGAGTTTATAGATGCGGCTGAGGTGGTTCTTTTTCGTGAAGATGGGGAGTTTGATGCGGATAACACGAACGTAAGACTTAGGGAGAGACTGGAGCATGTGGAAGCGGCGGTGGTACCCGGGTTCTACGGAGCCTATGCGGATGGAAGAGTCAAGACTTTTTCCAGGGGAGGTTCCGATATCACAGGATCTATCGTAGCGAGAGCAGTGCAGGCTAATGTGTATGAGAACTGGACGGATACGTCGGGATTTCTGGTTGCGGATCCCAGGATTATCTATAAGCCGGAAAGCATTGCGACTATTACTTATAAGGAGCTGCGTGAGTTAGCTTATATGGGCGCCGAAGTATTTCATGAGGATGCGATCTTCCCGGTCAGGAGAGAGGGCATTCCCATCAACATCCGTAATACCAATGCGCCGAAAGAAAACGGCACATGGATCGTGGAAAGTACCTGCCAGAAGTCTAAATATGTCATCACCGGTATTGCGGGTAAGAAAGGATTCTGTGCGATCAATATTGATAAGGATAAGATGAATTCTGAGATTGGGTTTGTACGTAAGGTATTACAGGCTTTTGAGGAAAATGGCATCTCAATCGAGCATGTGCCGTCAGGAATCGATACGATGACTGTGTTTGTACATCAGGATGAGTTTATGCACAAGGAGCAGCAGGTGGTGTCTGCGATCCACAGGCTGGCAGATCCGGATCATATTGAGATTGAGGGAGATTTTGCGCTGATCGCGGTAGTGGGGCGGGGCATGAAGTCTACCCGTGGTACGGCGGGAAGAATTTTTTCTGCGCTTGCTCATGCCAATGTCAATGTCAAGATGATCGATCAGGGTTCCAGCGAGTTGAACATTATTATCGGTGTGTCCAATGCGGACTTTGAGGGCGCGATCAAAGCAATCTATGATATTTTTGTCAGCATTCAAATATAAGGGAGCAGGAGTAAAAAGGGTGAAATACTTAGAGGTAGTTCACTCTTTTGCGTTTGCTTAATGTGCGTTTTTGCATGCTTATGTATATTCGTACATACTTGTATTTACAGATTAGGTATATTATAATAGGTCAGGACATAATGACATGCATTAGAGTTTATCAATGTGATAAAACATCATAAGGGAAAGGACAAAAGTATGAATATAAATGTGCTGGAATGGCTGGAAGAGGCAGTAAGGCGCAGGCCCTCGCAGACAGCATTTGCAGATACGGATCAGGAAATATGTTATGCTGATCTGATGTCCGGAGCTAAGAGAATCGGATGCGGTATCATGGAACTTGCCGCAAAGCGTGGTGAGACATGGAGAAACAGGCCGATTGCAGTTTTGATCGACAGGAATATCGAGAGTCTGATTCTGTTTATGGGAATACTATACAGCGGAAATTTCTATGTGCCGTTAGATGACACCATGCCCCAGAAGCGTGCGGAACGGATTCTGGACACGCTGCAGCCGGTACTCATCCTTAATTCCAGAGAGCAGGCAGGCTTACAGGACGAGGATATTATAGGGTATTCGGATGTGATGGAGCTGGCGGCGCAGACGACAGGGACAGCGCAGCTGTCTGCAATGTGGGAAGAGCGGCTTTTGCAGGTCAGGCAGCAGCATCTTGACACAGATCCGCTTTACGCGATCTTTACCTCCGGTTCTACGGGAATGCCCAAAGGCGTGGTCGTTAATCACCGGTCGGTCATTGATCTTGTGGCACAGTTTGCAGAGACCTTTGAGTTTCCGGATCAGGCGGTGTTTGGTAATCAGGCGCCCCTGGATTTTGATGTATCTACGAAAGATATCTATAACTGCCTGTATCACGCCGGAACGATGCATGTGATCCCGAAACAATATTTCGTGCTGCCGGTCAAGTTGATTCCGTATTTGAATGAGCGGCAGGTCAATGTGATCATCTGGGCTGTTTCCGCACTTCGAATCGCTTCGAATTTCAAAATTTTTGAACAATGTATGCCGCAGTATTTAAGGCTTGTTATGTTTTCCGGCGAGGTGATGCCTGTAAAAGACCTGAAATATTGGCAGGCGGCATTGCCAGGGGCGCAGTTTGTCAATTTGTACGGTCCTACGGAGATTACCTGTAACTGCAGTTATTATATTGTGGACAGGGAGTTTGAAGACAGGGAAGTTCTGCCTATTGGCAGAGCGTTTGGCAATACGGGGATGTTTCTGCTAGAACAGGAGACGGACAGGTTGATCTCAGAACCGGGGCAGATGGGGGAAATATGTGTCAAAGGGACATGTCTCGCAATGGGATATTACAATAATCCTGAGAAGACAGCGGAGGTTTTCGTACAGAACCCTTTGCAGAGCGCATACCCGGAGCTGATCTATAAGACCGGAGACCTCGGGTATTACGGAACGGCAGGAGAGCTGCTCTTTGCAGGACGCAAGGATTTCCAGATCAAACATATGGGGCATCGGATTGAACTTGGCGAGATTGAGGCAGCGGTCAATGCTCTTGCCTTTATCGATGCAGGCTGCTGTATCTATGATGAAACCAAAGAGAAGATCATTCTCTGTTATCAGGCAAAAGAGATGTGCGACAAGAGGATCGTACAGGGATTGAGGGATATGCTGCCTAAATTTATGTGGCCTAACAGATATGTCTTTTTCGAGCAGATGCCGATGAACAAGCATGGAAAGATTGACAGGGTTTTATTGAAAGAGCAGTGCGTATCAAATGAACATAAGTAGTAGAATGGAGGAAGATATGGAACAATTACAGACGATATTGGAAGAAATCAGACCGGACATTGATTTTACACAGGAGAAGAAGCTGATAGACGACGGGCTTTTGGATTCCGTAGATATTATTGCGATCGTTACGGCGGTCAATGACAGCTATGACGTTGAGATCAATGTGCAGTATCTTTTACCGGAACATTTTAATTCCATGGAAGCGATTTATCATCTGATCTGCAAACTGCAGGACGAGTAGTGCCTGAAAGATCAGGTGGGGAGGTAAGAGATGTCACTTATATCAGTCCAATTCTTTGCCTTTGTGAGTATTATGCTGCTGGCATATTATCTCGTGCCTCGCAGATGGCAGCAAATGGTTGTTTTGGTCTTCAGCATTTTGTTCTATCTGTCTTATGGGGCAGTGTACGTGATCTTTATTCTGTTAACGATAGTGGTCACTTATGCCATGGGTCTTGTGTTAAACCGGACGGAGGAGCGCTTTAGTGCGCTCAGAAAATCCTGCGGTGATAAAGAGCAGAAGAAAAAGTATAAGGCTGACTGCGTCAGGAGCAAAAAGAGGATCATGCTGGCAGGACTTCTTCTGATTTTTGCAATCTGGTTTATCTTTAAGTTTACGCCGCTCTTTTCCTTTTCCCCGCTTGGAATTTCTATCTATACGTTTATAGCGGCAGGGTACTGCATTGATGTATACAGAGGGAAGTTCAAGGCAGAACGAAATTTACTTAAATATTGCTCTTTTATCACTTTTTTTCCACATATTATTCAGGGGCCTTTCAGCAGATATGACGTTCTGGGAGAGACACTGTTTGAAGAGCGTGGCTTTGACTATGACAGATTCGAGCAGGGAATGCTCAGACTCGTGTGGGGGTGTTTTAAGAAACTGGTCATAGCAGACAGAATGCATGTGATGATAAGTGAGCTGCTGCCCCGGGATTCGGCATACGGAGGCATCTATATCCTCTGGCTGATCATTTTACTGCCGATGCAGCTTTATGCAGATTTCTCGGGTTATATGGATATTGTGGCAGGATTGTGCCATATGATGGGGATTCGTCTGCAGGAGAATTTTAAACAACCCTTTTTTGCCAGGTCTGTCGATGAGTTCTGGAGACGCTGGCATATTACGCTGGGTGCATGGTTCAGGGACTATCTGTTCTATCCGGTGTCCATGAGTAAGATGGTACAGAAGATTTCAAGCAGATGCAAAAAGAGATTTTCTCCTGCCCTGGTGCGGTTGATTCCCAGTTATATTGCTCTGTTTTTCGTATGGAGCGCTACCGGATTATGGCATGGAAGTTCTCCGAATTTTCTGCTTTGGGGATGGATCAATCTTTTTTGTATTGTCACGAGTATGCAGTTTAAGCCGCTGTATGCGCGGATTAAGAGCAGACTGCATATTGCGGATGAAAGAAGAGGGTGGCAGATTGTCCAGATGGTAAGGACATATCTGATCTTTGGATTTGCAGAGATGGTTTCCGATATCCGTTCGGTGCATGGCATTATGATGAAATGCAGATCCCTGGTCTGTGATCACAACTGGAATCTGCTCGGTACTCCGTCAGCATTTTTGTGCGGACTTAAGGCCGGGGATATGGTCATACTTGCAGTGGGTATTTTTCTGATGTTTGTGGTGGATCTTATGAAAGAAAGGAAAACGGACATCTACGGGGCTGTGCTGCGTGTTCCGGTACTCATAAGATATGCCTGCTATGCGGCGTTATTTTATGCTGTGATTCTGTTTGGCTATGCAGGTACAAATGCGGCGGGAGGATTTATGTATGAGCAATTTTAAGAAAGTGATCCTGCTATTTTTGCTGCTTTTTGTGTTTGAACAAGGTCTGGCATTTGCGCTGGAACCAGTTACATTTCGACATTATCTGGAGTTGGAGTTGAACCGTAAGAAAGCCCAGAGTCTGCAGCCTGATATGGTGTTTATCGGTAATTCCAGAGTCAGTACCTGCTTTATTCCCTCCATATTTGCACAGAATATGGAAGAAGTCTCCTGCGCGTTTAACGCGGGTACGGGATCACAGGGAATCGAGGGAACATACTATTATCTGAAAGATATTCTGAATCAGTATGATCTGAAATATGTGGTGGTAGGGTTGGACTACCAGACGATTCTCAGGGAAGAAAGACAGTTAAAGAGAGATCTGGTCGTACTTGAACGGCTGCGGTCTCCCCTTGTCAAGGCTCAGTTTATAGCGGGTGTTTTTGAACCGTCGGAATATGTTTATTTTCTGAAAAGTTATCAGTATCGGGATAAGATAGCGGATGCATGCGACAATATTAAGAAGAAGCTGTCGAAAGAGTACCGGCAGGGAATTGATACGGGGCAGGATACCGTTTATGAGGAGCTTGGGTTTACGCGGGAAACGAAAGTTTTTGGAAACCGGGCGGGAATCTACCCTTCACAACCCTGGGAAGAAGAGAAGATCGACCCGGGGAAGCTGGCGTATTTGGATAAGATCATCGAATTGTGCAGGGATAATGAGGTGCAGCTGTACATGGTATCGACGCCGCTTACGATCAGCACCGTGTGCACGACGAAAGGATATGAGGAATGCTGCCGTTTCTTTGAGGAGTATCTGGGAGAGCGGGGCATTGCCTATGATAATCTGAATTTTATGAAAGACCGGCAGGTACTTTTGCCCGACGCTGCGATGAATGGCATGGAGCATGTGGGCGGAGAGAGTGCGGATTTGGTCAGTGATTTCTACAGCAGGGTGTTGGCGGGACGCATAAGGAATGAGAACGTAGACGATTATTTCTATGAGTCCGTGGCGGATATGGAGGTGCATATGTCGGATGTGATCTGCTGCGCTCTCCATACGGAGACAGCTGAAGAGGAAGACGGGACGGTCGGCGGGCAGCAGGCGGGAGGCAGGAGAATTGTCGGTGAAGCCTACTGCAAGGAGGGCGTTACGGCAGAGTATCAGTTTGAAGTGGAACATGCAGGTGAGACAACGATACTGCAGACCTATGACACGCAAAATACCTGTCCGCTTCCGGGCAGCCGGATGATATATCCGATGACATTGCGGGTTCGGTGCCGTCCGGTGAACGGGGATGGAATCGAGAGGGTGTTTGAGGTTGATATTGACGAGAATACATGGGCACAGTGATTGTATATCGTTCTGGAGGGAAGAAATGCAGCGGGATAATTATGTACAGATGTTTGAAGAATATGATATACACACACCATGTTATATTTTTGACGAAGATGAACTGAAAGACCGGGTGGCAGGAATACAGGAGGCGCTGGGCGCTGCCGGCATCGGACTTTGCTATGCGATCAAGGCGAATCCTTTTCTGGTTCCGGCTATGGATGAGATCATCGACAGATACGAGGTATGTTCCCCGGGAGAATTGGAGATCTGCAGAAAAGCGAAGATTGATGGGAAGAAGATCATTTTCTCAGGTGTGGTGAAATCCTATGAGGATATCAGAGCGGCGCTGGAATATCCGGTGGATGTGATCACGGTGGAGTCTCTCAGGCATTGGCAGCTTTTGAAAGAATGTATCGCAGATACAGGCAGAAGCGCCAGTGTCTTGCTCAGGCTTACGAGCGGAGCGCAGTTTGGAATGCGGGAAGACGAGATCCGCCTGGTGCTAAAGGAGATACAGACGCTTTCGCAGATTGATTTTGCAGGGATCCATTATTTTGCAGGTACGCAGAGAAAATCCGGAAAGTATGAGAAAGAACTGCCCGGGCTGGCAGTATTTATGAAAGCTTTACAAGCGGATTTTGGTTTGGAGAATATGGTTTTGGAGTATGGCCCCGGACTTATGGTTCCCTATTTCGAGGGAGGGGAAGAGGAAGATTTCCCGAAAGACATATGTGCTCTTGCAGGCTATATTAAGGAGCAGGATTTTCCTTTTCAGGTGACAGTAGAGCTTGGCAGATATATTGCGGCGTCCTGCGGGCGCTACGTGACACGGATCGTAGATCTCAAACAAGTGGAAGACAGGAATTACTGTCTGGTGGACGGAGGCATTCATCAGGTCAGCTATTATGGACAGAGCATGGCTATGCGGAAGCCTTATATCTGTCATGTTTTGCAGGGAAGAAGAACAGCCGGCAGCTTGTCATGCGGTCATGGGGACAACGAGCAGGAGAAAGCCGGCAGTGAAGACAGACAAAATGAAGACAGACAAAAAGAATATATGGTCTGTGGATCTTTATGTACTTTTGCAGATATTCTTGTACGCGGGCTTTTGTTGTCAGATCCGCAGATCGGAGATTTTCTTGTATTTGAACGGATTGGGGCATATTCGGTGACGGAGACAGGGTATCTTTTCTTAAGCCGTGACTTTCCGGCCATCTATAGTTATGGCAGAAACCGCGGGCTGTGTACTTTGCGGCGCAAGAGAGTGTCCTGGGAGATAAACGTGGCGGATCAAGACAGCGCAGCTGGAACTGTGCCGGAATGACAGGCTGGAATGAGACGGGCATGTATCGTTGCATATCTGTTTCGAATGCGGTATAATATATATCGTTTATTTCCGCAGATATGGGATACGGGATTTGGCGTGATCAAATCAGATAAGAACAGGTATTTTATCAGCGGGGTGCTTGCATGCGAAAGGAGATTTTCAAATGAAAAAGACGATGGCACAGATGATCAAATTCACATATTTCTTCGGATGTTTCTGGTATTTGTTCACGATACCGGCGCAGGCATATATCGATCCTTCAGCGGTTACTTATATCATTCAGGCGGTTGCGGGCGCTCTGATCGCTCTCGGAGCCGTGCTTACGATCTTCCGACATAAAATATTTGCTTTTTTTAAACAGAATAAGAAGAACGGAGAGTCAGAAAAAAGCGCGATCGAGTTTAAGGATGTAGAGGATTAAGTATGAGCGTGGTGATAGATGCTGTTGTGGGCGGACTCCTTTGGCTCATTAACCTGTGTTACGGATTTAGCCATAACTATTGGATGGCAATATTGGTATTTACGCTCCTGACAAAAGTGATCCTGCTGCCTTTGTCGGTCTGGGTGCAGAAGAACTCCATCAAGACCGTCCGAATGTCTCCGGAGATGAACCATATCAAAGCGGCTTACTTTGGCAATCAGGAAGCGATTTCTGAGGAACAGTATAAATTATTTAAAAGAGAAAAGTACAGTCCCTTTGCGGATCTTGTGCCTTTGTTCGTGCAGCTTGCGCTGTTGATGGGCGTTGTGGAGGCAGTCAAGAGGGGGACGGATTTGACGGATATTCCCGTTATGACGGGCGGAACCACGATGGTGATTCCCCTGCTTGCGGCGCTATCCGCTTTTTTCATGTGCTATGTACAGAATAAGATCAATGTGCTGCAGTCGGAGCAGGGGCTTTTGAACAAATATGGCACGATGGCTTTTTCTGTGGCGCTGTCACTTTATCTGGGGTTTTTTGTGTCTGTCGGCGTAGGGTTTTACTGGAGCTGCAGTAATATTTTTTCAATCGTGCAGCTCGTGCTGCTCAATATCTGGATCAATCCCAAAGATTATATTGATTACGAGGCGCTGGAGGCCAGCAAAGAAGAACTTCGCAAAGCCAGGGCATTTATGTCCTCCAAACAAAAAGAGGATAAGGCAAATCCTTACCGCGCCCGGGGGAGAGCGGATTACAAACGGTTTCTTAAGGAAAGAGATAAGAAGATCGTATTCTATTCGGAAAAGAACGGCTTCTACAAATATTATAAGAATATCATAGAGGAGATCATCAGACGTACGAATATTGTAGTGCACTATATCACGAACGATCCGGAGGACGAGGTGTTCCGGATGGAGAGCGATCAGTTCAGGCCTTATTACATTAATGAAAACAGGATGATCGTGTTGATGATGAAGATGGAGACGCAGATCATGGTCATGACGACGCCGGATCTGGAGAATTTCCAGCTGAAGCGTTCCTATGTGCAGAAAGATATTGAGTATGTCTATGTGCCTCACGATGTCAACAGTTCCAATCTGACATTCCACAAGAATGCATTGGATCATTTTGATACGATCTTTACGTCGGGGCCGAAGAATAAGGCGGAGATTGCCGAGCGGGAGCAGAAGTTCGGTCTCCAGGCCAAGAATCTGGTAGAATGGGGTTCTTCGGTGATAGACGATATGACAGCCTCCTATGAGCAGACCCATACGAAAGACAGCGGCACGATCCTGATCGCGCCCTCCTGGCAGGAAGATAATATATTGGATTCCTGCATTGAAGAGATGCTTGACCGGCTCGTTATGACGAAATATCATATTATTGTGCGGCCTCATCCCCAGTATGTGCGTCATTTCGAGGCGAGGATCGATGCATTGGCTGCTAAGTATCAGGCGCATGGTGTTGAATTTCAAAAGGATTTTTCTTCCAATAAGACCGTGTATATGGCCGATCTGCTTGTCACAGATTGGTCCAGCATTGCGTTTGAATATACGTTTTCTACGTTGAAGCCTGTACTTTTTATCAATACGCCGATGAAAATTGTAAATCCGGATTATGAGGAACTGGAAACGGTTCCGATCGATATCGAACTGCGTGACAAGGTAGGAATATCCCTCGATGTGAAGAGGATTGGAGAAGAAATTGCGCAAGTGGTGGACAGGCTGTTAGGAGATGCGCAGTTTTCCAGAGATTCCATGCAGAAATTAAAAGAAGATTATATTTATAACGTGGGCACGAGTGGTAAAGTGGGTGCAAAATATATGATAGAACAGTTGGTGAAGCGTTCCGGCCAGTAAGAATGTGTGCCGGAAGAAGAGAAAGGCAGGGTATCATGATGAAAAGGAATGTATTATTAAACCCCGGACCCGCCACAACCACCGATACGGTGAAGATGGCACAGGTGGTTCCGGATATCTGTCCCCGGGAAAAAGAATTTGTGTCCGTTATGCGGGAAGTGGAAGAGGGACTTTTGCGGATTGTTCATGCTGATCCGGCAGAGTATGCAGCCGTCCTGTTCTGCGGCTCCGGGACGATCAATATGGATATTTGCCTGAATTCTCTTTTGCCGGAGGGCAAAAAGGTTCTGATCGTCAACAATGGCGCATACAGCGCCAGAGGAGTGGAAATCTGTAAGTATTACGGGCTTCCTCATATAGACTTGAAGATGCCGTTAAACAAGCGTCCCGATCTGGTACAGGTGGAGCAGACACTTCGCGATGATCCGGATATTGCGCTTGTCTATACGACACATAATGAGACAGGCACGGGACTGCTCAATCCGATCAGAGAGATAGGCGCCCTGGTGCACCGCTATCACGGTATGTTCGTAGTGGATACTACATCCACCTATGGGATGCGGCCGATCCATATGGAAGAGGATGAGATTGATTTCTGTATGGCCTCAGCCCAGAAAGGAATTATGGCTATGACGGGATTGTCTTTTATCATAGGCAGAAAATCTATGATAGAGGCTTCCGCCGGATATCCGAAACGATCCTATTACTGCAATCTGTATATGCAGTACGAGTATGCCAAAGCACATGGAGAGATGCATTTTACTCCGCCTGTGCAGGTGATCTACGCAGTGAGGCAGGCGCTTAAAGAGTATTTTATAGAGGGCGAAGAGGGCAAGTGGGCAAGGCATTGCCGGGTATATGAAGCGATCCGTGGCGGGTTGACCAAACTCGGGTTCCGAATCTATATTCCGGAGGAATTTGAATCCGGGCTGGTAGCTGCCGCACTGTATCCCGATGACAGCAATTGGAATTTCGAGAAGATACATGATTACTGTTATGAGAGAGGATTTACGATTTATCCCGGCAAAGTGGATAATATGGGAATGTTCCGGCTGTGTGCACTGGGAGCCATTGACAGGGAAGATGTGGAGGTGTTTTTTACGGTGTTTGGGGAGGCGCTCGAACAGTGTCATGTAGCAGTGCCGGTAAGATATGAGTGATAAGCATTTATTAGGGGGCATTATGGGGAAAAAAGTATATGCATGTTTTTGCACCGATGTGATACACGAGGGACATATGAACATCCTGCGGGAGGCGGCCAAATATGGTGACGTCTGCGTGGGCGTGTTGTCCGATGAAGCGATGGTTGGATTTAACAGATTTCCGACCATATCTCTGGAGGAGCGGATGGAGATTGTCAGGAAGACAGGTCTGGTGAAAGAAGTGATGGTTCAGCAGGAAGTTATGTACGACCAGGTTCTTTCCATGCTGCGGCCGGATTACGTGGTGCATGGAGATAACTGGACCACGGGACCGGAGGCCGCCATACGGCAAAATGTATTGGATAATCTTAAAAAGTTTGGCGGGGAACTGATAGAAGTGTCCTATACGTATAACGACGGCGTGAAGCGTATCGATGATCAGATGAAAGAGAAACTCGCCATGCCGGAATTCAGACGCAGGAGACTGCGTCAGCTGATCACTATGCGGCCTATCGTCAAGGCTCTTGAGGTGCATTCCGGATTGACGGGTCTGATCGCTGAAAAGACGGTGGTAGAGAGTAATGGACGGCTGGATCAGTTTGACGCCATGTGGATTTCTTCCCTGTGCGATTCCACTGCCAAGGGTAAGCCGGATATTGAGCTTGTGGACATGTCTTCCCGTATCAGGACGATTGATGATGTGATGGATGTGACGACGAAACCGATCATTCTGGATGGAGATACCGGCGGGCTGATCGAGCATTTCGTCTATAATGTGAGAACCCTGGAGCGTATGGGTGTATCTGCTGTGATCATAGAGGATAAGACAGGGTTGAAAAAGAATTCCCTTTTTGGCACGGAGGTGGAGCAGACACAGGACAGCATAGAGAATTTCTGCGCCAAGATCAGCGCGGGCAAAAAGGCGCTCAGGACAGACGATTTCATGATCATAGCCAGAATCGAGAGCCTGATTCTGGAACGCGGCATGGAGGATGCCCTGCAGCGGGCGCGGGCTTATACGGAGGCAGGAGCCGACGGGATCATGATTCATTCCCGCAGGAAATCTCCCGAGGAGATTCTGGAGTTCTGCAAACTGTTCCGGGAGCAAGATCTGGAGACACCGATCGTGGTAGTGCCCACTTCTTTTAACAGCATTACGGAAGAGGAACTGGCGGCAGCAGGAATCAATATAGTAATCTATGCCAACCAATTGACGAGAAGCGCTTTTCCTGCGATGCAGAGTACAGCCATGGAGATTTTAAAAAATCACAGAGCCCTGGAAGTGGATGACAGGCTGATGTCGTTTCAGGATATTATACGGCTCATCGACGAGATATAGCATTGTGTATTACCCGGGGCGCACAGGCAGATGTTCCGGAAGTTTATAAAAGAGGCAGGGACAGAAATATGAAAGAAATGGCAATTCTGATGGCGGCGGGGCTTGGGAGCCGTATGCGTCCTCTGACACTGACAACGCCAAAGCCGTTGATTTCGGTTGGTGGTAAAGCCATGATCGAGACGGTGATCGAGGGACTGCTGCAGCGTCCTGTGGCAGAAATCTATATTGTGACGGGATATCTGGGAGAGCAGTTTGCGGCCTTATGTGAGAAGTATCCCCAGGTGCGTATACTGCATAATCCTGATTATATGACAAAGAATAATATTTCTTCGATATACGCTGCCAGGGAAGTGCTTGGCACGGCAGACTGTTTTATCTGTGAGTCCGACCTGTATGTGGCGGATCCATCTGTTTTTCAGAAAAACCTGGAGCATTCCTGCTATTATGGCAGAATGCAGCGAGGATATTCTGAGGACTGGGTGTTTGAGACTGCGGGACAGTATATATCCCGGGTAGGTAAAGGTGGACGTGACGTCTATAATATGGTGGGAGTGTCCTTTTTCAGAAAGGAAGACGCGCGCATTCTGCGGGATGAGATTGTGCGTGCTTACAGTTTAGAGGAGAACGGCGGGCTCTTTTGGGATGATGTGGTGGATCGGAACCTGGACAAACTGCGTCTGACGATCGAACCGGTGTCAGAGGGACAGCTCGTGGAAATAGATACGGTGGAAGAATTGGAGAAGGTCAATGAAAGCATCCAGATTATTTGAAAAATTGGAACATATGGGAATCGACACCATCACGGGAGTGCCAGATTCTACGTTGAAGCAGTTCTGTGACGGACTGCAGACTTATCAGGGCGGTTTAAAACACTATGTGACTGCCAACGAGGGCGCGGCGGCCGGGCTTGCGATCGGTAGTTATCTGGCTTCCGGCCGGCCGGCATGTGTGTACATGCAAAATTCCGGTATCGGCAATATGGTCAATCCGTTGGCATCCCTTGCTAATCGGGATGTGTACGGCATTCCCATGCTGTTTATTGTGGGATGGCGTGGAGAGCCGGGCGTCAAGGATGAACCGCAGCATGTTTTTCAGGGAAAAATAACATGTGAAATATTTGAGACGCTGTCGGTTGCCTACAGTGTGATCGATAAGCATACGACTGATGCGCAGATGGACGATATTCTTGCGGAGGCAGGGAAAGTGCTGGGACAGGGAGATCAGTTTGCAGTGATCGTCAAGAAAGGCACTTTTGAAAAAGAAGAGCCATATGAGTGGACTAACGGCAGCCCGATGGTGCGTGAAGAAGTATTGGAACATATTCTGCGTGGCGTATCAAAAGAGACGCTGATCGTATCAACTACAGGTAAGATATCCAGGGAATTGTATGAGAGAAGCCATGCGCTCTTTGGAAATCATGATAATCTCTTTATGACCGTTGGCGGCATGGGTCATGCATCCATGATCGCCCTTGGAATCGCCCTGCAAAGACCAGAGCGGAGAGTTGTCTGTGTGGATGGAGACGGGGCGGCGCTCATGCATATGGGAGCGATGCCTTTTATCGCGACGCAGGCGCCGGAAAATTTCTATCATATCGTGATCAATAATCAGGCTCATGAATCTGTAGGGGCTATGCCCACCGGATGCCAGAAAACATCTTTTGCAAAGATAGCCGGGGCGGCAGGTTACCTCAGGGCGGATGTTCTTAAGTCCATGGAAGAGGTGGATGCAGCGCTGGGAAAGATCGGGCAGGAAATAGGACCGATCCTGTGGGAGATTCCGGTTTCTCTTGCCTCCAGAGCGGATCTGGGGAGGCCAAAGGAAAGTGCAAGGGAGAACAAGGAAGAATTTATGAGGTTTATAGAGCGGTAGAAACTGGCTCCGGGAGTTGGTGCAAACTGCAGGGTATTTGGAAGCAAGCCAGAAGCGGGAACGCATGAACGATGAGAAGAGATGTGCAAAAAGGATAGAGGAGCGAAGAGGTGTGCGCAAAGAGGATGTCAGGATGAGAAGAGATGCGCAAAAAGGACGGCAGAGCGAAGAGGTATGCATAAAGAGGATGTCAGAGTGAAATGGGAAGTGAGATGAGTATGGCGGACGAACAGAAAAGTGGACAGGGTATCTTACATCGGATCGGCAGCGGCATATGGCTGTCGGCGGCGGTATGTTTTATGCTTTTTTTCTATGCGCCGTTGGAGCTGCTGTTTACGAATCAGGATGAATTTTGGTTTGACGCCTATATCCTTACGCCGCTTATGGCGATAGTCTTTGCGGCTGTCTTTCTCATGAGCGTGCTGGTATATGTTCTTCTTGACAGATGGGGCAAAAGGCCATATCAGATCGGGCTTATGCTGCATTTTATTGCATTGATCGGATTATACGGGCAGGGAAATCTGCTGACCAAAGGACTTCCGGGACTGGATGGCGAGATGATCGACTGGAGTCTGTATACCGGTGAAAGAATCAAGTCTCTTGTGCTGTGGGGACTCACAGCGGCTGTTATTATCATAGTGTTTCGGAAAATAAGGCGGGAACTGTTTGCCGGAATTGTTACGGGCGTCAGTATCTGTATGACATTGATGCTGTGTGTCACGCTGCTTACACTGGCGCTGTCGAATGATGGATTTGCGAAGAAACCAAGTATGAGTGTGACTACTGAGAAAATGTTTGAGATGTCGCGGGATACCAATTTTGTGATTCTGGTGCTAGATGCCGTAGACGGACAGGTTATGGAAGAGATGATGGAGGAAAGACCGGAATATCAGGATATTTTTACAGACTTCACTTTCTATAATAATGTAGTAGCCGCCTATCCGTACACCAAACATTCCATTCCCTATATTCTTTCCGGGGAATGGTTTGAGAATGAGACGGAATTTAAGGAGTACGAGGTGGCAGCTTATGCCGGTTCTCCTTTTCTGCAAGCGTTGGAGGCAAAGGGGTACCAGATGGCTCTCTATGAGGCGGAGCTTTTGTTAAGCGACGGCGGCATGGGGCGGTTTGAGAATGTTCTTGCCAATGCCAGAGGCGTAGGTGACAAATGGGCTTTTGTGAGATGGCAGCTCATTATGACCGGGTTCAAGTATGCGCCTTATGACCTGAAACGCTTCTGTTTCGTAAATCCGAACGCTTTTAACGAACTGAAAGTGACGCCCGCGGGGAAGACATTGTTTACTCCCTCCAACTCAGAATTCTACGATGGCGTTCTGCACGATCCAATGACATCTGCGGAAGAGAAGCGCTTCAAGTTCATTCATATAGACGGGGGACACGTACCGTTTCGTTATGATGAGGATGTAAATGAAATTCAAAATGGAACCTACGAGGATAATCTGCGGGCGTGTATGACGATTACGCGGGCTTATCTGGATAAACTGAAAGAAAATGATGTATATGACAATTCTGTCATAATCGTGATGGCGGATCATGGGTATGACTGGGATAATATTTATGCAAGACAGAATCCGATTCTTTATGTCAAAGGGCTGAACGAGAAGCATGAATTTCAGGTGTCCGATGCTCCTGTTTCTTTCACGGATCTACAGGAAGCATATGCCAGACTGTTAGACGGTGTTTCGGGGGATCGCATTTTTGACTGGAACAGCGGCGATGAACGGGAGAGGCGGTTCCTGTTCCATGAGTTTCTGAATGAGGATCACATGGTAGAGTATATACAGACAGGCCAGGCGCACGATGAGAAAACAATGCGTCAGACAGGTAATGTTTACGACAGATAAAAGAAAATGATAGGAAAAAGGAAATGACAGGAATAGCAATTTACTTGCAGACTGGATATCAATGATTTCATCAGGCATTACGGCGAAAGATTTCAGGGCCTGTATCTTCGGATACAGGCCCTGTTCTATCATGCTAAATGGGTTTCTTCGTGGAACAGTATGGAAATATGCCATTCATATGATCAAATGGCGGCGGATTTAGTACCCAAGTGATTCTCCAACCAGATAAACCTGGATTCTGCCGGTGTGTCCGCTTCTTCTTGTGATCACGATCTGATTGCAGAAGCATTCGGGAGCGAGGCAGTCATGGCAGACTCCCGTTGCCGCGCAGGGTATATTCTTATTAAGACGCACGGCGTTAGGAGGAGAAGCCATGTTGCGTACTCTGGCAATGCCGCTTTGGACATCAGGAACAACCTTGTTCATTCCGACGATCAGGACTACATGGCTTGGGCCCTGGATCAGACAGGCTACACGGTTGCCGTTTCCGTCAATATTGATCAACTCACCGTCCAATGTGATAGCATTACTGCTCATAAAATAGTAATCGGCAAGGACGGTGCGGGCGTAGATTGCGCGGGCTTCTTCAGGTGATTTGGCAGTGGAACGGTCGATCAGCTCATATGAGCCGGTCAGTATGCCCTCCATCAGGCCGGACTCTTTGAGACTTTCGCTGCCTCCCCAGCTGATCACGGAGCCATCCGGTATGGAGGACAAGATCGCGCGGGTACTTTCGGCGGCGGTTTCAAAATAGAATCCCGTCATATTGCGCTTTTCAAGATTTTTGATGATGACTTCGGCCTGTTTGGCCAGGGCAGTCATTTTGTGTGACATATGCATATCCCTCCGTTTCTGTACAGTGATAATTATGATTCCAGGCGGACAGCGCCTGCTGCCTGGGTATCTATCAGTATATCATTGTGCTGTGCGGGAGCGCAAGCATGTGGGTGGGATTGATGAACACAGAAGTGAGACTGCCGGTTATCATTTGGTTCTAAGACTCACGGCGTAAGTTGTGTGCGAATAATAGGAATAAAGTACTAAAAATGAGATAATTTACCATAATAGAAAATAAATTGTAAAAATTATAAAATTTATGATGAAATGTGTTGACAAATTAAAAATGGATGGTATAATAAAAACATAAACAAGAATAATTCATATAGATATTCTAGAGAAAAGGAGGTACGGTCCACCGAAAGCATAACTTAAATTCCATTTAATGTACAAATGAATAAGGAACCAATGACAAAGCATCGAAGACGTAGACGAGTACATGAGAGAAAGTAACGGATCACAGAAGAAAAAAGAATAAGACGTTACAGTATATGCATACGAGAGAGAAATGGAAAGAATACGGAAGAAGAAAATGGAGGTATGGACCATTGGATAGTGTAGTTTAGAGGCGGGTATTAATCATAAAAGATTAGTACCCGCTTCGCTGTGTCATAAATTTGAAAATTATGTGGCTTTTTCCCTAAAAATAGGTTATAGTATAATTGCGATATACTATATCTTGTATATTGGCATACAACAGGAGGGAAAATATGGGAAAATTATTCCACAGGAAAAACAGATATTCAGATGAAGAATTTGAGAATGAAGAATATGAAAATGATGATGAATTAGAGGAAGAAGAGTTGATGGATTCGGAAAGCGACGATGAATTCAATGATTCTGATGAGAATTTTGAAGACGACGAGCCTGATTCTGAAGAAAGCGACGACGATGATGAGGATTTGGAAGAAGATGACGGTTCCGAAGAGGAGGAAGACGACGAGGACGAAGACGACGAGGAATATGATGAGGAAGAAGAACGCCGTATGTATCGTCGGAGAAGAAGAATACGCAACCAGATCATTTCATATTCCGTCGTGTTTCTTTTCCTGGCTGCTATTACGGCAGGCGGTGTCGTAATAGGCAGGAATATCGCAGAGATTATACAGGCCAGGAAACTGGCAGAAAAGCAGGAAGAGATGGAGGCGGAAATAGAGGCGGATGAGGCCCACGATGTGGTGATAGATGCCCCTGAGCCAATCGAAGAAGAAACAGAAGAAGATCTGTTAGGGCCGATCGTGGACTCTTATATGTCAACAATGCCTTTGGAGGATAAGGTTGCAGGGCTGTTTATCGTAACGCCGGAGGCTCTTACCGGAGTTTCCACCGCGATTCAGGCCGGAGACGGTACACAGAAAGCGCTTGAGGAGTATAAAGTCGGGGGACTGATCTATTTTGACAAAAACATTGTTGATAAGGAACAGCTTACAACCATGCTGTCCAATACTGTTTCCATGAGCAGTTATCCTATTTTCCTGGCAGTAGATGAGGAGGGGGGCAGTGTCAGCAGAGTTGCCGGCAGCAGCATCGAGGTTATTCAGGTAGATGATATGGCGGCGATCGGTGCAGGCGGTGATACTGCGCAGGCTTATGAGACTGGCCTTACAATAGGCGGCTATCTTAAGGAGCTTGGATTTAATGTTAATTTTGCGCCCGTAGCCGATGTGGCAGGAGCGGGTGAGAGCGCAATGGGAGATCGTGTTTTTGGTTCGGATCCTGCGGCGGTGGGAGATATGGTAGCTAATGTGGTTGAGGGAATTGAGGGGACGGGTGTTAGTTCCTGTCTGAAACATTTTCCTGGAATCGGATCTGCACAGGAGGATACTCATGATGGCAGAGTAGAGACGACAAAGACGCTGGAAGAGATGAGAAATTCAGATTTTATTCCCTTTAAGGCGGGGATCGAGGCAGGAGCTGACTTTGTCATGGTCAGCCATATTGTGGCACCAGCAGTGGATGAAAATGCCGAACCGTCTACATTGTCTAAGACGATCATGACGGATGTGCTGCGCAATGAGCTGGGTTTCCAGGGAATTATTATAACAGACGCATTGAATATGAGTGCCATTACGGATTATTATACGAGCGAAGACGCAGCGGTTAAGGCAATTGAGGCCGGTGCGGACATGCTGCTCATGCCGGATGATTTTCAAGCAGCTTATGATGCGGTGCTGGCAGCGGTGCAGGATGGCACTATTTCGGAAGAGAGAATCGATGAATCTTTGGAACGTATTTATCGTGTGAAATGTGCGGAAAAGCTGGCAGAGTAAATTGTCTCAAAAACAGAAAAATTGAGTGTATAATTAGAAAAATTTAAAAAGATTATCGAATATAAAAAAATGGAATTTAGCTGTTGACAAAGTAAAGCCTATATAGTATATTATTACTTGTCCGAGCGATACAGAAACAGAAGAAGCCGGACAGGTGATATGCGCGAGTGGCTCAGTTGGTGGAGCACGACCTTGCCAAGGTCGGGGTCGCGGGTTCGAGTCCCGTCTCGC
>ERZ808051.274-NODE-274-length-64352-cov-8.591723_pt1 | contig 64352 bp, 57 predicted proteins | sample MGYA00380199_ERZ808051 | MGnify/ENA primary metagenome ERZ808051 (study PRJEB31490, sample SAMN06133391) | mouse gut metagenome | isolation source: J11 | host: mice | place: China: Chengdu | collected 2015-05 ... | reverse complement strand
AGGAGTTCTTCCAGTGCTGCCCTGTCGAACACTCTGTTTTTTCCGATGCCTGCCATGGGTGGGTCCTCGCTTTCTTGCTGGGGATGGGGGAATACGGGTTATGTGAAATACTTTTACCAGTTGTTAAAAATGAACTTTTTATGATATTATTTAGTATACAAGTGCGTTTTCTACAGATATAAGTTAATTTATTTAATTATTATCATACCGCAACTATATTTGCAATTAATTTTTTGAAAAAGCGTTAAAAATCCTAGCGAAATTTTATATCCGCTAGGATTTTCATAATCAATCATAATTTATATTTTATTCCTCTATAGTCACAATTGTTTTAAACTTTGCCTCTTTCTCTATCATTTCTTGCAGCATCCTGTCACTATACTTTTCTGACAGCTCTCTATACTTGGATATATCACATATATAAACCGTTACGGCGCAAATCTCATATCCGTCAATGAGCAGTGTACTTCCCTCATTACTACTATTCTTATATGCAATCCTCTTACCGTTCGCATCAAATACCACCGTACACAAGCTATCTTCCTCCGGTATCACAGAATTCACAGACATCTCCACTGCAGAGACTTCGATACTGTTAACGCCGATTCCTTCATCATTATATTCATTAACTGTGATTGTTCGGATATTTTCATCCGTCGAACTAATTGGAAGCGTAAACTTCCATGCGCCTGCCTGATGCCAGCTTTGATACTCAAACCCATACCATGCCTTCGGTATGCTGTCCAGATACGCCGTCTGTTCCTCCTCTGTCATCTGCTCGTATTCTTCGTCACTTACTTTGTACTCTTCGGGCAGTTCGGCATCCTTCAATGTGCTTGCAATCTCTGTAATTTTCAGTTCCACTGTAAACGACTCAGGAATATCCGCATCTGACTGCGATGTGCCGGACTGCTCCATATATCTGCGAATTTCATCATAATCTATTCTGATAATACCAAGGAAAGTATGTTCATCCACAAATTCTCCTTCTATATATCTCCTGTTGCTGCGCTCCCCCGGACAGAACGAATAGTTTTCCACTGTCCTTGCCTTGATAAATTGCTGCCCGTTTTCTATTGTTGCCACCATTTCCGGAAATGTCTGCTGATTTTCTACTTTCACGCCAATATAGACCGCCTGATTAGAAGCGTATTCTTCTGTAACAAATATGGTAATGCCACCGTCTGCAGACACAAATCCTTCTGTCGGCGGCAATTCAACTGTATTCTCTTCCGGCAGCTTTCCAAAGGGATATACGTCGGCAACCTTTGCAAAAATACTTCCCAGAATCGGAATCTCGCTCGCCAGTACCGGATTCATAACACAGAAGGTAAAAGTAACGCATATGACTGCTGCCATACTCCCAAGAGTAATCCATATTTTTTTCCATCCGGCCTTCTTGTTTTTTCCGGGGAATACATCTTCTATTTTTTCATCTCCAACACTTTTCTCTGCTTTATTTCTTTCCCTAATGATTCTATATGCTTCCTGCATCTTATAATCTATAATATTACTGTCTTGAAGCTTAGCTCCCAGCGCATCATAGAATACCTGCTCGGATATATTCACTGCTTTTTTCTGCATATCAGTCTCCTCCTTTTCACTCTGTCATGATAACTGCTCCCGAAGCTGTTCTTTGCCTCTGTGGAGTTTGCTCTTGATGGTATTTTCATTCATGTCCAGAATGACAGCTATCTCTTTTGTGGTAAACTGCTCTCCATAGTATAACTGGAAAATAGTGCGGCTGTCCTCAGGCAGGCTCATAAGCATTTCTTTGAATTCCACATCGGATTGCTGTCTGTCAATATTCATGGCATTTGCAAATTCCTGTTCCTTATCAAAATAGAGGTTCCTCTTTTTATGCCGCCATACTTTGGTACAGTTATTAATTAGAATCCTTACGAGCCAAGTCTTAAAATGCTCTCCTTTTTTCAAAGTGCTGATATGTTCATAAGCTGCCAGAATCGTGTCCTGTATGACATCGGCAACATCTTCCTCATTACCCAGATAGCCATACGCAACCCTTCGCAATGTCATCTTACATTCTTCTATGAGCGCAATAAATGCCTCTGCATCTCCATGTTGTGCTTTTTTAACACGAATATCCATTGTATCCTCCTAACTGTTTTCCACGTCGGTCCGATCAGTCGATATGTCTTAACTTTTGCACATTAGATGAAGCTGCGAGGCATTTAGTTGCATATAATATAAATTTATATTAATCTTTAGTTGTCAGATAAATAACGCCCAGCCAATAGAATCCATATAGGTCACCATCGTCACCTATAATCTCATAGACCGCGTTCGTAATTTCATAAAACCGTTCATCATCCAGATCATAGTCCGTCCTCAGTGTGGCTTCCCCATTTGCCTGAAGGTCATTCGCCAACTGTTCCGCTATATCCTCCGCCGGAAAATACCGGTCTGTCATATGATAATATTCACAGTTCTCACTGTCTCCCTTGTAATCGTCAATCTTCTTATCCAGCATAAAGCTTTTATCTTCCACCAGAATCCTCTCTCCGGCAAAATCAGGAAGATTCAACAATGCATTTGTAATATAATCCGTGTCGTTGTTTGTAACATCTACAATCTGCCACTCATGGTCCAGCTTAATCTTATTCCACGCATGAGACAATCCACCGTCCAGAATGCCTGTGACCACAATGCTCTCCAGCCCGGCCTCATCTGACAGCAGTTTAAATGCCGCGGCATAACCACTGCACACGCATCTTCCATTAATCAATGCACCATACGCCGTAAAGGAATCATTGTAATTTTCATCCACATACATGAACTCATTTTCTTCGGCATTATCAAGCGCATCAAAATCATACTCAATCGTATCGCACAAATATTGATTAATTGCCAGCTCTGTTTCTTCGTCTGTCATATCCGCTGTCACAATCTCTCCGATTACTTCCGAAACTTTTTCTTGAATTTCCTTCTGCTTTCTCGCCTGTACTGCACCGTCGTCATCATATGTCACATAGACCTGCATCTTTCGGCGGTCAATCTGATACCCTTTCACACCCAGAATCAACGGATTCTGATAATATGCTTCCATAAAAACGTCTTCTACCAAAGACATGTCTTTTGCTTCCGGAAACTCTGATACATCTATGACTTCGACACCGCCTAACATATTCGCTGCAAGATATTCTCCCAGCGCACTGTTTGCAAAGATTTCCGTTCCTTCTACCTGCCTCACTTCTTCCTGCTGCTCCGCAGGTTCGACATTCCTCTCACGCATTGCACTTGGTCCCACATCTCCGGACCTCATACGAAGCTGCTCTTCTCTGTCCTCCAAGAACTTCATATCTTCTTTTAGGTTGCCCTCATTATACTCCGCAATCTGCATAACATAGGAAAAGGGGGTTCCCTCCACAACATACGGCACTTCCAGATAGTTTAATGTCTCTCCTTCCAGAAAGTTCCCTTCTTCATCCGTATACCATACTCTTTTGGGGGCAACGCTCGCCTCCTGCGTATGGAAATCTATCAATTTCTGATTAATAACGCCATCGCACATCGTCACGTAATCATATGCTGGAAATTCCTGCACCGACTCATACTCTCCGGAAAAACCATTTTCTTCTTCTGTGTTAACAGCAATAGCATTCGGCAGATTGGGCGCCATTTCGTCCATAGTAAAAGTATTACTCATGTGGGAAGTGCCGTCTTTGCTGACTGCAATGACACAAATCGCATTATCTTTTCCTTCAGCCCATCCCCATTTCACTACCTCACCGGGTTCATATTCATCCTTGTAATCTTCATAATTACTCTCTTTCTTCCAATCGTCCTGTCCCAGCCAATAAGTTCTGAAATCCTTATTCGCCTGCGCGTAATTACTGAATTCTACTTTCTCCGTCGTCCATTTTGTATCTTCAGTCGTCCCGAGCGCATACATCATATGCCCGTACCCATTCTCCGGATCGCTGTCAACTTTACAAACAATATACTCTGTGGCGCCCTCTACAGGCGTCCAAGTAAATTCCGGTCTGCCGTCATCCAGAATAGAATAAGATAATATCGGTACATCATCCAATTCAGCCTTCAATGTAACAATGCTCACTTCCGGCTTCTCTAACTTCTCTCCTGTTTTTTCATCATAATAGCATGCAAGATACAACGTGCCAAGATTGCCCCATGTCATACCGCTTCCATAATCAAAAAGTATATATTGAGAATGGTCATACCGATTAACGGTCTCCACATCCAATCCCGAGGTTGCAATACAGCCGGGTGCCCAATTGGGCGGTGCTATCTTGAGTGTTCCTGTAGTCTCATCCCAATCATATGATGAGCCTGCAATTTCACCGGTAAGGTCGGCATTCTGATAAATTTTATAGAAATATCCCCAATTATCAAGCCCCTCCTTTCCGTATGGATCAAATTCCATATGAACGGCGATTGGCTCGTCACGCTCCAAATCTTCTATCGTGTCACCATAAGTATAATCATAGATTGTGATATCCTTGTATTTCTCTTTTGCACTCGTTGCCAGATGCACGGACGTCACATAATCCGCCTCCGCCAGAATCTCTTCCTCTTTCGTCTGTTCCGGGGATTGCTTGCCTCCGTTGACGTTCTCCTTTATATCGGTATCAATATCTTCCTTCTCCCACCCCGTCTCTGAAACATCCTCTTGTTCCGCAACCGCAAATACATCCGGTTTTGATGATTTATGATAATGCCCATATAAAACGCCACTTAATATCGCTACTGTCAATACCGCCGCCGTAACTGTATAAGGACGGCGTTTTTTCCATTTTACACGACGCGTTTGCCGCTGTTCTTCCGTTAACTCCTTCTTCTCTATCTCAATTCGTATATAATCATTTTCAAATTTCATCCGGTTAATTTCCCCTCACAACCACAATGTGCTTTTCAGATTCTAAAGCATTCTATTCTACTCTTTCTACTGTTTCAATTAACAATTCATATGCTTTCTTGACAAATTCTTCACTGTTTGCTGCCTCATTACTGTTTCCTATAACCATGTAACCTTGTTTGTTGAAATACACATATGTCTTCCACATATCGCCGCCTTTTCCGGTCACATAAAACCTCTGTCCGTTTGTAATAATTTGCTCTGTATCCGCCTCACCAACAAACTCCGGCTTCACTTCCACTTCCTCAATTGTTAACTCTGCTGCACTATCCTCGCTCAAATCAGATTTCATCTCGGATTCCTGAGCGTTATCGAATTCTGCAGATGCTGCCGGCGCCTCCGACATATCACTCTCTTCATACATATCACTTTCAGACACTTCGGCTGCTGCATCCGTACTTTCGCTCGCCTCTGCTATGCTTTCTTCCACAAATCCATTGTCTCCAAAGGTTTTATCTATTCCGCCATCCATGTCATTAACTACCGATTCTTCTATGGCTGCCTCTCCTGACTCTTCTGCACCACCTGCCATTTCAGCCGCTATCTCCATGGGCGCATCTGACTTTGATGAACTGAACTTCCTGCCAATCATCATCGTCGATGCATTCATCAATACGACAAGCAATACCGCCGCTGCCACCGGGAGCGCCCACTTATACATTTTGCCATAACTGTTTCTTCTTGGTTTATCCGCATAAACGTCATGTGTCCCTGTATTTTCCATTGTTTGGACTGTCTGCTGCGCGCGCACTCGCTCTATTCGTCTTTCTTCTTCCCGTACCGCCTGTTTAGTCTTCTGAATCAAATCCGCCGGCGCATGTATCTGTGAAGTTTCTTTGTTATACTGATTCATCATATCTATCAACTTCCTTCTACTGTTAGTCTGCTACAATTCGTCTCCGATGAAATCTTTTAACATCTCTCTTGCCCGATGCATCTGGGATTTCACGGTGCTTTCTTTCTGCTCGGTTAACTGCGCAATCTCCGCAACCGTCCGTTCCTCAAAATAATATAGGTGTATGACCAGTCGGTATTTTGGCGGTAGTTTTTGTACCGCCGCACGCACAGGATGTTCCTCCGGCATTTCGTATCCGCCGCTCTCATCCGATATCCGTTCCGGTTCCTCTATATAATCCACGTTCTTGTTCCAGTACTGGTTAAAATGTTTCTTGGCACAATTAATCGTCACACGAATCAGCCATGCTTTCACATGCTCCCACGATTCCAAATCCTGTATATGACTCACAAGACGTACAAATACTTCCTGAAATAAATCGTCCGCGTCCATTGTATTCTTCATTTGCGTCAACGCCAGCCGATACACCATATCAGCATACCTGTCAATCGCCGCTTCTGTTGTAATCTGCTCATCTTTCGTCATACAAAAATCCCCTATCGAAATAATGCATATTTGTTTCATTATACACGATAGAGGATTCTCTGACTAGTACGCTCTCTTGTACTGCTGTATATTATAATCTTGTCCGATTAATATTCCGGCTCTTCCGAATTCTGAACTTCTATAGTACATACACTGCCGTCCTTGACAATAATTGTATATCTGTCCAATACACTGCCGTCCGGATCGGACACCTCATAATAAGTATACCCGCTATCGGAAGCATCTACCTCACAGTTGAAGTCAGCTGTTGCTTTCTTCACTGCATCCTCAGAATCGCCTACTTTAATATCACCGGGGAACACAAGGTCAAACTTCGGACCGTTTACGCTTGATTCCATAGATACAACAAAGCAGTTTTCCACGATTGTAGCATAGTCTGCATAATTCTTTACCATGGTATGCAATGTCTGATTATTGTATCGAAGATCTACCCATCCGCTGCCTCCTGCACCTATTTCACTGTCGGACCTCGCCGTATCAATCGTAAATCCGTTCTCCAGCAAAACAGATACCGGACAAGGAAGTGAATATACAACTCCTTCCAGTTGCGCCGTATATGCATAGAAATCATCTCCCAAAGACTTGGGCGCTTTATATGCCTCTACAATCTCCGGAACCGTCTCGTCTATGGAATTATCAGCGCCTTCCAGCTCTACGAGGTTTTCCAGTTCAACCTGCAGCAACACGCCCTCTTCTTTATATACATAAAAAGTAACTTCCCTATAATAATCCAATTCATACGACATCATATAATATAAGTCGCTGTCATAATCTCTGCTTGGCTCTCCATATGCTTCCTTGATATCGTCTACATCGGACACGCCATACTGGATCCCCCCGGGCAGCAAAATCTCCCAGTCACAATCCTCTAAATAGAATTTATCAAGGTCAATGCCCGCTACCATGCTCTCAGAGAAAGGAACGCTGTTCATAGACAGATTCGCAAGTTCCGTATAGACTTCAAACCCGTCTTTCGTCCAAGTTTCAGCAACCGTATACTGATTGGAAGACAACACCTGTGTATTGTCTCCGTCATACTCCCATCCAAGCGCTTCAAAATCTGAATACCACATCGGGAACTGGTATACCGTACCGTCAATCGATATCTGGAAATCATACAGATCATCTGATAGATCGCTCGGCATTGACGCTGTCTTCTTAATTTCCTTTTCGTCGTTTTCCGACTCCTCATCGTCTTCCACTTCCTCGGGTTCTTCTTCATCCGGCTCTTCTTTTACTTCCTCTTCAGGCGCTTCCTCCTCTGGTTCTTCGTCGTCAAATTCGCTCTCTAACTCTTCCCTTGCTTCATCTGCTCTGGACACCGTCTCTTCCGCGTCCGAAGCTCCGCAAGCCGCCATGGATAATGAACAACTAATTGCCAATAATACTGCCAGTGTTTTCTTTTTCATTGAATCCTCCCATTCTAAACTTTTGATGTTTTTCCGAGTTTGCAAAGCAAACTCATAATTGAGCAATGCTCGTAGTTGAGCAGCGTTCAATATATTTAGTGACCCCTTTGCTATGAATACCGTTAAGGAAACAAAAAGGTTGCAAAATTTTATAATTTATTTTTTTCTACCATTTTGTCATATTGCCAATACATCTTCTGTACTTCATTTTCCAAAATATAATAATGCCGAATATAGGGAACTAATAAAATAAGAAGTGCAAATGCAAGCAGCCCTACTCCTAATGTAAACGACATAACGCATAATCCCATCACAATCATCTCAAGCAGCGCAAACGTCACTGTCACTATTAAATGAACCAGTCTTTCATGCTGGAAAAAAGATATTTGAATCAGATGCTCCCGTATTACCGTCTCCCAATCCACATTATCCTGCAGCAGCAATTCGTCTATGTACTTTCTGTAATTTAAAATTCTCTGTTCCATATGGCACGCCCCTTATTGCCTTATAGTCCTAAGATTTACCACAATGTATTTTAACATTATATCACTTGCATGTGCTTAATAATATGTTTTTTTTTGCTATTTCCTGTCTTTTCCTGCCACTTTTGTCGGTACTTGTTCGTATATAGTTGTGAGGGGGGGGGGAATTCCATGACACGTGCAAATCAAAAAAGAACCGGAAATCAACCGGCTCAACAATGTCCGAAAGATTACAACGGTTCGTAAATGGGAAAATCACAGAAATAAAGCGCCTCAATATGAGGCGCTGCTTCATCATCCTTCCGGCTGCCGTGTGCTTTTCGTATAAAGAATGGTTCCTTCTGTATCTTGGATGACGATATCTTCCGTCGCAGGGTTATCCACGGAAATCGCTACCGCCTCGGCAATCTGCATCAGGTTCTCCTCTGCAAGGCTGCCCGTCAGGTCCAAAGAAATTTCAATCTGCGTCACTTCTTCTGTCTCCGGCAAATTAATCTCTGCGCTCACAACTGCCGGATAAGATTTCATGATATCGTCTGCAAGAGTATTTTCCAGATATTCCTTATATTTTGCCTTTTTTTCCGCATCCGTAAGTTCACCCGTATCGCCGGCCTCCAGAAGATATGTTTCTGACTCCGACAAATCATTCATTTCATACGGATTTTTCCCACTCATACCATTAAACAACAAAAACAGCATGAACGCCATAATTGCAAAAGTAACAATTGCCATACCCATGCTCTTCTTTTTCATCATAATATCTGTTCCTCTCCTGTGTGAAGATATAAATATGAGTCTCATTGCTTATAATGTCGGTAATCCCAGACTCATATAAAATATATCCTCGCTCGCCGCTTCCCATACATTAGAATTATATCTATTCAAAGATTCCTCCATGCTGTGCCTGCGATTACTCAGTTCGATCTCCTGCCGCAATCTTTCCGCCGCTTCACGACTATGCTCAAACGCCTCTTCGCGCCGTGCCGCTTGCTTCTCCCGCTTTGCTTTGTTGATAGCATTTACCTGCGCCACACGTTCCGGAGAATCACTACAGCCGCATATATAGGTCACCGTTCCGTCCTTGTGCACTACTACCCCCGCCGGCTCAAATACAAGTCCCATCGACGCACACCTTGCCGTCTCCCGCGGAATAATCGTGTCAAAAAAATAATCTATTTTCTGCTCATAATAAACCGCTTTTTCCGGGTTCTTCGCCATCTCTTCCAGAATATTCGGCGCAATCACGACATCATTCCCGCCCATGCTCTTTCCTAATTTCTCAAGAGTCTTCTGGTCTTTTGGCACATCTTTGATAGTTACTTTACCGTATTTGGATTCCAAGTATTTACGGTAGGTATCTACTCTTAGCGCCTCCTCTGTAACCGTACCGCTCTTCAAAGGACTACCATTGTACCATGTGTCCGTTCTCTTTTGACCGATACTCAATATATCGCTAATCCACTTGTCGTACCGCATATAGCTGTTCCAGCAGCCGACCGTCTGCATGTCTTTCATTAACGCATACGCCGCTGACAGATAATCCGTCTTCGCTTCATAAGAAGTGTTCTTCATTTTATCCTTTAACACGGACATTGTCAAGAAATTACCGTCTGACCGATTACCGGTGTGTGCATTCAGCGCAAGCAGTTCACGATATGAACAGTGATTCGGATTTACCTTGCTTACGTCTATCGTCTGTTCATATTCATTGCCGTTTTCATCAATACCCTTTACCAGATACAACGGATTTTCGCCAGAATACCCTTCCGCCCGATATACATTCGCACTTTCCCCCGTAGCCGCATCACAGATAGAAAAAAGTGCCTCCGGGTCAATCGCCACACGATGCACTCCGGAGAAAGATACTTCAGCGACCGTTGCTCTGAAGTCTGCCTTATGGCTGCCTCCTATATTTTTATCAGAAACCGGTCCGCCATTTTGATAATAATGATATCCCAACCCATTAATTGCCATTGTCCTTGCTCCATTCCAAAACTTTTATTTTATGGCGCTGTTATCATTGCTTCAAGTTAAAATATAACTCTCAAAGTCTCTTAAGAAACTCCTGATAAAACAGCTTCTCCTTCATTCTGTTCTCAATCTGCTCCGCCGTTCTTCCACGACCTGCATCTAAAGGATGCTCCAACGCATACAGCGCCTCTTTTGCCGCCCGTATTGCAGACTGCACGGAATTGCCTAACAAATCGCAGACGCCGCTGCTACGATATCCCTTTTCTATGCTTCGCACCATAAGCTGGGAAATGTGGCTGAGTTTGCCTGAATCGGAAATACCCATACCGTCTATTCCCGCCACATCCGCCGCATCCATCCATGCCTGCTTTACTCTTTGCGGCGCATTGGGCGCAATCTGGTTAAAAACCTGTTCACGATACTGTCTGGCAGTTTTCTTTGTTCTGTCGTCCGTCTCCGTGTCAAATGATTTCCCTGCGGCGCCTGCTTTGGAAACCGCATCTGCAAAAGCCTCCCGGGCATCTCTATCCTTCCGCACATATTCCTTATGCTGTTCACTGTAATTATAGCTGCCCCATTGATTCGACGCTAATACTCCTACTCCCATACCAATCTCTCCTTGTCATCTTCCCGCTTGTTCCATAAATCCTAACAATTTCTTATAGTCCAGATACCCTTTCATGTTATGCGCATCGTACTGCATCTGCATAAAGTCTCTGATGATCTCTATCCAGTCGGTCTTCTCAAACACATTGTCTGCATCGTACTTCTGCTGTTCAGTCTGATAATATGAACGCACACCCGAAAACTTCAAAAATGCATTCGGGCACTGCCCACTGTTGCTTAAGTGCCATGAGTATGCCGACATATCTAATTCATCACAATTTGCAAGATTAATCTTGGAAATATCTACCATCCTCTCGGTCATATTACCGTCTGCATCCCATGTCTTTACGTGATAGACCGGATTTGCCGCGTCAAAATCCCGCGGTTTATATACTGCCATGCTTACCCCCGTCAGGGCATTTACCGATGAACCCACCACCGTCTCCCCCTCGTCCGCGTCATTTTTGCCATGCAGTACAAGCGGCTGTGCAGTGCCTGCTGCCTGCGCCGCCTGATTGACTTTGTCGGCAAAAGCCGGCTGCTTTGTATTCCCACTTATCATTGCAGCTTTGCTATCTGCTCCGCCGCGCTGTGTTCTCCCTGCGTGATACCATGCAGGATTGCTCGCTCCTATTCCAGATATGCTCATCTTTCAAGTCCTCCGTTATTTTTCATAACACACAATATCCTTTATCAGTAATACGAATCATTCTTCCAAAAAGTTTCATCACAAAAATAAAAATCCCCGCAAAACAGCCGAAAATCTACTGTTTTGTCAGGGTCGCATTATAGCAAGCGATCAAGCGGCTGGAGCAAATTCTGATTTTGCGCAAGCTGAATATCAGTATCAAAGATATTCAGTTAATATTTCAGGCATCCGGCTCTGAAGTTATTTTGGACATTCTCGAAAGAAAAGTGGAGAATATCGATAGCGAAGTTGCACTGCTCGGGGATTTGAAGAATATCATTTTGGAATTTATGGAACAGATTAAGCAGGTCGATGAGGGAAATATATCCAAAACAGACCGTCTGCTTGATGTCGCAGACAAGCTTAAGAAATCTCCGGAAGTCCGGATAATACAAATCAATCCCTTTAAGGCTTTTTCCTCAGGTGCAGACATGATTGAAAATGTTCTGGGACCTTTTCAGCAATGGCAGGAAGCACACAACCATTTAGTTAAGAAAATGATTTATGGCGCTCCGGACTTCCGCTGTACCAAGCAGATGAATATGATTATTTTTCAAATCAGGCAAGAGAAGCGAGGACAGCTCCATGGAATCTGTTCTATTTTATGTTCTGTATTTTCACCTGCGGCACTTTTAAAGAAAATGTATTCGTTGCCGATACGACAGAAATCAAACAAATGAATAAAGCTAAAAAAACAAATATATTATTAGAAGCATTGTGCGATTATGGCTTTGTATTTGAGGGAATTAGAAAATATAATTTATCCTCCGAAAATCATCTGGAGATTGATTATCCGGATAATCGGAATATACTGAAAGTCCTTTCCGTTATAGCCAAGAAAGTGAAAAATACACAGTTAAAGGATGTAAAAAATTATTATTCAAATGCTGTCTCATTCAGTAATGCCTTTATTGGATGGAATTATAAAATCTTAATTGAAGATTTACATACATGCAGTCTGGGAGAAGGCTGCGCTTATGTTGCGGACAAGATGCACGATGAAGCGGATAAAGAAGTAATTTCCACAATAGACAACATACTTACGGAATACGGATATACAAAGAAAAAGGGTGATTCGAATGAAGGTCCTTCACTCCGGTATTATTACAGGAAATCATCTGTATACGATTACGCATTAACTTCCGATATGGGAACGCTGTATCTGGAACTGAGAATCCGCAATGCAGAGAACTGTTTGGAATATTTAAGCATGTGTCCCGAAAAAATAGCTGAAATGTTCCGCCACAGTGACACCGGATGCCAAAACCGTATAAACAAAACCTGCCGCTCCGGAGTAAAATATACGTTTGAGCAGACGGAAAAATGGCATTGCGGATGCTGTGGCGCACCATTCAAAATACATCCCGAGAAAAGGGATATCCCTCATTATTTAAAACTCATGGAATTAGGCGGGAAAAAATAGTATTTTCCGTCTTCCATCTTAACACATTCCAAGAATGCTTTTTCAAGACCAGCGTTATGTGACCGTTTAACACATCCGGAAGTTTCCTCTGTACAGGCGCCACGCGAAACTCTTCCTCGAAGCTGTTGCCCAGTTCTTCATCCTCCGCATACAGCTCTCTCCATTCCAAGGCGTGAAGAACTCCAAAATCCTGCAGACATATTTCGATTTCCGCCTCTTCTTCTAAATCGCTGTTTGCCAGAAAAACAGTAATCTCTCCTTCCTCTTCACGATATACTGCTGCCGCTGCCACGCATGTCTGTTCTCCATGATGTGCCGTAGATGCCGTCGGCAGTTCTCCGCTCATCTTAAGCGCAATTCCTCTTCCGAAATGAGAGGCATCGTAAAACGGATACCATATTGTCTGCCGGATTGCCTTTTTACCCGGCTGCGCAGCAATCATCCCTCCTTCATTGACAAGCATTGACTGACATGCAATCTTGACCCGCGCCGCGTGGTTCAGCAGCGTGCACAAAAGACCTCCGTAAATCACTGCGTCCAGAAGGCTGTATCCGGCATATCCGTATTGTTGGCTGATGCCGCCCGGTACGGCACCGGTCCGTGCCACTACTCCCCATTCATCAAAAGCAAGAAATATTTCTTTGTCTGAATGCCGCCGTTCTTTTTCGTATTCACACAATCCCTCCGCCATGCGTAAGAAATGATCCATATCATAAAATATATAAGGAATATCCGTTTTGTCCTCCGTAGTATGATAAAAAAGCTGTTTGTCAGGCCGGTAATTATAATATCTGTGCAAAGAAAGATAATCCACCTGCTCCCATGCATGGTCCAGCACGATTCTATCCCATTCCCCGTAACTGTCATGCCCCGGCTCGTTCGTAGAGCTGCCGCAGAAGATACACTGAATATCCGGATCGATCCACTTCATGAGTTTCCCGGTCTCTCTGGCAAGCGCTGCGTAATCCTCCGCGCTCCTAGACATAATCTGCCATGGACCGTCCATCTCATTTCCAAGACACCAATATCGTATTCCCCACGGTTTCTCATATCCATGTTCTATTCTTAATCTGCCGTACGGTCTGTCCTCACCCTTATTGCAGTATTCGAGCAGTTCTCCCGCTTCCTTTACTCCTGCCGTTGACAGGTTCACCGCCATAATAGGTTCTGCGCCGCACTCTTCCAGAAAAAGAGCAATTTCCGCAATTCCCACTTGATTGCTTTCCTCTTCCTGCCATGCCAGATTCCATGTCTGCCTGCGGTCCTTTCTCGGTCCGATGCCGTCTTTCCAATCGTAGCCGGATACAAAATTTCCTCCCGGGTATCTCACCGCCGTCACACCAAGTTCTCTGACCAGTTCCTTCACATCATTTCGAAAGCCGTTTTCATCCGCGCTTTCATGCCCCGGCTCGTATATTCCTCCGTATACGCATTGTCCCAAGTGCTCCAGAAAAGACCCGAAGAGGTGTTCATCAACTTTCCCTTCAACATAATTTCTGTTCCAGCATAAGTATCCTTTTTTCATTTTACAACCATGCCCTTCTTCATTTATCGAAACCAGAAATACATAAAATACCACTTCTGCTCAGGCCATGAACAGTAAGGAGTAAATTCCCGTGTCTCAAACGGATAAATTCCTTCCAAGCTGCCTTCCTTAGTTCGAAACCGCAGCTTCTCTCCCTCCACAGGCCAAATCCACTCCTCCGGATGTTCCTTATCCTTTACGAAAGCCGCCAGATCATCCGTCACCATAACCAAAGGTCCATAACACAACGCCGCTATGTCCTCGTTCTTCTCATCAATGGATTCAAAATACAACGAAAGAGGAAGTCTTATTTCTATCACATCGCCATCTTCCCATACGCGATTTAACGCCACTTCTCTGTCTTTACCAACTCCCTGCCACATCTTCTTACCGTTTACACGAATCTCCATCGGCGTCTTCACCCACTTTGGAATCCTAAAACGTATTCTGAATTGTTCAGGATTCTGCATTTTAAGCAGATAACGAATCTCCTCTTCCTCCGGATACTTGGTCATACACTCAATTGTTGCCTCTCTGCCTTCGCCCGGCAGTCGGAACGAAAATACTGACGGTATGTACTGACTGATACAGATTCCCGCATCATCCTTGAAATAAATCATATTTGCATATTCCGCAACCGCCTGAGGATAGGTTCCCGTACAACACTGCCAGCCATAGTGATAAGTCACGCACAAGTCATCATATGCTTCCACCGCGCCATGATACCTGCGGTCAAGAACCGATTTGAGCCCGCCGTCCACATAATAATTGGCATAATACATAATCTTCCCGTCTGCACTGACCGGCGGAAGAGAAAGTACCCCGTTATACAGAAGCTTCTCAGCCCAGTCGGCATATTTTAAATCTCCCGTCAACTCCATCAGATAACGGCAGACCTTAAAAGCCGCCCAAGTGCAGCAGGAGACCTCACAATTTCCCTGTGCATCATGCCGGGTTCTGACAAGGGCGTCCGTCAAAGTCCGATCCCACGCCGATTTCAGAGAATCTCCCATATACCCCTGTTTTCCGAACATATCTTCACAAGGTCCATATCCCCCTGTCGCATAAATATGCTTACCAGTAATCTCCTCATATGCGGCTTTTAAAATATCCAGATATTGCTCCTCGCCGCTCACTTCATACGCCATGGCTGCACCGCACAGTGAGTTTACATGACTGTATGCATGTTTCGTCTTATCCAGAGAAAAATCCGACTCCAAAAAACGCTCCCAGAACTGCGGGTACTCATACACACGTGCCAATGTCGTATACTGCTCTTCCCCGAAAAGCTGCCCGGCACGATAAAGATTTTCCGAAAGAGTATACCATTCTACCTGATACAGCATTCCCCGGTCTCTCTCCGGCATATTATCCTGATACCAGCCTGTAATTTTCTTCATCCATTCCGGCGCCTGCATGATTCCGGCATAGGCATAGGCATCCACCAGTCCGCCCACCAGTTTTTCATACTCGTAAGCAATAATGTATTCCTGATATCTGTCCTTTTCCGGAGAAAAACCATAGCCGTCCTCTTCAATACAATCCGCCCATTCATTCCAAAGATAAAGAAGCTTCGCTTTGATTTCGGTATTCTGCGTCTGGGCATACATTTTCGCCAGCGCTCCGCAAAACTGCCCGAAATTAAATGATTGTCTTCCGTACCATCCTGTCAACGGTCTCCCGGGAGCCGTTTTATATTTTCTTTTTCTGAAATTATATAGTAAACTGTCATTCGGCAGATGAAGATACCGATCCACGGTTCTTTCAAACTGTTCCTGAAACACACTCTGCCTTAAAAACACATCTTTATATTCTGCCGCCTTAAGCTTCATTTCTATCTCCTTTCACCCTTTTACCGCGCCAATCATCACGCCTTTTTCAAAATATTTCTGTACAAACGGATAAATCACTATAACCGGAAGAGTAGAGACAATAATAATCGCATATTTAATCTGGTCTGCATAGGATTGCTGCAACGTAGCGCCTGCCCCGCCGTTTCCTCCGGTCTGCGAAATCAAAAGTATGGAACGCAGAACATTCTGTAAAGGAAGAAGTTTCTCTTTATGGATATATAAAAGTCCCGTAAAAAAATCATTCCAGTGCGCTACCAGATAATATAGCGCTACCACGGAAATCACGGCTTTGGAAAGGGGCAGAACCACTTTACAGAAATATTGAAAATGACTGCATCCATCCAGAACTGCGGCCTCTCTTAACTCTTCCGGGAGTGAGGACTCAAAAAAGCTTCTGGCTATGATCATGTTATACACATTTACACAGAACGGAATAATAAATACCCACCTTGAATTGATCATGCCGATCTCTTTGATTACCAGATAGGTAGCAATCAGACCACCGCTGAAGAACATGGTAAATACAAAGAACAGGTTCAGTATTTTCCGCGCCGCAAATTCTCTGCGTGAAAGCGCATAAGCTGCCGGAAGTGTTACCGCCAGATTCACCATCGTACCTGCCACTGCGTAGATGATCGTATTCATATACCCTGTCCACATTTTTGTATTCTGAAATACTTTCTCATATCCGTATAAATTGATTTCCCGCGGAAACCATACTACCTGCCCGGTAGAAACCATTGCCGGATTACTGATGGAAGCAATCAGAACAAAATAGACCGGATATGCAATCACAATCAGGATAAGCACACTTAATCCCATCACAGTCAGATTAAATATTCTATCCTGCAGGCTCTCCTGTCTTCTCAAAATCTTTGTTTTTTTCTCCGCCATACTCCCATCCTTTCCTACCACAGACTCATATCGCTTTTTCGCTTCGCAATCTTGTTTGTCATATACAGAAAAGCAAAATTAATTAAGTTATTAAAAAGACTGATTGCCGACGAATAGCTGATCTGATTGGATTCCAGTCCTATCTTGTAAACATAGGTCGAGATAACTTCCGAAACCGGCAGATTCATCGTATTCTGCATCAAATATATTTTCTCAAAGCCGGTATTCAGAACGCCGCCCATCCACAATATAAACAACATGATCATTGTTGTTGTCAATGCCGGAACTTCAATATAACGCATAATCTGAAACCGATTGGCTCCGTCTATCTTTGCAGCATCATACAACTGCGTATCCACGGACGACAATGCCGCCAGATAAATAATACAGTTCCAGCCGCAATGCTGCCAGATTTCAGAACCTACATAGACCCCCAAAAACGTGCTCGTATTCCCCAGCAGGTTAATGTTTCCGTCCGCCAGAGCCGATATCAGCCGCCCTATCACTCCGCTGTTCGGGGAAAGCAGCACTGTCAGAAGGGAAACCATTACCACCGTTGAAATAAAATGAGGCAGATATACGATTGTCTGCATAAATCCCTTGAATTTTTTACTGCGGAGCTGATTCAGCAAAAGCGCCAGAATCACCGGCATAGGAAATCCAAGCAGTATATTGGTAAGGGAAATACGCAAAGTATTACCGATCAGAGTTTTAAACTGATAGTTATGGACAAACTGACTAAAATATTTAAGTCCCACAAACTTACCGCCTGTCAGACCTGTCTTAAAACTGTACTCCCGAAAGGCAAGCTGTATTCCGTACATCGGCCAGTAATTAAACACCAGTACTGCCAATACTGCCGGTAGAACCATCGCCCACAGCATCCAGTCTCTTCGAAAGGTTCTGACAATGCCTGCGCGCTTTTTACCCGGAGAGTTGCTCCGCATTCTTTTATCCATGCCTCTTCCTTCCTTTTTCCGGGTCGGCTGCATCATACCAGCAGCCGACCCATCAGCTATTAATTTGTTCCCTGATAAGCATCATAGGCTGACTGTAAAATTTCCAGTGCCCTTGCTGAGCCCGTATTCTCAAAATTCTGACAGTAAGACGTCCAGTTCTCTTCAATATTTCCGTCTGTCACAAAACTTGTAAACTGCGTCACTGATAAATTGATTATATTACTTTCAATCAGGCTCAGTTCTGATTTATCCTCATCGGTAAACACCAAGAAATTCTTATGCAGAATATCAGTCTGCGGATTCATCCTATCGTATATCGGCTGATATACTTCCATATCTTTTGTCACTTCTTCAATATCTACAGGAAGCTCTACCGAAAGACTGTCACTGATAAAGCCCGGTCCCTCGTCAGCCAGTGTAGTCGTCCACTTCCAGTTTCCGGCGTCGAGTCCCTCTGTATCTCCTGCCTCCTCGGGAGTTTGTACACGGTAACTTCCGTCATCCTGTTTCACAATGCAGCTTCCCAAATCACCCCAGAGAATCTGCAGGCTTGTCTCAGGGTTGTATAACTCGTCAATAAACGCAAACGCCGCATCTTTATTCTCACAAGCTGCCGACATGATTACACAATTCTGCTTAATATTCAACACGTCGGATTCATATCCCCATGATACTTCTTCTTCTTGACCAGCCTCATATTTTAAAGGTGCCATAGATACATATTGATCACAGAGTGCCGCACCAAAGCGGTCAGATGCACTCCATCCCCATACAACGCCTACGTTCGCCATGTTCTCTCCTTCTCTTGCTCGAAGAAGCGCATTGTAGGTAGACACATCATTGGTAAAAGTTTCCGCATTGATCAGTCCGTTATTCCATAAATCATTGAAAAATGTCACCAGCTTCTTATACTCCTCGCTGGTATAAAAATTCTTCACAACTCCGTCATCTACATAATAGCCATAACCGGAATCATATACATCCAGACTGATTCCAAAGCTGCCGAGAAGCAGCGCCGGAGGAACTACACCTGCCTCTGTCAGCGTGAAATCCATCGGTATTTCATCGGAGGTATTACCGTCGCCGTTAGCGTCCTCATCCCGGAATGCAATCAGAACATCCTTAAACTCATCCCATGTCGTCGGAACTTCCAATCCCAGACGATCCAGCCAGTCTTTGTTAATATACATCCTTAGATAGGTGCTCGGCCAAAACCGCTGATACTTGGGAATCCCATAGATTCCTCCATCAGACATCGTAGAAATCTGTTCCAGCTCCGGATGCTCTTCAAACATCTTTTTAATGTTGGAATCCGCATTAATATAGGAAGACATATCTTCAAACAATCCGTCATAGGTCACGAAATCCGCGTTATCAAAATTCTTTGCCCCGACAATAATATCCGGAATGTCTCCACTGGAAATCAATGTTCCCTTTATTGTTTCCCAGTCGGCCCTCGGAACCTCCTGCCATGTAATGTCTACGTTTGCTTTTGCTTCCGCATCCTGCATCCACTGCATCTCTTCCACACTTTTTGTAATGGCATTTTTAACAACCAGCCCTGTAAGCTGAACCGGTTCTCCGTCCGCCTGCGGCTCATTTGAAGCCGTCTGATTCTCTTGTGACGCATCATCTTCTGTTGTCTGTGTTTCTGTCGTCTCCGCTTCGTTTTGCGATGCGTCATTTCCGCATCCGACCAACGATGTGACAGTGAGCGCTGCGCCGAGAAGAAGCGCTATTATCTTCTTTTTCATATTTTTCTCCCTTCGTTTTCTATATGTTATCTTCTTTTCCAGTTACTTGAGTGTATAAAATGTCAATTATTTCCTGCCGTAATAGACACTTTTTCTGCCTTTTTATTCACCTCCTTTTTTATAATAAATGCGCATTTTCCTATAATATTTTATACAAATTGTATATTTTTATTGACTTTAAAAGTCTTTATTCGTTATAATTATGATAACTTTAAGTGGTAAAACTATCAACTAATAATCCAACAGAATAGGTGGTCAAAACTCATATGCTTTATCTCGTATCCCCTGCAAAGAATCCTCTTTATTTAATCATCAGCGGAAAACTCATCACAGACGACGGATTTATCCATCCAAACCGAACCCTGAATGTTTTTGTTCTGATCTACGTACTGGAGGGAACTCTGCATATCGCCCAGAATGACAAAACATATGATATTGGTCCTAACCAGTTCATCACTTTGTTCGCCGGTCAGAACCACTATGGCTATAAACATTCTGACGGTCCTGTTTCTTATTTCTGGGTTCATTTTACCTTTGCTGACGATAATTACTATTTTTATGATTATCCCACGCTTCAGGCTACTATACGCAGGCTTACTGCAGACCCCGACCACGCTGATGAAATTTATCTATTGCCGGAAATCAGCACGATTACTTTAAACAAGCGCGTGGAAATCTTGTTTTCCCAGCTTTTAGATATCACGCGGCAGACAAATTTTGCCCCTAAATATTATAATAATTATGCCCTCAGCACCCTGATGCTTGAAATTGCTAACCAGCATATGGCCTGTTTTTCCAATCATCAGACGCAGACTCCCCCTATTGTAACCAAGGTTATGGACTGGATTAAATCCAAATATATCTATCCCATCACGGTCACGTCCATTGCCGAAGCCTTTAATTACAATCCGCGTTATTTATCTTCTCTGTTCAAAAAATACAGCGGCGAATCTCTTCTGTCTTGGCTGAATAATTTCCGGATTGAAATCGCCAAGAACACGCTGGTCAGCAGTAACATTTCCATTAAAGAAGTGGCATGGTCTTCCGGTTTTCAGGATGAGAAATATTTCTTAAAATTATTCAAAAAAAAAGAGGGCATGACACCCTCTGAATATCGGAACGCATTTTTTTCCAAGAAACTGAATAACGATATCGTTCCATAGTATAACCTGTTTTTAGCACATACTTTCCTACTTGATCACTCTTCTGTCCCGGTACTGCGCATACATCAGCAAAATGCCTGATACTGCGCCAAAGAAGATAAAGGACTGTATGAACGGCATAAAATTATAGGAACCGCCCGTCCAGAAATCGGCAAAATCGTTGCTCACATAAGTCATCGGCAAAGTTGCCGCCGCCTTCTGTAACGCCTGCGGAAGCTGTTCAGTAGAGATTCCCATCATCCCCGTCAGTATCATCAGCGTAAAATAGACAGCCATCGTAATCCCGAATGTAATGCCGAATTTGCGAAAAATATTTGCAAGTGAATGCGCAATTACCAAAAGGATAATTCCAATCAGATAAAGCGATACCAGCAGACAGATTACAGACGACACCGCCGGTTTTGGAATATCCATTGTAAGTACTTGGAACACTGCGTAAATCGCAAATGCAATCGTCATAAAAATCATATGCGCGATAATCTTCGCCATCAAAAGACTTCTCTCGTGGAAGCCGAACAAACGCATTCGAAGCGGCACCTCACGTTCCACTTCCTGCGAATACAGCGCGCCGTATCCGATAAACATAATGGACATCGGGATAACAAGCGACATACTCAGCATAATGGAGACGATTACATTATCCCTCGCCGTTTCAGGCACCTGTGCGCCGATTGTTCTTGAGAAAATCATGGTCATCATATTCGGAAACACGATTCCGAAGAAATGTGTCATAAAATTACCGTTGATATTGCGAAGTTCATATAAAACCATGTTCATATTACATTTTTTCTGTTTCATCTTCTTCCTCATTTCTACGCTGTTTTCGCGTCGTTTTCAATTTTCTGTTTCTCATGCTTCGCATAGAACTGCTCTCTGGCGTTAATCGACATAATCTCGATATCCGAATTACTCCGTTTAAAATTCACATTATTTTCCATCAGAATCGACAGCAGCTCTCTCTCCTCCCCCCTATCGCGGCAGGATAACGCAATCAGATGTTTCGGAGATTTCAAAGTGCGAAATCCCTTCGTCAGACTGCTGTTCACCTGATTATTATCCAGAATAAAAATCGCATTACCGCAGTATGTCTTAAACAGTTCCTCAGTCCTGCCGAAAGCAACTACCTTTCCTTGATCCAACAGCAATATCTTATCCGCCAGTTGTTCCAGTTCTTCATAATAATGGGACACGATAATCAGTGATTCTTCTTTATCCCGATACCATTCGACCATCTTTTCCATCAGTTTCTGTCTTGTCTCAAAATCCAGACCCGACGTGACCTCATCATAAAAGGTCAGTTCCGCCTTCTGCATCATAATCATAATGATGGTAAACTTCTGCTTCTGTCCGCCCGAAAGCGCATTGTATCGTTTAGACAGACATCCTTCAAATTCAAAGAAGGCAATCAACTCCTGCAGCTCTTTGTTCTCTTTGATCTTCGTGTCCAGAATCATCTCCATAATCCGTTTCACCGGCATGGTCGTCACATACGCGTTGCTCTGCATATGCGCCGCCATCTGCTCCGGCTTTAACTCGGTCACAATCCTGCCTTCATAAGCCGTCAGCCCTAATATTGCTTTGACAAGCGTTGTCTTGCCTGCGCCGTTGGCGCCGATTACCCCGATACGCTCTCCTTTCTCAAAGTTAATCGGACTGTTAATCTGCAGCGCCGTCTGTTTTCCATATTTTACCTGTAATTGTTTGATTGTAAGTAACATATTGCACCTCTTTCTACGCCGTATCTACTGCCTATTTTTCATCCGCTGCTCGCTTTTTAAAAGACAGCTTTACCTGCACGCCATTTTCAATATTATCAACTTTCAGCCCATATCCCATAAGTCTGCTGTAGTAAGCCGCCACATATAATCCTAAGCCTTTCCCCTTCCCGCTTCCGTCACTGCTGACAAAAGGTTTCAAGACATTTGGAAGCAGCTTATCGTCTATTGTCACACCATAATTAGTGATACACAATGCTACGGGGCTGACTTCTACCGTGATACGCTGATGCTCCGGCGTATACCCGACTGCGTTAGAGAACAGATTGTCGACAATTTTTCGCAGAATCTCCCTATCTGTGGAAATGACACCGCTTCCTGCAACTGTTATCTGTAGTCCTTTATTCTCCGCCTGCACCGTATAATTACCAGTCAGTTCTCTCACGATCGCCTCGACCGCCACATCTTCCTCTTGCAGATTTTCCACATGATAATTTAAGTACAGAATATCCTCCACAATTTTCCTCATGGATAAAAGCTGCTTCTTCACCTCCGGCAGATATATCTTCGTGTCCTTATACTTCCCGACTTCATTCATCATTCCTTCCACCAGAAGAAGCGCCGCCGCGATAGGGGTCTTTAACTGATGAGAAGATGCCCTTAGGAATACTTCCTGCCTTTCATTTTCTTCTTCCAGCAGGCAGTTTTTGCGCTCTAACTCCTCGTAATTGTCATGCAGTTTCCCGTATAATTCATGCAGGTTCCGCCCTAACATGCCAATCTCATCCTTACTGTCTGACGAAAAGGCAAATTCACTGGGATCAAAACGTTCCGCTATACCCGCACTCTCCGCATGATTAGCAAGACTGATAATCGGATTCACAATTTTTCCCGAAAAGAATCCTGATGAAATTAGCACTACCAGAAAAATAACCGCAACAATCATCGGCAGACTTCCCATAACAATCGGCGTGATCTCTTCCATCTGCGGCGTCATCGTCGGCAGCACCGTAACGATGAATGCATCCTGTGTACGACCCATAGCAATATATGTAGTATAGCTGTAATTACCGTCCGACACCCCCGCCTCATATACAATGGTATCGCCGGACATCATATGCATTTTAGCATATTCGCCTTGATAGACCTGCTCTCCGCTTTGCTCTTTCTGCTCCAGATGAACCTTAACCGGTGCATCCTCGGAAATGAGATTCTGACCTGCGAATATATCCTTGAATTTGGTCTGACACTCACTGGCAAACTCCGTCAGATTTTTCTCTGAATCGCTGCTTTCTGCCCCGTTTTCTATGCTGTACCCATCAGAAGTGCTCTGACCGCTCATACTCTCCAACTGCTCCAAGTTACCTTCTTTCATCATCATTCTGGCGCGGTCCAGAAGGTTCAGCAATTCTTCGTCCTGTACGATAATTGTCAGCTTGAAAAACTTTCCCGCTATATAAACCTCGTTGCCCGTATTCGGAATCTCCATTGTATAAGCTGACGACGGATTCTTAACCGTCAGACGATCATAGCTTCTCTGTTCCATATAACCCCGCTGAATCTCGACGGCCGATTCCAGATTGCTGTTCATCACATAATCCACGTACAGCGACGGCAGCATTAATACGAAATATCCTATGATAAAAGCAATCATGATCACTGCCAGTGCTACACTGTATAGAAACGTCTTCTTTCTAAGTCCCATATTTACTCCTTCCGAAACTGATATCCCACGCCGATTACCGTTTTGATACAATCTTCCGGCAGCTTCTTGCGCAGATTCTTGACATGCGCATCAATGATTCTGTCGTTGCCCACATAATCTTCGTTATAAATTCCCAGAATCAACTGCTCCCTCGTGAAAGCCCGCTTTGGCTCTTTCATAAGAATCTGCAATAACAGAAACTCGCTCAGCGTAAGTTCCAAAGACCTTCCGTCATAAAATGCCTGATAAGCGTCGTCGTGAATGACAAGCCCTTTTTCCTGCTGTGGCTTAAGCCTTCTTACGCGTCTCAGAATCGTCTCCATCCGCTTCAACAGAATAATAGGCGATACCGGTTTGATCACGTAATCATCCGCATAAGAATTAAACGCCTGTACCTGCGTCTTCTCATCATCCAACGCCGTGAGCATAATCGTTGCCGTTTCCGGTTGATGTTCCTTGATATATTGCAGGACATCCAAACCGTTTACCTTTGGCACCATAATATCCAGTACTGCCATGTCAAATCGCTGCTTTGCAAGAAGCTCCAACGCCTGCCCGCCGTCCTCAGCACATATGACGTCATAATTCTGCATTTTCATATACTCCGTCAGAACCTCCCGTATGGTCGGTTCGTCTTCCAGAAATAAAATATTCATGTCTCTTATTTTGCTCCTGTCTTGTACTTTGCATGGTTTATTGTAGCACAGTGGTATGAATTTCATATGAAGATGATGTGTCTTTTGCAAAGATAAGTTGAAAGAAAAATACCTTTTCCGTTGCGTTATACTTCCGCATCGTAATTTATCTCCGAAAGACGGAGGATTGAACGAAATAGAGAAAAAGTAGACTAAGCAAAATTTAATGAAATTGTGTGTAGGATTGTGATAAAATAATAGCGTTGAACGATTAAACAAATCATTATTTTCGGGAACTTTAATAAAGCTAAGAGGAGGGATACTGTCATAAAAAGTAAATATACAATAGGACCGGAACACAAAAATTTATTTTTAATTATTTCGTTTCTGCTTCCTTTCGCAGCCATTGTTTTACAAGAAATAGTACGGTATAAAACTGAATATTGTTTACTTTTAGGTAGCGATTATCTTCACAGACAATCAGCTGCCTTTTTTATTTTCAGAAACTACTAACACAGTTACCAAAAGAATGAGGTATCAAAAATGATTGAAAGTAAGAACGACGCAAACAGGAACTTAGAAAAGGCATTGGAACAGGCAAAACAGCGTGTAGCCAATGAAAAAAAACAGAACGAGAAGAAACGCAACGCCGAGGCAACACTTGAGGATGCATATCTTTATATTGCAAACAAAGAATTATTATAGATTCCACAATTTCATAGCTATCGTTGCAGATTTTGATCAAGGAAAGGAAGCAGGACGGGATAAATAGGCGCATAGACATTTAGCCTATGGTATGATATGATGTTTCCTACAAAATGATTTTGTAGTGATAGATAAATCGGGATTGCAAAGGAGAACTATCAGTGAAAAAAATTGGAATAGGTATTGCAATATTACTCTTCGCTATCGTAATCTCTCTTTCCTCATCAGGAATGGGATTGCTTACTATCGGAATAGGCATTGTAGGATTGATTCTTTCACTCATTGGTTTTATGGAGCATGAATAATCAATTTCCGGTATCTCTTGGCTGGCTGTTGATGGAGACAAAATTGTAGGAACAAGTGGACGTTCAAAGCGAGATAGATGAACGTCCTTTTCTTGTCGTAATAATTGTATGCAATGAACATGTAATTGTTTTGACCAATACCGCGAATGTTCTTTATTAAAGATATATTTTGGGTGAGAATTTTGCGGTGAGAGAACAGTGCTTGAATTTTAAGAGAATGGAATTGGAATGTAACAAATATAATTAGAAGTTACGGATTTTTAAGACTGAAAGAGGTAGTTCTAAATGAAAGATTTGATTAGATTAACCGATTTGCACTCAAGCGAAGTATACGAAATATTCAATATTGCAGACAAAATCAGTACCGGAAAATATAATGGTTTCCTTAATGGAAAAAGTGTTATTCTGCATTTTCCTGCTTCAAGTATCAGAACACGAGTAACCTTTGAAAAGGGGATATATCTGCTAGGTGGACAGCCCATACTATTTCCAAGTGATGCATTGCAAAAAAAGGAAGATTTAAGAGATGTCTGCGGTTATTTAAACAATTGGGCAGATATCGTTATTGTGCGGCATAGGGACATACAGTTGATTGAAAAATTTGCTGAGTATTCAAAAACCCCAGTTATCAATGCAATGACGGATATAAATCATCCTTGTGAAATTTTATCAGATATGTATTCGCTGTCAAAAATTAGAGATAACTTTATAAGTGATAAGTATCTGTTCTGTGGCAAATCTGGAAATATCGGTCTGGCTTGGAAGGAAGCATCTAGTGTTATGGGATTTGATCTGTCACAGTGTTGTGGTTCTGGTTATGAGATGGATGATGTACAGGTATATCATGATATAAAAGCAGCAGTCAAAGGAAAAGATATTATATGTACGGATTCTCTGCCTGCCAGCGCATTAAATGATTTTAGAGAATATCAGATAACCAAAGAAGTAATGGATATGGCTAATAAAAATGCCGTATTAAACCCCTGTCCGCCATTCTATCGTGGTGAAGAAGTTTCTGATGACGTAATGCAGTCAGAATATTTTGTGGGATATGAATTTAAAAAGAACTTATTAGTAGTTCAGCAAGCTGTTATGATATGGTGTATGATGCAGTAATATATGTCATAACTGTATTAATGTAACCACTTTTGACGGATGTAACATCGCAAGTGACAAGTTTCCATCAAGAGCAGGGACTCTCTTGGATCCCTGCTCTTATATAGTCTTAACATTATCTTTCGTTCAATCACTACGCCATATAGCTTAACAGTACGTGAAATCAAAAGCTATCTTACAATATTGCACCATCAATATTTTTTAAACAAAACGATCTTAAATTTATGCTCTTTTTATCTCTGTACTCTTCTTCAGTCGTTATGTTGGGATTATCCCTCATTTCTGTCAAAATTGTTTTTCTTCTTACATTTAATGACTTTTTATTCCCAATTTTTTAAATTATAGCACATTGGGAATAAAATAAATTAAATTATATTACGACCTTATATTTCACCCACCTTCTACTAATTTAATTTATCATAAGCTAATTATCTATTTGTTATAGATTTTTGTTTCCTACGGAGCAAACATAGCAAGCTGCATCACAAACCTTATAGGCAGTGCAGGATATTTCATTTGATTAAAATCTCCAACAAAAAATAACTCTTTGTTAGGATAATAAAATGCAAACGAGCCTGTTGATCCACTATGACCTATCAAATCACCCTGCCCCAGAAAGGAAGTGGAAAGTCCGCCCATTTTTATTCTCATATAGCCGCTTCCGTAATAGATAGGGTACATAGATAGTTGCAATTTTCTATACGGTTTTAAATGGAGAAATTTTTTGTCAAAAAGTTCTCCATGAAAAAACGCCTGTATAAATGTCATTAAATCTCTTGCAGAAGTAATACAACCGCCGCTTGCTTTATTGCACATTATGAATCGCGGTCTATATAACTGCTGATCCCCATAGTAAACCATAGGTATATATTCTTTTTCTGAGACAGGCAGATACGTTTTCGTCATATTTATTTTTGAAAATATGTACTTTTCAAACACCCTTTCTAATGAGCATTTTGTAATTTTTTCAATAATATCGCCCAGTATATTATAGTTAATATCTGCATAGTGGGCATTGTTTTTACGATTGGGTGGGAAATGAGCTTCTTTTTCTTTAGTTAAAGCAATATATTTGTCAAAGGATATAAATGTATCTGAAATGATAGCTTGCTTTTTGATACTGTCTTTTCCCTCCTCATATATATCTGCCAATCCGCTTGTTTGGTAGAGTAAATCTGATATTTTCAAATCAAAAGAATAATCTTTACCTTTATAAAAATGCAAACCATTTAAATAAGCAGATTCATAAAAATTTAGCAGATTGTCATTCAGCGTCATATAACCTTGTTGAATGAGAATAAAAATACATGCAGCAGTAAACATTTTTGTTATGCTTGCCGCTACTATTGGACTATCTATATCTTTTCCTCCATAAGCCTTTGAGAATATAGTTTCCCCAGTTCCCTTTTCAATTAGGACTACGCTTTCATAAATCTTTTTTTCTTGCATATATTTATCAAATAAATCATCGTAACTTTTTATTTTCATAACATCACCATGTTATCTGTTTTTTTACCTTTCTGTAATATTTTCAGTTTTTTTCAGTTCCTAAAATATAAATGTATTTTGCTATTTAGTACGATTAACTATCATATCCATAAGCCAATCTATCTTTGGTAATGGTGTATCGGGGATTCTGACTTTTTCCTGTGCAATTCCTTGTATAGCACCAAAAATAGCGACACATAATGAATGGGAATTACCGGCCCGAAATTCGCCGCGCCGTTGCCCTTCTAAAATAATAGGATTCCATTGCCTACAAATATCTGCCGATTCCAAAAGCAGTTCTATCTCTGTTTCATTAACGGCTGTATGCTGCACATTATCCATAAACACAAACATCTTCCCAAATGAGGGATTGCTTTCCAACTGTTCAAATACATTCTTCATTGTTTGAAAGAGGTATTCGCAAGGTGCTTCCATTGCTATTTCTGTATCTATTTTCATTTCTTCAACACCAATCTTTACCAGTTCAAGATAAATACTTTCTTTATTGCTAAAATAATGAAATAACAAGCCGGAACTGACATCGGCTCTTCTTGCAATTTCACGTGTACTTGTACCGTAGTAACCTTTTTCTATAAAAACGTCCAGTGCCACCCTTAAGAGTTGTTTTTTTCTTTCATCTCCTTTATCCATAATTAACCTCCTGCAAAATTAAGCATATGCTTAATTTTATGCTGTCATCTAAATATTGTCAAGAATTCTACAGAAAAATATTGGCAAATTCAGATTATCTCTTTAGAAATTCTTACCTCATAATGCTTTAGGTTTTCCCTCTGGGCGGTAGTCAAAAGTAGTAAATGCTGCTGGCGCTACGGAATCGCTCTCATTCCTACATTTAGTGACTATTCTATATGTCGAAGATTGTCTTTATGGCATTGAGCAGCCGCAACAAATACTATATAATTCTCTTGACTCTCCCCCACAGGGGATTGTTTATACTTTTTAGCAAGGAGATTGCAAATGTACCAAATAAGCCAGTTTTCAAAAATATCCGGTCTAACTGTTAAGGCACTACGTTACTATGATGAACAAGGTATGCTCAAACCGTCGTATCGTGATAAAAACACTTTGTATCGGTATTATAATGAGAATGATTTAAAAAAAGCGCAGCTAATCCGACTTCTTCGCTCTTTGGAGTTTTCAATATCGGAAATTAAAGAAGTGCTTGAAATGGTAAATAATGAAGCAGATTTAACTTATATTCTGCAAGAGAAAATTGCAAATATCAAAGAAAATATACTAAGGGAAAAAGAGTTAATTAATAAAATAAATAGTTGTCTTTCTCCCGACGTAACAAAAACAGAAAGTCAAACTTACGAAATAACCCTAGAAGAAATTCCGCCAACCTTAGTAGCGTCTATACGATTTATAGGCAAGTACAGCGAAATAGGAGAATATATTCCATTTCTTTACAAAGCAGTAAAAGAGAACGTAAACGGAGCTGTAATAAATTGCTACTATGACGAAGAATGTATGGAAGACGCAGATATGGAATTATGTTTACCTACTAAAAAGCAGATTGCAGCAAACACAGTAAATTGTAAATACTTACCTGCAATAAAGGCTGTTTGTACTACACATTATGGAAGCCATGATATGCTGCATTTTGCGTACGAGGCATTATTTGATTATGTAAATGAACATGGTATAGCAGTGATAACACCTTTCAGAGAGATTTACGAGAAAAGCCCCGGAATGGTGTTTAAGGGAAATCCCCAAAATTATGTTACAAAAATACTTTTTCCTTATAAAATCCTATAAAGAAGGAGAAATATAAAATGCAAAATGTTGTAAAAGATTTTATTCCACAAGGCGGGAAGCACTGTATTACTAATTCATTGAAGCAAATTTTTTCTTATTATGGTTATCCGTTATCAGAAGAAATGATGTTTGGTTTGGCATCCGGGCTGTCTTTTTTATATTTAAACCAATCTTCTTCTCCTATGGTAAATGGAAGAACAAAAGTTTTTGATTTCGAGAAAAAATTAGCGGAACGACTTAATATATCCATTCAATGTAAGTCTGGTTCTGATTATAAAAAAATCAGCCAACTATCAAAAGATATGATAGACCAGAATAAACCAATTTTAATATATGTGGATATGCCGTATTTATCATATCTGGGATTGAATAAAAACAGTCATTTTGGCGGTCATGCTGTTGTCCTTTTTGGATATGACAATGACTTAGAGCAGTTTTGGATAAGTGACAGAGATAATCACGATTATCCAATTAGAACACCTTTGGGCGAGATAGCAGAGGATTACCATTTAGTTAGATATGAGGAAATGGAACAGGCACGTAGTAGCACGCATAGACCTTTTCCTGCCAGAAACAAATATCTGTTAATTGATTTTCAAGGATACAAGCAGGTTGATAGAAAGATTTTAACGCAAGCAATCGCTGAAACTTGCGATACCATGCTTAATCCGCCAGCTAAATTGTTAGGTATAAATGGCATTTTGAAATTCTCAACAGAAATATTAAAATGGGAAAAGTTTAACCTTGATAAGTTGAAATTTTCTGGTACAACAAACTATTTTCAAATTAACAAAGACGGCGGCACGGGCGGAGGAATCTTTAGAAAAATGTATGGGGATTTTCTAATCGAAGCCTCTACTATATTGGACAATAAAAATATCGCTATGTTAGGAACGAATTTCTTAGAGGTTGCAACACAGTGGGATAAAATAGCAGAAGATTTATGGCAGCTATCACTTAGCGGAAATATTTCTTTATTGCAGAAAATGTCTAAAGAAATTATGGATATTTATTGTCAAGAAAAAAACCTCTATCAGTCTTTGCAGGGTTTTATAATTTAATCCCGGTTTTTGGGCAACAACATATCATAACTCCTTCAACAGATACAATACCAAATCGTCGTCATTACAGCACGCCGCATACGGCTCACACGCCTTATCGCCATACCACACGCCACTGCCATCAGGAATATATCCGCGTTTTACATACATTCTCTGAGCACTGCCGTAACCGCTATGTAGTCCCACGCCCAGATACACTTTATCGCTGTACTCCCCGGCAATCTGCTCTGCCACATCCATGAGCCTGCTGCCAATCCCGTGGCGGCGATACTTCTCTAAGACACCGAAATCCACTATTTCCGGATATCCCTTATCTGCATATGCGCCCCACTTAGATTCAGGATATACATTGATATATCCGGCAACATTCCCCTGATACTCCGCTACCAGAACAACCGCTCTTTTCTCCTGCCTGTCCCGCAGACGCATCACATATTTATCAATGGTTGCATGCCAGCCTTGTGCAATCTCCTCTTGTGTGATAATTACCGCATCTTCCTGCCGCATATCTCGAATGGTAATCTTATCATCCGTATAATAAACCTTTTTATGCTGTTCTGACATTGTATTCCTTCTTTCTGTGTCGTTTCACACTGTTATCATGCCTATAAGCCGCGTTCAACGGTAATCTGACTTCCGTCTTTTGTCTTTTTGACCTTGATCTGCTGTGGAATATTCTCCATAAGTTCCTCCCTATGGCTGATGATTCCCACGAGCTTGTTGCTTCCGGTCAAATTCACTAAAATTTCCATCGCACTATCTATCGATTTCCGGTCTAACGTTCCAAAGCCTTCATCCACAAAGAGCGCATCCATCTGTACGCCCCCGAGATTAGACGACACTGTATCAGATAGTCCCAAGGCAAGGCTCAGCGAAGCCTTAAAGCTTTCACCACCAGAAAGATTTCCCACCGGTCGTCTGTGTCCCGTATAATTATCTAGCACTTCAAGGTCAAGGAAATTATTACTTTTCTTACCGAGAGAATCCTCCTGACGATACAGTTCATATTGTCCGTCGCTCATCGGCCGCAGCCGCCTGTTTGCGGCAGCGATAATCCCGTCAAATCCCGCAGCCTGTATGTATTGCTCCAGTGTAATCTTTCCGTTTCCGGTTGTACCTTTGACCAGATTATAAAGTCGTTGACAGATTGCACTCTCTTTACGCGCTTTTTCTAATTCTTCTCTTCTGTCAAGAATACTCTTCCGTTTCTCTTCATTCGTATTTATTCTGTTTTCGCTATTGTTACAATTCTTCCTGATCAAATCTACATTTGCGCTCTGCTCATCACATACAGTCTTTAATCCCTCAATGTCTATAATCTTTTTTCCTTTTGCATCGGACTTAGCATCTGAAAGCTGCTTCTCATTCGTTGCAACAGCCTGATTATATTCATTGATCACTTTGTCAGACGATGTGATATCGCCTTCACTCACAACGTATATCCGCATTTCCTCTTCAGAAGAGAATCCATTTGCACTGACTTCTTTATCCAGCTTCTCTCTTAAAGCTTCCTCATCCCTTTTCTGCTGATTCAAACTGTCATTCAATGTCTTTAACCTTGACTGGGCAGCGGTAGCCCTGTCATCAGCTTTTTTCTTTTCCTCCTCTGCCTTCTTGATAGCGTCTAATATCTTATTTTTCTTCGTCTCTGCTTGTTTTCTCTCTTTTTCTGCCGTTTCCCAATCTGGGAAACTCAATTTCTCAAGCGTCTTTAATATTGCTCTCGTTTCCGTCAGTTCCTGTTTCATTTTCTGCTTCTCTTCATCAAGTTCTTCTTTTATCGAACTGATCTTCTCTGTCTCATCTCCCTGCGCGGCTTCGAGGTCTTTTTCAGCCTTCTCAAGTGTCCTGCAATCGTTATCAAGGGAATTACATTTTTTAATATTTTCCTTTGACCTCGTCTCAACCAGCGTTTTTACTTCCTTTACTATCTTGATTAGTTCCTCAAGAGATTCTCTCTCCACATCCATGTTCAAAAGCGGATTTTCAATGCAATCCAATATATTGATCCTAAGCTGCTCCTCGAATTCTTCCAACGACGTCTTTGCCTTTTCTGCTTCCGTATTTGCATTGTTCTTTCTATTTTGAAGTTCAGATTCTTCTTGTTGAAGTTTTTTGAAATCCTCTTCGGAAATCGAAGCTTCTTTAAGCTTAGCCGGCTCCGGATGATGTACGGATCCACATACCGGACATTTCTCTCCTGCTACAAGTTTTGTCGCTAAAATACCCGCTCTGCTATCCTCGAGAATGCGCTCAGCCTCTTCCCGCCTGCCACTCACTTCTTTATATTTGTCACGTATATCTGAAAATGCATCCTGCTTTGTAGAAAAGTCTTTTATCTTATCTTCTCTTTTCGGAATCTGGACGTCTATGATCGCATCTAAATCCGCCAAGAAATCCGCTAGCTTTCCACTCTCATTTTTTGCCGCTGTCAGTTCAGACGGCTTACCTTTTAATTCCTTAACTGTCTTATTAAGCGCTTTTATCTTCTCTTTAAGAGCTTCCTCATTTTCTTTTAAATCTGCTTCTTTCGCGCTCATATTTTCATCGTGTTCTTTAAGTTTTTTTAGCTTTCTTTCCAGTTCTTCTTTTTGCTGGTATTTCTGTTCCTCATCGTCAATCCGGCTAATCGTTTGTCTTAACTTATCAACCTCCGGTTCCTGTTTTTGGGCGGTGCCAAGTACGTCTTCAGCCTGCTTTACAGCAGCCAAAGCCGTCTCCAAACTGGATTCTGTTGATTTAATCTGATTTTGGGTCAGAGATACTTCCCCATGCTTTTGAGTCCATGCATCATAGGACGGATTCACATTACGAGTGGCTTTCTTTTGTTTCTCCAAAAGCAGGATGATTCCATCAATTTCCGTCCTTCTTTTTTCTAGCTCCTCTTTGTCTTTTTCAAGTTTATCTCTTCTCTCGATGAAACGGTTATTCGTCACGGCACGTGCAAGTTCGTCTTTATTTTTCTGCAACTCCCTCTCTGCTTTCTTCAACTCTTCTTCCATGCGCTTTAATTTTTCTCTGTCTGACATAATCAAACGTTCCATTACATCCAAAATTTCATCCAGATTCCATGCACTTCCGGATCGTCCGGCCCTGCCCTTAAGTTCCTCCAATTCATGAAAGAGCTCATCATCCTCATTTGCCGACACATCTTGAAAATGCTGAATAATACTGTTTTCAGCATTGCCTTTGTTCTTGTAACTTGTGTCCATTCGGTCTTTCAACTTGTACTCTATATTTTTATAGCCGTTCGTCAAAAAAATAGTGCGCAATATCTCTGTTCTCTGATCCGTTTTGGCATTCAATAAATCCCAAAATTCCCCTTGCGCTATCATCACAATCTGTTTAAACTGCTTCTCATCAATGTGCAGCAGTTCCTTTACAGCATTATTAACCTGAGTCAGGCCCTCTATCGGCGCCTGCCCCTCCTCGTAAAGAACCGCCTTTTCCTTCTCCAATATCACACCGGAGCCGCGTTGTTTCTTCCTTTCATAAGACGGTTGTCTCCAGACATGAAATTCACGCCCCTGATGTGAAAAATAAAAATCCACATAGCTCTGGGCGGAATCCACGGCATATTCGCTTCTTAAATTTTTCGTATCTCTGTATGTTCCGCTGGTCGTTCCATATAATGCAAAACAGATGGCGTCAAATATCGTAGTTTTCCCCGCGCCGGTGTCCCCGGATATCAAAAACAACCCCTTTTCTTCAAAGGCGTCAAACTTTATCTCCGGAAGTTTTCCTGCATAGGGACCAATCGCACTTATAATCAATTTACTTGGCTTCATTTATAACACCTGCCTCTCGTGCCGCTGTCCTCATTACATCCATTTCTTCCTCTGTGATCTCACAACCGTACATCAGCCTATAAAAATCTCCAATCAGCTCTGGGAATGACTTGTTCTCGGTAATCCTACTGATATCCACCTGCTCCATCTCTCTTGTATGCGAATTATCATAATCAATTCGAACAGTATTCGGATATACCTGTTGGAATATTCCCATTGCATTATTGATGATATCCTCATCTGTCAGCGTGGCATAAATGAAATCTTCCGTTGCTTTTATATTCTTTTTATCCAACAGTTCCTTCAGCGTTCCCACTATATGTCTCATATCCCGCATTGGCTTTAGGGGAACAAGCTCTATCTTAACCCCTTTCTCTGCCGATACTGTAATAAGAGGAACCGACTTCTCATTATTCGCTTCGCTAAGTGAATATTTAAGAGGCGATCCTGCATATCGAATTTCATCTCTTCCGACTCTCTGAGGAGAATGAATATGGCCTAATGCCACGTAATCAAAATCGTCAAAGCAATCAAATCCGATTTTTTCAACCATACCCACACTCTGCGTTCCAGCGCCCTCAGAGCCTGCAAGTGCGGGATCCTCTCCTTTTCCTGAAACAAACTGATGCGCCACCAAAATATTTTTATTGTTCTTATTTATAGATGTATTTCTTATAATAGTTCGAACGGCGTCATCGTAGCTCTCTATATCCTCATCTGCAAAATAGTGTCTTACCTGAGAAGCTTTTACAAACGGAAGCATATATATATCAATCTCCGTATCCCCGTCGGCAAAACTCTCCTTATGAAGTGTTCCGTCAAAGACAGCCGATATGAATATCTGATTAGATGCAAACAGAGTACTCCCGTAGTTCAAACGATCATCCGAATCATGGTTTCCGCTTACCATAAATACTTTTATTCCTTTATCTGCCAGTTTGCTTAGGAAATAATCCAAAAGTCTCGTAGACGCCTCGCTTGGTACTGATTTATCATACACATCCCCGGCAATAAACACGCCGTCTACAGATTCTTTATCTGCGATATCAAGAATCTGATCAAGGATATACCTCTGATCCCCAATCAAGTCAAAATCATTCAATGTCTTTCCTAAATGTAAATCTCCTAAATGCAGAAATTTCATGTTCTTCCTTTCTGTTGAAAAAACTATAGGCAGCTTATATGTCTGAAAAAGCAGCACCGATTACCAGTACTGCTTCAAAATAGAATTCATATGCATAAATTTTCGTTTCAATTTACGTCCTATATAATCCATCCATTTACCTCATTTCATATAATTAGGACAAAATAAAGTACACTTTATTTTATCCTAATTTGCTTGACTCTGTCAATTGACTATACAGCTATCTTTATTACCTAAACTTTCATATATATGAATTACTTATCAGCGGCTATCATCTCAACGCTCCCCACATGTTCTTTGGCATAAAACAGTACCTTGTATGTTCCCTTTTGATCAAGTTCAACCGTATAGGCTCCGTCAGGATTCGTCTCATCGAAATAAATGGTCTCTCCTACATCTCCTAAAATTCCCATTCTAACAATTTTCAACCTGAGTTTACCCTCTGCTGTCGCACAAGAAACCGACAAAGTCACCGGCGCGTCAAGCTGAAACCTTGTGCTCATCGGATTCGCGTAAACGCCATCGCCACAATATCTGATACTTTTACTTTCGGACCAATTATTTTGTATTATCTCATCCAGCCCGGCATCCTCTATCGTTTCTTCCGGCATTTCAATTTCCTCCTGTGTAGTTGGGCTCTCCGGCTCTTCTATATCCTCCAAATCTTCCATATCCTCTAAATCTTCGATGCTGTCATGTTCCATAATCCCGGTAAACGTCATGCCTTCTGTCGCCTCTATTTTAATGATAAATTCACACACAGCGCTTTCTTCGTCACCGATAAACGCAATGCTTCCCTCCCCTTCCGCCACATCCAGCTGCACGTCAATATCCTTATTTACGCCTTCCGCAATCAGCGTCTGCGTGCCATCCGGCGCCATATAGATTAACTGCAGGTTTCCTCTCGTGCTCTCCATGAAGCCGGTAATGTCCACACTGCCGCCTCCCTCCGATACTGACATATCGGCAATGACCGTATGATCGTCACCTGCCGCTTGATATAGTGTTCCCCGAACCTTACAAGTCGTTTCATCCCGTTCGCTACTGTAACGTTCAAAATAGCTTGTATGAAAATTGAACCCCTCTACTGATGATTCGATATCTTCGCCTGACCTTGATAAGGTGACTACACTGCATCCCGAAAGAACCATACATGCTAATATTGATAAAATAACAATTTTTTTCATATCTTCTTCCCACTCCCTCTCGCTGCTCACAACACACTTTTCATCGTCCTATTTACTATAACGAAATGAGGGTGGAAAAATCTTCAGAGGAATTTCAAAAGAAAATGCAACCACATCATTAGGCGTACATTCTCTCAACGCAGAAACTCCTTCAACCCCGGATATTTCTTCCTAAGCGTAGCACACAAGCCCGCTCCCATGCATCCGCCTGCAAAATTTTCCGGCAGTTTAAAACTACCCTTCTCAAAAACGGTCAACCGAGTATAATAATAATTAACCGCAGCGGTTAATGCAAAGGAGTCTTATGAACGAGAAATTTTTTGCCTTACCAAAATCAAAGCAGGAAGCCATTATCAACGCCGGGTTTCGTGTATTTTCACAGAACTCTTACAAGAAGAGTCCTATGAGCGAAATCGCGGATGCCGCCGGAATCAGCAAATCTCTGCTCTTTCATTATTTTTATAACAAACGCGAATTATATCTTTTCCTTTGGGACAAGTGTATGGAGATTACTGCCAGTTCTCTTAAGGAAAATCTTTCCTTTCATTCAGATGATTTATTTGAAATGATGTTCAAGGGATTAAAGATTAAAGCGGATATTATGCGACAGTATCCTGATTTGGGCACCTTTGTCGTCAAATCCTATTATGAAAAAGATTCCGATGTATGCGAAGACATTCAGAAATTAATCACAAAATACACCGATTTCAAGGCAAGTCCTATTTTGGCATCGTTAGATACCGAACAGTTTATTCCGGGACTCGACCTACAGATGATGTACAAAACAATGTACTGGGCATCGGAAGGCTATCTGTGGGAAAAGGCTCAAACAGGCGGTTTAAGCGCCAATGAAATGGAAGAAGATTTTGTCAAAATAATTGATTTCTGGAAAAAAACTTATACTAGGCGAAAGGATTAATATGAATGCAATTCAGACTATAAACTTAACTAAATACTACGGAAAGTCCAGAGGTATCATCGACTCAAACCTAACCGTAAAAGAGGGAGAATTTTTCGGATTTATCGGCCCAAACGGCGCCGGCAAATCTACCACTATCCGCACGTTACTTGGTCTGATTTCTCCCACTTCCGGTTCCGCACAGCTCCTTGGACTGGACATCCGCAATGAACGGGAGAAAATCTTATCCAGAGTAGGCTATCTCCCATCCGAAGCGGTTTTTTATTCCGGTACAAAAGTTCGTGACATCCTAAAGTTATCCGCCGATTTGCATGGAAAAGACTGTAGCGGAGAAGCTTCTTCGTTATGCGACCGGCTGCAGCTTAACCCGTCCCGCAAAGTATCGGAGCTATCCTTCGGCAATCGCAAAAAAGTTGCTATCGTATGTGCTCTGCAGCACAGCCCCGAACTGTTGATCTTAGATGAACCAACCAGCGGACTTGATCCATTGATGCAGCGGGAATTTTTCTCCATCCTCAAGGAAAGAAATGGCGCAGGATCCACTGTATTCCTCTCAAGTCATATTCTCTCAGAAATTCAGCACAACTGCACGCGGGCTGCTATTATACGGGAAGGGCGCATTATAGCCTGCGACAGCGTGGATGCCTTATCAAAAACAAACGCCAAACGGGTTACCGTTCACGGCAATGTGCAGTTCCGCGAATCTGATGATATCCGCAATATTGAGGAATCGAATGGCGCCGTAAATTTCCTCTACACCGGAAATATCAGGCTTCTTCTCAAAACACTCAGTGAGCAGGAAATCACCGACCTCACGATATCAGAGCCTGATTTAGAAGAAATTTTTATGCACTATTATGAAAAATAGAACGTACATCACTCTTACAAGACAATATAAATCGTATTTCATTAATTTACCGCAAAAGGAGTGCTCCATGAATATGACTCTAATCAAACATGAATTAAGACAAGGGTGGAAATCCCTTATTATTTGGACAGTTTCTATCGGATTTTTTGTGTCGATATGTGTGTTTATGTATCCGGAAATGGGAAATCAAATGGAAGATGTAAATGATATGTTCTCTTCCATGGGTTCTTTTACTTCTGCTTTCGGAATGGACCGTCTTAACTTCGGCACGTTAATCGGCTTTTATGCTATCGAATGCGGCAATATCTTAGGCATTGGCGGGTCCTTCTTCGCTGCTCTTCTCGGAATCAGCGCACTTGCCAAGGAAGAGAAAGAGCGGACCGCGGAATTTCTGCTGACCCATCCTGTAAGCAGAATCCGTATTATCACGGAGAAGCTCGCCGCTATTATGCTCCAGATTCTTATTATGAACATTGTTGTTTTCGGATTATCCATCGTATCTGTTATTATAATAGGGGAAGAAATCCCATGGAACGAACTGTGCCTGATGCATTTATCTTACTTCTTCGTGCAGATTGAACTTGCCGGCATCTGTTTCGGCATTTCCGCGTATCTTAAGAACGGTGGTCTTGGCATCGGTCTCGGCATTGCCATCGTCATGTATTTTCTGAACATTGTCGCAAATATTTCAGACAGTGCCGAATTTCTTAAGTATATTACCCCTTTCGGATACGCCGAAGGCGCAGATATTCTTACCGATAAATGTCTGGATATCGGAAAACTTATGCTTGGCATGGTTTTTACCATAATCGGAATTGCCATAGCATACCGGAAGTACACCCGTAAAGACATACAATAATCTCTTTCTTTTCATTCTATTGTCTATAATGACAATACCCCCGCTGTATAATACGCGGGGGTACGCTTCTAATTGCGAAAACGAAGCTCTTACACTATTTTTAAGGCAGATAAGCTGCCGCCAACCCATAATACATATTCGCATGGAAGGTGAAGGAACAAGACACCTGTAACCAGCATAAAAGAATACCTACTACAATACCGGGAATATAAGGATTATTACACCGTTTAAACAATCGCCGGATCATAATGACCGCCACCGGAAACACCGGAATGGCATTGATCGTATAAGTATACGTGTAGGTAGAACCGAAAACAAAAGGTTTGACACCATTCTTTATATATAAATAATAGCCGACAAGAGTAACCACAAGGGCAGGCAGCATATTCATGACCGCAAAGAACAAATCGTTTACCCATTCCGCCTCCTTGGCAATCCTACAATGATAAGCGCTGTTGAGTGCAATGGATACGGCAATACCGAAAATCAGGTATGCGGGAAGATAGGCAAAAAACACACCCAGATTTCCCAGCGGAATGTTTTTTAATCCCCACAGATAATAATGGTAATCTACATCAAATATATTGTTTGCCGCCGCCACAATAACAAATACTGTTGCACAGGCAAGCAAAGAAACCAAGATACTTTTCAAAAATCCGGAAAGTGAGATCTTTAAGCCCCAGCTTGTCATGGAGTCACCGTTTTTCCTTGCATATAACGCATAAGAAACAAAAGATGTAATCAACATAAATATTCCGTTAAGCAATGCCCATAATGCATAAATATTTGAGGGCTGCTGTGCAAAGACAGTGGAACAGCAATAACCGAATCCTAATTTAAATATTCCGCTGATACTGCAGAAGGCAAACGCACAGTTCGCAATCGTCAGTACCCAGAACCATTTTTTGCCGGTCTTATTGGGAGACGGACGCAGAGCTGCCGCTTCACCCTCCTGCAGGCATGTGAAAAATCTGATACGCGTAAGACATCCCACACTAAACACGCAACACATAAGAACGCCTAACAGGCCAAGCAGATTGCTAATTGTCAATGCTGCAAAACGTTGATTTTGCCCGACAATGTAATTAGGTGCTTCAAAGCAGTCTTGAAAGAAGTCGCAGACCGCGGCGAGGGCATTGGACCCTCCTTGAGGTTTTGCATGTATCTCCTCTGCGGAATTTACTCGTCGCAGAGCTTTGACGCCTTCTATTTCAGCAGTGTAACTATGTCCCGGAACTACGGAATTTCCTTCGAAGGCAGCGGGATCCTGTCCGAAGGCAAACAGAGACTTTGCACTGTCAGAACTCAGCCATTGCTGCACCCCCATTGTCTGCCCTTCCGAATCCATTCCTCTAAAATAAACGTGATCATAAACAGTATAATAAAGTCCAAAATCTCTGGAACCATAAATGTTTGCCCAAGCTCCCGTATCATCCGTATATACCGGATCGGAAGATATCAGATAAATCGCAGAAATCATAGGATTATCCGTTTGATTATCTATTCTAACGCAGTTGTTCGCCGCCTGTCCTCCAGCAGAATGTCCTGCAACGCCAATCTGGGACTTGTCCACATAATCAAGCGTCCCCACATATCTCACTGCCGCATAGGAACCGTATGCTTCGTTTATCTCAGCAGGCGCAAAATATGTTTCCGCTCCGGTAATCTCCGAATCTCCGTGATTAAGCATATCCGGCAGAATAACAACAAATCCTCTGCGGGCAAGTTCCAGCCCATACTGGGAATAGCTTTCTTTGTTGACCGTAAGTCCATGTGTCAGAATTACTGCAGGCGCCGGATTTTCCGGGGTAGCCGAATTCGGTTTGAACACTCGCGCCGATATCTGATTGCCATTCATGGTACTTAAGTTTACCGTAGAAATACTGATTTTCCCCCAGTCGCGAAGAATGACCCCCGATAATACGGTAAAAAATAAGGTGAAGAGTAACGAGAAGGCAAATGCCTTTTGAGGAGTAACCCTCTTTTTCTTTATTGTCTCCATAATAAATACCTCCTTTTCAAATTAATTATAGACAATTGAAAAAGAGGCTCATATACATATCCGGACACCATGCACACCAAAAGCGACATCATCCCGCAGGCATCATTGATAAATAAATAAATCAAATATATAATGGCTGTAAACTTTTCACATACTATTGTTGCAAAGATCAAATTATCTCAGCATAAAAGGAGACAGGCATGGAGAAAAATGCATATCTCATTTCTGAAATAACTTGCAAAGGATCTGAGAAAATTCCGGTTTCTTCCGGCGGGTATTATCAGTTTATTCTCATTAAAACAGGAAGCTTTTTTTACAAGTACGCAGGACAACAATCCCGCTGTGGTATTCATGAGTTCCTGATGCTTAAACCGAAAACTTCGTTGGTACTGTGCAGTGCGTCAGGTTCTTTTCCGCTTAAACTGCTCTCTATTCAGTTTTCGGAAAAATTCTTACAAGAGCTTTCCGACAAACAAATGGATTTTCTGGCACATTTCGCAAATCTGCCATCAGAATGTGTCTCCATCACTGCAGAAAACAGTCTGATGATGATTACCAAAAATCTGACCGTGGATTTAGTAAAAAAGAAAAGTGCAACTGAACTCGGCGATTCCGTTTACAGATTCGGACTACTCTCCTTGATCGCTGTTTTTCTTGCCCGGGCATTCCGCCAGCCGGACAAAGAAACAAAAAAAGAGCCGGAAATGAAAGAAATGCTTTTGGATTCTCTTATGTTCTATATCAAAGAACATATCACGGAAGAAATTCCTTTAGCACGGCTGGAACGAGAATTTAACATCAGCCAGAGACATATTCAACGAGAATTTAAAAAGGGAACCAGTCAGACCGTACACAGCTATATCATCAAAACAAAACTGGCCCTCTGCGCCAAATATATTGCAGAAGGGATGCCTATAAACCTTGTTTATACAAAAGCGGGATTTGGCGGATATAGCCATTTTTTCCGTGCATTCAAGAAAGAATTTCAGATGACTCCGAGAGAATATTATAAACTCTGCTGCCAGACAAAGGTCTCAGATGAAAACATTCCGCCCAACGATACCGTCTAAGCAAAACCGCAAAGCCAAAATATTCGCTTGATTTCATAAAAAGTGAGGAATTAAACTTCCTCACTTTTTATATCATATCATTATATGAATTGCAAGAAATTTTTAATTGCATGGTCTTCATAACGCAGGATAATTGCAGAAGTCGCCGGAAGCGTTACGGTTACTTTACCGGCAATCACCGGATACTCTTTCTCTTCCGTCGTATATCCCTGCGCCGTAGTAAGCATGAGCTGCTTTATCGTACATTCCTTCGGGATCCCCAGATACCATACGGACATCTCTTTTGTAATCTCATGATCATTATTATTGACCAGAATTACCGACTGTGCCTGTCTTGTGAACCTGCCGTATCCGATTACATTATAATCGCTTTCAATGTACTTAAGCGACCCTGTCAGAAACTCTTTATGCTCTTTATGGATTCTGATAATTGCCTTATGGAAATCAATCAGTTCACGATCTTCATGTCCCCACGGATAAGTACGTCTGTTATCGGGATCGGTAAATCCGCATACGCCCGCCTCATCACCGTAATAAATTGTCGGCGCACCGGGCCAAGTCATCTGAATCACTACTGCTTCCCTGAGTATCGCTTTATTTACACCTAAATTTGCCGCTTCAGGACCAAGCGTACTCGTTCTGCCGACTTTTCTGTTAGTTCTGGTCAGAAAACGGGAATGGTCATGATTGGATAATTCATTCATTGCCACCTGTAGAGACGGAGTCGTAAAATTGGCTCCGTGGTGCAGCATAGCTCCCCAAAAACTGTCGGCATTGCCTCGCAAGTCTTCTCTATAGTCGTCGCTATGCTTCTGCATACCTGTCAGAAACCAAGTCACCGGCTCCATAAAGGCATCGTAATTCATAACGGTGTCCCACTCATCGCCTTGCAGCCAGTCTTTGGGGCTGCCATAGTGCTCCGCCAATATAATGGCGTCCGGATTTACCATCTTAACGGTCTTACGAAACTCTTTCCAGAAATTATGATTAAACTCCGGTGAATGCCCGAGATCTGCCGCCACATCCAGTCTCCAGCCATCCACGTTATACGGCGGAGAAAGCCATTTTCTCGCAATATACAAAACATAATCCATCAAGTGTCTGGAATTCTCATAATTCAGCTTCGGAAGCGTATCATGTCCCCACCAGCCGTCATAAGACCCATTGTATGGCCATTTATGGTCGTCATGGAACTGAAAATAATCGTGATATACGCTGTCCTGCGAAATATACGCACCCTTCTCGTACCCCGGCGCATTTTCATAAATACGTTCTCTGTCCATCCATTTATTGAACGAACCGCAATGATTAAACACCCCGTCAAGAATGACTTTCATTCCTCTTAAGTGCGCTTCCTTGACTACTTCGGCAAATAGTGCGTTGCTCGCCTCCAAATTATCTTTATTGGATATTCGGTCGATATATCTCGTAGCAAATCTGTTTTCTTTCTGGTCAGGTCTGAGCAGTTCCCCTTCATCATGTACGATTTTGCCGAAGTGCGGGTCAATATAATCATAATCCTGAATGTCATATTTGTGATTGGACGGAGATACAAACAAAGGATTAAAATAAATAACGTCCACGCCCAGTTCCTGAAGATAATCCATTTTATCCAGAACTCCCTGCAAGTCCCCGCCATAGAATTCTCTGACTCCCATCGTCGCCGGATATTTATTCCAATCATCCACTTTGACCGTCTTATCACCGATATACTGATACTCGCCTGTCAGCACATCATTAGTGGGATCCCCATTGCAGAAACGATCCACATAAATCTGATAGAATACCGCTCCTTTTGCCCATTCCGGCGTGCTAAATCCCGGTATTAACTGAAAATGATAATATTCATTGATATCTTTACAGACGCCCCTCGTATCATAATAGCAGGTAATCTTACCCACTTGTACCTCAAAATAATAAATCAGTTTCTCGTTTTCTAACTGAATAGAGTGAGAATAATAATCAAAATTATCATCTGACTCTGTCTTGAGCATAATGTGCTTCTCGCCTTTGCAAACTAAAAACACGCGGTCAATATTATTTATCGCAGAGCGAAAGTGAATATTAACTTCCCCATACGCACTTGGTTCCGGCGGATAAACATAATCCTCTGTCATATCCGAGAACAAAGCCTTCCTGTTAAAAACCGGGCGCATGGATGTAAAATACTGTTGATTCTTTTCTGCCTTCTGAAATTGACTCAAGTCCATGTTGTATGCCTTCCTCTTAAAAACTGCTTATATGCTATTTTATACTATATATTGTGGATATTCAAGGTTTTTGAGCAACTTATGGTGAAAAGTAAAAAAGACAGCTTATGCAAACTGTCTTTTTTAGAGAAGGTATTTCTTTCTTATGGGGTATAGCAAAAAACTATATAATGTATTGGGGGTTACAAGTAGTATAATAGCACACCCCCTATTCGTCTACAATACTAAGGATTCACAAATATTACAATTTTGCATATTCGTTTTTGTGCAAAATATACAATTCTTTACTGCATTGCCATTGTAGAATCTTCCGGCTGCGGATATTTGGCATCAAACAACGCCTCAAATTCAGCGCGATTAATCTTTTCTTTCTCTAACAGCAGTTTGGCACATTTATGCAGTACTTCCTCGTGTTTTACGATAATCTCTTTCGCCTTCTTATAGCAATCGTCGATAATCGCCTTCACCTCTTTATCAATCTCACCGGAAACCGTTTCACTGTGGCTCTTCGCATGTGCAAGATCCCTTCCGATAAACACTTCGTCATCGTCGTCATCATAATTGATCACGCCGATATTCTCCGACATACCATAACGGGTAACCATACGACGGGCAACCTTTGTCGCCTTCTTAATATCACTCGATGCTCCGGTCGTGATATCGTCGAAAATAATCTCCTCCGCAATACGTCCGCCCAGAGATACCATGATATCTTCTATCATCTTGCCTTTGGTTAAGAACATCTCATCCTTCTCCGGAAGAGGCATCGTATATCCTGCGGCACCGAGTCCCGTAGGAATGATAGACACCGTATATACAGGTCCGACATCCGGAAGCACATGGAATAAAATCGCATGTCCGGCTTCATGATATGCCGTAATCTTCTTCTCTTTGTCGGAAATAATCCGGCTTTTCTTCTCCGTACCAATACCAACCTTAACAAAAGCTCTCTTGATATCTTCCTGTTTCACAAAAACTCTCTTGTCCATAGCCGCGTTAATTGCCGCCTCATTGAGAAGATTCTCCAAATCCGCTCCGGTAAACCCTGCCGTCGTCTGCGCAATCTGAGACAAATCCACGTCGTCACCAAGCGGTTTATTGTGGGCATGTACCTTAAGAATATCTTCCCTGCCCTTGACATCCGGCGGCGCCACCGTAATCTTACGATCAAAACGCCCCGGTCTTAAGATCGCGGGATCTAATATATCTACACGGTTTGTCGCCGCCATCACAATAATCCCCTCGTTAACGCCGAATCCATCCATTTCGACAAGAAGCTGATTCAACGTCTGCTCGCGTTCATCATGACCGCCGCCCATACCGGTTCCGCGTCGTCTTGCCACTGCATCTATCTCATCAATAAATATAATACACGGCGCATGTCTCTTCGCCTCTGCAAACATATCCCGCACGCGGGAAGCTCCCACACCGACAAACATTTCCACAAAATCTGAACCGGATATGCTAAAGAACGGTACATTCGCTTCTCCGGCAATTGCTTTTGCAAGCAGCGTCTTACCGGTACCCGGCGCTCCTTCCAACAAAATACCCTTGGGGATACGCGCACCCACTTTCGTAAACTTACCGGGATCTCTTAAGAATTCAACAATCTCTTGCAGTTCTTCCTTCTCTTCTTTCAGACCCGCTACACCGTCTAACTTAATCTTATTTTCCCCGCCCATGGTCAGCTTGGCACGGCTCCTGCCGAAATTCATCATCTTGCCGCCACCGCCGCCATTAGCATTCTGCGCATTCATCATCACAAAGAAAAATACACATACCACCACTACCAGAAGAATCGGAAATACGCTGTTAAGAAACCAGCTTTCCTCCGGTACACTCTCTACCGTGGGATCCAGTCCGTAGTTTCTGACCAGCGTCTCCATCTCCATCACGTCCGTTACAAATAAGATGTGCTCCTGCCCGTTCTTTAATGTAACTTCCAGTGAACCTGTAGGCGTGTTCTTGTTCGGGCAAATATTGACGATTGCAATATCTCCGTTCTCCAACTGGCTTACGAACTCGCCTCTCGTGTAACCGTTATTCTGTACTTTCAGCGTGCCGATCCAGACAGTAAACAGTAATAAACCTATGATAATGACAAAATACATGTAAAAACTTCTGTTATTCCTATTCAAAGCAAACCTCTTTCATCAATCAAATTTTACAACGCCGATATAAGGCAAATTGCGATATTTCTGATCATAATCCAAGCCGTAGCCTACTACAAACTCATCGGGAATCTGAAAACCGGTATAGTCTACCTTGACATCCACCACTCTTCTCTCCGGTTTGTCAAGCAATGTGCACAGCTTTACATCCGCAGGCCCCCTGTCCTTCAGCATTTCCATAAGATAGCTCAGGGTTCTTCCTGAGTCCACAATATCTTCCACCACCAGCACATTTTTGCCGCCCAACGGCTCATCCAAGTCTTTAACGATTCTGACTACGCCGCTGGATTTCGTATCTCCGCCATAACTGGACACAGACATGAAATCTAAAGATACCGGCACAGTGATTCTCTTTGCCAGTTCACACATAAAGAAACTGCCGCCTTTAAGTACGCAGACCAAATGCACCTGCTTACCGGCATAATCTTTGGAAATCTGATTGCCGATTTCCTGAATCCTCTTGTCAACTTCCTCCTCAGACAATAACACTTCAATTCGTTCCGCCATGACGTCCTCCTCTTAGCTGTACCTGTAAAATACGCTTTGTACTTTCCTCCACTTTATAGCGCTCACTAATGCGGTATCCGGGTATCCACAGAACATGTGCTCCGTCAACCAGTATATGCATATTGTCACGCTGTAATTTAGGAATTTTTTCATTGATCATGTATTGTTTGACCGACTTTGTATGCAGCGCACCGTCAATTGTAAGATAATCCCCCGGCTGTCTCGTCCGCAACAACGCAGTCGTAGTTATTTTATCATAATCAAACCATTTCGTATATCTATTTTCCGGAATATTTTGCTGTTTCTCACAGAATTTATCATTATTTGCTAACAAAGTGAACGTATATGTTCCTTCCCCGGGCACATAAATTTCCATCGGTGGTTCCACCGTATACACTTTGCTCATCCCATCGCCGCACATGTCTGTTTCCGCTTCTATACCCTCACCTGCATTCTTACACAGTATGAGCAGGTCATACTCTTTATACGCCTTCATCCCATGTGGCAATGACAATTCCTTACTGCCGCTTTTCGCAATCAATTTCACCAAATCTGCTATGTGCTGACCTGTAATGTCCTTTCTATGGGGTGTAAGCCGTTCCATACATAAGAGCAGAACTTTTCGATACATAACAGGATCCTGCATTAACAATTTCGCTCCGTCAATCCGCAGGCACACCGGCTGCTGCCCATATACCGCGCTTCCCGGTGATCCCGGCGCGCTGCAGCACCCTTCGCAGTCCGCTTCACCGGTCGCAACTTCTTCTACACACATCCCATATAGCCGCCGCGCCTGCTTGTTCAGATATCCTTCCGTCTCTGAGAGTATGTCCGCCAATTCGCCCATATGGGTTACTGCCCCGGAACAGATTTCCTGCCTTGCGTATGCCAATATATGATGCCGGATTTTATTACGTGTATATGCATCCGTCTCATTTGTACTGTCCTGACAATATTTAAGCTGCCGCCCGGCAAGGTATGCTTCTATCTCGGATCTCTCCAGACACAGAATCGGTCGGATCACATTTTCACGGATAGGCTGAATAGAACTAAGCCCTCTGATTCCGCTTCCCCTGAAAAGATGAAACAACATGGTTTCCGCCCTGTCTTCCGCATTATGGGCAACTGCAATCTTACAGTGTTCCTCTTTCTTTCTCTGCTGCCTGAGCACTTCTTCAAATGCCTGATATCTTAACTGTCTGCCCGCTTCTTCCGAAGATAGTTTATACTCCGCCGCATACCCGTTCATGTCCACATTCCGCAGGAAAAACGGTATCTTCCACTCTTCACACAGCCGTTGTGCATATGCCGCGTCCTCAGCCGCCTCCTCACGGACGCCATGGTTTACATGCACCGCCATAAGCCTATATGCTATCTCGCCTGACAGTCTGTGCATAAGATGCAGAAGGCAGACCGAATCCGCCCCGCCGGATACTCCAACGGCTATCAGGTCGCCCGCCTCTATCATGTGGTGCTTCATAATATAATTTTTTACTTTATCATATACCGTATCTTTCATTTTAACTCCGCATGAATATATCCCGCATACTTATACTTATGTACTTTTCTCATCAGTCGCAATGGTCGGTCTGATCCCAGACACCCGTAACCAATACCGTCATATCATCCCTGATCTGCCCGTTACTTTGTTTAAGGCAGTAAGCCAATATCTGATTTGCAATCTCATTCGGATTACTGTAGTCCATCTTCCCTATGATTTCCGGAAGCACCTCTTCTCCGATTCCTTGCGAAAGCGCATCGAGAACGCCATCTGAAAGCATAATAATATAATCACCGCTCTGCAGCGTACGGTACAGAACTTCTATATCAAGCTGTCCAAAAACTCCCAGCGGAAAATTCTGCGTCGAAAGCCTGTCCGCCAGACGACCGCGCTTAATATACGTGCACGCCGCACCCACTTTAATGAACTCACATTCGCCGGTGTATAAATTTAATTCACACATGTCCAAAGTAGACATGTTATCCTCTTTACCGGATGCTGTCAGTGCCCCGTTAATCATCTGAATCGCGGATTCCTTACGAAATCCTGCTTCCAGAAGCCGCTCCATCATCTCAATGACGCGCTCTGAATCACTGCACGCTTTCTCACCGGAACCCATGCCGTCCGACAAGATCACTGTCATCTTACCATTATCCGCCTCATAGAATGTATAGTTATCTCCTGAGATTTTTTCCGTCTCCTTGACCGCCTTTGCCACTCCCGTCAGCAAATGATAAACCGGTTCCTCCAGAAAATAGTATGTATTCCATTCAGGCGTAAGATACATGGGCGCGTTCTTTGCCGCGCGCAGCTTACTTCCCATAGACGCTGATATATAATCCGCCACATCTTCCACGGATATATGATCTCTTTCACCAAGCCGAATCATTTTGTCGGAAGCGGTCTTCATTGTCAGGCTGATTTCCATATGCCCATCCTCATGCTCCAGCTCAAAGAAATTCTTCAACTGAATGCCTGATTCTTTAAGCAGCTTGGACATCTGCCGATATCTTCTTTCGCCCATAGGATGATAGCGGTATGTCTCCTTTGCGACCTCAGCCATAATATGCGCCATCTCTTTAAGATGCCCTGCCAGAAGTTCCTGATTCTCCTGAAACTTGCGCTGCCACAAATAATCAAGACGGTCAGCGGTCTTATTTTGCTCATGGTCGGCCGGACCTTCCTCATCCTGCTCAAACAAATCCGCCAAATCCCTGAAAGATTCCGCATAACCCAGAAGCCTCTGCCTTCCGTATTCCGGTATAATCGCTATTCTATTCTCTTCTCTGACCTCTGCTTGTTTCTTCATGACGTGCCTCCCTCATTCACTATCATTATCCGGCGTTCCGTTTTTCCGGACAATTATTTTTAGTCAATACTCAATATATGAGGGGGTTGTCCGAATTATTACCAAAAGTAAAAAGCAGATTCCGGAACATCATCCAAAACCCGCTTAATTTCCATCTTTAAAAATAATCTCACCTTCATACACCAGACCCAGCTTCTCTTTCGCAATCTCTTCGACATACTTCTTTGTCTGCGTGTATTTCTCATATTCCGCAATTTCTTCTGTTCGTTGCTCTTCCGCCGCAATTTCCTGCATCAAAGCTTCTTCCCTCATCGCATAGGTCGCACGTTTATCACGAAGTTCTACACTTTTGACTGTAACCACAATCAGCATCATTAAAACAACTGTGGTAACTAAAAGCATGCCCATCTTATTATGGCGCTTCCTACGATATGCTGCTTTTCTCGCCATGTTGTCAATGATACCCCACTTTCACTACAGCTTTTCACTGTTTACATAAAACCATTCTAAGGGTTTTTATGAAAACCGTCAACCGCTTTTTAATAAATTCTTTTACTTTTTTAAATTTTTTATTAAGGAATCGAACACACCTTCGAATGGCGGAAAATAGGCATTTTAGCGGCTTCAGCACAACTTGTATCACACGAAATACAAACCACATTATCTTGTATATACACGTTGACATAATACTTACAAACCGATTTCTTATTGTCAATTTATAAAATATCATACCGATGGCAGCTCCTACCACCGCAAACCATCTCAGAACACCGTTGTTCTCTCTATAAAGCATATAGAACACGCTGATCCCGCACACAAACCAATAGATAAAATCCTCCACAGACATCCAGAACTTCCCATGTCTGAACAGTTTCCTGAATATCAGTATCCAGTCATAGGCAAACGTAATGATCAAACCCATAAGGATAGAATGTAGAAAAAAAGTGACTTCCTGCACAATGCCTTGACTCATATTCTGCTATTTCCCCCAAGAGTTACTTGAACAATCTGGCTATCAGCGATTCGCCTTTCGCACCGTATCCTGCATTCTCCGAATAAGTAAAACTGTCAATCCGCCCGTCTACGTCCACTTCACCCTTGTCAAGAGACAGCCTGCTGACGTGCAGCTCATTCCCCTTGATCATTAACATACCCTGTTCCGTCTCCAGCAGAATTTCATTGACATCAAACGATAATACATCATTGACACCATTGATGGTACATGTCCTTCTATCGGTAAGCATCAGTTTGTGAGGTCTCTTATTTACATGATTCAAATCTTCCATACATACCTCCCCAAAACCGTAAGACTTATGTGCCTGTCAGTTTTGCTACTTGTTAAATGTATGCCGGATTCTCATCGAATATGACTGCATCTTATCATTATGTCATATGATTATGTCAGGTATCGGAATAATTCTTTGGCCTCCTCCTTGCGCACTGTCTCCTGCACGTCCAGAACTTCCACTTTAACTTCCTTATTGCCGAACTGAATCGTTATAACATCTCCAGCCTTGACATTTGCAGATGCTTTGGCGGGCTTATCATTAATGAGTACCCTGCCTGCATCACACGCCTCATTCGCCACCGTACGGCGCTTAATCAAACGTGATACTTTTAAATACTTATCTAATCTCATCTTTGTCTCCTTCTCGAAGCGTTTTCGCTCCCCTTTCTTTCATACAAATTTTGTGCAAAGTATACTGCTTATGCATTTTCATGATACAAATAAAAGCCCATATGCGATGCATACAGGCTTTTATCATTCTTCGTCATTAAAATTATGCGTTAAGCATGTCCTTCAGTGCCTTACCAGCTTTGAACTTAGGTGCCTTAGAAGCAGCAATCTTCATAACAGCGCCACTCTGAGGATTTCTACCCTCTCTGGCTGCTCTCTTGGAAACTTCGAAAGTACCGAAACCAACTAACTGTACCTTTCCGTCTTTCTTTAACTCTTCAGCAACAACATCTGTGAATGCCTTTAAAGCCTTTTCTGCATCTTTTTTAGATAAGCCTGCCTGATCAGCCATAGCTGCAACTAATTCTGTCTTGTTCATCTTAACTCCTCCTCTTAAATGAGTCTTCTATTATTTACTTAGATGTTTCTCTTTTGAAACGCCTACATACATTTATAAACGTTTTCACCACTGTTGTCAAGCATAAAAATGGCATTTTTACGGCATTTTTCGGTATTTTACCGAATCACATCCGGGCATATGTGTTATGTTAATTGGCTTTGTCGAGTTTTGTATTTTACCTTTCTCTCTTACGACGGCGTTTTTTCATATTTTTCGATGAAATCCTCAATTCTGTCTGTAAGTATCTGCTCAGATGAGAGCTTATATAATCTGGCAATATCAGAAAGCTGCATAAACATATCCGCCATAATCCGTTCCAGTTCTTTACCGTAGGCTTCGGTACTGCATGTTCTGAGTGCATCTACCGACTTCTGTAGCGCATCTATGTCCTGCTCATAGGTGTTTCCCGCCTCATAGCACTTATCCGCCTTCTTCAGTACTTTGGCGGCTCTGGTGAGCGCAGGCAGCTCCTTAGGTATATCCCGCAGAGGCGATGATACCCATCCTTTATCTTTCTTCTCTTCTTTCTTGATCTCTTCCCAGTTCGTGAGCACTTCTTCCGGCGTATCTGCGCTGCCCGTACCAAACACATGAGGATGCCTGCGCACCATCTTACGACTCACGTCATCCACGACATCCTCCATCGTAAACAACCCTTCTTCCGAAGCAATCTGTGCATGCATAACCACCTGCAAAAGCACGTCGCCCAGTTCTTCCTGCATATTCTCAGCATTACCTGTCTGGTGATAGATACGAATGGAGGCAAGCAGCTCCGCTGCCTCCTCCATCATACAGGGTCTTAAGCTGTCATGGGTCTGCACCCGATCCCATGGACAGCCGTTCTCACCCCTGAGCATTTTAATAATTTCCAGAAATTCTTCGTATGTATACTTCTTATCTTTGCTATTCATTTATTCTCCGTTTTCCTGCTATCTAGTAGGTTACGTAGTGTTCCCACTTGTTTGCGGCTGCTTCTCTCCGCATATGATACACTCACCGTTTTCATATTTGTGTCCATGGTTAGGATTGATTTCCCCGCATATCGTACATTTGCCATTGTCATAGCTATGTTGGTGATCCGGATTTATTTTCCCGCATATTGTACACACACCGTTGTCATAACTGTGTTCATGATCAGGATTTGTCGCTCCGCATATCGTACATTTACCGTTTTCATAACTATGTTGATGGTCCGGATTTATTGCTCCGCATATCGTACACTTGCCGTTTTCATAACTATGCTCATGGTCGGAATTTGCTGCTCCGCATATCGTACACTTGCCGTTTTCATAATTATGCTCATGGTCCGGATTTATTGCTCCGCATATCGTACATTTGCCATTGACATAACTATGCTCATGGTCCGGATCTATTGCTCCGCATATCGTACATTTGCCATTATCATATATATGCTTGTGATCTTCTCCTGTCGACCCGCCGCTTGTGGTATCCGTAGACGTTGTCTTATCACTCGTAGTACCCGAAGAAGTCGTATTATCGCTTATGGACGGCCCCTGCTCCTTCTCCAAGTCTGTAAAGGAATAGGTGATGTCTTCTTTGTCATTATACAGATAAATTGTATAGCTCTTTGTCTTATACCCGCTCTTTCGCAGTGTAATCGTATGCCTGCCGACTTCCTTCTTAAATCTGACTGGTGAAACCCCCATATAAACGCTATCCAGATATACTTCAACGCCCTTGGGCGAATCGATATATACTTTGTTGCCGTTAGACGACTTAATCGTGTTCTCACTGACAGAAGGCAATGTATTCGACGAAATACTGGTATTTGATTTCGGCTTATCCTTATCTGTCAATAAATCGGGTTCTTCATCTTCTATATCATTCTGGCTGATTGTCGGATAATTGCTGTCATCTTCTTTCTGCTCTTCCAGCGTGAAAGATATCTTGGCATATTCTGAACCAACCTGAATATATTTCGTCAGAGAATCATAACCTTTTGCTTCCAAATGTACCTGATGTATGCCGTAAGGCAATTCAACCGCGCTGCTGATATCCACTTCTTTATGGTCTATCGATACTTTAGCATTCTCCGGTGTAACAGAAAACAGGATTCTTCCCGTCTTATTCTCAGGAATCTCAAGATCTCCTACGTCCAGCACCACCTCTTTGTCGCGTTCTATTATTACATTCTTCACACAACTCGCACCGTTATTGGAAAGAAGTACTTGATATTCTCCTTCAGGAACCACCAGAAGCATGTCCTCCGTAATCTCCCGGATCACGGTATTACCCACCTCTATCCAGCCGCCGATCAATGGCTGATCATTTCTAAGCCGCAGATATCCATGCCCCTTCTCAACGTTGATACTGTAAATCTTATGGTCTATTCCCTGCATCGAGACAACGTCCTGCATCACGATATCCATTACTTCCACTCGTTTGCCTTCTGAGAGTACAACAACGTCATCCGGCAGGGAATAAGTTGTCGACCCGATACTTGCCGTCTTATTAACGCCTCCCAGATCGTAGTTCACCACATTGTCATAGACCCACGCAGCAGGAGACAACTGCATACTGGCAATCTGTCTTCTTCCTTTCAGGAAATTTACATCTACCACGTCTCCTGCCCTGATCTGGGAAATCGTCATCGGGCTGCCGTATTTATCATTGATGTAGGTAGTACCGTCATAATACAGCGTATACTGCTTACCCGTGCTCATGTTCATGAAAGTAACGCTCTTATTCTGCTGATCCGAAGATACGACTACTGCCGTATCCGCCGAATCATAACTGCCCACGGTAGTGACAGTAAATCCGGTATCCACCGCACCACCTTCTTTGTCCTTTGCCATACCTATATTGCTCGCCTGAGATGTACAACCGGTAATCAATAATGCTAACATGACGATCACTGCTGCTGCCTGTGAAATTCTTCCGTGCATCTTATATCGTATCCTTTCTTCACTGCTGTAAAACCGCCTTTGTGCCAATCGGTAAATCATTCGTCCGCTTACAGCTTAAATATACTTTCCAAGAAGAGCTGTTTCTCTCTCTCCTGCGCAAACAATTTCTCTATTTTCTCCATATTTCTTCCGGGTATCCATGCTTTACCACTGTTATAATAGAAATTAACGATCTTCCAGAATTTCTCAGGGTACGCTAAACGATAGTATAATTGCTTATAATCCCTTTCTGTCAGAGTTCTCTCCTTATTATAACTCTCAAGCAGCATATCACCAAGTGTCTGCGACCAGTTATTTTTTTCCAAAAGCTTTCGCAGGAATAAGTATAAATCTCTTACCGGATAGTCCCTCACACATTTTTCAAAGTTAAGCAGGACGCTTCCGGATTCCGTCTGCATAATATTATGGTACTGATAATCGCCATGACACACAATGGGAAATTCGTAAGAATCTTCCTCATAGGCATAATAACGCAATTCATCGGTAATTTGCAAGGCATTATTCATGAAATAATCATAATGTTTCATTAAATATATCTCAAAATCCGTTTTCTGGCTCTTCTCGCGCAGAAACTTTCTGACCTTTTTTAATTCCCGATTATGCTTTTCATATTCTTTATCAGCCCGATATACCGGCTGCTCCGACAGAATATCGCATCCCGACAAATCGGAAACCCGATGTAGTTTTGCCAGAACGGACACCGCCTGCCGGCATTCTTCTATATCTCTGTGATTACATTCCCTGCCGTCACAGTATGTCTTGACAATATACGCGACCCTATCCTGATCATATACGATAAATTCATCCTCTTTTGTCCGCAGTATAGATTCTACCCGTACATCGCCGCTTTCATTAATATGTTTTAACAAATAATCCTGAAATTCCACTTTGTCGGCAGGTCCGCAATATTCTTTTAAGATTAACAGCCCCTTGTTCGAGTCGCAAAGAATCGCGCCTCTTCCTTTCCATGTCCGGTTTACTTCTATCTCATATTGCTCCAATAAGCTGACTGCTCTGTCATTCACACGAATACCCCCCGCTTTGTCGTCTATCCTATCTTATGAGATGCGGTTGGAAAGTATGAAAAAAACATCGCGTCTTAATTTATTTGCACTTATTTATCATTCCGTATCTTTTTCTCGGAAATCCGCAGCAGTTCATCACGAGTATTTTTGTGCGGATTCTCTAATACCAAATCAAGCAGTTCTTTCAGAAGTTCTCCGATTTCTCTGCCGGGCGGCATGCCGAGCGCAATCAGGTCGCTGCCGGTCACTGCCAGATCTTTCAGGCTTATGCATTCCTGCCTCCTGCAGATTCCGTCATAAAGCTCCCGCAATTGTGCAAGTTTCTCTAATTTTTCTTCCCTCATATAATTGCTCTGTGCCTGAATGTCTGCATATCTTACGGCAAAAAGCATGGGGAAAATATCCTCTCCTATGCGGTTGACAGCCCGCCTCACCCCGCTTGCGGTCAGTCCGATTTCCTGATCGTGATAACGGACAAGCTTCACCACCTTTTCCAGCGTATCATTATCAAATTTCAAGCGGCGTAAGACGTCTTTCGCTATTCTCTCTCCAGCGTCTGCATGTCCCTTGTTATGGATAATCCCGGCCTCATCTATCGTCAGCGTCTGCGGCTTACCGATATCATGGAAAAGCATCCCCAGACGCAGTACTTTGTCCGCTTCTATCTCCTGCATCGCATGCAAAATATGCTCTCCGACGTTATAACAATGATGAGGATTGTTTTGCGCAGTGTTCATACAGAGGTCAAACTCCGGCAATATCTGCGCTGTAATGCCCGTCTCATATGCCGTGCGCAGATAATCGGGATGGGGAGATATCACAAGTTTAACCAATTCCGCCTGAATCCGTTCCGCACTGATTAACTTCAGGTTCGGCGCCATGCTGCGAATTGCCTTCTTCGTGCCTTCTTCGATTTGATAGCCAAGCTGCGCGGAAAACCTGACCGCACGCAGCATACGAAGTGCGTCTTCCGTAAAACGTTCCTGTGCATCCCCGACACATCTCACAACATTTCGTTGTATATCCTGCATACCGCCGAAAATATCCACAAGCCCTGTCTGCTCGTTATACGCCATGGCATTAATGGTAAAATCACGACGCTTTAAATCCTCTTCCAGACAAGCCGTAAAAGTAACTTGTTTCGGATGCCTGCCATCCTCATAATCGCCGTCTATTCGATATGTAGTGACTTCAAAACCTTGTTTATCCAACATGACTGTTACCGTACCGTGTTTAATTCCGGTATCGATCGTCCTTGAAAAAAGCTGTTTTACTTCCATCGGTTTCGCCGATGTTGTAATATCCCAGTCATTTGGTTCTCTTCCTAACACAGAATCCCTGACGCATCCGCCTACCGCATAGGCTTCATAACCTGCCGCCGTCAGCTTGTCAATAATCTTGCTCACTTTATCCGGTAACTTTATCTGCACATTAACCCTTTCCGAATTCATGACAATGTAAAAAATCGTCGCTGCCAAGCGACGATTTTTTATCCGATACTCGGTCCTTTAAAGATATTATTTACATCTTCAAGATGAACATCCGGTTTCTCTTCATCTATTGTCAATGAATTTACCAGCTCCTCCATCTCGCTCTTGGACATCGTGTCTTGACTTCTTTCAATGAATTGTTCCTTCTCGGCGTCCGTCATATCTACAAAACGGTCCATCGCCTCACGGTTCGTTGTGATTGCCAGCCCTAAATTCAGCGGTAAATCATTATAATCCATTTTGTTCCCATCCTTCCTATACTTACCCATTTACTAGATTTCTCTTATAGCATGTACAGGAATTCGGAAAATATACATGACCGTAGAACCAACCATGTATAAAATTACCGCTGAAATTTCTTATGCGAGCGTTACAATACCCCGCAGACGGATATCCCCGCTGGAAGCGCCAACCAGAATCTCATAATCTCCGGCGTCCGCAATAAACGCATGTAAGTGCTCGTCAAAATATGCAAAGTCACTCTGTTTCAAAATCAAATCTACTTTTCTTGATTTGCCCGGCGCCAGTTCAATCTTGGCAAATGCTTTCAATTCTTTATCCGGTCGGTCAACCTTTGATGCAATGGGCGCCACATAGACCTGCGCAATCTCCGAGCCAATCTTCTTACCTGTATTCTTAACCGTAAAGGTCAGTTTGACGTCTCTGCCTTTCTCTGTCTTAAGCGTTAATCCGCTATAGGAAAATTCCGTATAGGACAAACCATGCCCGAAACAGAATGCAGGCGCAATATGCTGTCTGTCAAAATGTCGGTAGCCAATGTATAACCCTTCTTCCAGCTTGATTTTGCCCCATACGCCAAACTGTCCGTTCTTGGCGGTAACACAATCCTGATACTTCTGAGGGAATGTCTCCGCAAGTTTTCCGGAAGGATTGATGTCTCCGAAAATAATTTTTGCAAACGCATTACCGGTCTCCATGCCCGCATAATAACTCCATAAAATCGCCGATGCTTTGTCTTTCCAAGGCATCTCTACCGGAGAACCGCCAATCAGCGTAATAATCAGGTCCTTTCTTACACTCAAAAGTGCGTCGATAAGCATATCCTGCTCGTAAGGCAGCACCATATCAGAACGGTCAAAGCCCTCACTATCAATATCATGGTTCAAACCGCCCACAAAGATAACCGCATCGGCATCCTTCGCCGCCTCGACCGCCTGCACAAAGAGCGTTTTGTTCTTCTCATGAATTTCTGCTTTCTCTTTCTCTATCTGTGCCAGACGCTCCTCTTCTCCTTTACGGTGCATCTCATTCTCGTTCGCCTCGTCTCTGACAGCCATCCCAATATTTGTGTCTTTCAAATCATCCAGACTGTCCGCCTGCCAGTTATGGTCGAAAGTCTTCGGTTTCTCCGGCACATGGTATCCCTTCAGATACTGGACTTCCGTATTGCCGCCCAGATATGTCTTAAGTCCCATAAGCGGGCAGATTTCATACAACGCTTTGATTTCCGCGCTTCCACCCCCGTCCGAATGTCTCTTGGCGGCATTCTGACCGATTACGACTAACTTCTTGATCTTACCCGCATGAAGAGGCAGTGTATGATTATCATTTTTCAAAAGAATCATTGATTCTTCCGCAGTGCGCAGAGCCATTTCTCTGTGATCCGGCGTATTGTAGGAACCCGCTTTGCGCTCTTCTTTTTGCTTGCCAATCATCTTAAGGCGGAACATCATCCGCAGGATATTGCGCACTTTGGCATCTACAGCCTCCTCCGGTATCTCGCCTTTCCTGATGGCTTCCTTTAACGGATTGGCCAGTTTGTACTCATCAAAATCCGGAAATACCGACATTTCTATATCTAATGAGCATTCCGCCGCTTCCTTCGTCTTATGCACGCCTCCCCAGTCACTGATTACGGTTCCATCAAATCCCCACTCGTTACGCAGTACCAAATCTAACAGATTCTTGTTCTCACAACAATGATATCCGTTAATCTTGTTGTACGCTCCCATAATGGAGTATGCTTTTCCTTCCTGTACCGCCGCTTTAAACGCCGGGAAATAAATCTCATATAATGTTCTGACGTCGATTTCCTCATCAACCATCAATCGGTCCGTCTCTTGCCCGTTAGCCGCAAAATGCTTCACACATGCCGCCACATCATTTTCCTGCACACCCTTGACAAACGGTACGGTAAGCGCCGCCGTAAGTTTCGGATCTTCGCTCATATATTCAAAATTCCTGCCGCAAAGAGGGCTTCTCTTAATATTAATACCCGGCGCCAATATAACGTCTTTGCCGCGCCCTCTTGCTTCAGCCCCCAGAACATGTCCCATCTCATAGGCTCTGTAAGGATTCCATGTGGATGCCAGCGCACTGTTGCTCGGCAGATAAGATACATTGTCATCATTGTTTCCCGCCGGAATCCATCTGTCGCGCATGAATTCGGCTCTTACGCCCATCGGTCCATCAGAAGTCATCACCCCCGGAATCCCCAGACGCTCTACCCCTCCGGATTGAAAAAGCGACGCCCCGTGGAGCATGGAAATCTTTTCATCCAATGTCATTTTGCTAAGGAGTTTTTCGATATCTTTCTCTACTTTCTTGCCATTCTTCTTTGCATCCGCCTTCATAATCACAATTCCTTTCCGATAAATATTCGTATTCCATTTTAGGGAAGCGGAAACAGCCTTCTTAGCGCCGTTTCACGCTTCCCTAAACAAACGTTTTGAGTAATTACAGTATATCGGGAATTGCCATGATATACAATCCATTTTTCATGCAAATAATAAAAATCTTTCCTCCGTTATCTCTTCTCCGGAATCCATACCCTCATCTGGTTCAATCCGCGATTTCCCCACGCGTAATATGGCACCAGCGTAATCATACACTCTTTTTCTTCAGGTGCTTCATAGCTATACAGTTCCTCGCTTACCTTCTCTCTGTATCCTTCCGCGTAAATCTCCTGTATGCCGTATAATTTATCCGGAAGATATTCGCCGACGGTAAGCTTACCGTCTTTCTTCAGAGAAAGAGAGAGAATATCGTTCTCGTTGTCAACTCCTTCTGCACAATAGATTAACGGTCCGCGTTCAACAGCCGCCTTACCGGTGTTCGCAGAAACTTTGCTGCTCGTATAAATCTTGCGCGCCGGCATATCAAATTCTACAGTCAGTACGTCTTCTACCCTGAAATCTCTATGAATATGTGCATATCCGTCTTTTAATTCATACTCGACAGATTTTCCGTTGATACAGATTGTAGTCTTCCCGCTCCATGCCGGCATACGGATTGCCAACGGTATCGTCATTGTTTCACCTTTGGGAAGGAAATGGTATTCCACCTTATTATCATACGGATATGCTGTTTTCAACGTAATTTTACCGCCGAATGTATCACTTAAGTCAAGTGTTCCTCCTATAAACAGATTGGAGAACAACTTACCCGGAATTACATGCCATGCATATTCCGCAACAGAGGATAATAGTCTTGCCACGTTAGGCGGGCAGCAGGCGCAGGCGAACCATTTCGGTCTGACCGGCAGCGCATGCTTATGCGTCTTCGCTTCACCGGATATCCCCGGAAGCGCCTCTAACGGATTCACATAGAAGAATCGCGTGCCGTCAAGCTGCATTCCCGCTAACACACAATTATATAAAGCGCGCTCCATCACATCCGCATATTTTCCGTTTCTGTCCACATACAACATCTTGTTGGCAAAAAAGATCAATCCGATTGCTGCGCATGTTTCCGCATATGCCGTGTCGTTGGGCAGATGGTAATCCTTCGTAAAGGCTTCCCCTTCATATGCGGAACCGATTGCACCCGTCACATACATTCTGCTCTGCGTAATATTATCCCACAGCGTCTTGCACGCCTCTGTCAGAGTCGCATCCCCCGTCTCCATGGCGGCGTCCGCCATACCGGTATATAAATATACGGCCCGCACGGCATGTCCCACCGCTTTGTTCTGCATTCTGACAGGCGCCGCGTTCTGCGCATATTCTTTATCTTCAGGATTATTTCCCCATACCGACCAGTCGTTGCGTTCTTTTTCCTTTCTGTAATAATCATTGTCAACGCCTCTCACATTAATGAAATGAAGCGCCAGTTCTTTGTATTTCTCTTCTTTCGTGCATCGGAAAAGTCTCATAAGCGCCAGTTCTATCTCCGGATGTCCCGGATATCCTTCCGCACCCTCCTCGATAAAATGCTTATAAATATGGTCAGCCATACCGCACATAATCTCCAACAGCTTTGATTTGCCGGTACACTCCGCGTAGGCAACCGCTGCCTCAATCATATGCCCTGCGCAATACAACTCGTGCGCCTCCCGGAGATTTGTCCATCTCTTATACGGCTCTTTCACCGTAAAATATGTGTTCAGATAGCCGTCGTCATGCTGCGCTTGTCCGATTAATTCAATAATTTCGTCGCATCTTCTCTCAAGTTCCGGGTCCGCATGCTGCGCCAGCGAATATGCCGCACCTTCCAGCCATTTTGCCACATCGCTGTCCTGAAATACCATACCGTAAAATTCACCGCCACATTTACCCGTGCGCAGCATCTCTGCTGCCATACGGAAATTCTCAATACAGTGACTCTTCTCCGCTCCCTCAATCCGGTCATTCAACGCGTCCTCCTGATAAGGAAGCACTACCTCCTTGACCAGTTTCTCGTACCTGCCCCAAAAACCGTCCGTTACATCAAATTTCTTAACTAACTTTAAATCACCCATTCTGCCGTCCCTCCATTTTGACTTACGCAAAATTGTACCTCTGTCTTATAATATGTATTATAATCCTATCATATATCATATAAAATGGATATTATTCTGTAATATTTGTATTATTTTCTGATTTATATTCGCGGAATATACGTCTTCCGGTATTCCCTCGGTGTGCATCCCTTTTCCCTGCGAAATATTTTGCTGAAATAGAATACATCCGTAAACCCTGTCAATCCGGCAATCTCCGTAATCGGCTTATCCGTTTCCTCCAGAAGTTGTTCAGCCTTGCGCAAACGCAGCGTACACTGGTATTCCTTAATAGTCTGTCCGGTTGCGCTCTTAAACAGTGTCCCTGCATACTTGTATGACAATCCGCATGCCTGTTCTATTTCCTGTGCCGTAAATCCTGATATATAATGGCATCTGATATATTCTTGTATCTGCCGCACATAAACGCTTTCTACGGCGCCTGCCTGCATGTTCCATGCACTCTCCAGACAAATCTGCCATAGCATTACTGACGCAAGCGGAATATTCCCGTGTGTATGCGCTTCTACCAGCTTCTCAAAAAAACGTCTGATGCGGTCTGTCTCGGTGCAGTCAGTCAACTTCGGAACCGTGACATATTTCTCGTTCGCGGATCGATCAAGACAAACTTTCGTATCATAATAAATATTTCTTGGAAGTTCATCCATCTGCGCTTTCGGCTCCTCACAATAAAAATGTGCATAAAACCATGCGGACCCTTGCTCAAAAGGTTTTTCTCCCCAATGATGTACCCCGCTCTTTAAGAAAAAAAGCTGATGCGGCATGATCCGATATGGAATACCGTCCTCTATAATCTCCATAGAACCCTGCAATAAATAAATTACTACATGAAATGGCGCCGTTCTGTTCGCATGAATCATAGTACCCAATGTGATACTGTAATCCGCCTCACAGATAAAAGGCATTGCATTGCAAGGCATTCTAAGTAAATGTTGATCCATTGTTACCTCCATTTCTGCGCTGCTTTTTGCGCATAAACGAGTTTGTGGCAAGCAGCGCGCAGACACAAATCTCGCGATTGAAA
>ERZ808051.273-NODE-273-length-64521-cov-10.741652_pt1 | contig 64521 bp, 51 predicted proteins | sample MGYA00380199_ERZ808051 | MGnify/ENA primary metagenome ERZ808051 (study PRJEB31490, sample SAMN06133391) | mouse gut metagenome | isolation source: J11 | host: mice | place: China: Chengdu | collected 2015-05 ... | reverse complement strand
GCACAAAACCAATGTTCTTACCAGGCAGCAGAGGATGTCATGCGCAATACTTACCGCCTGGATATCAATGATGATACAATTCGCCTGGTTACCAATTACATAGGAAAAGCTGTATTTGAAGAAGACTGCAGACAGGCAGAAGCAGCTTTCTATAATCTTAGCATGGAACGCCATGTAACAGGTAATATCTGTTTTATATGCTGTTACATAGGATAAGCCTATGTATTATTTATGTCCGGTACTGTTTCAAAGCCTCAACATAAATCGCTCCCAACTCCGACAGTTCTTGATCCTTATTCAGTATATACCCAATATGCATCACCTCATCTTCCTCCAGAGGGATAGAAACGATAGAATCTCCTTGCAGATATCTGGGGAAAATACCACTTGAAATGGTATATCCATCCAATCCGATCATCAGATTTACAATCGCTGCACGGTCACTGACCTTAATGCTCCTTTCAGCGGGTTCATTGCTGAAAAGTTCCTCCGAATAATTGGAAGATTCATAAGTTCCCTGCACAAAACTAAGCCGGGGATACGGTTTCAAATCTTCCAGCCTGACAGATGCGCATTTTGCCAACGGGTGTTTTTTGGCAATAAAAATATGTGGTGTTGCAGTAAACAATTCAAAAAAATTCAGGCTGTATTCTTCAAACAGCTTTCTCAGCACATTTTCATTGCTGTTGCAAAGATACAGGATTCCCAAATCACTGAACCTATTCCGTACATCTTCCACAATCTGGTGCGTCTGCGTTTCATTCAGGATAAACTCAAACCGTTCCTGCCCGAAATGTTGTATCAATTCCACAAACGCATTTGTTGTGAAAGTATAATGCTGCGTTGAAACGCAAAACCTTTGTTTTTCAGGTTTCTTATCAATATATTTTGATTCCAGAAGTTCCATCTGCTGAACTACCTGCCTTGCATATCCTAAAAACTCCATTCCCTCCTTTGTCAGTGCTACTCCTGCCCGGCAGCGGCTGAAAATAGTTATTCCAGATTCCTTTTCCACTTCCTTGATTGCGCCGGAAAGACTTGGCTGAGAAATATACAGTTCTTTTGCCGCCTCAGTAATAGAACCTCTTTCTGCAACGATTATCATATATTTTAATTGTTGTAATGTCATATGCTTATCCTCCAACTATGAATCTAAAACATAAATTTTTATTTCAACTCTGCATCAAATACCGCAATAAGTACTTACTCTTATTTCATACAAAGCCCTATTCAAATTTATTTTAGCATACTCCATAAAAAAATAAGATATGAATAAACTATGTCTTAGCATAGCTTTATCCTATATCTCAACATAAGAAACTGTTCGGAAATTACCCATGACAATAACTTGCCTAAATGTCCATCTGCAACATCAGAAAATCTTGACATTTGATTTTCGCGTCTCGCAGACCGCTCCCTTCTTCCGTCCGGTCTGCTTTCCACTCAAGCGTGCCGTCTCAATGCCTTCTCTGGTGCAGATCAGAAACTTGTCCTTAGGAACTGTTCAGAAATGGAGTAATTCTTTATATAATCCCCTCTTCCGCATCCCTGCTTTTCTCTCTACATTCCTGAACCGCTGTTCATTTTATCCTAATCTCCTTTAAATTTTCTCAATCTAATAAGGAACTGTAGAAAAACTACGTTTTTTGACGATTGCTTTGGCAATTTTACCTCGAAGAACTATCCTGCGCAAGTTGCATCGGTTATTTTCCTACAGTTCCTAAGTCTTTGGGGCTTCTTTCCCAACACTCACATGCGTTTTAAAAATTCCCCGACATTCGCCTCGATATCCCCCTGAAAGACTGCGGAGCCGGTGACGATCACGTTGGCTCCCGCGGCAAGGTTCATCTCCAGATTGTCCAGCGTCACACCGCCGTCGATCTCCAGCTTCACATCGGGGTAGCTCTGGTCGATGATCCGACGGACTTCCTTGATCTTATCGGCACACTCAATGATGTACTTTTGACCGCCAAAGCCTGGGCGCACTGTCATCACGAGCACCATATCCACCAATTCCATATAGGGGAGCACTGCGCTGACAGGCGTCTCCGGATTGATGGCGATACCGGTCTTTGCGCCGAGTTCCCGGATCTTTGTCAACGTCTCAGGGATGCGCTCACATGCCTCCACATGTATGGTGATGCCATCTGCCCCCAGACGGATCAGCTCTTCGATATAGCGTTCCGGATCCGCCACCATCATATGCACATCCATAAAAAGCCCCGACCGCTTCCGCACGCTCGCAAGAACCGGCATTCCAAAGGATATGGAGGGCACAAACATCCCGTCCATAACATCGATGTGCAGATACGGAGCACCCGCTCTCTCCACGATTTCCACCTGTCTTCCAAGCTCCCAAAAGTCAGCTGCCAATATTGAGGGACATAGATAATTCATGTTAGTATTTCCTCTTTTCTTTCTCTTTTAATTCTTCGTAAAACACAGCATAATTATCATACCGGATCCGGCTGATATGGCCTTCCGCCAACGCTTCACGCACTCCGCACACCGGTTCATGGATGTGGGCGCATGGTGCAAACTTACAGTTTGCCTCATAAGGTCCAAACTCCGGATAAAAGTTGCTAAGATCCTCTTTCTGCATATCGAAAAGGGACAGTGAACTGAATCCCGGCGTGTCCATGATGTACGTGTCGCCGGAGACTGCGATCAGTTCCGTATGCCTCGTTGTATGTTTTCCGCGCGCGATCTTCTCACTGATCTCCCCGATCTCCATCCTTTTATCCCCCTGCAGACAGTTCACAAGGGAGGACTTCCCCACACCGCTCGGTCCCGCGACCGCCGTGGTCTTCGCGCAAAGCGCCGCTGCCAGGGTATCGATACCCTCCCGCTGCGCTGCGCTCACAAACATTACCCGGCAGCCACTGTTTTCATAGATCCCGGCGATCTGATCCTTTTTTGCCGCATCCGCAATATCCTGCTTGTTGAAACATAAAATGCAGTCCAGCCCCTGCCTGCGCATCATGACCAGAAAACGGTCGAGCAGGTTGAAGTTCGGTTCCGGCTTCGCCATGGCAAAGATCAGCAATGCCTGGTCAATATTGGCGACCGCAGGACGTATGAGTTCACTCTTTCGCGGAAGGATCCGCATGATATTTCCCTCGCGGTCCCCCGCATGCGTGATCTCGATGTCAACATCATCGCCGACGAGCGGTTTGATCTTCTCTTTTCTGAATATTCCCTTCGCCTTGCACGCATATATCTGTCCGTCCGGGACATGGACATAATAAAATCCTGCGATACCTTTAACAATCTTCCCCTGCATACACCCTGCCCACTTCTATTTCACTTTTATAGCTCTTCTATTCCTTTTATTCTTCTTTTATTCCTCTTTGATCCAGATCGTAAAGGGCACCCGACGAAATTTGCAAACTTATGTTTCAATCCTTATGCTGCCGTCAGTCAACAACGCCACCGTTTCCCCCGGCAATCTATTTTTTCGTAAACTGTACATTCTGTCTGGTCTGCGTCGGCTGCGGGCTCACCTGTGTTGTCTGGTTTCCATCCGCATCTGTCACAAGCTCCTCCATATTCTTCAGGTAGGTGATGATCACGATCCCATAGGCTGTAGGACTTGTAAAGTTACTCAGATTGATGGCTACCGGAAAAGCCGTGACGTTCTGCGAGTACCACAATTGCTGGCTGCCGTCGGAGGTTGTGAGTATGACTTCCGCGTTTCCTCCGATGTAATCGTCAGGAGCCTCCACCATCAGATTACAGTCATACGTCGCAACCTCGCTCCCGATGCTCACCTTTATGTCCACCGCAGTACCGACACTGACGTTTGTACCTGCCTCATAGCTCTGGTAACAGATCTGTCCCTCGGGATACTCCGAGTTGTAGGTTTCCTCGACCGTGTTCACCACCAGCCCTGCCGCCTCGAGCGTGCTGACTGCGGCGTCCTTTGAGTTGCCCAGCACCTCCGGCATGCGGACTTCCACATTGTCACCGCCCTTGCTCAAAACGATCGTCACTTCCGACTCGATCGGCGCTATGGTGTTTCCCTCCGGGGACTGTGAGATGATCATCCCCTTGGCGTACTCCGTTGAGTACGCGTCCGTCTTCACGACCCTAAAGCCCTCCTTCGTCAGTGCCGCCGTCCCTTCTGCCTCCGACATTCCCTTGACAGAAGGCACATTGATGCCATCCGCCCCCGCGCTGACTGTGAGCACGATCGTCGTATTCATAAGGATCTTATCATCCGCGAGCACCGTCTGCCCATCCTCAAGCGCAGCGGAGAGAACCTGATTCTTGGGATATTGTGTTGTCTCGATGAACGTAGTCTTGCATCCCAGCCCGACGGAATTCAATGCAGCCTTGACCTCATCGATATCATGTCCCTCAAACTCCGGCATGACTGCCCGCTCGGCGCTCTCACCGCCGCCATTGCTGCCCTCACTCCGTGAGGGCAGCCCGATCTGCCCGAAAATTCCCGTCGCCTGACCCACAAAGTACAGCAGAATACAGCCGATCACCACCGCAGCGATCACTGTGAGCACCGTTGTCAGCCTCTCCGCCTTTGGATTGTAATCGTACTCGTTCTTTCCCAGATTTTCCGGATATTCGTAATCGTCGTATATGTAGCCGCCATCGCGCACATTCTGCCGGTTGACAGTCTCCTGTGCGTAATCCTGCTCGTAGTAATCGTATTCCCTGTTTGATTTTGCCTTGTTCTTTTTTATTTCTTTTTTCTTTGCTTCTTTTTTCTTTGTTTTCTGAGCCGGCTTCTTCTCCGCCTTTTTTGATTTGGAGCCATTGCCGCTGTCGTCCGCCGCCCTGGAGGCCTTCTGCCGATTATTCCGCGCCGGCCGTTCCATGACATCCTCGCCATAGTAATCGTCTCCCTCATAATAAGGAGCCTCATAGGGATCAGCGCTCTCATAGTCATCGAAATTATTGTTTATCCTTCTGGAAGGCGCTGGTTTGAGCTGCTCCGGCATCGACTCAAGCTCCTCCTCATCCACATAAGTCTCCCTGCGCGGAACCCTGTCCTGCCACACGGTATCCAACACTGCCGGCATAGGGATCGGTTCCGGGGCTGGCGGTGCAGCCTGACTGTTTGGCTGGAGAGTTGACGGCGCCGGAACGACCTTCGTCTTGCCCGCCTCGTCCTCCGTGTCCACCTGCGCGATCACAGCATCCGGATTGATCAGCGAATGCTTTAGATCCGCTATCATCTCCGCCATACTCTGATACCGTCTGTCAGGGCTTTTCTGCGTGCACTTCATGACAATGTTTTCCACGCTTTGCGGTATCTCAGGCACAAAATCACGCATCAGGGGCATAGGGTTTTGTATGTGCTTGATCGCAATGGCTACTGTCGTGTCCCCGTTGAACGGCACGCGCCCTGTGAGCATCTCAAAGATCGTGACACCCAGCGAATAAATATCGCTCTTCTCATCCGAAAAACCGCCCCTGGCCTGCTCTGGCGAGGTATAGTGGACCGACCCCATCACGTTGGATGTGATGGTGTTGCTCGACGCTGCTTTTGCGATGCCAAAATCCGTTACCTTCACTTTGCCTTCTTTGGATATGATGATATTCTGCGGCTTGATATCCCTATGTATGATATGATTGTTGTGCGCCGCCTCGATCCCCATTGCCACCTGGATCGCAATACTGATGGCTTCCCTGGTCGTGAGCCTTACCTTTTTCTCGATATATTTTTTGAGTGTGATGCCCTCCACCAGCTCCATCACGATATAGTGTACGCCTTCCTCCTCACCGACATCATATACATTTACAATATTCGGATGCATGAGCCCCGCAGCAGCCTGCGCCTCCACCCGAAACTTTGACACAAAATTCCTGTTTTCTGAAAACTCCTGTTTTAACACCTTCACAGCGACAAACCGGTTCAGCTTTTGATCCTTTGCCTTATATACATCGGACATGCCACCAGTGCCGATCTTCTCGAGCACCTCATAGCGGCCGCCTATCAGCATTCCCAACTTAATCATTCTGACCTCCAAACGGTTCCACAAGAACCACAGCTATATTATCCCGCCCGCCATTCTCATTGGCAGCCTCGATCAGACGCTCTCCCGCCTGCTCCAAGCTGCCGCTGCCGGCAATAATCCTGTGTATCTCCTCATCCTTTAGCATATTGGTAAGTCCGTCTGTGCAGAGCAGCAGTTTTTCTGTCGTTCCGATGTGCACATCAAAAAAATCCACCAGGACATACTCTTTGACACCGACTGCCCTCGTGATGATATTTTTGTCCGGGTGGATCCTCGCGGCCTCCCTGTCAATGCCGCCCATGTCCACCATCTCCTCGACGAGCGAGTGATCCTTTGTGATCTGCGTAATAAAATCGTTGATGATATACAGCCTGCTGTCGCCCACATTTGCCACTGTCAAATGATTTCCCTCAAAAGTGACTGCCACAAATGTAGTGCCCATCCCTTTGTATTTTCTGTCCTGTCTGGATATCTTGTTGATGTATGTGTTGGCATCGTCGATCGCCTTCTGCAGGATATTCTCCGGATCATGCTCGTCCGTATACTGCTCGATCACCGACACCGCCTTGTCCACCGCGTGCTTTGACGCATAGTCCCCCGCGTTATGTCCTCCCATACCATCCGCCACAATAAAAAGGTTTGGAAGGTTTCCCACCGGCTTGTCCGAAGTAAATAAATAGTCTTCGTTAATCTCCCTTCTCCTGCCAACATCCGTTATAGAAAATAACTTCACTTTTTCTCCTCCCATCAGTGAAAATCCGTGGCGTTCCCGCATCCGCACCGCTCCGAAAATCTCCACATTTCCTTATATATTAGCACATATGGCGTCTTAATTCAAGAATCAACATTTGATTCGACAGACCGCCGCCGCAGCTGTCCGCACGCGCCGTCGATATCCCGCCCCATCTCCCTGCGGATCGTGGCGTTGATATGTCTCATCTCTAATTTTTTCTGGAAATTGAGAATATCCTTTCGGTCGGACTCCACGAAATCGCGCTCTTTGATCGGATTGACGGGAATCAGGTTGACATGGCAAAAGCCAGGACAGTTCAGACCGCCCACGAGACTGCACAGATGCTCGGCATCCTCATCCGTGTCGTTGACGCCGCCCACGAGACTGTACTCGAACGTGACGCGCCTGCCCGTCTGTCTGAAATAGTAAATGCAGGCATCGAGCACCTCGCTGATATCATACCGGTCGGCGATCGGCATCAGCTCCCGCCTCTTTGCCTGCGTGGAACCGTGAAGCGACAGCGCCAGTGTGATCTGCAGTTTTTCGTCCGCAAGCCGTCTCATATTCTCCACGATGCCGCATGTGGAGACCGTGATATTTCGCTGGCTGATATTCAATCCGTTCTCATCGGTGATCCTATGTATGAAACGGAGCAGATTGTCGTAATTGTCGAGCGGCTCACCCGTTCCCATCACGACGACGTTGGACACGCGCTCCCCTGTGGTTTTCGATATGGCATAAATCTGGTCGAGCATCTCCGACGGCACAAGGTTCCTCTCCAGCCCGCCAAGTGTCGAGGCGCAGAACCGGCAGCCCATACGGCAGCCGACCTGCGAGGAGATGCAGACGGAATTGCCGTGACGGTACTGCATCCACACGCTCTCGACAAGGCTGCCGTCCGACAGTTCAAACAAAAACTTTTTTGTCCCGTCAAGCCTGGAGGTCTGGACAGTCACTTCCCGCAAAGATGTGTACTCAAATCTATCGGACAGTTTTTCCCGCAGACTTTTTGGCAGATTTGTCATCTCGTCATAGCTCCGCGCCAGCTTCACGTGCATCCACTCATACAGCTGCTTTGCGCGGTATGGCTTTTCGCCAAGCGCTGCGATCTCCGTCCTCAGTTCATCCAGTGACATTGATTTTATATCCATATGTATCTGTTCTCCTGTATCAGCTCTCCGCACCGGCCTCAAACACGCTGATGAAAAATCCGTCCGCATCATGTACTCCGGGCAGCAGCTGCAGATATCCCTCCCTGGTCGTATCTGTGTGCAGACACTCCGGGAGTGTGCCGTCCAGCGACACCGGCATCAGTTTCATCTCGTCCTTGAGCCAGGCAAACTGTCTCTCGTTCTCATCCTGATTGATCGTGCAGGTGCAAAAAAGCAGCCGTCCTCCCGGCTTTAGATACGACACCGCCATCGCGAGGATCTGTCTTTGCAGCGCTTTGATCGCCTCGATCGCCTCAGGTGAGATATTGTATTTTATGTCGCGCTTTTTCCCGATCACCCCCAGCCCCGAGCACGGCACGTCGGCGATCACGATATCCGCCGTCCCGACAAGCGCCTCCTCTCTCTGCAGGGCATCACCCACCTGCGCAGATACGTTCTTTAGACCGCATCTGTCAAAGTTCTCTCTCATCAACCCGACTTTTCCGGCAGACACGTCCCTTGAGATGACAGCGTAATTCACACCGCACCTTTCCAGCAGATCTGCAGCGAGCATGGACTTTCCCCCCGGTGCCGCGCAGAGATCAAGCACCCGCACAGCCCTGTCCCCGCCGTTTGCCCCGATGCGCCCTGCATAGTCCGCAATGCCGACCGCCGCAACCGCAAGCATGGAGCTGACATCCTGCACCACAAAGGCACCGTTCTCATAATACGGCAGCCTCGTGAGATCATCCGTTCCCGACACCTTGTACGCGCAGGTCATATAATCATGCCTTTCCATCGTTCCGCCTTGCGCCGCGAGCGCCTCCTGCACAGCGCCCACAGCTGTCTCCATGTCAATCCCGGTCACTTCCGGCACATCGCGGAAGCGCACTGTCACCGGGTGCTCCTGCAGAAGCCCTGCGAGCACTGTCTCTGTCACCGTCTCCCCGAGCTGTGACGTCCACAGACCGACGATCCACTCCGGCATGGAATATTTCACAGACAGGCTGGTGTAGGTGATGCTGCCCTTACTGCGCGCAATGTTTCTGAGCACGCCGTTCACAAAACCCTTCAGCGTGGCAAAGCCCTTTTTCTGCGCAAGTTTCACCGCCTCGTTGCAGGCGGCGGCATCCGGCACTGCGTCCATATACAAGATCTGGTACACACCCATGCGCATGATCGCGCGTATGGGCTTTTTCATTTTATCAGTCTTTGTCCTGGCATGCAGATCGATCACATGATCGAGCTCGATCTGGCGCTCCAGCGTGCCCTCGTAGAGCCGTTTGATAAAAGACTTCTCCTGCTGAGAGAGGTAATTGTATTTGTTCAGCACATCCCGCACGATCACGTGTGAGTATGCGTTCTCTGTCAGGAGCATCTCCAGCACGAGCATGCGCTGGTTCACTTCCTGTGTCTTATCCTGATTCTGAGCCATCGTTGATCTTCCTAAACCTTTCAGTCTCTCCGCCTGCCGGACAGCATCACGAGCCGCAACAGCTGCAGGATCGATGCCGCTGCCGCCGCGACATACGTATACGCCGCCGCCCGCAGCACCTTCGCACTCTTTGCGCGCTCATCGCTCGTCACGATACCGTACTGCTCGATGCAGGCAAGCGCCCTCCTCGACGCGTCAAACTCCACCGGGAGCGTCACGATCTGGAACAACACCGCGAGGGAGAACACCCAGATGCCGATGTTGATCAGAAGGGAATTGCTCCCCAGGATCAGTCCCAGGATCACGATCGGAATCCCGAGCTTCGAACCGATATTTGCCGCCGGGACAAGCCTTGTCCTGATGCTGAGCGGCGCATACTTCTCGTGGTGCTGCATGACATGACCGCACTCGTGCGCCGCCACGCCGATCGCCGCCACAGACGTGGCATTGTATACACTGTCAGAGAGACGCACGACCTTTTTCGACGGATCGTAATGGTCTGTCAGATTCCCCCTGATATGCTCCACCTGCACATCGTAGATCCCCCTGCTGCGCAGGATCGCCTCCGCGGTCTGCGCACCTGTCATGCCCGACATGCTCCGCACGCGCGCATACTTGTTGAATGTGGAATTTACCCGCGCGGACGCGATGATGCTCAGCACCGCACCGATCAATACCAATATATATGTCGGGTCAAAATGATACCCATAAAAAAACGGCATAACAACATTCTCCTTTCCTGACGATGATCAACCCAAAAGCATTCCTGCCCTCCACTGGCTGCCAAGCAGAAAGCTCTTTGCATCCATGCGCTTTTTCCCCTCCAGCTGCAGCTCGTATATCCGCAGGATCCCGCTGCCGCATGCCACATCAAAATGATCTTTTGCGACGGCGACGATCGTTCCGGGCTGTGCCGCAGCCTGTGTTTCTTCCGCCATATCACCAGCCAGCGCGTCGCTGCTCCAGATCTTGACACTCCTGCCCCCGCAGAAGGTATATGCGCTCGGCCAGGGATCCAGCCCTCTGACAAGCCTTTCGATGCACACTGCATCCTGCGTCCAGTCGATCTTTCCCATCGATTTGTCCATCATCTTCACATGGCTTGCCAGGCTTTCATCCTGCCTGACCGGCGTGATTTCACCCCGCTCGATCAGGGGAAGCGTCTCCACGATGAGATCCGCGCCCGCCTGCGCCAGCTTGTCAAACAGTGTCTGCGCTGTCTCCTTATCCTCTATAATAACCTTTTTTTGCGTAAGTATGTCTCCGGTATCGATCCCTGCATCCATCTGCATGATCGTGACGCCCGTCTCCCGCTCGCCGTCTATGATGCACTGGTTGATCGGCGCTGCCCCCCTGTACTTTGGCAGCAGCGAGGCATGGATATTGATGCAGCCGTACCTTGGCATTTCCAATATCTGGCTTGACAGGATCTGCCCGAAAGCCGCCACGACATAGACATCCGCCTCAAACCTGCCCAGTTCCTCGACCGCCTCCGGCGTCTTGATCCTGACAGGCTGGAATACCGGAATCCCATGTCTGACAGCGCACTCCTTGACAGGTGAGCACTGCACCTGCCCGCTTCTCCCCTTCGCCTTGTCGGGCTGTGTCACGACGGCCGTCACCTCATGACCTGCCTCTATGAGCGCCTCGAGCGCCCCCACTGAGAAATCGGGGGTTCCCATATAGACTATCTTCATATCAGTCCTCCTCTTCCTCCGCCATCTCCACATCCAGGAGCGGTCCGTCCACTTTTTCCACAAACAGATGACCGTCAAGATGCTCGATCTCGTGGATGAGCGCCCTCGCAAGCAGTTCCTCACCCTCCACCTCAAACTCATTCAGATCCTCGTCCTGCGCAACCACCTTGACATAGTTGGGTCTTGTCACGGAGCCCGTTTTTCCGGGCACGCTCAGGCAAGCCTCGTTCCCCGTCTGCTCCCCGCTGACCTCCACGACGCGGGGATTGATGAGCAGCAGCGGATCCTCCCCTGTCGTGTCGATCACGACGATCCTTTTGAGCACGCCCACCTGCACAGCGGCAAGCCCGACGCCGTTCGCCTCATACATCGTCTCATACATATCATCGATCAAATCCTGTATCCTTGGTGTGATCTCTTTCACTTCCTTTGATATCTTGTTCAAGACGGGATCTCCCATTTCTCTGATTGTTCTGATTGCCATAATTTTTTCCTTCCCTTTCCACTTTCTTTTTCGTCTATTTTTGATATCCGGCAGATCAATAGTGATTCATCGGATCAAAGTCAAACTGCACGCTGTCCGGGTTCCACTGCCTTGCATGGATCATCTGCTCGAGTGCATCCTTGATCCTGGTCAGCACCTGATAATCCCTGTGCTTGATGTAAAAAACATACCGGTACACATCGCTGATCCTTCCGATAAAAGCCTCCGCAGGCCCGATCAGCGCCGGTCTTGCCTCCCCGAACTCGCTCTTTGCCTGCCCCACAAGCTCCCGCGCGCGCTCCGCACCGGTCTGCGCATCCCCGGAGAGCACGAGCACCGCCATCATGTGCGCCGCCGGCGGGTACGCCATCAGATCGCGGTAGGAGATCTCCTCCTCGTAAAACCCCTCATAATCCTGGCTGGCGGCGTGAACGACGGCGTAATGCTCCGGCTGGTACGTCTGTATGACAACCTCCCCCGCAAGCACACCTCTGCCCGCCCGCCCTGCCGCCTGTGTGAGCAGCTGAAACGTCCGCTCGCCCGCCCTGTAATCCCCGGCGTGCAGGGACATATCCGCCGCGAGGATCCCCACCAGCGTGACCCGCGCAAAGTCATGCCCCTTCACGATCATCTGCGTGCCCACAAGGATATCCGCCTCACCGTCCGCAAACTGCGACAGGATCTGCTCATAGCTGTCCTTGCTCTTTGTCGTGTCCGCATCCATCCGAAGCACGCGTGCCGCCGGAAATTCCCTGTTCAGAAGCTCCTCGATCTGCTGCGTGCCCGCCCTGAACCCCAGGATGTACTTCGAGCCGCACTCCGGGCAGCTCGTGACGCCCGGCATCCCATACCCGCAGTAGTGACAGACCAGTCTGCTCACCTTCCTGTAACGGTCCGTGTGCTCTGACAGGGACACATCGCAGTGCGGGCATTTCATGACATGGCCGCACGAACGGCACGACACGAAACCGGCATAGCCCCTCCGGTTGATAAAGAGCATCGACTGCTCGCCCTTTTTCAGCCTGTCATCGATCAATGCGTGCAGTCTCCTGCTGAATATCGAACGGTTCCCGCTCCTAAGCTCACTCCTCAGATCCTCCACATACACTTTGGGAAGCTGTCCGCCCGCGAGCCTTTCCTTTAACACGAACATCTTGATCTCGCCCTGTCTTGCGCGGTAATAAGATTCGATCGACGGCGTTGCAGAGCCCAGCACCAGGCTGGCGCCCTTCATGCGGCAGAGCTCGCCTGCCACCTCCCGCGCATGGTACTTAGGCATGCTCTCGCTCTTGTAGCTGCCCTCGTGCTCCTCGTCCATGATCACAAGACCCAGACGCCCAAACGGCGCAAAAAGTGCGGAGCGCGGTCCGATCATGATATCGATATCGCCATTTGCCGCCCGCTCATACTGGTCGGAGCGCTCCCCCGCGGAGAGCCGCGAATTCATCACGGACACTCTGTCGCCAAATCGCTGGTAAAACCGCACGAGCGTCTGATAGGTGAGCGCGATCTCCGGTATCAGCATGACCGCCTGCCTGCCCTCCGCGATGATCCGCTCGATCAATTCCATATACACTTCCGTCTTTCCGCTGCCTGTCACCCCGTGAATCAGATAGGTCCCGCGCACACCCGACTTGAAATCAGCGGCAATGCTGTCCACGATCCCTGCCTGGTTCTCGGACAGCTGCTTTTTCTGCCATGCCCCCTGCGCGGAGACAGACAAATTCTCCGGCAGCGCACTGCGGTAGGTGTCCTGCGCCTGCACCTCGAGCAGCCCTGCTTTCTCCAGCGCCTGTATGGTCTGCACCGTGACGTTTAGCTTGCCTGTGACTAAGGGCTGCGGCAGAACGGGCTGCGCCGCAAGTCCGCGCATGAGCCGCGCCTTAGCCCGCTGGTGCTTTGCCTCATACTCCTCCGCCTTCCGGACAGCCACAGCCGCATCAACTTTGCAGACGATCGTCTTCTTGACGATCTGCTTGACTTTTCTTTTGACCGGAAGCACTGTCTTTAGCGCGGCGATCATCGTGGAGCCGTAATTTTCCCTGATCCACCACGCCAGCCTGATCGAATCCGCCTGTGCGCAGATGCCGTCCTCCACGATGGAGTCCACTTCCTTGAGCTTCTGCTCATCGTAATCATTCCTGTCCGTGATCTCCATCACATATCCCCTGATGCGCTTATTCCCAGCCCCAAAGGGGATCATCACCGCCATCCCCACCGCAAGCTCTCCCCTCAGCGCCTCCGGTATGCGGTACTGGAACGGTCTGTCGACCTTCTCATGGGAGATGTCCACGATAACGTTCGCAAATCTGCCTGTCATATTTTTGTCCCTTTATACTGCCTCATTGGTATGGTCAAGCGCTTCTAGTATCTCCTGGATCAGCACCCGCTCATCCATCGGATACTTCACACCCCTGATCTCCTGGTAGTCCTCGTGCCCCTTTCCGGCAAGCACGATGATGTCACCCTTTCTGCCGTGTGTGATGGCATACCTGATCGCCTCCCTGCGGTCACAGATCTCGATGTACTTCCCGTCCGTCCTGCCGATGCCGACCTTGATATCGTCGATGATATCCTGCGGCTCCTCAAAGCGCGGATTGTCCGACGTGATGATCGTAAAGTCCGCAAGCCGCCCGCTCACCTCACCCATCTCGTAGCGCCTGAGCTTTGAGCGGTTCCCGCCGCATCCAAAGAGGCACACGAGCCGGGCGGGGTGGTACTCCCTGAGTGTGGCGAGCAGACTCTCGAGCGCCATGGCATTGTGCGCGTAATCGATCATCAGTGTGAAATCGTCAGACACCTTCACCATCTCGATCCTGCCCTTCACCTTCGCGCCCAGGAGCGCATTCCTGATGTCCTGCTCCTTCACGCCGAAATGCCTGCAGATCGCGACTGCCGTCAGCGCATTGTAAGCGTTGAACTTCCCCGGAATATCCGTCTGTATCTCCATCTCCAGCAGACCGGACACCTTGAAGTCGATCCCCAGAAAACCTGCACCCGTCACAAGTTTTAAATCGCTTCCGCGCAGGTCTGCACCTTCGTCAAAGCCGTAGGTCTCCAGCGCGCAGGTGTGTCCCTCGGTGATCTGCCGCCAGTGCCTGTCATCGCAGTTGACGATGCCGACCCTGCACTGCCGGAACAGCATCGCCTTGCACGCAAGATACTCCTCAAAGGTCGCGTGCTCATCCGGCGCGATGTGATCCGGCTCGAGGTTGGTGAATATGCCGTAATCAAACACAAACCCCTGTGTCCGGTGCATTTTGAGCCCCTGCGACGACGCCTCCATCACGACCACCTGGCAGCCTGCATCCTTCATCTCCCTGAAATATCTCTGCAGTGTGGTGGATTCCGGCGTCGTGTTCGTCGCGGGGATCACTTTGTCCCCTATGATCGCCTCGACCGTCCCGACAAGCCCGACCTTATAGCCAGCCTTCTCCAATATGTATTTGACGAAATATGCCGTCGTCGTCTTTCCCTTTGTGCCTGTCACACCGATGATCTTCATGCTGTCAGCCGGATTTCCATAAAAGTTCGCCGCTATAAACGCCATCGCATACCGGGTGTCCGCAACCCGGATCACAGTGACCTTGGCCCCGTCCCCAAGCTCCACCTCATGATTGACCACCAACACCGACGCGCCTTTGCGCACCGCCTCTGCCACCGCCGTATGCCCGTCAAACTTTGCGCCGTGTATGCATATAAAAAGACAGCCCTCTGTAATCTTTCTGGAGTCATTTACCACCTCAGATACCGCGACATCCGTGCTGCCCTTGATGCACTCGTATTCAAATCCCCTCAGCAGATCCCTACACTGAAACATATCACTCACTCGCCCCTTTGCTCATTTTCCTGCATTCCTTCATTATTATATTCATTATATTCAAATTCTGCAAACCCTATCCTAGAGCGTGTTTAAAAAATCATTCCCGCCATCTGTACGTCCCATTTCGCGCGATATTTGCGTCAAATTCAGTCGACGTAGCCCGCTACGCCTCCTTCATTTGGCACAAATCTCCCACAAACTGTGCCGCACATCTGCCAGAAAGCATTTTTCAAACACGCTCTAGAGCGTGTTTGAAAATACTCTAGAACATACTTAAAATGCATATAATTAAAGAATACCATATCCCCTGCTTTTTATCAAGAAAAGCATGCAGAGAAATACAGGATTGATGCTTGTAACAGGAAGCCGAAGGCTGAACTGTTGCGGTTAAACACAATGAGAGCCAGGAAAACCTGGCTCTCATCGCATATTTTCTTATGAGGGGGGAGATAGTGAGTGTTTCAACTATCTGTATATTACTATAACCAATAAATGTGTCAAAAATGTGTTTAATTCATAAAAATAAGATTATTTTTCTTAACAAAAGATAAAGCATATCAAAAAAATATATACACCTTCACTGGTAATACTTCATGACCATCTGCAGGGAAACATTTCCGCGGTACACGTTCACATCGGGGTAATACACGACTGACATGACGATCGGTTCTGCCTGCGCGCCGGCATTTTCTCCCGCGCCTGTGCGATACAGTCTGTCCAGCGCGCCAGCGCCATATCTTGCCGACACAAACGCATGAAACGCCTCGATATCGCCAAAATAGATCAGCTCATGCCTCCTGCCCTCCTCGTCCGCCACCGTGTACTTCCCCACATTGCGGTTGGTGCCGAGCACCCTGCCGCTGAGAAAACGGACATTTTTCTGCGCGAACTGCGGCTTGGGATTGCCGTTTCCAAAAGGCTCGAGCCGCGCGAGCTCCTCGACAAACGCAAGACTCGCATACGCCATCGGCATCGGCACATCGATCAGCACCTTCTCCTCAAAATCCTCATCGGTAAGCTGACAGTTCTCGTTGAGCCTGCGACGCAGTTCGTCCACATGCTCCTCCGCAAGGGACAGACCTGCGGCAAGCTTGTGCCCACCGTATTTCGTGAAGAGCTCCTTGCACTTTGTCAGCTCGTCATACATGTGAAACGCCTCGATCGAGCGCCCGGATCCTTTTACACCCTCCTCCGCCCTCGTGAGCACAAATGTCGGCTTGCCATACTTCTCGCGGATCCTGCCGGCGATGATCCCCGCAAGGCTCTCGTGCACCTCGGGCAGATACACGACAAGCACCCTGTCCTGCACAAGCCCGCTGTTCTCGATCTGCGCCACAGCCTCCTCAACGCCCTTTAGCGTGAGCTCCTTCCTGCTGTCGTTCATCGCTTTCAGATCGCCCGCAAGCACCGCCGCCCTGTCCCTGTCCGCAGTCTGAAACAGCTCCAGCGCATTGGCAGCCGTGTCCAGCCTCCCCGTGGCATTGAGGCAGGGCCCCAGCACAAAACCGATCGTGTAGGGCTTTAGGCTCTCCGGCTTCGTCTCCGTCACCTGCATCAAGGCTTTCAGCCCGATATTGCGCGTGTGCGCCATCAGCTCCATCCCGCTCTTTACGATGATGCGGTTCTCGTCGCGCAGCTCCATCACGTCACCGATCGTGGCAAACGCCGCAAACTCCAGCAGCTCCAGTCCAAGCTCAGACTCCATCACCTCCTGCCACCGCACCCCCTCCTTCGCCGCTGCCAGTGCCAGGATGAGCTTGTACGCCACCACCGCGCCGCAGATTCCCGAAAACGGATAGCTGCAGTCCTCCTGTTTGGGATCGATGACCGCCCCCGCCTGCGGCACTTTGTACCGCCTTTCCCCGTCGGTCTCGTCGTAGGGAACCTCGTGGTGGTCTGTCACGATCACAGTCATTCCCAGCGTGTTCGCAAACGCGATCTGGTCGTACGCCGCGATGCCGTTGTCACAGGTGAGCACCGTGTCCGTACCCGCATCGTATGCCTCCTGTATCAGATGTTCGTTCAGGCCGTACCCGTCGCGGATCCTGTGCGGAATCGCCGTATCTACCCGCGCGCCGCAAGCCGCAAGCCCCCTGTACAGAATATATGTGGAGCAGATCCCATCGATATCATAGTCCCCTATGATGCGGATATGTTTTCCCTCCGCGATCTTCTGTAGCAGGATATCCACTGCCCTGTCCATATCCTTTAGCAGCGTCGGCGCGTACAGTTCCGCCCTCGTGCCGTTCAGAAATCTGCTGATATCCTCGTCCTCGATCACGTCCCTGTTCCTGATAATGCGCGCAAGCACCGGACTGATCTGATACTTTCTGGCGATCGCATCGAAGTCAGCCCTCTTTGCCGCCACCATCCATCTACTCATATGTATCTCCCATTTCCTTTCCAATACTGGTCAAAACTTCTACGCCAAATCCGCTGTCAGAAACTCGACGATCGCATAGACGCCTCCCTCCGCGTCTCTCAATACCACCTGGTATTTTCCAGCCGCCTCCGCAGCCACCGCTGTCACCTCGTCGCCGCAGCGCGCCGCTCTCCTGTACTCTGCCCGCAGCTCCCTGATCACAGTTCCCTCCGGCAGCGTCTCCATAGCAAGCCTCACATACTCCACATTGTTCATGTGCCGGTTGGAATCGATCTGGTATTTTCTGATCTTAAAACGCTCCCGCTCTTCGCCGCCGGTAAGCAGCGCGATCTTCCTCGGGGCGTACGCCATGTCGAGTTTCGGCGCAAGCTCATACCCCTCCTGTATCTCCTGCGCCGGCCTCACCGGACAGCCTTTCCGGGTGTCTACGAACGTCCAGATCGATGCCGCCCTGACGATCACACTGCCCTCCTCACCGGACAGCGTAAAATTCCGGTATCCCAGAAATCCCTTGAAATCATAGGGCGCTGTCGCGATCTTGATCCGCTCGTTCAGCCTGGGACGCCTGTCGATCACTATCTGCCACGAATTGAGCAGCCACGCCGTGTGCCTCTCATAAAGATACGCGACAGTGATGCGTCCGTTCTCCGCCTCAAAGATCGCCGCGTCCTGAAAACAGTCCAATATCGCGGGCACCGTCATGCACAGCGACGCATCCATAGCACTGTACCCCGCCTTCATCTCATATGTATACATTTTCTCACCCTTTCCCCATCAAACAAAACCGGATCAGTCCAAACACCAGAAGATGCACCGGATATACCGCATAGAACAGGTACTTCATCTGCCTGCCGCGCTCCCCATTGTAAAAATGGATCGGTATCAGTGCGAGCGGCGCCGTGGTCTCGTACGCAAATGCACAGATCACCGCGGCATTGCGGATCCACTCCTGCATATTCCTGATATAGTAAAACAGGATGATGAACAGAACACCCTTCCAGTGATAGTCCACATCCAGTATCTCACCCGCGGACGCCGCAAACGCAATGACCATCAGCCTCATCAGCACAAATCTCATCCCGCGCTCCGCCCGCAGCCTGTCCAGCGCGATCAACGCACACAGCCCGATGCAGAGCGTAAAATACACGTTCTGTCCCTGCGGATAAAAAATTTCCCCAAAGATCGCCATGTTGAACGGGATCTCTGATATCAGCGCGAACAAAAAGCAGTTTCTCAGATACTTTGCCGTGTTCCTCGTGTGAAAGAACCCCTCCACCAGCAGAAAACAGTATATCGGAAATGCAATCCTGCCGATCTTCCTCATAATATAATAGACTTCGTAGTGATATCCCTGTGTCATCTGCAGATACACCGCTGCCGCAAAATGGTCGATCACCATCGTCACCACTGCGATCCACTTTAGGACCGCCGCCGACATGCCAAATCTCTTTGCCGCCCCCTGCATGGTCTCCATCTCCCCCAGTCCGCCGCCAAACAGCAAAGAACCCTTCCCTGCCGCCATGTGGCGTGTGCAAAAAGGGCTACAGCACAAAGGCTGCAGCCCAAACAAAACCTTATGCCTTTTTGACCTTCGTCCTGAGCACATACCATAGTGCGCCCGTGATGCACACGGAAGAGTACGTACCGCACACGATACCGACCATGAGCGGCAGCGCAAACTCCTTGATCGAAGTCACGCCGAGCACATACAGCGCAGCGACCATGACAAAAGTCGTCAGCGATGTAAAGATACTTCTCGAGAGTGTCTGGCTGATACTCCTGTTGACCAGCTCCTCCAGCGAGTCTTTCTTCTGCATGGAGCCGAGATTCTCGCGGATGCGGTCAAAGATAACGATGGTCGCGTTGATGGAGTAACCCACGATCGTGAGCATACATGCGATGAACGTGCTGCCCACGGACACCTTTGCAACCGCATAAAAGGCAAGCACGACAAGCACGTCATGCACCAGCGCCGCCACAGAACTTGCGGCAAAGCGGATATCCTTGAATCGGAACCATATATAGATCAGCATGCAGATGGTCGCGATGATCACTGCGATAACTGCATCGCTCTTCATCTCAGAGCTGATCGTGGAGCTGATCGTCTCCGCCGTGATCAGTTCCTCATTGACGCCAAACTTCTCCACCAGCGCACTGTTGAGCTGTTCCCTCTCCGTCAGATCCAGCTCCCTCGTCTTGAAGATCACCTCGTTGGAGCCTGCCACCTTCTGCACCTGCACCGCACTGTCACCCGTCACACTGCCAAACACAGGCACCACCTCCGCGTCGATCGCGGACAGATCAATGTCCTCATTGAAAGTGACGTTGGTGGAAGTCCCGCCCACAAAGTCCAGACTGTAGTTCAGTACCTTGCCGGTGGATGCGCCGTTGATGCCCATAAACACAAAGCCGAGCGCGATCACTGCGACAGAGCAGGCGAAAAATATATTTTTCTTTCCGAGGAACCTGACTGTCGCCTTCTCCTTGTTCCTGCCGTAGAACTTCACGTCCTTGAGCCCCACTGCAAACAGTGCCCTGAGGATCCACCGCGTCACAAAGAGCGCCGTGAACATGGAGAGCACGATGCCAAGGCCGAGCGTGTACGCAAATCCCTTCACCGTACCGGAACCCTTGATGCCGAGCACGAACGCCGCGATCAGTGTCGTCACATTGCCGTCAACGATCGCTGAGAGCGCTTTCTGAAATCCCGTGTCGATCGCATTCCTGACCGTCTTGCCGAGCGTGATCTCCTCCCGGATGCGCGCAAAGATGATCACGTTCGCATCGACCGCCATACCGATCGAGAGGATGATGCCGGCAATACCCGGGAGTGTCAGCGTCAGCTCAAATATATTCAGACAGATCACGATCAGACAGGTGTAGATGATCAGGGCGAGCACCGACGCAAATCCCGGAATGCGGTACACGATGATCATAAACAGGGCGATGATGATCAGACCGATCAGCGCCGCCAGCAGGCTTGTCCGCACAGCCTCCTCGCCGAGTTGTGCACCCACCACGTTCGAGCGCAGCTCCTCGAGCTCCAGTTTCAGCCCGCCGATACGGATCTGGCTCGCGATGCGCTCCGCCTCCTCAAAACTCGTCATGCCGGATATCTGTGCCCTGCCGTCCGTGAGCGCCGCCTGGACATTCGGCACACTGATAAAGTCCCCGTCATAGTAGATACCGATCGACTGACCGCTCGCAAATGCCTTTGTCGTGGCTTCGGCAAACTTTGTCGTGCCCTCCCCCGTAAAGACGAGATCGACGACAAACTGGCTGTTTCCCATCTCATCGCTCGCCGAGCCGCCGTCCGCCGCCTCGACATCCGTGCCCTCCAGGACGATGCTTCCGTCCGCCTGCAGCTCCTCGATCGTCTTGTTCAGTGAAAAGCCCGTCGCGCCGGAACCTGTATACGTATAATTCTGGTTTCCGTCCGCGTCCGTCTGCGCGATAAAGTACAGCGCGCCCGGGCGTCCCAGATCCGCCAGGATCGTGTTGGCATCAGACACCCCCGGTATCTCGATGTTGATCCGGTCAGCCCCCTCCTGGTACACCTGCGCCTCCGTGCTGTAGCCCTGCACGCGCTTCTGCAGCTTGTAGATCGTGTCGGCCATATCCTCGGCGGACGGATCCGCATCCCCCACCACCTGATATGTGATGCTCACACCGCCGGCAAGATCAAGTCCCTGCCTGATCCCAGACGCAGCTCCGGCCTTCTCTGTGCCAATACCCCATATCGCCACAAAACCCAACGCCGCTATGACGAGCACCGTCACAAGCAGCGTAACCACACCTTTGTTTTTCTTCATAATCCGTATAACTCCTTTACTATACAACAGCAGTCCCGCCCCGCGGCCCCTGCTGCCGGCATGAACAAACAATAACTACTCCGTATCCCCGGCAAGGGCAGCCTTGATCATGACTGCGCACTCAACACGCTTGCGCTGGAGTACACACCCCAGATCGTAGACATTGTTGATGTCCCCATGGAAATTGTATGCGTTTGCCGCACATCCCCCGCTGCAGTAGAACTTTGCAAAACAGTCCCTGCACTTTTCTTTTGAATATACATTGCACTCCTTGAACTGCCCGCGGATATCGGTGTTGGTGATGCCGTCGTCCACATTGCCCATCAGAAAATCTTCCTGACCCACAAACTGGTGGCAGGGATAGAAATCCCCCCACGGCGTCACAGCCAGGTACTCTGTCCCCGAACCGCAGCCGGAGAGCCTTTTGTAAACACAGGGACCGCCCTCCAGGTCGATCATAAAATGAAAGAAGTTGAATCCCCTGCCCTCCCTGTGTCTTTTGATCATCTCTGCGGCAAGCTTGTCATACTCCGCAAGGATCTCCGGGATATCCGACTCGACAAGCGCATAGTCCTCACTCTGCGCCGCTACCACAGGCTCCACTGAGATCTGTTTGAAGCCCAGATCCGCCAGGTGAAGGACGTCCGCCGCAAAATCTTTGTTGAAGTGCGTAAAAGTACCGCGCACATAATAGTTTGTCTGTTTTCTGCTCTCTGCGACCTTTCTGTATTTCGGAAGGATCAGGTCATAACTCCCCTGTCCGCCGGCGAGCGGGCGCATCCTGTCGTTGATCTCTTTCCTGCCGTCCACGCTCAGCACGATGTTCGCCATCTCCCGGTTCGCAAAATCAATGATGTCGTCGTCCAGCAGAATCCCGTTTGTCGTGAGTGTGAAGCGGAACTTCTTGTGGTGCGGTTCCTCAAGACTCCTGCCGTACGCCACCAGATCCTTCACGACCTGCCAGTTCATCAGCGGCTCCCCGCCGAAGAAATCCACCTCCAGGTTGACGCGGCTGCCCGAGTTTGCCACCAGGAAATCCAATGCCTTCCTTCCGACCTCGTAGCTCATCAGCGCGCGTCTGCCGTGGTACTCCCCCTCCTCCGCAAAGCAGTATCTGCACTTGAGGTTGCAGTCGTGGGCAATGTGCAGACAGAGCGCCTTGACGACAGTTTCGCGGTTCTTGAACGCGTCAATGCTCTTCTCATAGATATCCTCCGCAAAGAGCATTCCGTTCTCCTTCAATTCATATATCTCATCGACAATCTCGGACAGTTCTTCTGTCCTGCCGGCAAATCTCTCCTCCAGCGCCCCGTACGCGGCAGCCCTGTCCACATGTTCCAGACCGCTCTCCACCATACAGGCGATCACGTCATACACGATGTCATCGACAACGTGGACCGAACCACTGTTGACATCCAGTACGATATTGTATCCGTTGTTTTTATACTGATGTATCAATTTCTTTTCCTTCCCATATAATATTCATCTAATACGAACAATCGAGTAGGAGGGATGTTTCTCCCCCCTACTCGCTCTTACACATTTTTATTCTGAACTGTTCGTTCGGGCACCTGTGCGCCCCGCCTGGCACGCCGCTTGCAGCACGCCCAGTCCTATTGCATTATTTACCCGCATTTTCACAGCTCTGGTTGCCGACAGTGCAGGATGTCTTGCAAGCTGACTGGCAGGATGTCTGGCATTCTCCACAACCGCCCTTTTTTGCAGACTCTTTGTAGTCCCTGGTCGTCAATGTCTTAATGTGCTTCATACTGATCGCCTCCTTAAAGAAATTCTCAATCGAAATAGTTCAATTTCAATAATCTACGATAGTATATCACATATTTCTACATTCGAAAAGCTTTTTTGTATACTTTTTTTCATACTTTTTTGATACTTATTTGAAACTTTTTATAAAAGATTTACATCACCTTCTGCAGATACGCCGTGTAAGCGTACAAAACCTGGTCGTTCAGCAGCACCCTCGACCAGCCGTCATTGCCGATCCCCGTGCGGAAGATCATGTCTCCCGGGTTGATCTGGATCACGATCGTAGCCGGGCTGTCCGTGCTGGGCACTGTCCTGAGATTTACCGCCGTGCTGGGTGTCACCACCTCATTCACGTCGAGATACTGCACATTCGCCGCGTTTGCCGCACTTACAGGCGCGGCGCCGCTCTTGTCCCTGGCTTCCGCTATACCATCGTAGTTGAAATAGGAAACATTCATATCCACGCTGCCCGCGATCCCCGGTATAACCGCGCTCTGTGTGTACTGCCACATCGCCTGCACCCCTGTGTAACTGCTCGCAGGCGTGATCGGGAAGGGCTCCGACGGATACTGTGCCACCCACACCTTATATCGATTCAGGATATCCATATTCCAGTCCGCGTTGTCTGTCATCTCATTTCTCGATGCATAGAACATCGGCGTGTAGCCTCTTGCGGCGATCGTGTCCAGGAATTTCACCGCCAGCGCCGTCCTCACTTCCCTGCCAAGCCCGTGCTGCCGGCTCGTCGAGCTGCGAAATCCCTCACAGTCGTACGCTACCGGAAACGTGATCTGATACTTATCCAGCAGATTCGCGGTGAACACCGCCTCCTCGACCGCCTCAGCCTCATTCACCGCGGCGGAGAAGAAATACGCGCCGACTTTGAGCCCGACCCGCTGTGCCTCCTGCAGATTGTATCTCGCGTAGGGATCCTCGTTCATGATCCCTGTGGACTGCGTGCGGTAGCCTACCCTGATCATCGCAAACTGCACGCCGGAAGCTGCGACCTGATTCCAGTCGATCGCCCCCTGATAACGCGACACGTCGATCCCCAGCGCCGCCTGTGCGACCTCGTTTGGCGCCGCCTGCACTGCAAGCTGTGGGATCATTGTCGACAATAGCAGTACGGCTGCCAGCAAGACTGCCCTGAACCCCGCTATTTTCTTATGTATTGCATTCCTCATAATACCTTTCTCCTCGTCTCTGTTATACTTTTATTTAATGCTACCCGACAAGTATAACATATTTCGACAAAAAAGAAAGTTTTTTTACAAAGTTTTTAGAAATCGAACGTTCTACCCCAGCATGCCGCCGAGCATCCCGCTGCCAAGACAGATCAGAAGTGTCGTGATGCAGGCATTGCTGATCGGCATAAAATCGGGATCCGCCACGGCGGACACTGCACAGATGATCACAAAGTACGCCGCCCCCGCCAGCATCCCCCAGATGAACCTGTGGCTCGCCGCACTTTTTGAGAAAAAGAGCCCCGACAAAAGCGAGGAAATGCAGTAGATCACGATAATGCTGATATCCACGACATTCTCCCCGATCGAAAACTTGTACAGCAATCCCGCCACGAGCATAAGCAGCGCTCCCGTGATCAGGTATGCCGCCATCAGACATTTGAGGAGAGCCACCAGACGCTCCGTACTGAATGCACTTTTCAAGATACACTACCTCCCATTTTTTCAAATATAATCTTGTATTATTGCTTTAACACTGTTATAATCTATGCTGATACATTTTATTTTATGCAGTGATGCAATTCAAAAAGGAGTGATTTTGTTTTGGATACCCCTGGTGTCATACAACTTGTGATTCTCGTGATTCTGGTCGCAATGTCAGCATTTTTCTCGTCGGCAGAGACTGCCCTCACCACTTTGAGCAACGTCAAGGTGCGTGCCATGGTCGATGAAAACCCCACAGGAAGGGTTCTCACGCTTCAAAAGATCCTCGACAGCAGAAGCAAACTGATCAGCGCGATACTGATCGGCAACAATGTCGTCAATATCAGCGCTTCCTCGCTCATGACTTCCCTGGTCATACGGATATGGGGAAATACAGCCGTGGGGATCGGCACCGGCATACTGACTCTGGTCATCCTCATATTCGGTGAGATCGTGCCAAAGACATGGGCGATGTGCAACAACGAGAAGCTGTCCCTCGCCTACGCAAGGGTGATCTATTTTCTGATGCAGGCGCTGACACCGGTCATCTTTATCATCGACAAGATCTCCGGCTTTTTCCTCGGTATCCTCCATATCGACCAGTCGTCGCGCGTCATGATGACAGAGACCGAGCTGAAAACCTACGTCGATGTGAGCCACGAGGACGGTGTGATCGAACAGGAGGAGAAGAAACTGATCTACAATGTATTTGAGTTCGGCGACTCCGTGGCAAAGGACATCATGATTCCCCGCATCGACATGACCTCGATCGATGTCAACGCGACATACGGGGAGTTGTTGGGACTGTTCCGAGAATCCATGTATTCCCGCATACCTGTATATGAAAATGAAGTTGACAACATCATCGGTATCGTGATCGTCAAGGACTTTCTCCTGGTGGAGAACAGGGAAACCTTCAAGATACACGACATCCTGCGCGAGGGTTACTATACTTACGAGTACAAAAAGACAGCAGATCTCCTGCTGGAGATGCGTCTGCTGACCACCAATGTCGCCTTCGTCCTGAGCGAGTACGGCGCGACCGTCGGCATGATCACCGTGGAGGATCTGCTGGAGGAGATCGTCGGCGAGATCCGCGATGAGTACGATGCGGATGAGGCGGAACTCTTCAAAAAGATCAGCGACAGCGAGTACGAGGTCGGCGGCAGCCTGAAACTCGATGATATCAACGATGTCCTCGAAACCAGATTTGATTCGGAGGATTACGACTCGATCGGCGGCATCATGATCGAACTTCTGGACCGCTTCCCGGCGGAGGGTGAGACGGTTGTGACCGGGGATGGCGTCACGCTGACCGCAAAAAAGGTAGACAACAACCGCATCGAGACTGTGACGATCCTGCTCCCCGAATCAGGGGCACTTTCCAAAGAACAGGAGGAGGATCGCGAGTCCTCGGAGACAGACCTATAGCTATATCAAACGAGCAGGGGAACTTTTCCCCTGCTCGTTTTTCGTTTATCACATCTCCGCATAAAATTTGTATGTATTGATCATCTCGTCGGGCACCTGCGGCGTCACCTTCTGCAGTGCCTTGATCTTCAGCTCAAGCTCCTGTTTCTTTTTCACCGCATTTCTGAAACTCCGCGCCTGCGCCACCTCGTACGGCCTCTGTGCGTTCAGCTTCATCCGGATCTCCTTCTCAAACGGACAGTATGTCGCAAGAAGCTCTCTTGCCACCTTGTTCATCTTCATGGAGCCGTTCGCCTCATTCTTGATCCACGCCTCATAATCGATCAGGAATGTCTCCCTCGAGTTGTTCCTTGACTTCTGGATCTGCAGCTTCACTTTGTCGCGCGCCTCATCCGACAGATCCCTGTTCTTCCTGTAGAACTGGATATAATCCATATACTCCGAGGTGAGTGACTTCACCTTGACATCGTTCCACGCCATTCCCTGTATGCAGCGGCAGAGCTCCCAGCGGAACCGTCCGAACATCTTCACCATCATATCGTCGATGTTGGCGCTTGTCATGATCGGGAAGCAGAACCGTCCCGGCGTCCCCTTGTTCTTGTTGCCGATCTCCTGCCACATCGCCGCATTCGTTCCAAAGAGCGGGAACAGGATCACATCCGGATAGACATTTTTCATCACGGTCTCATTGATGATCTTCAACTCCGTATTGGAATAGATGACTTCCCTGTAAAACACGGAGTAGTCGATCTTCACAAGGCGCTGCACGCTCTCGTTGATCTTCTTTCTGGTGACGAGGATCTTGTCAAGATACCCGAAGATCGCTTCCTTGTAGAGGATCGGCATGTAGGAGGACGGCTGTCCGTACAGCGTGCGCGAATTGCTCATCTGCATGTTCATAACCTCGTACTCCACGCGTCTGTCCATATCCAGAAGCAGCTCTTTCTGCTCCTTCTCGGTGATCTCCCCCTGCTTTTTGAGTGAACGGAGATTTTCCACGTAGTCCTCGTCAAACTCACTCTTTGACGGATCCCGCTTTCCGTCATGGATCATGTCGAGCCACTCCATCATCGTGACAACCTTGCACGGTCCTTCGTTGACTTCCGGTTCAATGCTGCACAGGAACCGCAGGTGCTCCTCGTCGAGCAGCCGCTCATCCAGCATGCCATAGTTCATAAAGAGCTCGACTGCCTTGGGCGGATGGAGCAGCCCCTCCCTGATCTTGCGGTAACAGCTCAGATACAGTTTGAACACGAGCGGCGTGATCGTCTTTTTCGCCCGCTTGATATCATCCTCGACCGACATTCTGTCCGGCGCATTTACGATATGATCCACATTGGTCCTGAGTGTCTCGCTGTCGGCATCACCAAACGCGGCAAATTTCAGAACCTGCTCCATGGATCCGCGCAGAGACGCCATATCGCGCAGGATATCCTCCTCGCGCTCCTCCTGCGACCTCTCCTCCACAACAGGCGCATTTCCCGATGTCAGACCCTCCATCTTGCCCTTCAGTGATTCGATGTTAAAACTCGGTACATTGGGCATCTGCCCGCTCAGCTCTTTATGCTGGAAAGCCATCTCGTCGGCTATACCGTTCAGCAGCATGTGGACTTCATTTGGAATACCGTCCCTGATCTCGTGCGCCTTTTCACAGATATAGTCAAACAGATTGTTTCTGGGTCTCAGACACATCGCGTCCATCAGGTTCCTGATGTACTCTGTCACCTCCGCGCAATCCTCCAGGAACGCTGTCACGAGCTCCGCGATCTCCTTCACCTGAATGTGCGCCATCTCCTCACTGTACGAAAAATACATTTTGGTCGCACTCAGCGGGATCTTGGCGCCCTCCTCATAGTAGGGGATCCGATCCTCCGCGACACCGTGCGGCTCCTCATAAGGCTGGAGCTCCTCGAGCTCCTCGACGCCGATCGCAGGTATGCCGTATGTCCCGCAAATCCCCTTGTACTCCTCATAGCTTCTCTGCGCAAAGGAACATAGCCGCTCCGCGCGCTCATTGAGACTTGATTTGATCCGGTGAAGCTCCACTGCTATCCGAAACTGGGAGGAAACCATGATCGCACGGTAATCAGCATTTTTTGCGATAATATTTCGGACCGTCGACTCACCCTGTACCGGAAGTGCAAAGATCACAGAATCCTCCAATGCCGTATATGTCGCATTATAGAACTGGTTTCCCAATGAGTTCAGTGCCAGATAACTCCCCTGCGGGCGGACCATCCTGACATGTTCTTCCTGCAGGACCACCTTGCCCGAGAGAACGATCCCTATCTGGTTCATCTCCTCCCCTTCGCCAAAGATGACCTCACCCTTTTTCACTGCATTTTTTCCGTTCACATTTAACATCTGTTTCCCTCCATAATATATTCTCCAGATCAATCTCCTCGGGTAGATCCGGGAAAAAATCCGTCTCGCTGCACACACAGATCATATACCCCTGCACCATGCCGTACCGTCTCGTATAAAACGTCCGCTCGTGATCCATGTCATATATGCAGCTGTAATCCTCCGCAGTCACATACTGGCTGATCCCCGCGCCAATGCCCCTGCCGCTCAGCTTCACTGCACTTTCCTTGGCTGTCCACATACTGTAAAATGCCTCCGTCTGCCTGTTCTGGTCAGCGCCGTCGAGCGCAAGAAGCCTGTCGTACTCCCTCTCATGGTAGAATCTCTTTGCCAGCGTCATTTTCCACGGTTTCATTTCCTGCAGGTCGACCCCCACCGGCACCGTATCTGCCGCACAGATCACCCACTCACCCGAATGGGACAGTCCGTAGTGAAAATCACGGATCCCTTTGATATAAGGCTTGCCGTACATGCCCCTTCCGATCTCGGCATGCTTCCACTCCTCGATATCATGACCGGCCCGCAGAAACGCATGGCGGAGCAATAGTCCCGCGAAGATACTGCGCACCCTCTCGCCTCTGCTTCCGAATGCCGCTATCTTCCGGATCCGGTCCGGGTCCAACAGCGAACACAGCTGTTCCTCCTCATCTGCCTGCAGTTCATAGGTTTTTGCTGTGTATATCCGCATTTTTCTCCTCTGAAACACTACCCCGGCAGCAAGTGCCGGGGTAGCAACAATAACCTTATGTAGTCTTTAATATTTTCCGAAATCAGAGTCCAGTGAGATGATGCTCTCATTGTCAACATAATCACTGTCATCGTATGATGCCGAATCAAAATCAGACTTTCTGCCTTTTCCGGCAAGAAGCTTATACTTGCCGACTGCATTCTGAAGCTGACCTGCAAGACTTGAAAGCTCTGCGCTTGCCGCCGCGCACTCTTGTGATGTTGCTGAGTTCGTCTGTACGACATCGGCAATCTGGGTGATACCAGCGTTCACCTGTCCCACAGAACTTGCCTGATTTACAGAAGCCTCCGCGATATTGCTTACGATCGATGCGATGTTCTCAACCGACAGCAGGATCTCCTCAAGGGCTGCCGCTGTCTCAACAGCAAGCTTGGAACCAACTTCCACCTTCTTGATCGAGTCCTCGATCATGACTGCAGAATCCTTTGCAGCCTCCGCCGACTTGTTCGCCAGTGTTCTCACCTCGTCAGCAACAACGGCAAAACCTTTTCCGTGTACACCAGCCCTCGCTGCTTCCACAGAAGCGTTCAGTGCAAGGATGTTGGTCTGGAATGAGATATCGTCGATCACCTTCATGATCTTTGAGATATTCTCGGAGGACTCGTTGATGTCCTGCATTGCAGAGATCATCTGCTTCATCTGCTCATTGCCGCGGATCGCTCCGTCCTTTGTATTCTGAACCAGTTCATTTGCCTTGTTTGCGTCATCCGCATTGACTTTCGCGCCGTTTGCGATCTCCTCGATGGAAACTGTGATCTCCTCGATCGCACTCGCCTGCTGCGTCGTACCCTGTGCCAGGGAGTTGCTCGCACTTGCCACTTCGTTTGCGCCCGATGTCATCCTCGCCGCCGCATCGCGGATCGTGGAGAGGTTCCTGTTGTTGTCGCGAAGCATCTTCACGATCGCCGTGCCGAGTGCATCGTCATCGCTCGCCTTCTTGTAAGTCGCTGTCAGATCACCTTCTGCAACCTGCTCTGTGACGCGCACCTGATCACCGATCGTCTTCATCATCATTGTGAAATCATCTGTCAGATCGCCAAACTCATCATTTGATGTCTTCTCAAGCTGGATATTGATATCGCCCTTCGCCATCCTTCTGGCAACATCGGAGAGTTTGTTCAGCGGATACTGGAGTCTCCTCTTTATGATAGCCGTCGCAAAAACGATACATATGATGTAAATCACAACAGCCATTCCGACGATGACGGTCTCTCTCAGCGAGATGTACTCCTCGATCGTCTCCCGCTCCTTGGTCGCGCAGACCATACCGACGATCTGGTTCGTACTATCCTTTACAGGAACATAGTAGCCATAGTAAAGACTGCCGTTGATCTCAAAATCATTTCTGGAAAACTCATTTCCGCCATTCAGCACCTCTGTGACCACCCTGGAATCTGCCTTCGTGCCAACGATCGGATTGCCCTGTGTGTCCTTGATCGTTGTCGCACGTCTCACGTCGCCAAAGAAGAGCGTGATCTCGCCATTGTTTGAACTTGCATAATGATCAACCAGTTCTCCAAGCTCCACCGAGAGGTTCACTTCGCCCTTGTACAGGTCGTCACCCTGCATGGAGTAATTTCCTGACGACACTCCGTCCAAAGCAAGCATCGTACCTGTCGCCAGCGCTTTGAGCGTCTTAAAGGTCTCGGACTCCATTCCCTGCTTCAGTGCCAATGTGGAAACCGACACGATAACGATACATGCCAGCATCATCGGCAGCGAAACTAATGAAATCACCAGCCACTTGATGCTAAACCTACGCCCTAAATTGTTTTGTTCATTCATAAGTAACATCCTTTCACACTATATTCTATTAGTACATTATCAGAGCAGCTCTTCCGGATCTTTTAGCTACTCTGATTGCTTAATCTCTATTTTAAATTGTTTCAACGATTAAGTCAATAGTATATATTGTCTGTCCAGTTAAAATTTTTTGGAAAATTTAACTTTTTTAGAATGTTAGATACTTTTTCATGGTGCGCAGGGCATTTTTTTCCAGCCGCGACACCTGTGCCTGGGAAATCCCGATGTACTCCGCGACCTCCATCTGCGTCTTCCCCTCGAAAAATCTCAGATTGATGATCTCATTCTCCCGCTCGTCGAGACGTTTCATCGCCTCGCTCAGTGATATATTCTCAACCCAGTTGTCCTCCTTGCACTTCTTGTCACTGATCTGGTCCATCACATAGAGCGTGTCTCCCCCCTCCGTGTACACCGGCTCATACAGGCTCATGGGATTCTGGATCGCGTCGAGGGCATACACGATGTCCTCCTTGGGGATCCCGATCTCCTCGGAGATCTCCATGATCGTCGGCTCACGCAGATTCTTTTTCGTGAGGTTCTCCCGGGCATAGATCGCCTTGTACGCCGTGTCCTTCAGCGAGCGGCTCACGCGGATCGGATTGCTCGAATCCCTCAGAAACCTTCTGATCTCCCCGATGATCATGGGAACCGCATAGGTGGAAAATTTTACATCCAGACTGGAATCAAAGTTGTCGATCGCCTTGATCAGTCCGATACAGCCGATCTGGAACAGGTCATCCACATTCTCATTGGACTGTGAAAAGCGCTTGATCACGCTCAGGACCAGCCTCAGATTTCCTCTGATATACTCCTCTCTCGCCTGCATATCTCCCTGTTCTATCTTCTCAAAAAGCGCCTGTTTCTCCTCGTTTTTGAGTACAGGGAGCTTTGACGTATTCACACCGCATATCTCAACTTTTCCAAGTGCCATATCTACAATCCTCCTGATCTTTCTCCTTTATCTATGCCCGAAAGCAGGATCCCACCGCCGTTCGAACATATGTATAGAAGGTGTAAATACGTCTATGTACTGCAGTATGTCTTTCCCTGGCTCAGCTTGCCATCTCCTTCTTCAGCCGCTTCATGATCTTCTTCTCGAGCCTCGAGATGTAGGACTGCGAGATCCCCAGATAATCCGCCACCTCCTTCTGGGTCATCTCCATGTCGTCAGGATTGTTCAGACCGAATCTCAACATGATGATCGTCCGTTCCCGCTCCCCGAGTTTTGATATCGCGCGCTTGAGCTGGCTGCGCTCCACCTCTGTCTCGAGATCCTTGTAGATCACATCCTCGTCCGTTCCGAGGATATCCGACAGCAGCAGCTCGTTGCCGTCCCAGTCCACATTCAGGGGTTCGTCGATCGAGACTTCGAGCTTTGTCTTGTTGTTCCTTCTCAGGTACATCAGGATCTCATTCTCGATACACCGCGATGCATAGGTCGCAAGCTTGATGTTCTTGCTGCGGTTGAAGGTGTTGATCGCCTTGATCAGCCCGATCGTGCCGATCGAGATCAGATCCTCGACACCCACGCCGGTGTTGTCAAACTTTTTGGCAATATACACGACCAGCCTCAGATTGTGCTCGATCAGGAGCGCCCGCGCCTCACTCGCGCGCTCTGTCTCGAGCCCGTTGATCGCCCTGTTCTCCTCCTCCCCCTCAAGCGGCGGCGGCAGCACTTCCGATCCCCCGATGTACAGGATCTCATTTGCAGCTGCATTTGCGACATTGCTCTTTTTCCCGAGGGACAGCCGCATCTTCCCCGGCAGATATAGTTTTATGATCATAATTTTCCTCCAATTTCTCACATTATCAGGCTATGGTTCAGTATCATCTGGAAATCCCCGTTCTTCGACAACTTCCCTTTATAGAAAGCTACTACCGCCCCTCTCTTCACCACTTGTTCCCTCTCCCTGTGAATGACCAGTTCATCCACCACGATCCCCTCCAGGATCCCGTGTTCCCTGCCGACACTCTGATACGGGATTATTTTATATTTCTGCGGGTATTTTTCGATCCATCCTCTCATGGTGTTTGTCTCCTCGACCACGGACACCGGTTTGCCGGATACCGGATCTGTCAGAAGATTCCCTGTGTCAAACAGTGCCCTGCAGACAACAGTTTCTCCCTCCTGTGTCAGGATAACTTCGTAGATGCATCTTGATTCCACCAATCTGCGGTATGCAAGTATGAAGACCACGATCCCGGCGATCACACCTGTCACCATGATCTGTGCGATCCGCTCCCCCACAAGCCTGCCGGCACACTCCATGAGCTTTCCGTACGCAAACAGCATCCCGTGCAGATAGATGATGCCCATGCCGAGCAGCCGGATCGTCATCCTGCCTCTCGCAGGGCGCCGCACACAGATCAGGATCATCGCTGTGTCCAGTGCGAGCACCGACAATATATATGCAGCACCGTATCTGATGCCGGACATCAGGATCATCACCGCCCCTGTTCCTCCGGCCAGCGATGCCGCCAGGAGCCGCGGGAACAGTATTCTCTCTCTCAGAAGCAGGAGTGTCAGGATCAACAGCTGCATATCCATCAAAATATTCTGTACCAGAAAGACATCGATATATACCTCATAAATTCTGATCACCTCCGTCCCTATAATGGGATTATACAAAAAAGTCCCATGCTTTTTTGTCAAAGCATGGGACTAAATTATGTTTATTTTTCGACTTTATATGAGTCTGTTCCGGTCTCCTGACCTATCTCTTCAGGAAACTTGGTATGTTTAAAGTCTGCTCTTTCACATTGCTTCTCAGATCCGTGGGCGGCTTGAGAGTGTTGTTTGGCCTGGGCTGCATCCCCTGTGGTGCCTGTCCATTCGGCGGCATCATGCCGGCTCCCGCAGGTGCCTGTGGTCTGGGTCTCACCGGAGTGTTTTGTACGTTGTTGGGCCTCACCGAGAAGTTGCTGTTGATCCTGCCCCTGTTGTTGATCGGCGAATTCGGAGCGGACTCCACGATGCCGGTCGCGATGACCGTAACGGTACAGGAGTCTGCCATATCCTCATTGTACATCGCACCGAAGATGACATTGATGTCCTCTCCCGCGAGTTCCTGCACATAGCTTGCCGCATCATTCGCGTCAAAGATGGAGATGTCACCCGAAATATTGAGAATGACATCCGTCGCCCCGCTGAGGGTTGTCTCAAGCAGCGGTGACTCGACTGCCATCTTGATCGCATCCGCCGCCTTATCCTCGCCCTTGCCATATCCGATCCCGATGTGCGCGATGCCTTTCTCCTTCATGACGGTCTGCACATCCGCAAAGTCGAGATTGATGACGGACGGCACGTTGATCAGGTCTGTGATGCCCTGCACGGACTGCTGAAGAACCTCGTCCGCCTTTTTCAGCGCGTCCGGCATGGTTGTCCGCCTGTCGACGATCTCGAGCAGCTTGTCATTGGGAATGACGATCAGCGTGTCGACGTGCTCCTTGAGCTTCTCGATCCCCGTCAGCGCATTGGTCATGCGCGTGCGCGCCTCGAATTTGAACGGTTTCGTGACAACACCGACAGTGAGGATCCCCATCTCCTTTGCGATCGCCGCCACGATGGGCGCCGCGCCGGTTCCGGTTCCGCCCCCCATCCCGCAGGTGACAAACACCATGTCCGCACCCTTCAAAGACTCCTTTATATCCTCCGAGCTCTCCTCCGCCGCTTTCTCGCCCACCTCGGGCTTCGCTCCCGCGCCAAGTCCCTTGGTCAGCTTCTCGCCGATCTGCAGAAGTTTGGGCGCCTTGCAGAGCTGCAGAGCCTGCTTATCTGTATTGACTCCTATAAATTCAACACCAGTAATCGTCTCATCTATCATTCGGTTGACGGCATTGTTGCCGGCGCCGCCTACACCTACTACTATTATCCTTGCCGCTGCATCTGTTTCGTTTGATCTAATCTCGAGCAAGTTTCCTTCCTCCTTCATAATTCCTATTAAATTCCATCTAACTTATCATATAATTTTTTTAGCAATTAATCAACCTATTTTTTACTTTTCTTTTCTTAATTATTGTGAAGCGCTACTTTCCTTTCTCAAATGATACACTTTTGCGGTCCGCGGTGTAGTTCTGCAAATCAAGTGTTCCTCTCTCACCCGCCAGTGACGGCAGTATCTGCGGAAGCTGCATCAGCTTTTCGTCCAGATTGTCCAGCGCGCCGATATTGACCTTCACCCCGCCATAGCCCAGCGTGACATTGTAGTTCTTGTCAAACTGTATCCTGTCGCACAGGACATCGTACTTGTTGAGGAGTTTCGTAATCGTCAGGATATTTTGAAAGATCTGTTCATTCTCCACCGGCAGCTTCTCGTGGAGCACAACGTGGTCGAAGGAAAGCCCCGTCACCTGCGGGATGCCTTTCGTCGTGACCTTGGAAGTCTCCACCACCACGCCCTCATTGTCAAAATACATATATCTCCCGAGATACTGCACATACCCGGCGAGCGCTTTCTCGTACACGGTGATCCGTATCGTGTCGTTCGACTGGACCATGACATCCATCGTCTCCACGAACGGAACACCCTCTATCCCCTTATTCTTGTATTTCAGGGACAGATAGAGGGAGTTGTCACCCAGATACCCCGTCATGACCATCGCCTTGATCTCCTCGGCGGAGTAGTGCTTGTTGCCGTCAACCTGGACCGTCCTGACCGTGAAGTGCGTCAGCAGAAAATACGAAGCCATAAGGAACACATTGACGATGCCAAGCAGAATGATAATCCGTATTTTAACCCTTATATCCGGCATGTTTGTTATGATACTGTCCTGTTTATCCATGACTTTTTCCTCATAATTGTATACGGTCAGCCGATGTAACTGATCCGCGCCCCAAGTGCTGTGAAATCCCCTACAATATCCTGATACCCTCTCCTGATATACCCTGAATCCGCCACGGTCGTGATCCCCGATGCACACAGACCTGCGATCACGAGCGCCGCCCCGCCGCGCAGCTCCCTGGCTATGACGGTGCGCCCCTCGAGCTCCCTGCCTCCTGTCACGAGCGCCGTGTCCCCCTTGACCTCGATGTCCGCCCCCATCCGCCGCAGCTCCTCCACGATGCGGAACCTGCTCGAAAATATCTTCTCCCTGACCGCAAGCCGCCCGCGCGCCATGCACGCTGCCACAAGGAGCGGCGACTGCAGGTCGGTCGGGAAGTCCGGATATACCTCCGTCTCTATGTACGGGACATTTACGATCCTGTCGCGGTCACATGCATCGATCGTCATCTCATTCCTGTCGGCATCGACGGTGAGTGCAGCCCCCATCCCCCTTATCGTATCGCAGATACTGTCCAGCTGTCTTATGGGAACATTTTCCAGCGCTACCTCGCCGCCCGCCGCCAGCGCCGCAAACAGATATGTCCCCGCGACGATCCTGTCGGAAATGATATCGTACTCGATCCCCCGCAGTCTTGACAGTTCCACGCCCTGGATCACGATCCTCCCCGTCTTTAACAGGGTTCCCGCATAGTCGATCCTGGCGCCTGCCGTGTTCAGAAACCTGCACAGTTCTATGATCTCAGGCTCTTTTGCCGCATTTTTGATGACTGTCGTCCCCTGCGCCGTCACTGCCGCCAGGATGACATTCTGTGTCGCCCCCACACTTGGAAACGCGAAATCGATGACTGCCCCTCTCAGCTCATCGGCGTACGCGTGAATGTGATTTCCCTCTATCCAGATCTGCGCCCCAAGCTTTTCCAACCCATACAGGTGCAGGTCAATCGGCCGATCGCCGATGACACATCCGCCCGGATAGTTGACACAGACTTCCCCCAGACGCCCGAGCATCGCGCCCATCATGATGACGGACGAGCGCATGGCTGAGACGTACCGCTCCGGCAGCCTGTGCTCCCGCACACTGCGCGTGTCGATCTCGACCGCCTCTGCGCCGGCACTCACTGTATTTACGGCTGCCCCTGTGCTTTTCAGGAGGTTGAACATGCATTCGATATCCGTGATGTCCGGGCAGCCACGCAGCACGCACTTTCCCGGTATCAGCATGCACGCCGCCAGTATCGGGAGCGCTGCGTTTTTAGAACCCTGTATCCGTATCCTGCCGTCGAGCGGCTTTTTTCCTTCCATTCTTATAGACTCACTGTTTCTGCCAAAATGGGCCATAGATCTCACCACATATTCATATCAATCACAATATTATATGCGTGATCCCGGGAAAAATTACCGGCAGCTCTTACTTACATTCAGCACGATGCCGATCTCCGCCAGCAGAAACAGTGTCGAGGTGCCTCCATAGCTGATGAACGGCAGCGTGATCCCGGTGTTGGGGATCGTATTTGTCACAACGGCTATGTTCAGAATGACCTGTATCGCGTAATGCGCCATCACCCCCACCACGAGCAGTGATCCAAACCGGTCCACAGTCTTGTTGGCGATGACCATACAGCTCCAGATCAGCACCACAAAGAGCAGAATGATCGCCAGTGCGCCAAACAGTCCCAGCTCCTCACATATGATGGAAAAGATCATGTCATTCTGAGCCTCCGGCAGAAATTTTCTCTTCTGCATGCTCTGTCCCAGACCTTTTCCCCAGATACCGCCCGAACCGATCGCATACAGCGCCTGAAGTGTCTGAAACGCCTTGTCTGTACTGTAGGCCTCCGGGTGAAGCCACGCTACGACACGTCCCAGACGGAAGCTTCCGCTCGACACATCGACATTGGACGCATATGTCACCAGCGCCACCACCGCTGCAAGGATCGTCACGCCCGCCGCCACAAACCACTTGTAATCCGGCACCGCCACAAAGACCATGGCGACCGCGATCCCCATGATGATGATCGCCGAACTCAGATTGCTGGTCAACAGGTATACGAGCCCGGCGATGAACGTGGGCGGTATAAATATGATCGCGAGACCTTTGGGCGTCCGCACAACATTTTTCCCCAGGCTCTCCAGCCTCTGTATGATACTCGCCAGATAAATGATCACACCGATCTTTGCGACCTCCGCAGGCTGGAACGTAATGACCTGCAGGTCGATCCACCGGCTCGCACCGTTCCGGGTGATCCCCAGCGGCGTCTTTACCAGCACGATCAGCACTGCGGACACGATCATCGCGATAACATCAAATTTCTGCAGTTCCTTATATGGAAACTTGATCATGATATATAAACCGACAAATCCGATCAGCGTAGACTGTGCCTGCTTTTTCAGGTAATAGGCTGAGTCATTGTAGTCTATCCCGGCTTCATAGGAACTCGCGGAATAGATCATCAGAAGCCCAAAGCCAACCAGAAACAACACGACCGTCAACAGGACATAGTCCATGTTGTGCTTGCTGCTCCGGAATCTCACCGGTTGTCTTGCCATGAGTTGTCTTGCCACACTATCACTCCTCCAGTTTATTTACATAATCTTTGAATTGGCGCCCCCTCACCTCATAGTTCGGGAACATGCCCCAGCTTGCACATGCAGGTGATAAGAGCACTGCGTCTCCAGCCTGCGCCTCCCGGACACATGCGTCAAGAGCTGCCTCAAAGGTATCCTCGAACAGAATGTCCTTTTCGGGATAACCACATCTTACCGCGCACTCTGCGATCTTCTCCCGCGTCTGCCCGATCAGGACCAGCTTCTTTACCTTTCCGTCAAAACAGCGGATCCAGTCATCATAGGTACTCCCCTTGTCATACCCTCCGCCGATCAGGACCGTCGGCCGGTCCATCGCCCTGATCCCCTGTATGGCGGCGTCCGTGTTCGTCGCCTTGGAGTCGTTGTAGTACACGACGCCGCGCTTTGTCGCCACATACTCGATCCTGTGCTCCACTGCCACGAAACGCCTGACGGTGGCGAGGATGCGCTCCATCGGCACACCCGCGCTCATGCTGATCCCGATCGCCGCCATCACATTCTCAACATTGCAGATTCCGACAAGGTTCATGTCCGTCTTCACGTTCATCAGGCGCTGCGATACGCCGTCCGCGGCGAGATAGATCTCTTCCCCCTCACAGTAGAGCCCATTCTCCAATTTCCGCGCCGACGAGAAGTACACAACCTTCGCCGGGCACCTGTCCCCGAAGCGTCTCGTATGATCGTTCTCGTAATTCAGGACACAGTAGTCCGCCTGCGTCTGGTTCCTCGTCACCGCCTCCTTCGCCGCCACATAGTTCTCCATCGTGTGATGGCGGTTGAGGTGATCCGGCGTGATGTTCAGGATCGCCGACACCTGCGGGTGGAAATCCTCGATTGTCTCTAGCTGGAAGCTCGAGATCTCCGCTACAGACACGGTGTCCTCACGCATGAGCGGCGCTGCGTCCGTGTACGGATTCCCTATATTTCCGACGATATACACGCTGTCGTAGTACTCCTGCATGATCTGCCCCACCAGCGATGTCGTCGTCGTCTTGCCGTTCGTACCGGTGATCGCGAGCACCCTGCCCTTCGCAAAGTGGTACGCGAGTTCGATCTCTCCCCAGATATGGATCCCCCGCTCTTTCATATAGAGCACGAAATCCGCATCGACCGGCACGCCCGGACTCAGCACGGCAAGTTCGATACCATCTGTTATTTCTATCGGAAACGCGCCTGTATGGATCACTGCCGCAGACTCGCGCCCCAATTTCTCCCCGATCGACGCCCTCACCGCCGCCGCGTCCGTCTTCTCATTTCCGTCATAGATGACTGGCAGCGCGCCATTTTTTTCAAGCAATACCGCCGAGCCGATACCGCTCTTGCCGGTTCCGACTACGATCACGCTCTTATCCCTTATATCAATCATGGTCTTCCCTACACCCTTTCCATGTAAAATTGTGATATCCACCGATCACTGATAACCGATCTCCTCCAGATATGGCAGTATGTTCTCAAAAAGCTGTCTCACAACAGGGGCTGCGATCTGACCGCCGTAATACGTCCCCTGCGGCGTGTCGATGATGGCAAGCGCCATGACCTTCGGATCATTCGCCGGGGCGAACCCCAGAAACGAGGCGATGTATCTGCCGCTGCCCCTCGGAAGAGTCTGGCTCGTGGCTGTCTTGCCGCCCACGCGGAAGCCTTCCACATAGCCGTTTTTGCCGCCTCCGTTCTCCACGACCTGCTCCAGCGCGTATTTTAATTTCTCTGTCGTATCAGATGACACGATCCCCTCGGACACCGGATATACAAACTCATTGACCGATGTGCCGTCCGGGCTCACCGCCCTCACGCCAAAATGGGGCGTCACCAGCTTACCGCCATTGATCAGTCCCGCCACTGTCGTCATCAGCCGGATCGGTGTGATCTGAAAAGACTGTCCGAATGATATCGTGGCGAGCTCCACCTCGCCGATTTTGTCCGGCTGGTGCATGATCGTGCCCGCCTCACCCGGAAGATCGATCCCTGTCTTCCTCCTCAAGCCAAACTGCGTAAAGTACTCATAGTAGCGCTGTGCCCCGATCCGCAGTCCGACTGTGATAAAAACCGGATTGCAGGAGTTCATGACCGCGTGGGTAAAGTCCTCCGCCCCATGACCCGCGATCTTGTGGCACCGGATCTTCCTGTCGTCCACGATGATAAACCCCGGGCAGGAAAAATTGTCCTCCAGGCGAACCGCACCGCTCTCGAGCCCTGCCGCCGCCGTGATGATCTTGAATGTGGAACCCGGCTCATACGTGTCATTGATGCAGCCGTTGCGCCACATCCCATTCAGCAGATCCTGCGTGCTCTCCGCCTCTCCCTGTCCATCCGCCGCCGCACTGTCCGCCTGCACCTGAAATTCATCGATCAGCGTATACGGATCGTTCAGATGAAACTCCGGCACATCCACCATCGCGAGGATCTCACCGTTGTCTACATTCATGACAATGATCGACACGCCCGCCGCCTGCTTCGTCTCGTATGCCTGCTTTGCAAGCTGTGTCGCATACCGCTGTATATTCACATCAATGCTGACATAGAGGTCTTTTCCCGCCTCAGGCTCTTTCCTGCGCTCCCCCATGCCGTCGAGCTCGATCCCCTTGGCATCTGTCAGCGTCAGGATCTGTCCCTTCTTGCCGGTCAGATACTCCTCGTAGGAAACCTCCAGACCGATGATCCCCTGATTGTCCCCTCCGGTGAATCCTAGCACCTTAGATGCCAGATCATCGTATGGATAATATCGCTTATAGTCCTCATCCACCTTCACTCCCGCCATATCATAATTTCGGATTCTGTCGCCGGTCTCTTTGTCCACGTTGCTCTTGATGCGCTCTCTCGCACTGTACTTTTCCACACGCTTGCGCACATATTCCTCGGAAAGCCCCAATTCCCGGCACAGCATATCGATCACCTTCTCGGGTTCCTCGAGCTGGCTGTGGATGACCGAAATGGTGCAGACTGTCTTGTTATCCGCAAGGACAGTCCCCGTCGAGTCGATGATCCTGCCCCTTGCCGCCTTGATATCGCGCTCCCTCTCGTGGAGCTGCGTCGCAAGCTCCGTATAGTGCTCCGAGCACAGGATCATCAGATATCCCACGCGCACGCCCAGAAGCAAAAGCATCGCCACACACACTGCACACAGCACAAAGGTCTTCCTCTTCTGTACGGTCATATTCCGTCTTCCCGCGCTGTTCCTGATCGCCATCATTGCCCTCTATCGTCACAATTCTGTATTGCTACTATTTTATGACATTTTGTGGATCAAGAGAACTATCTCTGCAAAAAACCGTCCCTACTCCTCCGCGGGCGGCCCGTCAGCGCCATCATCCGCCGGATCAGGGAGTACATCACTGTCCTCCGAGACATGGTTCATCTCCGCCGGCTCACCTGTCACCGGGTCGACCAGCTCCCCGGTGTCCGGATCGACCACATAAAACGGATTCACCGTACCCGATCCGCCTTCGCCGGATCCGCCGTTTTCTGCCCCCTCGGTGTCACCGTTCTCACCGCCGGCTGCGTCTCCCGCTTCTCCGTCACCGCTCCCTGCGCCCTCACCGTCAGCCGTGCCGCCCTGCACGATATTGCCGAGCAGCCTGTCCGCCTCCTCCTGCTCCGCGATCGTCATCTCCTCCGTCCTTGCGATGTGCAGATACGGGAGCACTTCCGTCAGAATGTTCTTGACAATGCCGGTCGCGTATGTCGCGTGAGGCTGATCTCTCACGTTTGGTCTGTCAACCACGCAGTAGATCACGATCTGCGGATCGTCCGCCGGCGCAAATCCAATGAATGAAACCACATAATTCACATGATCGCGCGGCACCATCTCCGCGGTCCCTGTCTTCCCGCCGATCGCATATCCCGCCGGGCGCGCAGACTTTCCCGTACCTTCCGCAACCGTCGCGTACAGGTACTGCCGCATCTGCTCCGATGTCGACGACGATATCGTCTGTTTCAGTACCCTGGGTTCGATGTTTCTGATCGTATCGCCGTTTGAGTTCACGATCTTGCTCACCACGTGCGGCTCGTAGTAGTACCCGCCGTTTATAATAGAAGAAAAGGCTGTCGCCATCTCGATCATCGTGACATTATAACCCTGTCCGAAGGAGGCTGTCGCAAGTTCCGCAGAACGCATCGTGTTCTCGTTGTACACCAGTCCCGCCGTCCTTGCCTCCCCCGCAAGGTCAATGTTGGTCTTCAGCCCGATGTTAAATATCTGCTCGAACTGCAGTGTATTCTTCACGCCGAGCGCCTCGCCCATCTTCATGAACGCCACGTTGCACGACATCTCCAGGGAACCGCTCACATCGAGCACGCCATGTCCCCTCGTAACATTACAGTTGATCGTGTGTCCGCCCACCTCGAGATTACCGCCGCAGTCGTACGTCTCATTGCCGACGATCCTGCCCGTCTCAAGCCCGGCCGCCAGCGTGATCGCCTTCGCTGTGGAGCCCGGCTCGTACGTGTCCGATATGCAGAAATTTCTCCACAGGTTGTTCAGCGCATCGTAGTAGGTGTCGTCTGCCTCCATCTGCGCGATCTGCTCCTCCGTGTAATAGGCGGACAAGTCCTTCGGATTGTTGAGGTCAAAGTCGGGATAGCTTGCCATCGCCATGATTTCCCCGTTGTTGCAATTCTGGATGATGACAGCGATGTTGTGTGCGCCCTGCTCCCCCTCCCTTTCCTCACCAATATGTTCTGCGTTGAACTGCTTGATATACTTCTCGCAGATCGCCTGGATGTTGGCGTCGATCGTGCTCACGAGCGTGCTCCCGTCCACCGCCGCTACGGTCTTGCGCTCCAGCGCCGCGTCGTCGTTCAGGTATCCGTACTCTCTTCCGTTCGTGCCGTTTAGTATATCATTATAGTACTCTTCCAGCCCGTACGTCCCATTGTTGTCCGTCCCGGTAAAACCGATCACGTCGCAGGCGAGCGTGTTGTTCGGATAACGCCTGATATACTCCTCCTCAAACCATACGCCGTTGATGAGCCCTATTTTTTCCTTGCTCTTTGCGGAAGCCTCATTGTACTCGTTCTTCCGGTCAAGGAACGGACTCATCTCATCGTAGGTGATCCTCTTCTTGAGGACATAGTACTGCGAGTTAGGGTTGTCCGTCACATACTGCCGGAGCTCCGCCTGATTCAGCCCAAAGCACTCGGCGAGCGCCGCCAGCGTGGGATCCACGTTCTTTTCGTCGGAGAGCATGACCTTACAGTCGAGAACGACATTGTACACTTTCTCGCTCGCCGCGAGGATCGTGCCGTTGGCATCCAGGATACTCCCCCTCTTGAAGGGCAGCGTCTTGGAGTCGTAGCGCTGCTGTGACAGGATCTTTTTCTGGTAATCATTCCGATTGTCGCGCGCAAGACAGTACAGACGTCCCCCCAACCCCGCAAAAGCCAGCAGGATGATCAGCATCATCACTGCCAGCTTCATAGATTTTACTTTGTTCAGACTCACCCGCTGTCTCCTCAGCCTTTTCCTGTCAGCCCTGGTATTGCGGCTGGCATTCCTGCTTCGGGGAACGGTATTGTTCCTGGTATTGTTCCTGCCAGTAGTCCTGTTGTTATTTCTACGTCTTTCTGTCATCAAATCACCCACTCACACTCCTGCCGATCACTCCGGTAACGCTCCATACTGGCGGACATAATCATTTCCCTCGCCAGTGTACTCGACAACCTGCCCTTCCTTTGCATATTTCATACCGAGCTCATTGACTGCGATGCGCTTGATCTCCTCCAGGTCAATGCTGCTCATGATCTTCGTGTAGGTCTCGTCATTTGCCAGTTTCATCTCGTAGAGCTGACTCTCAAGCTTCGAGATCGTCGCGATGTGGTTTGTGATATTGGACTGCAGATTCACATAGAACATAAGCACACTGCAGACGATCACAAACGCCGCAGCTGCCACCGCAATATACCCCTTATTCATGGGAACTGCTTTGATCCTGGTTCTGCGCACTGACTGCGTGCGGTTCCTCGGTCTCTCGTACTCACGCCTCGCAGATGTGTTCTGCAGCTTTCTGACTGCACTTCCTTCTATATATATATGGTCCTGATTCGTATTTCGACTGCCTGTGCTTTGTCTGCTTGTACTTGTCCTTGTTGTTGGATTGGCACGTCTCATTTTCAATGTCCTTTCTTCATTGTTTCATCACAGACTGTATCCTCGCAAGGCACTGTGCCCGTGCGCGGTTCCCTGTGATGGGTTAACACTCAGATCCGCTCAAAAACCCTGAGTTTGGCGCTCTTTGACCGCGGATTGCCGCCGGTCTCCTCCTGCGTGGGCAGGATCGGCTTGCGGGTTATGACTTTCCCGTACGGGATCTTCCCGCAGACGCACACCGGAAACTCCGGCGGGCAGGTGCATGGATTCTCCATCTCCCTGAAAAAATTCTTGACGATCCTGTCCTCAAGCGAATGAAATGTGATGATGCACAGCCTTCCCTGCGGATTCAACAGATCCACAAAATCCTGAAGAGAATCTCTCAGCACGTCAAGCTCATGATTGCACTCGATGCGTATCGCCTGAAAAGTCCTTTTCGAAGGATGTCCGCCCGATGCGCGCATCCTGGCGGGAATCGCTGCCTTAATGACATCGTTCAGCTCAAATGTCGTCTCGATCGGCTTCGCCGCCCGAGTCTGCACGATATGCCTGGCGATATTTTTGGCAAACTGATCCTCCCCGTAATCCCTGATGATCCGATACAGCGCCTGCTCATCATAGTCATTCACGATATCCCTCGCTGTCAGCTTCTGCCGCTGATCCATGCGCATGTCAAGCGGCGTATCACACTTGTAGGTGAACCCCCGCTCCACCGTGTCAAGCTGATACGAGGACACACCGAGATCGAGGACGATGCCATCTACGTACTCTACGCCCTTTCCCCTCAGTGCCTCTCTTGCATTGCAGTAATTATCCCTGATAATGGTAACTTTTTCCCCAAATTCTTCTAATCGTTTCCCCGCTGCCCCGACAGCAGCTTCATCCTGGTCGATCCCATAAAATCTACCGCCGTCCCCAAGCCTTTTACACACTTCACAGGCATGTCCGCCCCCGCCGAGCGTGCCGTCCAAATACACACCGTCCGGCTTGACATTCAGTGCCGTGATCGTTTCTTCAAGCAATACTGATGCATGTCTAAATTCCATCTCCATACTATGGTTCCTTTCTGGATTGACCTGGTAACTGTTCAGAAATAGCCTGTACAGTTCCTACACGGTCCCCCATCCCACAGCCTGTCCCAGACCGGATCAGATCATCAGTCCAAGTTCAGACATATGTTCTGCGATATCATCCATATCGTCGTACTCCGAAGTTTCCTCCCAACGATCTCTGCTCCAGATCTCGATGCGTCCTCCCACTCCTGCGAGGACGACCTCCTTATCCAGCGCCGCAAACTCCCTTAACACAGACGGTATCAGTATTCTTCCCTGCTTGTCCACCTCCACGCTGGCTGCACCAGCCAGGAAAAAACGGACAAATTTGCGAGATTCCTTGTTCATAAGCGGTAAAGCTTTCAGCTTTTCTTCAAAAGCGGACCACTCGGTGTTGTCGTACACAAACAGACAGCCATCAAGCCCCTTCGTCACCACGAAATCATCTCCCAAAACTTCGCGGAACTTCGAGGGAATAATCAGCCTGCCCTTCGCGTCTATCGTATGATTGTATTCACCCATGAACATCCAATCACCACCACTTTGCACCACTAAGTTCCACTTCCTACCACTTTGATTCCTATTTTACATGAATTACGGCAAAATAACAAGCAGAACTTATGTATTTGGTCGGTTCATTGTGGCTCAAAAAACGCAAATCCGGAAGCTGTAACCCTCATATCAAAAAAAATGGAGAAAATTTCCAAATAAATTCAGAATTTTCTCCATTAAAGTATCTGTTTCAGTATCTGTACAATATCAATGATATCATTTCGGCCATTATCCAACCAGGTCAAACAGGCTGATCTGGTTCGACTCCGGTATGTCTCCCAGCAGCCCCAAGTCCGCCATCAGATCGATCACGGTCTTTGACACCTTCGTCCGGCTCCGGAAGTCATCCTTTGACAAAAACGGTCCGTCCTTTGCCGCCTCCATGATCGCGTCCGCCGCCTTCTCGCCAAGCCCCTCGATGCTGCTCAGCGACGGCATCACCTTGTCGCCCACGATCTGGAAGTTCCTCGAATGCGCCCTGAAAATATCGATCGGCTCAAACGCAAACCCTCTCGCGTACATCTCCTGCACGATCCGCATGTCTTTGAGCGCATCCTGCTCCTTGTTGGACAGGCTGTCACCGCGCTTTCTGTACTCCGCCATGACGCGCTCAAGCTGCTCCCGCCCCAGACACATAGTCTCGTACGAGAACGCTGACGCCCTGATACTGAAAAATGCACAGTAGTACGCCAGCGGATAGTTGATCTTGCAGTACGCGATGCGCCATCCCATCATGACATATGCCGCCGCGTGCGCCTTGGGGAACATGTACTGTATCTTCTCGCACGACCACACATACCAGTCCGGCACATCGTGGTCGAGCATGTCCTGCTTCCACTCCGCCCAATTGCCGCATTTTCCTTTTGCCACAGTGCCCTTTCGCACAGCCTCCATGATCTTGAAGGACTCCTCCGAGTCCAGACCCATACCGATCAGATACGTCATGATATCATCGCGCGTACAGATCGCCGTCGAGATCGTCGCCTTTCCCTCCTGGATCAGCGTCTGCGCATTGCCGAGCCAAACATCAGTTCCGTGTGACAGGCCGGATATTCTGACCAGATCCGAGAAGTACTTTGGCTGCGCGTCGATGACCATCTGCATCGCAAAGTCCGTGCCAAACTCGGGGATCCCGAGACACCCAAGCCTGCATCCGCCGATATCCTCCGGTGTGATGCCTAGCGCCGAAGTGTTCTGGAAAAGCGACATCACCTCCTTGTCGTCGAGCGGTATGGTCGTCGGATCAATCCCCGTCAGATCCTGGAGCATGCGGATCATCGTCGGATCGTCGTGCCCGAGAATGTCGAGCTTCAACAGATTGTGGTCGATCGAGTGATAGTCAAAGTGCGTCGTGATCGTGTCCGTCGTCATGTCGTTCGCCGGATGCTGTACCGGCGTGAAGGAATCGATCTCCTCCCCCACCGGCAGCACCACGATACCGCCCGGGTGCTGTCCTGTAGTGCGCCGCACGCCCACACACCCCTCCACGATGCGGTTGATCTCACTCGTCCGCTTGTGCTTTCCGCGCTCCTCATAGTAGTTCTTGACATATCCAAACGCCGTCTTGTCCGCCAGCGTGCCGATCGTCCCGGCGCGGAATGTCTGGCCATATCCGAAGATAACCTCCGTATACTTGTGCGCTTTACTCTGATATTCACCCGAAAAATTCAGGTCGATGTCCGGCTCCTTGTTCCCCTTGAACCCCAAAAACGTCTCGAACGGAATGTCAAAGCCGTCCTTGATGAGCCTCTCGCCGCAGACAGGACAGTACTTGTCCGGCATATCGCAGCCCGCCATCCCCGCAAACTTCCTGACCTCCTCCGAGTCAAAATCGCTGTAATGGCGGTTTTTGCAGTAATAGTGCGGGCTCAGCGGATTCACCTCCGTGATCCCCGCCATCGTCGCCACAAACGAGGATCCGACAGAACCGCGCGAGCCGACCAAATATCCGTCCTCCACCGACTTCCACACAAGCTTCTGCGCGATGATGTACATCACGGCAAACCCGTTGCTGATAATTGAGTCCAGCTCCCGTTTCAGCCGCGCCTCCACGATGCCGGGAAGATCATCGCCGTACATCTCGTGCGCCTTTCGATAACAGATGTCCCGCAGCTGCTGGTCACTGTTCTCTATGACAGGCGGGCACTTGTCCGGGCGCACCGGCGCGATCCGGTCACACATATCCGCGATCATGTTCGTGTTCGTGATGACGATCTCCTCCGCCTTCTCGCTGCCCAGGTAATAGGCGAACTCGTCGAGCATCTCCTCCGTCGTGCGCAGGTACAGCGGCGCCTGATTATCGGCGTCCTTGAACCCTTTCCCCGTCATGATAATGCGCCTGTAAACCTCATCCTCCGGATCCAGGAAATGCACGTCGCAGGTGGCGACCACGGGTTTCCGGAACTGTTCCCCGAGCTTCACCACCCTCTTGTTCAGCGCGATCAGATCTTCCTCGGAGTTGATATCCCGCAGTCGCTCCGATTCGATCATAAACCGGTTGTTGCCGATCGGCTGGATCTCCAGATAGTCATAAAACTCCACAATGCGGGCGATCTGTTCGTCGCCCTGTCCGTCGAGCATGGCACCAAACAGCTCCCCCGCCTCGCAGGCGCTGCCCAGGATCAGACCTTCCCTGTACTTCTGGATCAGACTCTTTGGGATCAATGGTCTCTTGTAAAAATATTTCAGATGGGACTCGGATATCAGCTTGTAGAGGTTGATGCGCCCCGTCTGGTTCTTTGCCAGTATGATAATGTGGTAGGAATGAAGCTTCCTGACCGCATCGACGCTCGCCTTTCCCAGCTCATTGAGCGCTTCCAGGGTATATATGTCATCCTTTTTCAGCATCTCGATAAATTTCAGGAAGATCTCCGCCGTGCACTCCGCGTCATCGACCGCCCTGTGATGGTTCTCGAGTGAGATCTTCAATGTCTTTGCCACCGCATCCAGCGTGTACTTTGCCTGCCCTGTGAGCAGTGTCCGCGCAATCCCGACGGTGTCCACATAAGTAAGATCAACCGGAATATTCTGCCGCTTGGCATTCTCCTTGATAAAGCTCACATCAAAGCCCGCATTGTGCGCCACCAGCGCCGCATCCCCCACAAACTCGAGGAAGCGGGGCAATATGACCTCTATGGTATCGGCGTCGATCACCATGCTGTCGCTGATGCCCGTCAGCTTTTCGATCTCAAACGGGATCGGCACCTGCGGGTTTACAAACGCAGAAAAGCGGTCTGTGATCTGTCCGCTCTCGACTTTGACCGCACCGATCTCTATGATCCGGTTCGTCACCGGAGAAAATCCGGTCGTCTCGATATCAAAAACCACATAAGCCGCATCCAGCGTCTGCCCTTTTCCATCCGTCACGATCTCTTTCAGGTCATCGACCAGATACCCCTCCACACCGTAGATCACCTTGAAGTCATCGTCGTGATCCAGCGCGTGGTTCGCATCCGGAAAAGCCTGGACACAGCCGTGGTCCGTGATCGCGAGCGCCTTGTGCCCCCACCTCTTCGCGCGCCTGATGATATCCTTGACATCGGACACGCCGTCCATATCGCTCATCTTCGTGTGGCAGTGCAGCTCCACGCGCTTCCTGGCGCTGTTGTCCATGCGGGCCGTCGTGAAATCCGGTATCTTCATCACGCCGACAACCGATCCGATCGTGAGTTCCCTGTCAAACGTGTCATTGACCGTGACTCCTTTGAGTTTCAGGAACGCGCCGACTTTCAAGTCCCCTGTCAGCTCCCCGAGCTGCTCATTATGTACGAACATCTTGACCTTGATCGTGTCCGTGAAATCCGTGATCTCAAAGCTTACGATCGTCCTCTCATTGCGAATCTCGCGTGTCTCAAGGGCGCGAACCTTACCCCTGATCGTGACCTCGCCCATCTCGCCCCAGATCTCCTCGATATCGATGCTCTCGTCCTCAAAATCCCTGCCAAATATGACATTGGGATTGTCCGACCGCTTGAGCGCCCTGCGCTGAAAGCCCTTGTCCCCGCCCTTCTCAAATCTGCCGTATGATTTTTTCTCGTACGTCTTTTTCTCAAAAGTTTTGTTCTCGTTAACTTTTCGCTCGGTGCCGGCGGACGCTGCCGCATCCTTTGTCGTTGTTGCCCTCACCGGTTCCGACGCCCCGCCTGCCTGCGGTGCCGGCAGCTCTGCCGCATCCGTCGCGGCGACAGCCTCGTTCCCTCTGACGACGCTTCCGAGACGGATGCTGATCCCCTCCACGATCTTTTGGATGCGCAACTCGTCATCCTCCCGATACTTACTCGCCCTCGCTTCCCTGTACGCGATCTGAAACTTTACATGAAAACCGCACCTCTCATTCAACACTTTGTCCAAAATAGTAACAAGCTCATCCTCCTTGGACTTTGCGATCACGCTGTCCTCGAGAACAAGCTCCATTGTATGTTCCTCGGGGAACTGCACATCTGCCTGGCGGAACATGGCGTAGAGCATATGGTCGCATTCCCTGATCTCCACAAGGAGGCTCTCCCGATACAGCTCCATCAGCTTTTCGGGTGTGTACTGCTCCGAGAGCACAAACTTTTCATAGATCTTTATGGTCATGTACTCCCGCGGAAAAAACTGCTTCTTGATCTCCCTCTCCACGGAATAGACCTGTTCCTTCTCGATCAGCCGCTCACTTCTGATATAGATGCGCAGCAGATCCCTGCGCCTGGTCGCCGTGATCCGCTCCACCATCACCTGCTCAAACAGATCCCTCTGCACGCCCTCCAGCTTCAGATTCGGAAATGCCTCGAAAAAACTTTTTTCCATCACTATCCCACCCAGTTATCCAACTCATGCTTCAATGTGTCCAACAGTTCACGCTCGGGTACTTTCCTGACGATCTCGCCCTTCTTGATGAGGAGTCCCTCCCCGATGCCGCCTGCGATGCCGATATCCGCCTCTTTTGCCTCCCCCGGCCCGTTCACGGCACAGCCCATCACGGCAACCTTGATGTCAAGATCATACCCCTGCACCATCGTCTCGACCTGGTTTGCCAGCCCGATCAGGTCGATATTTGTCCTTCCGCACGTAGGGCAGGAGACTACCTCGATGCCGCCCTTCCGCAGTCCGAGCGTGCGCAGGATCAGCTTCGCCGACTTGATCTCCTCGACGGGATCCCCCGTGAGGGATACCCTGATCGTATCGCCGATCCCCTGATTCAGGATGATCCCGAGACCGACTGCCGACTTGATATTGCCGCTCGTCACCGTGCCGGCCTCCGTGATGCCGACATGCAGCGGGTACTGCGTCTTGTCAGCGAGCAGTTCATGCGCCCTGACGCACATCATCACATCGGATGACTTGATGCTGATCACCAGATTGTCATAAGCCAGATCCTCGATGATACGCACCTTGTCCAGCGCGCTCTCCACGATCCCCTCCGCGGTGACGCCGCCGTATTTCTCCACCAGTTCCCTCTCCAGCGAACCGCTGTTCACACCGACGCGGATCGGTATGTTCCGCTCCCTGGCTGCCCTCACGACCTCGGCAACCTTCTCCCTGCTCCCGATATTGCCCGGATTGATGCGGATCTTATCCGCGCCATGCTCGATCGCCGCGATCGCCATCTTATAGTCAAAGTGGATATCCGCCACCAGCGGGATCGATATCTCCCGCTTGATCTGCGCGACTGCCCGCGCAGCATCCATATCCGGCACCGTACAGCGCACAATGTCACACCCGGCTTCGGCAAGGCGCCTGATCTGCGCCGCCGTAGCTGCCACATCCTGTGTCTTCGTGTTTGTCATGGACTGGATCAGGATCGGATTACCCCCGCCGATCATCCGCTCTCCGATACGGACCACTTTTGTATTCTCTCTGTACATACATTCCCTCCATCAATATCATAACAGCAGCTAATGAACGAATATCCTCGCTATATCATTATACAGCACGAACACCATCAGGATCATCAGCGCGACAAAACCGACAAAATGCACCATGCCCTCCTTCTCGGGCGATACGGGTCTGCCGCGCACCACCTCGATGAACATGAACAGAAGCCTGCCCCCGTCGAGTGCCGGGAGCGGCAGCAGGTTCATGACACCGAGATTCACACTGAGCAGCACCGCAAAATTGATCATGTTGACAACAACTGTCGGCAGTCCGTACGGCTTAGTCACCTCGATCTGCTCATCAATCATCACCGCGATCCCGACCGGACCCGACAGGTCATTTGCGGAAAGTCTTCCCTGCCCCAGCATCAGCAGACTCTTGACCGTCGCTTTCAGCCAGTAGCGCACATGGTATGCGCTGTACTTGATCAGGTCAAGCCCTTTACACGGCACGGATCTCCCCATAACAAAACCAAAGTAATACCGATTGTCCTGCTCGCTGAACCTGGGCGTGATGACTGTCGTGTATTTCTTCCCGTCGCGCTTATACTCGATCTCCATCGGTTTCCCATCGCTCAGCGCGGACACAAACGTAACCTCATCCTGCAGATGGATCCGCTCGCCGTCCATCTTTGTGATAATGTCACCCTCCTTCATGCCCGCCGCTTCCGCCGGATACCCTTCTGTCAGCGTATCGATCACCGGAACCGCTCCCCCGGCAAAGCCGACCACGATCAGAGACAGCAAAAATGCCAGAATGATATTAAAAAACGGTCCCGCAAAGACGGTCGCGATCCTGGACCAGACATTCGCATCGTTAAAGGCACCCTCGGGTTTTTGCACTTGCTGCCCGTCGCTGTCCTGATCTTTGGAATAGATACCATCCTCACCCTCAAACATACAGGCGCCGCCGATCGGCAGCAGCTTTAACACATATTTCGTATCACCTTTTGTAAACTTGACAATGTCCGGTCCCATGCCGATCGAGAACTGCAGTACCCTGATGCCGTTGAGCTTCGCGATCAGAAAATGCCCCAGCTCATGCGCGATCACAACCACTCCAAATACCAGCACAAACACTATAATTGTGACAACCATTCCTTCCCTTTTCCTCCCTTTGATAAAAACCGTCACTTACAATGATCAAACAGCAGATACACCTTCTCACAAACCGATAAAATATCGATCCGCTCAGAACTTTGACTGGATCAGCTCATACGTTTCCTGCTCTGTATTCAGGATCTCCTCCACACCTGGATCCTCTATCTTCCTGTGATGTTCCATACACATCTCGATCATCTCCGGAATCTGCAGAAAACGGATCTTTCTGTCCAGAAACAGACTCACTGCCTTCTCGTTCGCTGCATTGAACACAGTCGGCACGCTCCCGCCCTCCTCCGCAGCACGCATCGCAAGCCTCAGCCCCGCGAACGTCTCCGTATCGGGGCGCTCAAATGTAATGCTGCCAAGCTCGAAAAAGTCAACACGCTTCCCGGCCATCGGGCGCCTGTCAGGATAGAACAGGGCATACTGTATCGGCAGCTTCATATCCGGCATGCCGAGCTGTGCCATGATCCCCCCATCCACATACTCCACCATCGAGTGGATGATGCTCTGCGGATGTACCACGACCTGGATCCGGTCCAGATCCATATCAAACAGCCATTTTGCCTCCATGACCTCGAGGCCCTTGTTCACCAGCGTGGCGGAATCGATCGTGATCTTTCGTCCCATCGACCAGTTCGGATGCCTCAGCGCATCCTCGAGCTGCACAGTCTCCAGTTCCTGCCTGCTCCGGCCACGGAACGGTCCGCCGGACGCCGTGATCAGCAGCCTGTTCACCCTGTCTTTGTTCTCACCCTGCATGGACTGGAAAATAGCGCTGTGCTCACTGTCGACCGGAAGTATCGACACCCCCATCCTGCGGGCGATCGGCATGATGATGTGCCCTGCTGTCACGAGTGTCTCCTTGTTTGCAAGGGCGATATCCTTCTTTTTGTTGATCGCCGCGATCGTCGGTCTGATACCGATCATGCCCACGATCGCCGTCACCAGTATTTCCGACTCCTCCATCTCGGCGATCGCAAGCAGCCCCTCCATACCCGGTATGACCTGCACTTCCATGTCCGCAAGCCTCATCCTCAGTTCCCTGCAGTCCGCCTCACTCTCAAGCGACACCAGCCCTGGCTGAAACTCGCGCACCTGTCTCTCCAACAGATCGATGTTCGCACCCGCTGCCAGACCTACTACCTGCAGGTCGGGATTCTCGCGCACGATTTCCAGCGTCTGCGTGCCGATCGAACCAGTAGAGCCAAGTATTGCTATCTTTTTCACAAAATCCTTCCTTTCCCATTGACAGCCTCCCGGAATCTTCCCACAGCACCAGATGCAGCCGGACTCCGAAAGCCTATATGACCATTATATGAATTTCTCCTGTATTTTATCTCGATTCCTGATCCCTGTTGCCAAAGCGTCCCGCACAGTCTCCTGTCAGATAAATAATATGATCAAAAAATACGTGATCGGAGCCGTGAAGATCACACTGTCGAACCGATCCATAATGCCGCCGTGTCCCGGGATCAGATTCCCGTAATCCTTGATATCATAATTGCGCTTGACCGCCGACGCCGCCAGATCGCCGATCTGCGAGATCACGGAACCCACGCCGCCGACCGCCGCCAGCAGCAGCGTCAGCTGTCCCGTCCCCAACACAGCGTCCAGATAGTACCCGAACAGTGCGCCTGCCAGCGCAGATCCCACGATTCCGCCGACAGAACCCTCGACGGATTTCTTTGGACTGAGCACCGGGGCAAGCTTGTGCCTTCCCGCCATCACGCCCGTCAGATACGCGCAGGTGTCCGATATCCAGGAGTTGATAAAGATCATCCACACCAGATAGACACCGTGCTCCAGCTCCCTTGTCAAAAACACAAAAGACAGCATCACCGGCGCGTAAACCAGCGAAAAATAAGCTGCCATGACCTGATGCGCGCTGTACTTCGGAAAGGCAAACACGTAGACAGACATCATCATGATCAGGGAGAGAAACAGGGATATCATGATACCGATATCCAGCACAGAGTACCCGATCGCAGGAAGAACATCCAAAAAACCGGCATCTGGGTGCGTGACATAGACCGCGATATAGTATCCCGTGACAGCCGCAATCCCTACGAACTCCAGCGCGTTTGGCTGTTTCGGACACTGCCCTTGCGGGGTCTTCTGCCTGACCCCGCAAGCCTTCGTCAATTCCAGATAGCCGACGACCGAAATGACATACAGCACCGCTGCCAGTATGATCCCCCCCGGAAGGATCGCCGCCAGCGCAGCGATCACGATCACCACCGCGCTGACTGTCCGCTCCTTGCTTATTTTTCCAAGAATATTTGAAGCCATCCTCACTCCTCCTTCACCAGCCCATACCTCCGGTCCCTGTTCTGATATGCCTCCACCGCGCGTGCAAGCTCATCTTTGTCAAAGTCAGGCCACGGCACTTGCGTGAAATAAAGCTCCGCGTAGGCAAGCTGCCACAACAAAAAATTCGATATCCGCTGTTCACCCGACGTCCGGATCAACAGATCAGGATCCGGCAGCCCTGCCGTGTCAAGCTGTGCCGCGATCCGCCCGTCATCGATATCCCCCGGTTTCAGCTCCCCCGCCGCCACCTGGTCTGCAAGCCTTGTGATCCCCCTTCTAAGCTCGTCGCGCCCTCCATAGTTGATCGCGATCTGAAAATGAAGTCCTGTATTGTCCATCGTCGCCCGCTCCAGTTCCTCGATGCTTGCCCTCAGATCCTCCGCCAGGGCGGATTTATCGCCGAGCACCCGCACACACATATTGTTTTTCTGGGCGCGCCTGATGCTGTTCTTCATATAACTCCTCAACAGATTCATCAGCGTCGCCACCTCACTGTCCGGTCTGCTCCAGTTTTCTGTCGAGAACGCATACACGGTGAGATAATTGATCCCCATATTGTACGCATCCTCGCAAATCTGCTCAACCACCTTTGCCCCCTGTACATGACCGGCAGTGCGGGGAAGTCCCTTCGCCTTTGCCCAGCGCCCGTTTCCGTCAAGAATGATCGCCACATGATTTGGTACGTTCATAACACAACTCCTTTCCATCCATACAGCCGGGAAAATCTTCTTTTGCAGACACTCCTCCTCTGGGTGTCCGTGTGCAATCGAGCAGGGGAACGGCCTTCTCCACTACTCGCCGCGCCCCCGTGCGCCGCCTCGCGGCTCAGGAACTGTTCCTCTACACGGGGTTGCGCATAAAAGAGGGGGCACTACATCCCTTGTGCACGCCCCCCGCCTTTCATCTATGATATTATACCGTCAGGATTTCCTTAGACTTTTCATCGATAGCCCTATCCACATCTTTGATGTATTTGTCTGTCAGCTTCTGCACTGCATCCTCCAGATCCTTGATCTCATCCTCCGACACTTCCGTCTTGGCGAGCTTCTTGAACGCATCGTTCGCATCGCGTCTGATATTGCGCACTGCCACCTTGCAGTCCTCGCCCTTCTTCTTGACATCTTTCACAAGCTCTTTTCTGCGCTCCTCTGTGAGTTCGGGAAATACGAGGCGGATCACCGCGCCGTCATTGTTGGGTGTAATGCCGATATCCGATGCCATGATCGCCTTCTCGATCGCCTTGATCAGACTCTTCTCCCACGGTGCGATCTGGATCATCCGCGCCTCTGGAACCGTGATATTGCCAACCTGCTGGATCGGTGTCGGTGTTCCATAGTAATCAACCTTTATCTTATCAAGCACATGCGGATTTGCACGGCCTGCGCGTACTGTCTGATACTCTGATAAGAGAAAATCAAGTGCTTTCTGCATTTTGTCATCATATGTTTTTACCCTTGCATCCATTTCCTATGTCCTCCTTGATTTCGTTTCGAAAACTCTGACGCGGCAGTCTGTATCCATCGTTTCAGACCGTGATCACGGTGCCGTTCGAGTTTCCCTTTACTGTGTTGATGATACTGTCCTCCTCGTTCAAGCCAAATATCGTCATCGGCATCTTATTCTCCATACAGAGCACCGCCGCTGCAAGATCCATAACGCCAAGCTGCCTGTCAACGACTTCCCTGATCGGGATCGTATCATATTTTTTTGCGTTCTTGTCGATCTTCGGATCGGCGTCGTACACACCGTCCACCGCCCGCGCAGACAGGATCATGTCCGCCTCGATCTCGATCGCCCGAAGAACCGTTCCCATATCTGTCGAAAAATACGGATGTCCGATCCCTCCTGCAAAAAATGCCACCTTGCCTGCCGCAAGCGCCGCCACCGCCTTATCCTTGGAAAAAAGCTCGGTAAACGCCGCGCACTGGAACGGAGTGAATATCTCTGTCCCCATACCGACAAAACGGAAAATCTCAGACACGTAAATACAGTTCATGACCGTTGCAAGCATGCCGATCTGATCCGCTTTTGTCCGGTCGATCGTCTCGCTCGTCCTGCCCCTCCAGAAATTACCGCCGCCGATCACGATGCCAACCTGCACACCGCTGTCCACGATCTCCTTCACCTGCTTTGCGACCGCTATCACCGTCGGCTCATCAAAACCTGTTTTCCTGTCTCCGGCAAGTGCCTCGCCACTCAGCTTCAACAATATCCTTTTCATATATGCCGGCTCCCATCTATTCTCTATGATTGTTTCCTGTTTTTCTTCACATCGCTAAAGAATGCCGAAGGACTGACATCCGCATAGCACTGTGAACACATACCCTCGATCACCGCGCCGTTGTTGATCTGGACGGACTTCGATTTGATATTTCCCATCACGATCGCCGACGTGTCGAGAATGACAGGACCATGCACGTCGATATCACCTTTCACGGCACCTGCGATCACCGCGCTCGTGGCAAATATATTGCCGATCACGACGGAACTCTGCCCGATCTTGACATTGCCCTTGCTCTTTACCTCACCGTTGATCTGCGCGGACTCCGCGTAGATCTCCGCCGCTGCCGAGTTGCCCGTAATGCTTCCCGTCACATTCAATTTGCCAGAAATATCTATATTGCCTGTGATGTTTCCGATCAGATCCATATTGCCGCTGCTCGTCACATCACCCGTGATGTTCATCCCGGCCGTGATCACCGCCGTGTCTGTCGAAGCAGCAACACCTGCATCAAAGTCAGCTCCCGCCTCCGCTGCCGGTGCCGCATCGATATATGCCGCCTCCTGTAAATTCTGTTCCATCTCGTTTAATAACTGTTCCATCTCTGCGTCTGCCTCACTTATATTATTTTCTTGTAATGCCGGCGTCTCTGCTGCAGCCCCCGCACCCATATCCGCGATCCCTGCCATGTCCGCTGCCGGCTCAAGATCCGCCGAAAAGCTCCCGCCAGTGTGATCCTCCACGGCTTCTTCCGCATAATCCATCGTCTCCATCGTCTCCATCATGGCTGCCACGTCGACATCTGTCTGCACGGATTCCTCCTGCAGGCTGCCCACCGACGCGTCTCCCAGCGCGGCAACGCCCTTCTCAAGCATCGCCTCAAGATCTGCAAAATCCGTGTCCGAAGCCTCACCAAACAGATCCTCCGAAGCCGTCGCGCCTTCCTCTCCAAGATTCAGCCCTACCGCATCCTCAGTCTCCAGATCATTCACCGTCTGTGATAAATCCTGTTTCAAGTCCTGAAAAAAACCCATAGTAAATTATCCTCCAATTTTATTTTGTGTATTTGCAGCTGCCCAGTACGCTCCAAAGCCGCAGCAGCCATGCAAAATCGACTCCTGGCTATCCGATATCACGATCAGAACCATCGCCCTGCCACACACAGGATGACTACTCATGCAAATGCTGTACCCTCACGGTATCTTCCACGATCGGCAGTATCACCGTATTGTCAGATTCCAGTATCTTCTCTATGATCGCAGGAAGCGCGTCCACTGTCGAGTCCTTGCCCGGCGCGTCATGAAAGAGAACCACCGCATTGTTAAACTGCCCAATACTGTCAAGCACATTCCGCGCGATCTGGTCGGCGCTCTTCCTGTCGCCTGTGGCATCACCGCTCGACACGTTCCAGTCAAAGTACACCATATCCTCCCTTTTGAGGTAATCGATCAGTTCCCACATATCCACACGGCTGATCGTGTTGCTGCTGCCACCTGGAAAACGAACGATATTGCAGTCTTCACCCGTAAGCTCATATAGAAAATCGTGCAGCTTTGCCAGATCCGCCCTGTACGCATCCACCGACGCATAAATCTCACTGTATTTGTGGCTGTACGAATGCATCGCCAGCGTGTGGCCGTCATCCACGATCCGCCGATACTGTTCCGCATAGCCCTCCTTGCCCACCACAAAGAATGTCGCTTTCACACCATACTGATCCAGGATATCCAGTATTCTCTCCGTGTTTGCGCTCGGTCCGTCATCGAAGGTCAAATACACTCTTCTGATCCCGGAACTGTTATCCTCCCTGCCCTCCAGCTTATGTGTGTCCTCGAGCGCCGCTGCCTCCACAATGTCTGCCGCCTCCGACGCATCTACGATATTCCCGTCAATATCGGCTACCTCCAAAGGCTCAGACCGCTCTGGAAATTCACTGTCCTGTGCCGGTTGGTCCGCGCTCGCCGCCACACTGTCCTGAAACAGCATCATGCGCTGTTCGAGCATGTTCACCTTCCTCCCGATATTCACCACCAACACAAGTATTACGGCGCAGTTAACGATCGTCAACAGCGTGAGCACTGGAACCACCATATCAATAAAGCTTCTTTTTTTTGACGGTTCCGAGAACTCCGCAGCCTTATCTTCTGTTTCCTCATTATGATCTTCCAATTCCGTATTACCCTTTCATACCCTATATAGCCGCTGATTTCATTATAGACATACCGATTATAACACACATCCACCATATTAGAAAAGACATTTTCATAAGTTTATCAAAGTTTATTCTAATTCTTCGTTGTAATGTGCCCTCTCTCCTCCGATATATTTCGCCCTTGTCCTGGCACATACGATATGTGCGCCACCGATCACAGGATGTTCTATCCGCACCGGCACCGCCACCGGTTTTAAGTGCATGCCGATCAGCGTATCTCCGATATCGATCCCTGCGTGCGCCTGCACACGTTCCACCGCCACCGGATCTTCCATGTACTTCCATGCCGCAGTCGAGAAGGAACCGCCCGCCTTGGGCTGCGGCACCACGTTCACTTCCTCATATCCAAAGCGCCCTGCATCTGCAGCAGTCATGATCAGTGCCCTGTTGAGGTGCTCACAGCACTGCGCGGCAACAGCCAGACCGGCATGTCTCAACTCCTCATACATCGCTGTAAACACAGCTTCCCCGAGCGCTGCATTCGAGCAGGAACCGATGTGCTGTTCCGCGATCTCGCTTGTGGAACAGCCGATCACTACCAGATCTCCCTTCCTAAGCTTTGCCTGCTCAAGAAACTCTGCGATCACTCTCACCGCATCGCTCCTGACTTTTTCGTATTCCTTTTTTTCATGATTATCCTTTTCATATTGACACATTGTTCTGCCCTTCTTCTCCAATTCCATATTTTTTTACATTTTTGTTTTACATTTTCTTTTTTGCATCTTCTATTTTATATTTTATATTTTCTATTTCATATTTTCTATTTACAGATTGTTCATTTCATACAGTATTCATTTTATACATTTTCCAATTTCCATTTTCCTATTCCCTTATCTCTGAGTCACACACTCATTGTTTCCCCACAAGCCTCCTCAAAACCGGTATCCTGCCAAGCAGCACCGTGCCGCACAGCGACAGCAGGATCACTGCGGCTGTCTCGAGCACATTCCACGCATACGACGGGTGGTCGATAAAATCAAGCCGATGTACCAGAAAAATCAAGAGATACCCTGACAGGATATAAATTCCCATGCTGTCTGCGCCAAGCTTCTGCAGCACCCTGCACCCTGTCCTCATCTTTCCTGTCCCGTTGATCCGGTCAAAGCACACAACTATATATTGCCACAGGAACACAAAAAATAAACTTCCGGCAAACCCGACAAGCATCCTGTACAGATCGATCCACAGCTGTTCTTTCACGGACTTCCCGATCAGCTTATAGCCCGTCAGATAGATAAAAGCATCCCTGTCATAGCAGAGGAACAATCCGGAAAATACCAGCCCTGTCCCCGCCACGATCCACGCCCTGGACATGTCCTCCAGCTTCCACCCTCTGCGGTGCATGCAGTCGTGCATGTAATATCCAAAGAGAAAATAGGGCAGCATATATTTGTACGCGCCGAACCCCAATCCGTCGGGTATCACAAAGAGCGCCAGAAAGCCAAGGACATAGATCCCAATGTTATCTCTCAGAAAACGATGCATCACCAGGACAACCAGAAAGCACCACCACACAGCCCACAAAAACCAGAGATTGTTCAACGCATTATAGAAATATACAAACACCAGTGCCTCCGGCTGCGGTTCACCGTTGAGACTATTGATGATCAATATCCTCACATAATCCAGCGCCGTCCACGCAAAGACCGGCGTCAGCAGCGATGCCGCCCTGCGTTTCAGCAGATTTGCCCATCCGCCCCGCTCACTTGCCCTCTCGATCCCTCTCCAGCTCAAGTACCCGCTGATCATCATAAACAACGGCATATGGAAACTGTATATGAACTGATAAAGCCTGTCATCGAAATACTGCTGTTCTATGCTGTACGCCGCTCCGCTTCCCTCCTGTATACAGTGCCCAAATACCACAAGAATAACCGCAAACCCTCTCAGCAGATCAGGCAGAAGCGCTCGCTCACTCTTTTTCTCCATTCAAATTCCTCTTTTTGTTCCGACAGATTCCCGGAATTGATCCCGTTGACAACCATGCTGCCGCATCGCAGAACAGCACGCCCCTTTTCCAGAGCGCCCGAAAAATGCTATCGCTCCACACATAAACTTAGCATAAAATGTAAAAATTTTCAATCACTCCAAACCGATATTTATAAAATGTCCTAATAAGAGTATCGTCCGGATACCGCTGTCTGCGCCCCGCCTGCCCCTGGCACAATCCTGTTTTTTTTTGCATATACAACAACCTAATTGACAAATGGACGCAATACCGTTATGATTACAGTAGTGTTCCTAAACAGAACAACTATCCAGGTGGATTTTCTCGCTGAGAAACCCTGCGCCGTGACTGTTTTTAACACGCTCTAATCCAGATACAGTGATTAGAAATGACGATTACAGAAAAATAACGATTAAGGAGGTTCTGCCATGCCAAAATTAAATGAAAACTATTTGAATCTCAAAGAAAGCTACCTTTTTTCAGAGATTGCCCACCGCGTCAATGCCTACGTCGCGGCGAATCCCGACAGGAAAGTGATCCGCCTCGGTATCGGCGACGTGACGCTCCCCTTTGGCTCCGAGATCATCACAAAGCTTCATGAGGGTGTCGACGCGCTCGCAAGCGCCGACACATTCAAAGGCTACGGTCCCGAGCAGGGATATGAATTCCTGCGCAGTGCGATCGTCGACTATTACAGCCAAAACAATATATCGATCGACGCTGATGAAGTATTCGTATCTGACGGTGCCAAAAGTGATACCGGAAATATCACCGATCTCTTTGACAGGGAGAACGTGACGCTGATTCCCGACCCTGTATACCCTGTATATGTGGACACCAATATCATGAACGGGCGAAACATCACCTACATCGACGCCAACGAAGAAAATGATTTTCTGCCCATGCCGGACCACAGCATCCACGCTGACATCATTTATATCTGCTCCCCGAACAATCCGACAGGTGCCGCATACAACAGGGAACAACTGAAACAGTGGGTGGACTACGCACTCGAAAACAGCGCCGTAATCTTATATGACTCCGCTTATGAGTGCTTTATAACTGACAGGACGCTGCCCAGAAGTATTTACGCCATTGAGGGCTCCAAAAAATGTGCCGTCGAGTTCTGTTCACTTTCCAAGACAGCTGGCTTCACAGGAACGCGCTGCGGGTACACGATCGTGCCCAAAGATCTGAAGTTTCCCGCCTCCACCGGCGCAGAGATGTCCCTGAACGCTATGTGGAACCGCCGGCAGACTACAAAGTTCAATGGCGTGCCCTACATCATACAAAAGGGAGCTGCTGCCGTATTCTCCGCCGCCGGCATGGCACAATGCAGGAAAAATATAGAATATTATCAACAGAATGCGAAAATGATCGCCGATGCCCTTTCCAGAAAAAACATCCGCTACTTTGGAGGCGTCAACTCTCCCTATATATGGTTCAAGTGCCCTGACGAAATGGACTCCTGGGGTTTCTTTGACTACCTGTTGACCAATGCGCAGGTCGTAGGCACTCCCGGCGCAGGCTTTGGCAGAAACGGCAGGAACTTTTTCCGTCTCACCTCTTTTGGAAACCGTGATGATACCGTTGAGGCGATGGCGCGAATCGAAAGATTATTCTAATAAAACCCCTCTGACATTCATGTATGTCAGAGGGGTTTTACTTCGCACTGTAAAACGCTGCCCATTATGCAACTACAACATTTGCAGCTCTCAGTTTGGAACTATTCTTCGGATCCTGCTCAATATCAAAAGTAACCTTCTGTCCTTCTTCAAGAGTCTTGTATCCATCAGACATGATTGCGGAAAAATGTACAAACACATCTTCTCCTGTTCCTTCATTTGTAATGAATCCATAGCCTTTTTGAGCATTAAACCACTTTACTGTACCGTTGTTCATATTTAGAACCTCCATTAAAAATATTTATGTACTCTACATCCGCCTAAAAAAACTGACTTGTCTGCATCAAAAGGAATGATTTGCAGAACAAGTCAGCTCATAGTTCTAATTGAATACTCTCAAATTCTATCACTTTTGCAGAATAAAGTCAATAAATTTTTATAAATTCACATAAAATCATAAACGCGTAAGAGAACGACATTCTTTCTGCGGCGTCTGTACGCATAAAAAAATAGCGAAGGGGGGATTCGAACCCTCGACACCACGGGTATGAACCGTGTGCTCTAGCCAACTGAGCTACTTCGCCATACAATCTTTTAAGTTCAAGGTTGTTCCCTCAAAACCGAACACAAAAATCCGTATCTCTCTATCCTGTATGTCCTCTATATCCTTTTTTCTTCCATGCAACATTCACGCAGTGCATGCACTGCCTTCCCATACCGTTCAGGATAAGCCTTCGACCGATTAGTAGCATTCAGCTCAGTACATTGCTGCACTTACACCCATGCCCTATCTACCTCGTCGTCTCCAAGGGGTCTTATCCGCTTCTGCGGGGGATATCTCATCTTGAGGGGGGCTTCACGCTTAGATGCCTTCAGCGTTTATCCCTGCCGGACTTGGCTACCCTGCC
>ERZ808051.272-NODE-272-length-64608-cov-26.733492_pt1 | contig 64608 bp, 64 predicted proteins | sample MGYA00380199_ERZ808051 | MGnify/ENA primary metagenome ERZ808051 (study PRJEB31490, sample SAMN06133391) | mouse gut metagenome | isolation source: J11 | host: mice | place: China: Chengdu | collected 2015-05 ... | reverse complement strand
CTGCGGATTTTTGCCTTGCAGGACAAAAAATCCCCTCGCCAATACGCACACGTTGAGATATTAAACAGGCTCTGAGACAGATTTGAGGAAGGAAGAAATTTTCGGCGCTGTGTTGCGTTCTTTTGTCAAATCTGCTACAATGCAGTCAAAAAGGCCCGGCTCCGCGCCGGGCGTCTGGAACTCCAAAGGAGGACTTTCCACTATGCTGGAACTGAAATCTCTCAGCTACACCGTCCATGAGAGCGGCGGCGAGTTGGGTATTCTGAATGACATCTCTCTCTCCATCGGTGACGGGAAGCTGGTGGTGTTCACCGGCCCCAACGGCGGCGGCAAGACCACGCTGGCCAAGAGCATCATGGGTCTGGTCACCCCCACAGCCGGTCAGATTCTCTGGAACGGGCAGGACATCACCGGCCTGGGCATCACGGAACGGGCAAAGCTGGGCATCAGCTACGGATTCCAGCAGCCCCCCCGGTTCAAGGGTCTGACGGTCCGGGACCTGCTGACGCTGGCCAGCGGGGACCAGAAGCTGAGCAAGGACCGCTGCTGCCAGTACCTGACCCGGGTGGGCCTGTGCGCCAACGACTATCTGGACCGGGAGGTGGACGCCTCTCTCTCCGGCGGCGAGGTCAAGCGCATCGAGATTGCCTCGATTCTGGCCCGGCAGGGGAAGCTGATGATTTTCGACGAGCCGGAGGCGGGCATCGATCTGTGGTCCTTTGCCCGGCTGACGGAGACCTTTGAACAGCTCCACGCCGCCGGCGGAGCTACCATGATTATTATTTCCCATCAGGAGCGGATCATCTCTCTGGCGGACGAGGTGATCGTGGTGGGAGACGGACGGCTGCGCCACCGGGGAACGCCGGGGGAGATTCTGCCTCAGATTCTGGCGGATACCCTGGGCGGATGCCCGGTGCTGAGAAAGGAGGCGATGGCGCTGTGATGGAGACTGTGATTGACCGCGAGCTTCTGGAAAAGATCGCGGACCTCACCGGAAAGCCCGTGGGGGCCTTCAATATCCGCAAGGACTCCGGCTGTGACGGCCGCCAGTCCACGGAGCATATTAAAATCACCTCCAAGGAGGACAAGCCCGGCATTGATATCCGGGTCCTGGACGGCACCAAAGGGGAGACCTGCCACATCCCCGTCATCATCACGCAGACCGGACTGAGCGAGCTGGTCTATAACGATTTCTATATCGGAGAGGACTGCGACGTGGATATTGTGGCGGGCTGCGGCATCCACAACTGTGGAGAGCAGGAGTCCCGCCACGACGGCGTGCACACCTTCTACGTGGGGAAAAACTCCAAAGTCCGGTATACGGAAAAGCACTACGGAGAGGGCCCCGGTACCGGCAGCCGTGTCATGAATCCCCAGACCGTTGTATATCTGGAGGAAGGGGCCTCCATTCAGATGGAGACCGTTCAGATTCGGGGCATCGACTCCACCAGACGGGACACGAAAATCGTCTGCGGCAGGGGGGCGGAGGCGGTCGTCACCGAACGCCTGCTGACCCACGGGGACCAGACGGCGGAGAGCGACATGGAAATCATTCTGGAGGGCGAGGGCTCCAGGGGCCGGGTGATTTCCCGGTCGGTGGCGCAGGACCGGTCCAGTCAGGTGTTCTATCCCCGGATGGTGGGGAACGCATCGTGCTTCGGGCATGTCCAGTGCGATTCCATCATCATGGGGGAGGCAAAAATCAAGTCCATCCCCGCCATCACCGCCAACTGCACCGAAGCCCAGCTGATTCACGAGGCGGCCATCGGCAAGATTGCCGGTGACCAGCTTTTGAAGCTGGAAACCCTGGGCCTCACCGAGGAGGAGGCCGAGGACTGCATCCTCAGGGGCTTCCTGGCGTAAAGAAGAAAACAGCGGAGGACCGCCGGCCCTCCGCTGTTTTTGCTTTTTTTGCTTTTTTGCTCCTGTTTTTTGCTCCTTCAGTCCTTTTCCAGCTGTTTGGCCAGCCGGTACAGCATGGTACAGAACTGCTGCCGGGTGACGGTCTCTGTCAGCTTCAGGTCTCCGGCGCTGTCGCCGGTGAGAATGCCGTTTTTCACGGCCCAATCAACGCCCTCCTTGTGGGCGGGGCTGGGAGTGTTGTCCATGGGAAGTTCCTCCTTTGTTTCATAGAGGGGACGCACCGCCCCCACAATTTGACTGTTGGGCCGCCGCTTCCGGCAGACCTGGCCGCCGTCGCTCTGGCTTCCGGCCTCGCTGGTGTTGCCCTCAATGGCGGTTATGCCGGTTTTGGTGACGGATTCGACGATGCCTGTGTGGTCCGTGGCGGCTCCGCCGGGGAAGTCGTAAATCACCACGTCGCCGGGGCAATAGCCGCCGGTGACCCACTGGCCCGCCGTCTGCGCCGCCCGCATCAGGGCTCCGCAGGAGGCGGTTTTCAGAGGAAGGGGCACGCCGGTTTGGTCGAATACCCACTGGACAAAGACCATGCACCAGGGGTAAGCGGCGCCGGAGACGTCCCGGCCATAGAACCACGTATTGTATTTGACCCGGTTGGAGTTGGCGGGGCTCTCCTTTACGCCCAGCTCTGCCCGGGCGGCGGCAAGAATGGTTTCGGCGTTTGGCATCAGTACCTCCTTTTCCGGCCGCGGGGGGACATTTCCCGGCGGCGGATGTCTCTGCCGTTTGTTTTCATTCTATGCGGCTCCCCCGGCTCAGGTTCCGTCCTGCTCCTGACCGGGAAGCCGGTCGATGGCCTCCTGGAGCTTCTGGGACTGACTCCCGAAGTAGAAGGCGATGACCACGGCGTATACCGTCATGAAGTCCTGAGAGATGGTCTGATGCAGGGCCATGACGGCGAATACCGCCGTCAGCGTCAGGGTCACCAGGGATTTGACGCTGAGAAGATTTCCCAGCCGCTTGAATATGTATTCGTTCATTTCGTGTCCTCCCTGCTGCTGCCGCGGCCGGACAGGACCGCGCTCACCTTGATGCCCGCCAGCAGGAACGCCTCCAGACCCCCGGCCCCCAGGGTGTACTGGATCAGCGTGTCCGGTACCGCCCCCTTGACGCAGAAAACGATGGTCATGGCCGTGATGAAGGCCAGAGCAAAGCCCCCCAGGGCCAGCAGGATGATGTTGGATGTTTTCATTTCTTTACGCTCCTCTCTCCACTCTTCACTCTCCCCTCTCTCACAGTCCCAGCCGCCCCAGCAGGAAGGCGGTCACCGCCGCCGCCGCTGTCCAGAGGGATTTTTCCGCCAGGGTTTCCCAGCGCTTCCCGGGCTTCTCGCGCTGGGTCTCCTGCCACTCCACCAGCTTGTCCAGCTTCTCGTCCATGGCGGAGATTTTTACCTCCAGCTCCGCGTCGTGCCTGATGCGGATTCTCTGGTCGGCGTAGTAGCTTTCCCGGAATTCCGACTCCTTCTGCTGGCCGGTCTCCAGAGCCCGGATCCGTTCCTCCAGCAGGGCCAGCCGGGTGCCGGGGTCCGGGTTTCGCGTCTCTGTCATGCTGAATCCTCCTTTCCCTGTATTTATGAAGGGCCGCCCGCGCCCCCTTTGTTGCACGCCGCCGTGCGTCCGTCTGAAAAAAGTCCGCTCCGCCGCCTGCGCCCGTCCCCCGAAAGCATGGAGAAAAGAACGGGAGGGGACAGGGCCCCTCCCCCCAGCTTGTCAAAAAACAGCATATGTAAAAGTATCGGAAAGGAAGATAGCTACGAAAGGAACCCATCAGGGGTTCCTTTCGTTTTCAATCAAAAGTTTTCAGAACTTCTCACGGGTTCTGAAAACTTGCACAGGCTGTCGAAAATACTTTTTCGACAGCCTGGGGCCTGACCCCCCTAGTCAGGCCATTCCCTCAGTGCCGGCCATTCAATCAAGCAGGGCTTTCAGCCCGGCAGCCAGCTCTTCCCCCTGACTCCGGGTGAGGCCCTGGGCAAAATCCGCGTCCGCCGGAATCAGACCCAGGTCCCATGCCCGGGTTACGGCCTCCTGGCTTCCGCCCTGGGCCAGGGCCGCCGGGATGGGGCCGGAACGATGACCGGGGGCGGCTTCCAGGTTCAGTACATCGGCGGCACGGGTCAAAAACGCGGAGGCTTCTTTCCAGGTGATGGGCCGGGCGGCGGAGAAGGTCCCGTCCGCCGCGCCCAGGGCAATGCCGTTCTGATAGGCCCAGTTCAGCGGGTGGAGATACCATTCGACGCCGAAGCAGTCGGAGAAGGGCGGGGTGTCCCAGGACGCATCCGGTCGGCCCAGGGCTTCATAAAGCTGGCCGATGAACCGCCCCCGGGTCAGGGGCGCGTCCGGATATTCCCTCTGAGACAGCTTTTCCGGATGGGACAGCAGCCATTCTACGGCGGTGTCCCTGCCATTCAGCGTGTCCTCCAAGGTCTGGGAAACCTCCACATCCGGGTCCAAAGCCTCCACACCCCGGCCCGCCGCCGCATCCAGCAGGGTGTTCAGGTCCAGATACTTGCTGGACACCTGCCCCCGGGCCTTGGAGTTCGGCAGGGTGAAGGTCTTCACCGCGCCGAAGTGGCACACGCTTCCGCCTGTCGCCTCGCCAACCAGAACGCCGCCCATCTCCTGGATTTCCACGGCGTTGATGAGGGCGGAGGAAAAAGTCCGTTCTCCAATCAGCCCCACCAGCTCCGCGCCGCGGGACGTGGAAGACTGCACGGCTTCCAGTACCGGCCAGATCAGTCCGTCGGAGCCGCCGCCGTTGTTCCGCAGGTCCAGCACGATGCGGCTGTATACGCCATTGTCCAGATCGCCCCAGACCTTCGCGGCAAAGTCCTCCATGGGAAGGTCCTCGTCCTCGACGCAGGCGTTGTATTGAATGTAGTAGGTGGTCTCGTTCAGGGGCATAGAAAGGTAATTGGCGTCCGCCGCCGCTGTCTCCGGCTGGCCCTTGATGAGCTCGGAGATGAGGGCAATCTCCAGCTTGTTCATGGCCTCCATATCCATGGGCTCCAGACGAAGGGTTTTGCCGTTCTTCAGGGTGACGGTCAGGGGCTCCCCGGCCTTCACCAGTCCCAGGTACTCATAGATGTCCGCCACATTGCAGGCCTGCCGGAACTGCCGCCGGAGATGGACCGGGTTGTCGGAGGAAAACAGCGTGCCGAAGGTCTCCACGACCTCCGCCACCGGCTTTCCCGCCAGCGCCGTCACCTCCTGGCACAGCAGGTCCCGGTCCTCCGGCTTTGCCGCCGAGAGATACCAGCTTTCTCCCCGCCGGACCATGGCGAAGGGATAGGCCCGGAAGCTCGCCGAGCCTCCTACGGAGACCGAGGTGTGGGAGTCCCCCGTCAGGGACGTCAGGCGCATGAGATCCAGCAGGAATTCCGTGTCGCTCTCGGTTTCCAGCCGGGCTTCAATCTCCGCCTTCAGGGCCAGGAATTCGGATTCCGGCGTGTTGGCGAAGGCGTTCGGATGGGCCTCCAGCAGGACCTTTTCATAGAGAAAGTCCAGGTCCTCCTGCCGCTGTCCGGCCTTTGACGGCTCCGCCGCCATAGCCGGAACCATCAGCAGTGCCGCCAGGCAGAGCCCCAGGAGCCGCCGGAACAGAGTGTGCTTCATGATGATTCCTCTCCTTTGCTAATCGAATAATACAATAGTACAACCAGAGAGCTGAAAAGTCAAGCCCTCTTTTTTATACGGCGGAACCGGCGGAAATTCTTCAGCCGTACCGAAAAAAAGCAGGCCCCGGAGGATTCTCCGGGGCCTGTTGTATGCGCTTTTGGACTCAGCCGCCGGGACCGTGAGGCGCATCGTTCCCCCGGGCGGCGGCCCGGCAGTCCTCCAGAACCCTCTGGCAGTGACGGCTGATGATGACACGGAGAACCACCGTGCTGACCAGCATAATCAGGGCCCAGAGGAGGATGACGAAGACCGCCAGAACGGCCGCCGCCGCAATGAACAGCAGAAAGGAGTGGGACTCAGGCCGGTCCAGATGGGCCTCCAGCCGTTCCGCCAGCTCCTCCACCGCCCCGCGGCGGAAGATGTCCGTCAGGCCCACATACCGGATGGCCGCCCGGTAGGGAACATCCAGGGAGAGGGCGGTCAGGTCCATGTAGAGATCCACCGCCTCGTCCCAGTCCTCTTGAGCCCGGAGCCACAGGTCCAGAGAGGAGAGGGCGGAAGTGGCGTAGCTGATGTAGTACAGGGGATTCTGGAAGTTGTGGGAGACCTCTACCCAAAAGGTGCTTTCCTCCTGGTCCTTTGCGTAGACGTAGCCGTACTGCTCCGAGACCTGCTTGAACAGGCGGTTGATATCCTCCAGACTCATGTCCGGGTCCTGATAGACAGCCGTCTGGAACTCGTCGTACATGCAGCCCTCCAGGACGGAATCCAGGATGTTGGAGAGAATCACCGTCGCGTAGGTATCGCCGTATTCCTCTCCAAACACCTGGTCCGCACAGGAGGTAAACAGCAGCTCCAGCGTCTGGGAGTGGATTTCTCCCACGTCGATGTTGAAGCCCGCCCAAAGCTCGTGGGTGGCCGCGTGGAAGGTCTCGTTGAAATGGCCGAATTCGTGGACGGTGTCGCTGTAGTCCTGACAGGTTCCGTAGGGGCTGTTGAAGATGAAGGCGGAACCATAGGCCGGCAGGCCGATGGTGTAGCCGGTGGGAAGCTTGGAGTCACTGGCCTCGATGTCGTAGAGGTGATGGTCCCGCATAAAGTCGAAGGTACGGCCAAGCTCCGGGTCCAGGCGGCGGATGAAGGGCTGGATGTCGTCCAGAATCTGTTCTCCATCGGCCCGGCCCCGCCGGGACAGCTCCCGAAGCTCCCGGCTGCCCACGCGGTCCAGAACCTGTTCGCTGAGGGGTACGATGTATGCCTTGACGGCCTTTTGCAGGGACTGAGCCCGCTGTACGCTGTAATCCCGGCTGTATTCCACCTCATAGGAGTACTCGGCGTAGTTTTCATAGCCGTTCATCACGGCAATCTGCGTCCGCAGCTGAACCAACTGGCGGTAGAGCTCCCCGGCCTGCCGGGCCCGCTCCTCCTCCGAGAGATCGGCCCGGGCCATAATCTGGTCATATTCCAGGGTCAGCCGGGTTTCCTCCTGATACAGGGCGGTCTCATCCTCCGTCAGGGGCTCGTAGTCCCGGAGGGCCTCCGCGGCGCCCTCGCCGGCCTCGGCGTCGATGATGTCCCAATAGGGTGTGTCCGCCAGCAGGGCCAGGACGGAATAGACGCGGTCAAAGAGCCGGTCACTCTGGGCGGCGATATGCTCCGCCGCCTGAGCCGCCGCCTCCGCGCTGGGGCCCGCGGCCTGGGCGTCATAGGCAATCCCGATCAGGGAGGACTGAGTGGACAGAACGTTCAGCTCCAATAGAATCTCGTCGTAGAGGTCCTGGGCCTGGGTTCTGATCTGGAAATCTTCCTCCTGGCCCTGGGGGGAGGCGCACAGCGCTTCCAGGGCCGTCAGGGCGGCCTGGAGCTTCGTTTCGTCAAAGCCGGAGGCGTCCATGTCGGCGTAGTCCACCGGCAGGTGTTCCTTCTCCGGATAACGGCTGTCCGCCGCCCGGGCCGGCGCCAGCAGAGCCGGAAGCAGGGCCAGAACAATCAGGAATCTGGAAATGGTTCGCATAGCATACTCCTTCATTGGGGTGGATAAGGGGAATGGCGCAGGCGGCGGGCCAGCAGAAGGGTGCTGATTACGTCCAGCACCGGCAGCAGCTGGCAGACCGTATGAAGGCCGGAGACCGGCCTCCCCTGCCGTTTTTGGAGCCGGAGATAAGAGAGGCCCACCAGTCCGGTCTGGACCGCCATCAGGCAGGTGATCACGAAGGGAACCGGGGCCAGAAGGATGCCCCGGGAGGCCAGGAGGAACAGGCCCCAGACAAAGACGCTCCAGAGAACATTCAGGATGTAAAAGGGGATGGAACACAGCTTCAGAAGGAGCCACCAGGTCCGCAGAAGGTCCTCCTCTCCCCGCTTCGCCGCCCGCCAGGCGGAGAGGGCGCAGGCCCAGCCCGTCAGCTGCACCAGCAGGACCGCCGCCAGATAGAGCAGCAGCAGTCCGGTGCACAGGCCGTTCCAGCCGTCTCCTTGGCCCGCCAGAAGGGGGATGCCGACGGGGACGGCTACGCTGAGGGCAAGATGCAGATACATGCCGGCGAGAAAAAGCCGCGCGGTTTTCATGAAGTACCCTCCCCGGCCCCTCAAAGACCGTTGACAATCCGCTGAGGCCGCCGTCCCGCCATCAGCTCCCCCAGGTTCTCAAAGAGCATCCGGTACACGTTCCGGAAAGCGGTCTGGGTGATGCCCGCCTGATGGGGGCAGAGGAGAATCCGGTCCGGGAACTCCCGGGCCAGCAGTACCAAAGGATGGTCCGCCGGCACCGGCTCGGGGACGTAGTTGTCAAAGGCCGCTCCCGCCAGACGGCCGGAGCGCAGGGCCTCTCCCAGGGCCTCGTTGTCAATGAGGCCGCCCCGGGCGGTGTTCACCAGATAGGAGCCGGGCCGCATATGGCTGAAAAAGTCCCGGCCGATGAGCCCCTCCGTCTCCCGGTTGGCGGGGATGTGGAGGCTGACGATGTGGCTGCGCTCCGCCAGCTGGTGGAGGGACAGGTATTCCATGTCAAAAGCCGCCTCCGTGGCCGGGTCCCGGCGGTGAGGGGACCAGTAGCGGAGCCTGCTGCCGTTGACCCGCAGGCGCTCCGCCGTGGCCCGGCCAATGGCCCCGAAGCCCACCAGACCGACGGTGGAGCTGGCCAGGTCCTCCGGCACGTTCCGTTCCAGGGCGGGCACCGCCTCCCCCTGGCGGCCCTCCAGAACCATCCGGTGGCCCCACAGGGTCCGGCGGAGGAGCATGGTCATCATCATCACCGCCTGTTCCGCCACCGGCCCGGCGTTGCACCCGGCGTTATTGCAGACGTAAATGCCCCGCTTCCGGGCGGTCTCCAGGTCAATCAGGTCAAAGCCCACGCCCTCGCTGTGAATCAGTCTCAGGTTGGGCATCCGGGAGATCAGGGACCCCCGGATGGGGGTAATGGGGGAGACAAAAATGGCCTCCGCGTCTCCCGCCGCCGCCAGCCAGTCCGCCTCCGTGCCCCGGCGGTCGCAGAAAATCAGCTCCGCCGCCCGGAAGGCCGGGGTATCCGGGGCGAAGGTGTCGTAACGGAATTTCGGAGTAGCAACCAGTACCTTCATGCGGGGTCCTCCTGAGATTTTTTCCGGGGCTCCTCCGGAGCGCCGGAGGCCGTTTTTACGTCGTCGGCGGTGATGCGGGTCAGGTCCTCCCGGCTGACGGAGGGCAGGCCCGCCAGGCGGTTGGCCTGAATGACCAGCAGCTTTTCAAAGATATTCCGCACCCCCCGGGCGTTGCCGAAGGAGACGGAATGCTCCCTGCTCTCCCGCTCCAAGAGCTGCTTCAGGGCCTCCTCCGCGTCTTCGTCCAGCTCATAGCAGCCCTTTCCGCACTGCATCCGGAAAATGGCCAGCAGCTCGTCGGGGCTGTAGTCGTCAAAGTGGAGGAAGCGGTTGAACCGGGATTCAAGTCCCGGATTGGAGCGGACGAAGTCATCCATCAGCCCGTCGTACCCGGCGGCAATGACCACCAGATCGTCCCGGTGGTCCTCCATGGCCTTCAGCAGGGTGTCGATGGCCTCCTGGCCGAAATCGTTGTCCGACCGGCCGTTGAGGGCATAGGCCTCGTCGATGAACAGCACGCCCCCCAGAGCCTTTTCAATGACCTTGCCGGTTTTCAGGGCGGTCTGGCCCACGTAGCCTGCCACCAGTCCGCTGCGGTCCACCTCCACCAGCTGCCCCTTGGAGAGAATGCCAAGGCTGTGGTAAATCCGGGCCATCAGCCGGGCGATGGTGGTTTTGCCGGTGCCGGGGTTGCCGGAGAACACCATGTGCAGGGACAGGTCCGTCACCGGCAGGCCGTTGTCCTTCCGGAGCTGGTGGATGGTCACCAGATTGATGAGGTTCCGGACCTCCTGCTTCACCGACGCCAACCCGATGTAGCTGTCCAGCTCCTTTTGCAGGTCCTCCAGCTTCTCGGGGGGATTGGCGGTCTCCGGGGCCTCCCGGGTCTCCGCCGGGGCCTCTGCCCGGGCGGGGGCCTCGGGACGGCGCTCCGGCTCGGCCGGAGTCCCGGAGACCGGGGCGGCGCCGGAGGAGCCATGCTCCGCCGGAGGCGCCCCCCAGAAGTCCGAGCCCATCCGGCGGAGATTGTGTTCCGTCAGAGTCTGGATGACCTCCAGCTGCTGGAGGATGATTTCGTCTTTTTTGTCCCGTTTGCCGCGTTCCATGTCTGTCATCCTTTCAGTAGATCGGTGTGGGCCAGCCCCCGGAAGAGGCAGGCGGAGACCAGTCCGGTCAAAGCGCCGGTGACCAGGGATACCCCCAGCAGGACCGGCAGATAATAGAGGGGAGCGCCGCTGCCCAGAGTCAGCGCGGCGGCGGCGGTCTGACCGCAGCTGTGGGCCGCCGCTCCGCCTATGGACACCCCGTAGACCGACAGCCGGCGGAGCCGGGAGAGGGCGGTCATGACGCCCATGGCGGCGAACCCGCCCAACAGGGAGTACAGCAGGGCGTTCATATTCCCGGCGAACAGGGAGCCCAGGAAGCACCGGGAGAACAGAATCAGAAGGGCCTTGCCGGGCCCCAGCACGTAGAGGGCGAAGAGGGTCACGATGTTGGCAAGACCCAGCTTCACCCCCGGCAGGGGAACCGCCAGGGGAAAGAGGTTTTCCAGATAGCTCAGCGCCAGGGCCATGGCCGTCAGCAGAGAGCAGAGCGTCAGTTGTTTTGTTGTCAGCTTCACTGTACCCACCTTTCAATTAGGAATTAGGAGTTAGGAATTATTTTCCTGTTCCTGAAATTCCTCATTCCTAATTCCTAATTCCTCATTACCCCAGGACCGCGTCCGGAGCGTCCGGGTCCGCCGCTCCGCCCTCCAGCCGGATGATGACCCGGGCGGGAAGGCAGACGATGCTCTGGCCGCCGCGGGAGATGATGCCGGTGCGGACGCAGTCCCATGTGGGGCAGTCGGAGACCGCCACGCAGATTCCCGACGTTCCGACGGGGGGCAGGGCATTGAGCGGCGGGTTCTCATAATCGACCCCAAGAGCCACCTCCAGGGTATAGCCGTTGTGGGTATAGGTCCGGGGGGCGTTCAGCAGCTCCGCCGGGGCGAAGCGGTCCGCCTCCTCCCCGTCGATGGTGACCACCGCCGTCAGCTCTCCGCTCTCTCCACTGCCCCGCCACTGGAAGAAGGCCAGCCCCAGAGCCAGCAGGAGCACTGCCAGCGCCGTGAGGCCGTCCCAGACCGTGGGCCGGAGCTCAGGAGACCGTCTCATAGACATAGCCGCTGTCCTCGTTGGGGGTGAAGGCGAAGCGCCCGATTTGATCGGCCACTACCACCCGCCCGTCCTCCGTCACCAGCACCAGGCTGAACAGCGCCCCGTTTTCCTGGCTCCGCCAGAACTCCAGGGCCTTCTTCTCCCCCATGGTAAAGAGGGCGGTGGAATAGGCGTCGCACATGGCGCCGTTTCCGGTCCCTGTGCCCGCCGCCACCGTGACGGAGGTGAGGCCGCTGTCCGCCGGTTTTCCTGTGGCGGGGTCGATGATATGGTGATACCGGGTCCCGTCCTGCTCAAAGTAGCGCTGATAGCTGCCGGAGGTGACGGCGAAGGCGTCCACCAGCTCCAGCACGCCCACCAGGGCCTCCTTGTCATCGGGATGGGCCGGATCCTGAATGCCCACCCGCCAGGGGGTCCCGTCGGGGCGGTCTCCCCAGGCCAGGACGTTGCCCCCCAGGTCCGCCAGAGCTCTGGGCACCTCGTACTCGTTGAAGACGGTGCAGAGCCGCCCGGCGGCGTAGCCCTTGGCGATGGCTCCCAGGTCGATGGACTGCCCCGGCCCCAGGGCGGCGGCCCGGTCCTCCACGGTCACGGTAGAGCCGTCCACCAGAGGGAGAAGCCGGTCCAGCTCCGATTGTGCCGGGACCTGGAAGCTGTCGGTGGTAAAGCCCCAGGCGGAGACCACCGGGGCCACGGTGATGTCAAAGGCCCCGCCGGTCTGCTCATAGTACCGCCCCGCCTGACGCAGGATGCCGGCCAGCTCCGTTTCCTCCTCGCTCAGCTCCAGAGAGCCGGCGGCGTTGAGCCGGGACACGGCGCTGTCCGGGTCCGTCCGGGAGAACAGGGCTTCCAGCTCCCGGATGGCGTCCTCACAGGCGTAGGCGGCGGCGGGGGAGCGTTCGCCGTAGGTGGTGATGAGCATGGCGGTGTCCATGGCGATGACCTGGATGCTCTCCCGGGCCGTGTCCGGGTCCGCCGGCGTCATGGCGCAGCCGGTCAGCGCCAGAAGCAGCGCCGTCCAGAGACAAAAGATGCGACCTTTCATAGCAAAAATCCTTTTCCGCTCTGCTCCAGCGGGGCAAAGCCTCCTTTTTTGTCGTTAACCCTTAGTATATCACGGCTCACGCCGCATCTCAACGGGGAAATTGGAGCTTTCCGCGAAAAAATGCGAAGATGCGGGATGTTGCCCTTGCAAAAGAAAAAAAAGTCTGATATACTATTAAAGCATGTCGGCGGGGCCGTCTTTCCGCCGGTTGTTTTCCAAAGAAATTATCACCTTGGAGGTCTTGATAAATGGCAAAGAATCCGAATAACAAAAACAAAGCCAAATCCATCAAGCGGGATGATGCCCTCACCGGCGGAATGATCTTTTTTGTGGCCGGGTGTATCGCGGAGGTGTTCCTCTGGGCGGTCCGCCGGTATTATATCAACGGCTATATTGACGAGGCCCTTCTCTGGCACGAGCGGCTGAAGGTATTCGCCGGGGCGGGTGTGGCTGTGCTGCTGGCGGGCGTGGCCCTCAGCGTGCTTTGGAAGAAGGACGCCGGGAAGCGCGTATTCGGCTGGGCCCTGGGGGCTCTGGGCGCGTTTTTTGCCGCGGGCAGCATTCTGATCCGGATGTATGAGAGCTCTGCCGTGACCCTTCTCAGCGTGGTGGTTCCGGTGACCATGGTGCTCAGCATCCTCTGGGCGCTGTATGACCGGGAGTGCTCCGTGTCGATTACCATTCTCTGCGCCTCCCTGATTGTGGTCTGGGTCTGCCGGAAGCTGATTGGCAGCATAGCCCTGGGGACGCCCGTCCGCATCATTGCGGTGATTTACCTGCTGGCGGTGGCGGCCCTGGTGTGGCTGGCGAAGCAGGGGAAGCTGGGCATGCTGCTGCCCGCCAATGCCGATGTCCTTCCCATTTACGTCGCCGGAGGCCTCTCCGCCCTGACCATTCTGGTGGCGCTGTTCAGCGCGACCGCCGCCTATTATGCCATGTGGTGCCTGGGCGTGGTGGCATTCGCCCTGGCGGTGTATTACACGGTGAAGCTGCTGTAAGGCCGAACGCAATCAAAAAACCCCCGCTGTCCTTCGGGACGGCGGGGGTTCCCTGTTTTTTGCTTCAGCTGTGCCGGACAATCCAAGAGCCCCCGCCCCCTGTGAGCTCCATCAGCCGGGCAGCGGAGAAATGCCGGGGGTTCAGATAGGGAACCCCCTCGTCAATCAGGGAAAAGAGGTGGAAGTCAAAGGGGAGGGTCTCGTCGTCCAGAAAACTGTCGTCAATCCAGAGGAGTCTGGAAAAGGGCTCCGGCAGTGCTTCCGGGCAGGCGCATTGCAGCAGCTCCTGTTCAAAAGAAGCCAGAGGGATATAGACCATGCCGTAATCCGCCGTGTGCTCCCGGAAGGTCTGGAGACGCGCCTCCAGCACAAAGGCCCATTCATACCCGGAGGAGACGCAGGCCGTGAGGTTGGCGGGCGTCGTCTCCACCGCCTCCGTCAGGTCGTCCGCAGCGGGGTCACAGTAGACGGCCAGCCAGTGGAAATCCCGGTTGCCGCCTCCCTCGCCGGACACATAGTAATGGCCCACAAAGGCCTCCAGCCACCCGCTCAGGGAGATGTCCGGCTTTTTTGTTGGCTGTTTGGCAGGGCCAATGTAAGCGCTCAGCTCCAGCATCTCATCCCTCCGTCACTGCACGTACAGACCCAGCACCTTTTTGTGGGGCTCGGTGAAGGCCCCCAGCTGAATATCCATGCCGATCTCAAAGGCCCGGTCCCAGGGGAAGCGGTAGTCCTCCAGAGCCGTGCCGCCCCAGCCCCGTTCCTCATAGGGCTCCAGAGAGACGGCGAAATTGCTCCGCTCCAGATTCCGGAGGACGTCCCCGGCGGCGGCGTCCATGCCGGTCTCCAGCCGGGTCTGAATGGCGGTTCGGTCGATATCGGGAACCCAGAAGTTGTTGGGGTCCCCCGCCAGATTGTTCCGAATGTAGGTCAGCAGATCGTTCCGGACGATGTTCTTGTAGCAGAAATCCTTGACCACGCTGTCCGCCAGAGTCCGGGCCCAGGCCCGGTCCATGGAGTCCGTCACGGCTCCGCGATTCAGGGCGGCATACCGGGCCGCGCCGTGGCTCAGGGCGGTGCCGGTGACAATGGCCATGTCCAAAAATCCCGCGTAGCTGAGGAGCCAGCCCAATTCGCATTCCTTCGTCAGGGCCTGGTGAAAGGCAGTACCGTAAGTCCCGTTGCTGGCGTCGATGAGGACGGTGGGCCGCCGGTTTGCCCGGTTGTCCTGAAGGGCCTGAATCAGCTCAGTGTAATAGGTCTTCTTCTGCCCCTCTTCTGCGGGCTGGGTCAGCACCAGAATCTGCAAACCGGCGGACAGATGGTTAGAGGACTGGTCCGTCAGGCGGAAGAAGGCGAAGTGCTCCGCCATGATTTCGGTGAGGGGCTGGAAATCGTAGTCACAGGCGGGCCGGTCCTCGGTGCCGCCGAAATACCGCACCGCCGCCGTGCCGCTCCACGGGACACGGGAATCGGACTCATCCAGATACATCCGGGCCACCGCCTTAAAGGCCAGGTCGTCCACCCCGGAGAGGAGCCAGTCCAGGGCTTCCCCGTCTGCGCCGGTCCGGAGGCCCCTGCGCAGGTAGGCAATTTCATTTTTCTGAATGCAGTCCTCCAGAGAGGAATCGTCGATGCCGATGAGAAGCCGGAATCCCTCGTGGCCCGGCTGGCTCAAAATCCGCTGGACCTCGTCGGAAAGGCGGAGCTTCTGTTCCCGGGACTGGATGAACTGGGAGACAAAGCGCTGGGGCTGGAAATAGTCATCTGCGCTGACCGCCTCCATCTGCCGGGCCGCCCCGTCGTAGGGGTCCGCCCCGCCGGGGCCCCGCCAGTAGGTTTCCAGAACGTTTTCGATGGTCAGATCCGCCTCCGCCAGCGTCTCCCGGGGCTGGGCACCGAAGGCCCGCATCCAGTTGTAGTGCTCCAGACGGGCCCCCTGATAGCCCACGGTGACGTTGGCCAGACGCATGACGGAATCCAGCAGCCAGACCACATTGTCCGGGTCCTCCGCCAGCACCGCCAGCAGGTTTTCCAGCAGCTGGGAGACGTGGATGGAGCCGCCCTCCGGCAGAGGGAGGACACAGGCCTCCGGGGATAAATCCCGGGAGCTGACCAGTCCCCCGTAAAGAAGCTGGTCCAGGGAGAGAATATAACGGTCACAGCCCGTCGCCTCCTGGTCCAGCACCCACTGGAAGAGCTTTGCCCGGTCGCCGTACTGGGTGCCGTTCTCGTTGAGGGGCTGACCGTCCAGGGCGGTGCGGTACAGGTCCCGGTCCGGCATGGTCAGGGCATAGCCCAGGGACTCCGCCAGGTAGACCACCCGTTCCACATTGTCCGGCCGGTCGTCCAGAGGCACATAGGCAACGGCCTCGCCGGAGGCGGACTCACCGGAGACGGGTTCACTCTCCACCGGCCGTGGCTCCGTCCGAACGGCCCCGCAGCCCGTCAGGGTCAGGAGGGGCAGGAGGGCCAAAAAGGCCAGAAGCAGCGAAAGAAAACGTTTTTTCATCAAAACCTCTTTCTATCCTGTAAAAAATGTCCCGATTCGCTTTTGTGCTCCTGATATCAGGGATACCCTTGTGCTTCCCGCTCACCGCGGGGCGGGAACACGAAAAGAAACCGGGCTTTGTGACAAGCGGTTATTCCTGGGTTTCAAAGGAAAACAGTATGGTGCCGCAGTTACGGCAGATTGAACCGGAATACCAGGGGAGCGCGGAGAGGGACTTGGGCGAAAAAGCGGACGTGGAGTTGTCTCCGATGGGACGCAGACGGACGGTGTCTTTGGGGCGTTGGAAATTTTTAAAGTCTCTCTGTTCGGGGGTCCAAAACAGGTAGCCGCGAGGGGAATACACAGAGCCTGGCTCCATTGTGCTACCGCAATTGGGGCAGTTCATGGAATAATCTCCTCCGTTTTGGCGTTTCTGATATCAGGGATACTCTTGTGTTTTCGGCCCCAAGGGGGGCGGGAACACGAAAAGAAACCGGGCCTGAAAAACAAGAAATTAGGAACCAGGAATTCTGAACCAGTCAATTCCTCATTCCTAATTCCTGAAGGGTTTAAAGGCCGAAGCCGCCCAGATTCAGCCCGCCGGTCACGCTGTCCATGGCTGCATCCATGGCCTCCCCGGCCTGGCGCAGGGCCTCGTTGACTGCGGAGACCACCAGGTCCTGAAGCATTTCCACGTCCTCCGGGTCCACGGCCTCGGGCTTGATGGAGAGGGAGACCACCTCTTTTTTGCCGTTCGCCACGGCCTCCACCGCGCCGCCGCCGACGCTGGCGGTAAAGGTGCGGGCCTCCACCTCCTCCTGAGCGGTGTTCATCGCCTCCTGCATCTGGGCGATTTTCTGCTGGACCTCCGCCTGACGCTGTGCGCCGGTGGCTTTCATGCTGCCGCTGCTGAAGCCGCGGCGTGCGCTGTAACCCATAATCGTTTCTCCTTTCTGTGCTCTTTAGGCCTTGTTTGAAAAATGTCGAAACGCCCCTACAGCGGATCTTTTTCCGCCACTCTGCGTTAAATTTCCTTGCCGGGCGTCAGCCCGCCTGCGAAAATTTGCCTTGATTAGCGGAAAAATCTCTCGCCATTGGGCATTCCGCCAATTCTCAAACAAGGCCTAATCAATGTGGATATTTTCATATTGACTGCCGAACTGCAGCAGCCGTTTCCGGTTTTCCTCCGGGTCCGCGCTGGGGGGCGCGCCCTCCTGAAAAAGGATGCGCTCCGGCGCGGCGGCCAGCTTCTCCAGCTCCTCCCCCAGAATGCTCCGCACCCGGTCGTTGTCCAGCCGCCCCAGGGTTACCTCGTCCGGGGCGTAGACGGTCAGCAGGCCGTCCGAGAAAACGCCGCCGCACATGGTCAGGAAGGAGCTGTACATAGGCGGCAGGCGGTTCTTGCAGATATCCGTCAGGGTCCGCCACCAGTTTGCCTCCAGCTGGGGGGGCGGAGCGGAGGGCTTACCGCCGGACGGCGGGGAGTCCGGGCGTTTCGGCGGCGGGGGCTCCGGCGCTGGAGAGGCCTTTGGAAGGGGCTCCTCCGGCGGGTCCTGAATGCTCCGGTCCGCCTCCCGGGGAGACGGCGGAGCTTCCGGCGGCGGAGGGGGCTCCGGCATGATGGACGCCTTGGGGAGAGGCTCCTCCGGGACGTCATAAATCTTCCGGTCCTCATCCTCAGAGGGCGGCGGGGGCTCCTCCGGCAGGGGGGGCAGCTCCTCGTCCAGGCTGTCATGGATCTTCCGGGGGCCGTCTGCCGGGGGTTTTTTAGTTCTTTCCGTTCTTTCCGCCTTTTCCGATTTTCCCGGCCTTTCCGACAGGGGCGGGGCCTCATCCCGGGAATGGACAGGAGGCGGCGCTTCCGCCGGGGAGGAAACGGCCAGCTGTGCCCGGGCGGCAAGGCGGTCCTCCAGCCGCTGGATGCGGGCGTCCAGGGCCGACAGGTCCCCAGAGAGGCTTTCGTCGCACAGGCGGAGCAGGCAGAGCTCCGTGTCCGTGCGGCGGTTGGCGCTGTTGTAGAGCTCCGCCGCCGCCTGCTGGAGGGTGGAGGCGATATAAAGGAAGCGGTTTCCCGCCGCCTTCCGGCTGAGCCGGTCCAGAGCGGCGGCGTCATAGCCGCCGGACAGCAGCGCGCCGCCGCCTTCGGGGGCGGTCTTCCGCAGCAGCAGGTCCCGGGTGAGGGCGGAGAGCTCGGAGAGAACCGCTCCCATGTCCTTTCCGCCGCTGTAGAGCTGGTCCAGCAGCAGCAGGGCCGACTGAGGATCCCGGTTCAGAATGTGTTCCATCAGCTGGGCGGTCTGGAGATTCCCCGCCAGGCCCAGCACCTCCAGCACGGCGGCGCTGTCAACGACGCCCTCGCTGGCGGCGCACTGGTCCAGCAGGCTCAGGCCGTCCCGGAGGGCTCCGTCCGACAGGCGGCTGAGGAGCTCCGCGCCGTCGGCGGTCAGCTGGATATGCTCCTGTCCGGCCACATACAGCAGCCTCTGCGCGATGGCCTGAGGCGGAATGCGGCGGAAGGAATAGCGCTGGCACCGGGAGAGGACGGTGGGCAGGACCTTGTGGAGCTCCGTGGTAGCCAGAATGAACATCAGGTGCTCCGGCGGCTCCTCCAGAATTTTCAGCAGGGCGTTGAAGGCCGCGTCGGTGAGCATGTGGACCTCGTCGATGATATAGACCCGCTTTTTCACCTGAGCAGGGGAGTAAATGGCCTTGCTCCGCAGCTCCCGGACTTGGTCCACGCCGTTGTTGGAGGCGGCGTCCAGCTCCCAGACGTCCAGGAAGTCCCCCTTCTCAATGCCCAGACAGGAAGGGCATTGACAGCAGGGGTCCCCGTCGGCCGGGTGCTCACAGTTCACGGCCTTGGCCAGAATTTTGGCGCAGGTGGTCTTGCCGGTGCCTCGGGTGCCGGTAAAGAGATAGGCGTGGGAGGTTCGGCCCTCGGCCACCTGACGGCGGAGATTTTCGGTGATGTGCTCCTGGCCGATGACGTCGGAAAAGGTTTTGGGCCGCCATGTTCGATAGAGTGCCTGATACACCGGATCACCTCTTCAGGAATTAGGAATGAGGAATTTTTTGCGCCGCGCCGGAGCCAGGCGGTCCCGGAAGCCGGACCGCGCGGACACGGCCTCAATTAGGAATGAGGAATTAGGAGTTAGGAATTAAGAATGGAATCTCACTGAGAAATGTCCCTTGTCCGCGTGGGACAGGGTTTTGCAAAGTCCAGATGAGAGGCGCGGCACAAGATGAGGTCAGACTTTCGCAAAGGCCGGCTTTCGTGCGCGTGGGACAGGCTGAAACGCAGGTCGATTGTGAGGCGCGACACTAAAAAAGCGCGGCACAAGATGAGGTCAGACTTTCGCAAAGACCGGCTTTCGTGCGCATGGGACAAACCGAAGCATAGCTAGCTTAATTGTGGGGCGCGGCACTAAAAGAGCGCGGCACAAGATGAGGTCAGACTTTCGCAAAGGCCGGGCTTCCGTCCGCGTGGGACAAACCGAAGCATAGCTTAATTGTGGGGTGCGGCACAAACATGCTGGACTTCCGTCCGCGCGGGACAGGCTGAAACGCAGGTCGATTGCGAGGCGCGGCACTAAAAAAGTGACACAAACAAGCTGGACTTCCGTCCGCGTGGGACAGGGTTTTGCAAAGTCCAGATGAGAGGCGCGACACAAAAAGACCTCCGTACGCAGCTGCGGAGCCGGCGCCCTCACGGCACATGAAACATCCCGCTTAATGCTGCTCGGTTCCCCGCCTGACATGGTTCGCGGGCATCCATTGCGCGAGACCGGCTCCGCAGCTGCCTGCGGAGGACTGCTTTTGTTATTCTACTATATTCTTTCCCAAATGGCAACAGGAAATTTCACCGGGAAGGAAACTCTTTCAAAAAATTATTCGTTGAAATGCCCAGACCCTTATGGTATGATGGATCTGCGGGGAACGGTCCGGCAGATAACCTGTGTAAAAAAAGGAGAGCTTATGAAACATTGTTCTTTATGGTTTGAATCGGTGGGCTGACCGGGAGGTTGGCTCATTGAGAAAACACGCCATTCCTCCCGGAAGATTCCACTTCAAATCTTCAGGAGGAACACATGACACGAGAGAATAAACGAAAAACCTTTGAAAAAGGATACTACAAAACCCATGCCTGCAAGGACGTTTTTGTATGCAGGCACTGCGGCCGCACGATTATCCCTGAGGGCGCAGGCAGCGGACACCGCAACCACTGCCCCAACTGCCTGGTCAGCCTGCATCTGGACATAGAGCCCGGCGACCGCGCCTCGGACTGCGGGGGCCTGATGGACCCGGTGGCGGTCTGGGTGCGGGGAAAGGGCGAGTGGGCGGTGATTCACCGCTGCCGCCGGTGCGGCGCTCTGTCGTCCAACCGGGTGGCCGCCGACGACAACCCCATGAAGCTCATGAGCATCGCCATGAGGCCTTTGGGCGCGCCGCCCTTCCCGCTGGAGCGCATCGAGGAGATGACGGCGCTGATGGGAGGAGAGGGCAGCGTCAAATAAGGTTTGGGCGCTATATAGGGGCCGGGCTCTGTCCCGGCTCCTTTTCCCTTTAATCAGGGGGAGTGGGCACAGAGGCCTGCCCCGACAGAAAGGACAAACGCAGCAAAAAACCCGCCCGCCGGAGCTCCGGCGGGCGGGTTGGCTTGTGAATTACTGCTTGCTGTCCACAGAGAACATATAAGCAATGAGCTCCACCATCTTGTTGGCATAGCCCCACTCGTTGTCGTACCAGGAAACGACCTTCACGAAGTTGTCGGTCAGAGACAGGCCGGCCTTCTTGTCGAAGATAGAGGTGCGGGGATCGCCCAGGAAGTCGGAGGAAACAACATCCTCGTCGGTATAGCCCAGAACGCCCTTCAGCTCGCCTTCGCTGGCTTCCTTCATGGCCTTGCAGATGTCCTCATAGGAAGCGGGCTTCTCCAAACGGACGGTCAGGTCCACCACGGACACGTCCAGAGTGGGGACGCGCATGGAGATGCCGGTCAGCTTGCCGTTCAGCTCGGGAATGACCTTGCCCACGGCCTTGGCGGCGCCGGTGGAGGAGGGGATGATGTTGCCGGTGGCGGCACGGCCGCCGCGCCAGTCCTTCATGGAGGGGCCGTCCAGCAGCTTCTGGGTGGGAGTGACGGAGTGGACGGTGGTCATCAGGCCCTCAATGATGCCGAACTTCTCGTTCAGAACCTTGGCGATGGGGGAGAGGCAGTTGGTGGTGCAGGAGGCGTTGGAAACATAGGTCATGTCAGAGGTGTATTTCTGATTGTTGACGCCCATGACGAACATCGGGGTGTCGTCCTTGGAGGGAGCGCCCATGACGACGTGCTTGGCGCCGGCGTCGATGTGGCCCTTGCAGAGGTCCTTGCTCAGGTGCTTGCCGGTGCACTCGCAGATATACTCAGCGCCCACGGAGGCCCAGGGAATGTCCTTGACGTCCATAGCGGTGAAGACCTTGAACTCCTTGCCGTTGATGACCAGGGCGTCGTCCGTGTAGGTGATTTCCCCGTTGAAACGACCGTGCACGCTGTCATATCTCAGCATGTAGGCCATATACTCCGGATTCATAAAGGGATCGTTGATAGCGGCGACCTCAACATCGTCACGGCCCAGAGCGGCGCGGAAGACAACGCGGCCAATGCGGCCAAATCCATTGATACCGATTTTCGCTTTCATGATAATTTACTCCTTTCAATACTCGGGCACGTGAGCGTGCCGTATAAACGATTGCGTAAGCGTTTCTCTGCTGTTTTCATGGGATATCGTACCACGCTGTGAAGTTTTTGGCAATTGTCATTTCAAATAACAATCAGCGGCCCCGATTGTGAAAATTTTATAATAAATCCTTAAAAATTTGCGTGGTTTTCTCCGCCCCGAAGGGGAAAAGGCCGGAAAAGACCTTGACGGATGTTCCGTGCTGTCCTATACTTGTAAAGACACTCGAATTACGCAACAAATTTATAGTTACGCAAAGGGCAGACAGCATGAAAGTAACCATCAGCGATGTGGCCCGGCTGGCGGGAGTTTCCACTGCCACCGTCTCCCACACCATTAACAATACGCGGTATGTCTCCGCCGAAACCAAGGACCGGGTCTACCGCGCCATCGCGGAACTGGGCTATACGCCGGACGCCTCCGCCCGGAGCTTCCGCACCGGCAAGAAGAAAACCATCGGCTTCATTGTGCCGGACATCTCCAACAAGTTTTTCGCCACCATGATTGAGTCCGTGGAGACCTGCCTTTCCGCCCAGGGCTACCACCTGATTATTGCCAACACCAAGGAGAGCATGGAGCGGGAGGAGAGCAGCATCCGCATCCTCACGGCGGGTCTGGTGGACGGGCTGCTGGTGGCCAGCACCATGGAGAGCTTTGAGCGGCTGGACAGGCTGGTGCCCGCCGGGTTCCCGGTGGTGCTGGTGGACCGGACCTTTGAGGAAAAAAAGTATGCGTCCGTCTGCGTCTCCAATTTCCAGCCCATTTACCGCAGTGTCTGCCGTCTGGCGGCCAGGGGCTGCCGCAGGGTGGGCATCATCGGCGGCATTCCCCGGCTGTCCACCACCAGGGAGCGGATTTCCGCCTACAGAGAGGCGGCGGCGGACTGCGGGCTGACCGTGGACCCCGGCCTGATTCAGTACGGGGATTCCATGGAAGCCGGGGCCCCCCGCTGTCTGGACGCCCTGCTGGAGCAGAACTGCGACGGCATTGTCATCTGTCAGGGTCTGATGGCGTCGGTGTCCCTGTCCTATCTGCGGAAAAAGGGCCTGCTGCCGGGACGGGACCTGTCTCTGGTCAGCTTCGTAGATTATAATATCCAATCTTACGATCTTTATTATGACCAGGTGGACCGCATTATCCAGCCCGTGGAGGAGCTGGGCCGGACGGCGGGGGAACAGATTCTCCGCCGCATCGAGAAGCCGGATGCGCCGGTGCTGGAACGGGTGCTGACGTCGGAGTACCGGCCCTGTGGAGAGGGCGAAGCCGGCCAACCGTAAGCCATTTGCAAAAAGCCGCTGGAACATCAGGGTTCCGGCGGTTTTTTCCTGTTCCTCAGATAGTTTTTCAGCACCAGCAGGATGCTGCTTTTTTCCTCCTTCGACAGGGTTCGGTAATCCCGGACCAGGGCCGTCTCCTCGCGGGACAGCTCCAGATCCTCCGGGAGGCGGCGGTCCGCCGCCGGGGCGCGGCCCACCAAATCGTCCAGGCTTACCCCAAAATAATCCGCCAGTTTTACAAGGGCGGCAATGTCCGGCTCCACGTTATGGTTTTCATATTTGTTGATGGACTGCTGACTGGTCCCGATTACATCCGCAAGCTGCTGCTGGCTGACGCCCATTCTCAGCCGCAGCTTCCGCAGATTTTTTACCACGTGAATCACCCCGGAAATATCATAACAACCAAAGGGTGTAAAATATAAATCCCTTTTGTTGTTAAATGGACTTGAAAACAACTTATAGTTGTGCTATAGTAGTGTGCATTCCACCGAAGCCTTGCGACGAAAAGGTGAAATCTAAAAATGGGAAGAAGGAGCGCATAAAATGGGAGGACTGCTGACCTTGACCGGGGCCGCCGGCGTTATCGGGTATTTGATCTGGCTGGTTGTCCGCATCCGAAACTGGGAATCCAAGGTTCCGCCGGTGGTTGGGATGCTGCTGAGCGTGGTTATGCTTTCAGGCGGGCTGATGTGGGGGGCGGAAACAGAACCGCCGGCAGAGCGGAAACCGGCCAGTGAAAGCTCGGAGCCGGCAGAGAACAAAGAGGACGCGCCGACGGCAGAGGACGCGCCGGAAAAGGAGGATGTGCCGGTGGAAGTGGACGCGCCGGAAAAGGAGGATGTGCCGGTGGAAGTGGACGTGCCGATGAAGGAGGAGGCCATTGAGTGCCAAACCCATGAAATCCCCTTCTTTGGCATTGCGTTTGACTGCCCCGTGGCTTTCGGCACGGAGGGGGAAGCCAAGGTGGTTGCGGAAGATGAAGTAAGTTATGGTATAAGTACCGAGGACAGCGCTGTTGTATTGATGTGTTCTCGGATATCCTCTCTGAGCAGGGCTGAGGAAATCGTTCGTCTGGCGGGAAAAGATCCCGCTGTTCTGTATGAAGATTTTGAAACTCTGGACCTGGCCGGCGAAATCACCAGTTGGAGTGAGATGTATCAGACATTTGATTTGCTGGACAGCTTTTCCACACCTGAGAGTTATGGTTTTTCCTATATCGCGGCATACGATTTCTTTGGGGAACTCGATACGGAGATGGGATACAGATATAAAAACTATGGCGGCTTTGTGGATGATGGCGGCATCATAAAGTTGGTCTTGGTAATCTCTGTGCCCGAGGATACGGACCGGGAGGACTTTTTTGCCCTCTGTGAAACCGTCACCAATTCCATACGCTTTTCCGAATAAAAGGCCGGCGGTCATGGCCGCCATGAAATGCGCAAAACGGGCGGAGCCTTTCGGCTCCGCCCGCTGCTATGCGCTTATTCCTTTTCGAATACGTCCTTGCCCATCTCGCAGGTGGGGCAGACCCAATCCTCGGGAACCTGCTCCCAGGGAGTGCCGGGGGCAACGCCGTTGTCGGGATCGCCCACGGCGGGATCATAGACGTAGCCGCAGGGGCATACATACTTGTCCATATCGTCCTCACAATCTTCGTATCGGTCGCCTTTGCGCAAGCATAAAGGCGCATTCACTTCGATGCTCGTCCTCTCCCAAACGCAAACGCCTTGCTGGCTTGCATTTGGATTTCCGTCGGTTGAATCAGCCGAAATACCGCTCCAGCAGACCCTTGAACGCCTTGCCGTGGCGGGCCTCGTCCCGGGCCATCTCATGGACGGTGTCGTGAATGGCGTCCAGACCCAGCTCCTTGGCCTTCTTGGCAATAGCCATCTTGCCGGCGGTGGCGCCGTTCTCGGCCTCAACCCGCATCTCCAGGTTCTTCTTGGTGCTGTCGGTCACAACCTCGCCCAGCAGCTCCGCGAACTTGGCGGCGTGCTCGGCCTCCTCATAGGCGGCCTTCTCCCAGTACAGGCCGATCTCGGGATAGCCCTCCCGGAAAGCAACCCGGGCCATAGCCAGATACATGCCCACCTCGGAGCACTCGCCTTCGAAATTGGCGCGCAGGCCGTCCAGAATCTCCTGGTCCACGCCCTTGGCCACGCCCACCACATGCTCGGCAGCCCAGGTCAGCTCGCCGCTCTTCTGCTCGGTGAACTTAGAGGCGGGAACACCGCACTGGGGGCACTTCTCGGGGGGATTCTCGCCCTCGAACACATAACCGCATACCTGGCAAACCCACTTTTTCATATAGATGATCCTCCTTAAAATTTAAAAAACCGACTCATCGGATTTTGGGATTTTTTCCCTGTTTGCTGAACTGTCATCAGTATAACAGGAAGTCCGGGAAACTGCTAGTTGCAAATGCGACAATTTGAAAAAATACGCGAGATTTCACCGTTTGTTCAAACTTTCGGAAAAGCGCTTGCATTTTCTGGATGTATCGGGTAAAATCTGCAATTCCCAATAAGTTTCCCCCTCCCCCAATTTACAGACACATTATTTGAAGTCTCCGTGACATCGGAACAGGATCACACATGGGGAGGAACCTTTCCCTAAACACCTTGCGCCTCTGCCATAGTGTTGTCCCTGGTGACGGGCGTTTCCTGGGCAGTGGAGCAGGATATTGCCGAGGGAACGGCCCCGGCCACCTTCGGTCCCAACGATTTCTGTACACGGGGCCAGATTGCCACCTTCCTCTACCGCGCCAGCAAATCACTCGAAAAAGGACCCGCTCCTCCTAGGAGCGGGTCCTTTGCTGAAGCCTGGGCGCAAGCCCTTTTCAAAGGGCCTGGGGCGTCCGGGAAAAGAACCCCTGAGGACGCTTACTGCTCCGCCATGGCCTTGGCCTCGGCAATGGCCTTCGCCTGGGCGTCGGGCGGGCAGTCCTGATAGCGGACGAAGTGGAAGGTGAAGGAACCACGGCTCTGGGTCATGGCCCGCAGGTCAATGGCGTAGCTGCCCATTTCGGCCATGGGGACCTCGGCGGTAATCAGCTGGCTGCCGTCTCCCATGGGGTCCATGCCCATGGGGGTGCCCCGGCGCTTGGAGACGTCGCCCATCACCGCGCCGGCGTAGCTCTCGGGCACGGTGACCTTCAGCTCGCCGATGGGCTCCAGCAGCACGGGATTGGCCTCGGGCATGGCGGCCTTGTAGGCCAGCTGGGCGGCGGTCTTGAAGGCGATTTCGGAGGAGTCCACCGGGTGATAGGACCCGTCGTAAAGCACGGCCTTGAGATTTACCAGGGGATAGCCGGCCAGAGGACCGTGGAGGCAGGCCTCCCGCAGGCCCTTTTCCACGGCGGGGAAGAAGTTCCGGGGCACGGAGCCGCCGAAGACCTCTTCAGCAAAGACCATTTCCTCCTGCTCGGCGTTGTACTCGAAGCGGACCCACACGTCGCCGAACTGGCCGCTGCCGCCGGTCTGCTTCTTGTGGCGGCCCTGCTTCTGGACAGTCTTGCGGATTTTCTCACGGTAGGGGACACGGGTGGGCTTCAGCTCGGATTCCACGTTGAAGCGGCTTTTCAGCTTGCTCACCAGCACGTCCATCTGCATGTCGCCGGCGCCGGAAATCACCATCTGGCGGGTTTCGGCGTTGTTGGTCACGGTAAAGGTGGGGTCCTCCTCGTTGAGGCGGGAGAGACCCTGGGCAATCTTGTCCTCCTGGCCCCGGGTCTTGGGGACGATGGCCACGGAGTAGCAGGGCTCGGCAAAGGGAATGGGCTTGAGGGTGACGACCTTCCGCTCGTCGCAGAGGGTGTCCCCGGTCTTGATGTCCATTTTGGCAATGGCGCCGATGTCGCCGCAGACCAGCTCCTTGACCTCGGTGTTTTTCTTGCCCCGGATGGTGTAGAGACGGCCCAGCTTCACCTTGTCGCCGGTGCGGGCGTTGACCATGGGCATGTCCGGCGTAATGGCACCGGAAAGCACCTTGACGAAGGAGTACTTGCCGTACTGGTCGGAGATGGTTTTGAAGACGAAGGCCGTGGGCACGCCGCCGGGGGAGACCACGAACTCCTCGGTCTCGCCGTCGGCCTTGGTGGCCTTGTGGTAGTTGCCTTCCACAGGGTTGGGCAGCAGGTCCACGATGTTGTCCATCAGCATCAGGGAGCCCAGGCAGTTGATGGCGGAGCCGCAGAGAACGGGGAACAGGCTCAGCTCCCGGACGCCCTGCCGCAGGCCCTGGATCATCTCGGCATAGGTGAAGTCCTCGCCGCCGAAGAATTTTTCCATCAGCTCCTCGCTGGTCTCCGCCACGGATTCCTTCAGTGCGTCATTGAACTCGGTGATGACGTCCACTTTATCGGCGGGCAGCTCAATTTCCGCTCTCTTGAGCTTCTGCATCTCATAGGCCCGCTTGTTCAGCACATCAATGATGCCGGTGACTTTTTTGTTGGCGTCCCAGATGGGCACCACCACCGGGGCGATTTTCTTGCCGAAGCGCTCCCGCAGGGCATCAAAGGTGGCGTTGTAGTCGCTGTTGTCCTCATCGGTTTTGGAGATGTAGATGAAGCGGGGCATGTTCCGCTCCTCGCAGTATTTCCATGCCTTTTCCAGACCCACGGATATACCGTCCTTGGCGGAGCAGACGATGATGGCGGCGTCGGCAGCCCGGAGGGCGGCCATGGCCTCGCCGGCGAAGTCAAACGCGCCGGGGGTGTCCATCAGATTGATGCGGCTGCCTTTGTAGTCCAGGGGCGCCACGGAGGCGGAGAGGGAAATCTGGCGCTTGACCTCTTCGGGGTCATAGTCGCAGACGGTGTTTCCGTCGGCGGCGCGGCCCATCCGGTCAATGGCGCCGGTCATATAAAGAAGGCTCTCCGCCAGGGCGGTTTTACCGCTGCCGCTGTGGCCCAGCAGACAGACGTTGCGGATGTTCTGTACTGAATAGCTCATGGTCGTTCCACTCCTTATTGTATACTGCACCGTGCGGCGGGGAGCCGCAAGCGTCCAATATATGAATTATACAACGTTCCGCCGCTAAATACAACAGAAATTTTGGCAGAATACACATTTTAAGCGGGAGGTAAAAAATCCGGAGGTATTTTCGGCAGTTCTGCCGGAAATCAGAAAAAATTTTCCCATGAATCTGAAATGCTGGAACTTTTTCCGGCGTCCGTCCGTCTCATAGATATACAAGCGAGCCGCCCCGGGGCCAGACCCCCGGCAGGCGGCGAAGCACCGGAAAAGGAGAATGATGATGAATATGAAAAAAATGTGGACCCGTCTGTCTGTTCTGGCCGTCTGCGCCGCCGCCGTGTGCCTCACGGCTGCCGCCGCGGTTGAGGCGCCCGCGCCCACACGGGTCTGGGGCACGGTTTCCCCCTGGGACGGCAATGGCATCCTGCTGAAAAACGACAGCACGGAGGATTCCCTGAACGAGGTGGTGATCCACCTGGGAGACGCCCCGGTGGTGGACGCCGCCACGGGCCTGCCCCTGGACCCTGAGACCATCAAGGAGGGCGACACCCTGTATGTCTGGGTCAGCCCCGCCATGGCCCTGAGCCTGCCGCCCCAGGCCAGCGCCATTGTGGCCGTGGGCAACATTCCCGCGGACGCCGCCGCGCCGGAGTATGTGGAGATTGCCGGTGAGGCCGTGGTCCCCGCTCCCGGCGGAGACGGGGCGGCCCGCTTCCCCACACGGGACGGCGGGACCCTGGAGGTCACGGAGAAGACCGCTTACAGCCCCTGGCTGACCAGGCAGATTGTGAGTCAGGCGGACCTGATTCCCGGCGCCCGGGCGCTGGTCTGGAAGGACGCGGAAGGCAAGGCGGAAAAGGTGCTGGTGTTTGCCTATTCCTATCGGGGCTTCGCCTCCTGCCGGGAGGACGGAACCGTGCTCTTCAACAACGAGGCCCTGCCGGTCAAGGGCAAGCCGTCCGGCCTGATGCCCGTCCGGGCGGTGGCGGAGGCCGCCGGCTATGATGTGCGCTGGGACAAGGAGCTGGGCGTGGTGGTGAGCCGGGAGGGCGAGACCGTTCTCACCGCCAAGCCGGGGACGGACACCGTCATGACGGCCCTGGGCGAGGCGGGCCTCGAGACCCCCTGCGTCCTGGAGCAGGGCGTGACCTATCTCCCCGCTTCGGACCTCTGCTATTGGCTGAACGTGTATTTTGTCAAATAAGAGCCTGCATTCATAGCCGTGGGATGATGGATGGGCGGGAAATTTTCCTGTCAGACAAGGAACTTTTTCGCGGCAATCCTGACAGATTCCAGGGGAAATCGACGCGGTATGGCGGAAAAAAGCCGTCCAGACAGCGTTCAGCGGTTGTAAATACAGGTTTTGGGCGTATCATTTCCCGGATTCCGGGCAAGCTGTCCGGGAGGTGAAGGAAGATGCGCGAGACACAAGAGCTGTCCCCGGACATGGAGCTGCCCCAGGGCCTGGGCGCGGCCATGGCCCGGTCACCCGCCGCTATGGAGCGCTTTGCCGCTCTTCCGGCGGAGGAGCAGGAGGCCCTGATCCAGCGGGCCCGATCGGCCCAGTCCAAACAGGAGATGCGCGCCTGTGTGGACGGTCTGCTGCAATAGCCGGCACGCTTGAAAACCGGTTCGGCAAAGCGCCGGTTTTCCGGCGGCGGAAAAGCCCCCTTCTGAAAAGAAGGGGGCTTTTGCCTTGACCCGGCGGCTGAGGGCCGGGGGATTCAGTTATTGGAATGCCAGCTGGAACACCGCGCCGGGGTCCCCGGCGAAGACGAGGAGGCCGTCCTCCGGCAGCTCTGCGGAGCGGTCGCCCCAGAGCACGGAGGAGGCGGTGAGCTTCATGTCCCCGTCATAGACCCAGAAACCGGCGTTCTCCGGCAGCTGCACCGTCATGGTCTTCCCGGCGGCGTTTTCTCCCACGCCGTACCAGCGGGCATAGCCGTCGGACTGAATGGTGCAGCGGGCGCGGTTGTCCTTTCCGGTGGAGAGGTCGGGCACAGCAGATTCCTCCATGCAGACGGTTCCGTTGGAGGAGTAGGTCCAGAGGACGCCCTTCTCATCCCGGCGGAGCTCGGTGTCGCTGCCGTCCCGGCCCACGTTGCCGGGGATCTGCACCACGTATTCCAGGCGGTTCTCACCCGCGATTTTCAAAGCGCCCTCATAGCCCGGGGCGGTTTCTGTCACGGTCTCCGTGGCGGGAGCGCCGCTGATGGCCAGATAGACCTGGGAGCTGTACCGCTCGTTCATGGGGAGAAGGCTTGTATTGTTCACAAAGGCGTCCCACTGGGCCTGAAGCTCCGGGGAGACCGGATTCTCCGGCAGCTTCACGGCGGCGTAATTGGAGGTGCCCAGGCCGCCCAGGCCGGGGAGCTGGGAGAAGGCCCGCTGATAGAGATAGGTCTGCCCGTTGGACTCCTTCACGAATTTTAGAAGGGCTGCGCCGGTCTGGTCCCGGAAAGAGCCGTCGTCATGGTAAGTGAAGGTCTGCGGGGGAACCTCCATGCCCAGGTAGCCCATGGTCAGGGTGCCGTCCTTTGTCAGGTCCACCTTGTAGGGGAGCAGGGACCCGTAGTATCCCGCGTTCTCCAGCAGCTCTTCGGGCATGGCGGCGGGCTTGGCCTCCGGCAGGGCGGGAGCGGTTTCGTCCACCGTCACGCCCTTTTCTCTCAGCGCGGCAATCAGCATCTGAGAGGCGGCCATCTCGTTGTAAGTGGACACGCCGCCGGAGCTCAGCACCGCCGCCGTCATGTTGTGCTCCGGCAGGACCACGAGGGCGGCGTGGTAATACTGGGTGTCGCCGCCCTTTACCAGAGCGGTGATGCCGTTCTGATGGAAGGGGAACCACTCCACGCTGTCCCAGCCCAGGCCGAAGGCCAGGGCGTCCGGCGCGTCCTCATCGGGCCAAAGGCCCTTTTGATACTCCGGCTGTGCCATAGCTTCCAGAGAGGCTTCATTCAGCTCCCCCGGTCCCGCCAGCCAGCCGCCGAAGACCGCCAGGTCCTCCGCCGTGGCGTAGATGCCGCCGGTGCCCACCACGCCCAGGCAGTCCATGGGCAGGGGCCGGTCATCGCCGGCATGATAGATGGGAGCCTGTCCGCCGAACTCGTCGCCGGGGGCATAGGTATGGGTCAGTCCGGCGGGATTCAGGAAGGTGGTTTTCACATAGTCCATCAGCTCCTGCCCGGACACGGCCTCCGCCACCAGCTCCGCCAGGGTGAAGCCGTCGTTGCAGTAGACGCTGTAGGCCCCCGGGTCCGCCTTGAGCCGCTGGCGGGACAGGCGCTCCAGCAGCTGATCGGTGGCCTGGGTGCTGGAATCGTCAAACAGCAGCCCGCTGCCCATGGAAGAGCCCATGAGGCCCGAGGAGTGATTCAGCAGCATCCGCACGGTGATGTCCTTGTACCGCTCGTCCGCCATTTTGAAGTCCGGCAGATAGGTGGTGACGGGCTTGTCCAGGTCCAGTTTCCCGTCCTGGGCCAGGCGCATCACCGCCGCCGTGGTGTACATCTTGCTGACGGAGCCGATGCAGTAAACGCCGTCCGTCGCAGCGGCCTCGCCGTTGGCCGCCAGAGCGCCCTGCTCCACAATCTTGCCGTTCCACACCGCCCAGCTGATGCTGGCGGCCTCGCCGTAGGTCATGGCGGCGGCGGCAGCCTCCCGGGCGGTTTCCTCCAGGGATTTTTCCTCCTGCTGCTCCGCCGCCAGGGCGGAAACCGACAGGCTCAGGCACAGAGCCAGCGCCAGCAGCAGAGCCGCGGACCTTTTCATGAATTGCCGTGTTTGCTTCATGGTTTCTTCGTTCCTTTCTTTCCGTTCTTTCCGTCCAATCTCGGGTTCCTCTTGGCACCCTGTCAGAGTACACCTTCCACCAGGGGGAATGTCAAGCATATTTTGTGAATTTTTACTCCCTCTTCCGGCGGCGGCGTATGATTTTACAGTCTGCGGCGGGTTCCTGTTTTGTTTTCTTACAAACTGTAAATCTTTATTACAATATTACTCCGGGAACATGGTATTGTCAAGGAAATTCAGGAAGCGGGCGTGTCCTGCCTTGCGCCTGCGGCAATGCCTGCTGGGAGGCGGGCTCCTGTGCACGCCCCTTCTCCCGGTGACGCTGGGCTTCCGGCAGAGGGGGCGGGACAGGCCCCCGCAGGAAATTTTATGCAGGAAATCTTATGCAAATGCAAACATGCAAAAAAGCAAAAAAAACAAAAAAACAAAAAAACTCCGGATGGGACACTCCCCGGGAAATGGAGGGCGGCGTCTTGAAAATATACGATTTTGACGGAGCGAAAAATGTCTCCGGCGACTGTATTCACCGGGCGAGGACGGCCATGCGGCTGTCCCAGGCGGACCTGGCCGCCCGTATGCAGGTCAACGGCGTCACGATTGAGCGGGAGGCCATCAGCAAGATTGAGACGGGGGACCGTTTTGTAACCGATTATGAGCTGATGGTCTTCGCGAAGGTTCTGGGCGTTTCCATGGACTGGCTGGTGAAATCAGACACCGGGGGCCAATAGGTGCGAAGGAGTTTTCCGCCGGAAGGGGAAGAATACGATGATGGGTGCAAAATGCCGGAAAGGAGGCTTTGCCGTGGAGCGCCGTCAAACGCTGGACGCCGTCCGGGGCTGTGCCCTGGCCAGCATGATTCTCTATCACGCCGCCTGGGACCTGGTGTATATATTCGGCGCCGACTGGCCCTGGTACCGGGGCATGGGGGCCTATGTCTGGCAGCAAAGCATCTGCTGGACCTTCATTCTGCTCTCGGGCTACTGCTGGTCCCTGGGGCGGCGGCAGCTGCGGCGGGGACTGACGGTGTTTGCCTGCGGGGCCCTTGTCACCGCCGCCACCTGGCTGTTTATGCCAGGAAATCTGGTGCAGTTCGGCGTGCTGACCCTGCTGGGGAGCGCGTCCATTCTGCTGTGTGGGCTGGCGCCGCTGCTGTCCCGGCTTCCCGCCCGGGCGGGACTGGCGGGGAGCTTTTCACTGTTCCTGCTCCTCCGGAATGTCAACAGCGGCTGTCTGGGCTTTGAGGGGCTGCGGCTGCTCCGCCTGCCGGAAGGGCTGTACCGGAACCGCCTCACCGCCTTCCTGGGATTTCCCCCGGCGGACTTCTTTTCCACGGACTACTTTTCCCTGCTGCCGTGGCTGTTCCTCTTCCTGACGGGGTATTTTCTCTTTCGGCTCCATCCGCCGGAGGGGCGGGAAACCCGGCGGATTCCTCTGGCGGCGGCCGTGGGACGGCGGTCTCTGCTGATTTACATGCTCCACCAGCCCGTTGTCTACGGAGTCCTGTCCGTCCTGTTCCGCTGAGCACAACACAAGGAGGCTGTTTTGATATGACCATGCAGGAGGCAATGCGGCTGCGGCACACCGTCCGCCGCTATACGGACCAAAGGCTCCCGGAGGAGGTCCGGGACCGGCTGACCCGGCGGATTCAGACCCATAATCAGGCCCGGGGCCTCTCCCTGAAGCTGGTGACGGACAGCGGGGACGCCTTCGGCCCCCTGCTGCGTCTGGTTCTGGCGAAAGGGGTGCGGAACTATATCGTCCTGACGGGGCCGGACCGGCCGGAGACCGGCGAGGCCGTGGGGTACAGCGGCGCGGACCTGATGCTCTTTGCCCAGACGCTGGGGCTGAATACCTGGTGGGTGGGAGGCACCTACAGCCGGGGCGGCGTGGGGAAGCACGTCCCGGAGGGGGAAAGGCTTCTGGGTCTGATCGCCGTGGGCTATGGCGCGAACCAGGGAAAGCCCCACAAATCCAGGAGGCCGGAGGAGATCGCCGCCTATGACGGCGAGTGGCCTGACTGGTTCGCGGCGGGGGTGGAGGCGGTTTTGCTGGCCCCCACGGCCCTGAACAAACAGGCCTTTACGATTCGGGGAAGCGGAACGCGAAAAGGAAGCAGCGCGCGAAAAGAAAGCGGGGCGCGGGTCTTTATGACCTGTGACAACGGCGCGTTTTCCGGCGTGGACCTGGGCATCGGGAAGTATCACTTCGAGCTGGCAGCGGGCCGGGAGCGGTTTGCCTGGGCGGCGGGCCCGGAGTGAGGAAGCGGGTACGAAAGTCCGGTCCCCGGGGCGAGACCGGGAAAAAACCTGAAATTTTGAGGAAGCTGGAGCGGAGATGAAGAAACTGGTCATGGGCATTCTGGCCCACGTGGACGCGGGGAAAACCACGCTGTCCGAGGCCCTTCTGTATCACAGCGGGGCCATCCGCCGTCTGGGCCGGGTGGACCATCAGGACGCCTTTCTGGACACCGACGCCATGGAACGGGAGCGGGGCATCACCATTTTTTCCAAGCAGGCGGAGCTGGAATTGGGGGACCTGTCCGTCACCCTGCTGGATACCCCCGGCCATGTGGATTTCTCCGCTGAGGCGGAGCGGGTTTTGCAGGTGCTGGACTGCGCCGTTCTGGTCGTCAGCGGCAGCGACGGCGTCCAGGCCCATACCCGGACCCTGTGGCGGCTGCTGGAGGGCTACGGCGTGCCGGTATTCCTGTTCATAAACAAGATGGACCTGGCGGGACCGGACCGGCGGGAGGCGCTTCTGGCGGAGCTGAAGCAGCGGCTGAGCGGCGGATGCACGGATTTCTCCCTGCCCGCCGGGGACCTGGCGGAGGAGGCCGCCGTCTGCGACGAGGCCGTTCTGGAGGAGTATCTGGAGACGGGACGGGTGCCGGATGAGAGCCTGACGGCTCTGATTGCCGGGCGGAAGCTGTTCCCCTGCTTCTTCGGGTCCGCTCTGCGGCTGGAGGGGGTGGAGGAATTTGTGTTCGCCCTGGAGCGCTTCGCGCCTCTGCGGACCTACCCCAAGGAATTTGGCGCGCGGGTCTTCAAGGTGGCCCGGGACGAGCGGGGGACCCGGCTCACCTATCTGAAGGTCACCGGCGGCGTCCTCCGGGTCAAGGCCCCCCTGACCAACCGCCGCCCCGACATGCCGGAGGACCAGGTCTGGGAGGAGAAGGCGGACCAGATCCGCATTTACTCCGGGGCGAAGTTCCGCACGGCGGAGCAGATTCCCGCCGGAACGGTGGCGGCGGTGACGGGGCTGAGCCGCACCATGCCCGGCCAGGGTCTGGGCTGCGAGAGCGCCTGGACCGTGCCGGTGCTGGAGCCGGTTCTGACCTACCGGGTGGAAACGGACCTGGACCCCTCCTCGGCCCTGCGGAATCTCCGGCTTTTGGAGGAGGAGGACCCCTTGCTCCATGTGGTGTGGAACGAGGGGGCAAAGGAGCTCCGGGTCCAGCTGATGGGGGAGGTCCAGACCGAAATTCTGGGGCGGCGGCTGCGGGAGCGCTTCGGCATGGAGGCCTCCTTCGGCGTGGGGCAGGTGGTGTACCGGGAGACCATCGCCGCCCCCGTGGAGGGCGTGGGCCACTTCGAGCCCCTGCGGCACTATGCCGAGGTGCATCTGCTTCTGGAGCCCCTGCCCCGGGGCAGCGGACTCCGCTTTGGCTCCGTCTGCCCCGAAGACCAGCTGGACGGCCATTGGCAGCGCCTGGTCCTGACCCATCTGTGGGAGAAGTCCCATCTGGGGGTCCTCACCGGGTCCCCCATCACCGACATGCGGATTACCCTGACGGCGGGCCGGGCCCACGAGAAGCACACCGAGGGCGGCGACTTCCGCCAGGCCACCTACAGGGCCGTCCGGCAGGGGCTGATGGGGGCGGAGAGCGTCCTGCTGGAACCCTGGTACGCCTTCCGGCTGGAGCTGCCCGGGGCCCAGCTGGGCCGGGCCCTCAGCGATATCCAGCAGATGGGCGGCGAAACGGAGCCGCCGGAGACTCTGGGGGAGGAGGCCGTCCTCACCGGAGCCGCCCCGGTGGCGGCCCTGCGGGACTACGCCAGGGAGACGGCGGCCTATACCAGGGGCCAGGGCCGCCTGAGCCTCCGGCCCGACGGCTTCCGCCCCTGCGCCGGCGCGGAGGCGGTGATTGCCGCCAGGGGCTATGACCCGGAACGGGACGTGGAGAACACGCCGGACTCCGTGTTCTGCGCCCGGGGAGCGGGCTATACGGTGAAGTGGAGCGAGGTCCCCGCCTGCGCCCATGTGGACAGCGGCCTCCGGCTGAACCGGCAGGAGCCGGAGGAGGAGGCCGGGCCCCGGAGCCGGCGGTCCGGCTCCTATGCCGGAACCATTGAGCAGGACAGGGAGCTCCAGGCCATTTTTGAGCGGACCTACGGACAGGTGAAGCGCCGGGACTTCCTGCCGCCGAAGCCTCCCCGGCGGCCCGTCTCCGCCGCCGGGGAGGCGGGGGGAAAAGTCCCCATCCGGCGGCAGATGTCGGGGCCGGAATATCTGCTGGTGGACGGGTACAACATCATTTTCGCCTGGGACGAGCTGAAGAGCATGGCCCGGGACAGCCTGGACGCCGCCCGGAAAGCCCTGTGCGACCTGCTGTGCAACTACCAGGGCTATCAGAAGTGCCACGTCATCGCCGTCTTTGACGCCTATAAGGTCCGGGGGGGCCTGGGCTCCGTGGAGAAGTACCACAACATTCATGTGGTCTACACCAGAGAGGCGGAGACGGCGGACGCCTATATCGAGCGGGCCACCTATGAGATTGGCAGGGAGCACCGGGTGAAGGTGGCCACCTCCGACGGGCCGGAGCAGCTGATTATATTGGGCCACGGGGCTCTGCGGGTCTCCGCCTCCGCCTTCCGGGAGGAGCTGGAGCAGGTGCAGGGGCAGATTGCCGGGGCCCTGGCCCGGAACAACAGCCGGTCCCGGACCGCCGGGGCCCTCCGCTCCGCCATGGAGCGGGCGGAGGAGCGGAAAAATGAAGAGGAGGAATGAACCATGCTGACTGTCTGCACCGCGCTGGCCGTATGGGGCGGCTGCGCCGCCGCCCGCCGGTATCTGGACCGGACCAGCCGCCGGGAGACGGAATTCTGGGGAGGCCGGGTCCGGCTGACGGCGCTGTGGAACCGGGGGGCGGCCTTTGGGCTGCCCATACCGGAGCGGTGTTTGTCCGCCGCCTCCGGCGCGGTTCTGGCGATGCTCTGGTGCGACCGGAGGCAGTCCCCCATAGGGGCGGGCCTGGCGCTGGGGGGCGGTCTCAGCAACCTCCGGGAGCGGTTCCGCCGGGGCCGGGTCTATGACTATGTCCGTTTTCCCCGGGCCCCCCGGCCTCTGAACCGCTATGTGTTCAATCTGGCGGACTTCGCCATTCTCGCCGGAGGGCTGACTCTGCTGATGCGGCGGAAGCGCCGGTGAGGCGGCGCATGTGAAAAGAGAGCTCCGGGCCCAGGGCTTAGAGTCTGTTTGAAAACCGTCAAAACGCCGTCTTGGGGTATCTTATTCCGCCAGGACTGCGTTGATTGGACTTGAAATCCGTCAGGATTCCCGCGTCCAATCGCCTTGTCTGACGAAACAATCTGCCCCAATCCGGCATTCCGCTGGTTTTGAAACAGCCTCTAGAGCTCTCTCTGTCTATTCGGCGGGTTCCTCCCAGGCAACGGAGGAAAAACAGATCTGTCCCTCCTCCGCGGTCAGCGACAGCGTCAGCGTTCGTTCCGGCAGAGGGGCTCCGGTTCCGTCCGTCTCCGAAAGCCCCAGCCGGGCCCGAAAGCCGCCGTCCTCCCGGCGCTCCAGCGCCTCCAGGGTATAGGTGCAGGACCCGCCCCAGGCGCTTTCCGGCCAATACCGACCGTCCTCCAGAGTATAGTGCTCCGTGGAGCCGTGGGTCCACCGGACGGAGGCGCCGAACCAGGCCGACAGCCACCGGTCCGTCTGTTCCTCCGTCATGGGGCCGCCCTGGGAAAGACCCCGGTAGAGCCAGGTGAGCACGTCGTCCCGGTCCTCGAAAACGCCCTCCTCACAGGCGGGCAGAAAGAGGAATGCGCAGGCCTCCGCCGCCAGATCAAAGGCCTGCCGCAGCTCCGGCGTCAGAGGGACCGGTCCCTCGCCGTCCAGGGACTCCAGCAGCTCCGCCAGCGCCCGGGCCGCCTGCTTCCGGGGGCCGTCGGGGCCCGGCTCAGTGACCGTGGTCAGATGAGAGCGCAGCACCTGGCCCCGATAGCCGCCCCAGGAGGCGGAGGACTCCCCGCCGGACGGCGGGGTCCGGGGGAGCAGGACGGCGGCCAGAACCAGCAGCGCCGCCCCTGCCGCCAGTGCCGGAACGGGAAGCCGAGACCGCCGCCGGGCCGGGAGAGGCTCTCCGCCGCAGAGCCGGTTCCAGTCCACATTCAGGAGCCGGCAGAGGGCTTCCATCGTGCCCAGGTCCGGCGTGGTCTGTCCGCGCTCCCAGTTGCTCACCGCCTGCCGGGTGACGGACAGGGCGTGCGCCAAAGCCTGCTGGGACAGGCCCCGCTCCCGCCGCAGGGCGGAGAGCCGGAGGCCGAAGCTCTCATAGATGTTGGGTCCTTCCATCACAGCACATCCTTTCTGTCCGTCAGGATAGCAGAAGACCGGCGCTTTTCCAAGCAATTTTCGCAAAAAACAGCAAAAAAAGGCCGCAACGATTTGTTGCGGCCATGTTTTCGGAGTCCGGCAGGAAAGAGACTCCTGAGGTTTTCCCGCGGACGCTTCCTGACAGGCCGGGAAGGACGGCCCGCCACAGGGAATCCGGCGGAAGGGAGACGGTCAGGGCTTCTGGCGGAGGCCCCGCCAATAGGCGGCCCGGGCCGGGTCCCTGGGCACCCCCGGACGGCCGTTTTCCAGACAGTCAATCAGCCTGGCCCTGGCCTCCTGAACGCCCTGCTCCGCCGCCTGCTCATACCAGTAAAAGGCTTCCTTCCAGTCCTGGGAAACGCCGTCCCCCCGGGCATAGCACTTCCCCAGCCGGTACTGAGCCCAGCCGTATCCCTGCCGGGCGGCCTTGCCGAACCAGCTGGCCGCCAGCGTCAGGGACTGCTCCACGCCCTCGCCTCTGTAGTAGCGCTGGGCCAGATTGTACTGTGCCTGCGCGTTTCCGTTTTCCGCCGCCCTGCGGTACCAGACGGCGGCCAGACGCCAATCCTGGGAGACGCCCCGGCCCTTGGCATAGCAGACGCCCAGCTCCTTCTGGGCCGCGGCGTAATTCTGTTCCGCCGCCTGGGCATACAGCCGGAAGGCCTGGGCCCAGTCCCGGTTCACGCCTCTGCCGTAGGCATAGCAGAGACCCAGACTGTGCTGGGCGGCGGCGTTTCCGCCCTCCGCCGCCTGGGCGTACAGGGCGGCGGCCCGGGTCCAGTCCTGGGGGACCTCCCTGCCCTGGGCATAGAGGGTTCCCAGACGGTACTGGGACTGCGGTTCCCCCAGCTCCGCCCGGCGGGCCAGCAGCTCGAACAGGTTCTCCGTTCCGCCTTTTTCCTCGCTCCGGAATTCGCCCACGCCCAGCCGAAGCAGGGCTTCGTAATAAGAGGTGATCCGGCTGTAAATCAGCCGGCCGGCAGCGCCGCTCAGACCGTCCCAGCAGTCATTCCGGCAGTATTGCTCCAGCTCTTTTCGGAACAGCTTGCCTCCGGCCACGCTCTCGCCCCGTCCGCCGTATTCTCCGATGTCCCGGCTTACCCACTCCGCCAGCTGGTCAGCCGGAATGTTGGGCTCGTGGCTGCGGACGGAGATTTTGGCGTATTTCGGCAGCAGGCAGTAGGAGATGCACACGTCCACGGACTGCACGCCCATCATCATATCACTGATGACGCCCAGCAGATTGGGGTCGCAGGAGGGCGCTTCCGCCACCGCGAAGCGGTATTCGGCGCTGTAGTGGGGGTTGGACAGCGCCTGACCGCAGATAATCAGGTCGTCCAGAGAGAGGTTGGAGGATTTCAGCTGGTCGAAAATGGTCCGGTCGAACTCCAGGGCGTTTTTCATCTCCAGATCCACGGGGTGGCTCAGGTCCTGGAAATAGACGGTGTCCATGTACAGCCCGAAGTACAGCGCCGTGGAGAGCTCCCTGGTCAGGGAGGCGCAGCCCGCCTCCCGCAGCAGGTCCCATACAATGGTGCAGCAGGCGTTATAGTCCCGGATTTCCCACAGCGGCGTCTGCCGCGCCGGATCGAAGACCTTATGATGGTCAATCACCGCCGTCTGCTTCGCCTCCAGGGCGGCGACGTTGCTGTTCCCCGGCTGGCAGTCCACGGTAATCAGCAGCTCCGGGGCTTTGGGGGCCCGCCTGGATTTTCTGAATTCCGGCAGGTAGTTCAGATGAATCCGGCACAGGTCACACATCAGCTTTACGTCGGGCTTGGAAATGGGCTGGTCCCCTCCGTATACAAGGTGGGGATGCTTCCCCCGGCTGTCCAGGAATTCCCAAAGAGCAAAGCCGCTGGCAATGGCGTCCGCGTCCGGGTTGTCATGGCACTGGATTATAATTTCATCATAGTTCAGCAGATCCGCCAGCTTCAATTCAAAACGTCCCCTTTCGCGGTCTCCGCCCCCAGGTCCCCGGCCTTCTGAACCCGGCCGTCGGGCGAAAATGATACCCATTTTATCAGCCGCCGCAGAGGGTGTCAAGCCCGCAAACGCCCCGGGCGCGTCCTTTTATCTGTTTCACCGGAGGGCGGGGGCCGGGGGCCGGTCCGCCTTCCCGGGGCGGGGGTTCCGGGCCTCCGCCGGCTTCGGATACAGGGGTTTTGGGCCTCGGCGCGTTGGAGAGGAAGGGGGCTTCCAGAAAAGGGAATGCCCAAAGCTCTGTACAGACGCCTGTTTTCGTGGTATAATCAATTCAATTTTGTTTGAAACGCCCTACCGCCGTCTTGGAACAGGAGAAATGCCATGGCCGACTCCAACAATTCACCCCCCAGACCGCCCCGCCGCCGGTTCCGCACCGCGGCGGTGCTGCTGCTGGCTATGGTCTGCGTCGTCGGAGCGGAGCTGCTGGCCTGCCGGGCTATGGAACCGGAGCTGTACGAGGAGATCACCGCGCCGGTCCGCCGGGGGGCCGCTGCTGCCGCTCAGGCGGGGGGGGCGGTCTGGGACTGGGCCTGTGAGGCCGGGGAAGCCCTGTGGACAGGGGTCCGGGAGACCGGGGAGACCCTGCGGCTGAAGCTGGAGGAGCTGAACCGGCCCCCCGAGCCCCAGCCGGAGGAGGCCCTCTCCACGCAGCTGGAGCAGCCGGACATCGCTCCGCCCTATTCCATGCTGGACCCCCTCATCAGCGACCTGGAGGCCCGGGAGGACGGTTTGGAATACCTCACCGGCGGCGGCGTGGACGTGGTTTACTTCAACCAGACCGACGAGGCCCGGTCCGGCCAGAAATACGGCAGCGACCCCCTCAGCAGCCACGGCTGCGGCCCCACAGCCATGGCCATGGCGGTGTCCACCCTGACGGAGACAACCGTGGACCCGGAGGACATGGCTAAGGTCTGCGTCAAGCGGGGCTACTGGTGCAGAAGCCACGGTTCCTATCTCTCCATCGTCCAGGGCGTGGCGGAGGCTTACGGCCTGATCTGCGAGCCCCTGGACCCGGCGCTGCTGGACGAGGACGCCCTCTATGCCCGCCTGGCCGGGGGGGACCTGGCGGTGGCGCTGATGACCGACGGCCACTTCACCAAGGGGGGCCACTTCATCCTCCTTCGGGGCGTGACCCTGGGAGGCGAGATTCTGGTGGCGGACCCCGCCAGCCGGGAACGGAGCCTGATTCCCTGGGATTTGTCCCTCATTCTGGAGGAGCTGTCCCCCAGCCGGACCAACGGCGCGCCGCTGTGGATTCTGTCCAGGGCCGGCGAAGTCCACGAATAGATGCAGAAGCCAAAACGCCCTTCCATACTATTGTCATGGAAGGGCGTTTCTGTCTCTGTTCACTTCAGCAGCTTTTTGAGCCTAGCCTTGACCTCCGGCGAGAGGACCCTTGAGGCCGCCCGCACCGGCAGGGGAGGCAGGGCGCAGTAGTCCCGCAGAACCTTTTCAAAGGGCTCCAGGGCATAGGCGGCGAAAAAGGCGCAGCGGTCGGCGGGCTGGGCGATGGGGGAGGCCAAACGGGGATTCCCGGCGATGGCCCGCTCCACAGGGAAGGGCTTCCGGCCCAGAGGGAGACGGTCGAACATATGGCTGCCCTGGGCGGTGTTCACCAGCAGGAGGCTGACGCCCCAGACCTGCTGCTCCGGCAGCTCGCCGGGGGCCAGACCCCAGAAATCCCCCAGGGTGAAGTCCCCGGGCCGGTTCAGCCCGGCGTAGGGACAGCGGTAGCAGCAGGGCCGCAGGAACAGCGCCCGGCCGAAGGCCCGGCCGTACTCCGTGCTGAACAGGGGACGGCTGTCCACGCCGCCGCCCTCAAAGACGGCGGTAAAGTGGCTGTTTTTCCAGCCCTCCACCTTGTTGCGGAAGCGCACGGTCTGAAGGTCCCGGCCCTTCCGCGCCTCGATCAGCCGGGCCATGTCCTCCCACACGCCGGGGGAGGGGACCCCCTGGCAGACCAGGTCGCAGGTGATGAGATTTTCCGGCCGGCGGCCCAAATAGCGGTAGAGCCCGTCCACCTGGCAGGGGGTTCCGGAAAACAGGACGGGCCGGGTTTCCAGACATTTTTTGACTTCCCGGAAGATGTCTCCCAGGTCGCTTTGAACATACTTGGCCCCCCGGAGACGCCAGAGGTCCTCCTTCCGGAAGCAGGCGATGTGGTGCAGGTGCTGTTTCCCGTCCAGGGCCGCGCCGAACACCACGCCGCCGCCCTCCAGTACGTCCTCCGCCAGAGCGGAGAACACGCCGCCGGAGGTGGAGTCCCGGCGGATTTCGCCGTCCCTGTTCCAGGCGGCAAAGGCCGCGGGAAGGGACCGGTCTTCAGGGGCGGCGGGACGCAGGGCGGGGCAGACGGCGGTGCAGAGGCCGCAGTCCACGCATTTGGCCGGGTCCACCCGGGGCCGGGAAAAGCCCTCCCGGTCCCGGACCATGGAGATGGCGTCCCGGGGGCAGATGGCCTGACAGGCGGTGCAGCCGGTGCAGCTGCCCTCTCCCGCCAGCTTGTCCGCCTCCGCCGCCGGACGCTTTTTCTGAGACGGTTCTTCTCCCCGGGACTCCGTGCCCCGGCAGTCCCCCTCCGGCGGCGCGTTTTCCAGCGCGGCCTTCAGATAGGCCAGGGAATCCCGCCGGGCGGCCTCCAGCCGGGCATTTGCGCCGTCCCAGCCGACGGGCTCCAGAAGACCGGCGGTGCTCCCCCGGCCCACAATCCGGTCCGTCAGACCCAGCCGGTCCAGCAGGCTGAAGGTCCGGGAGTGCTCCGGCTCCGCCAGCTCCGAGGGGGAGAGGCTGGCGAAGAAGGGCTTTTGAAACTGGATGGAAAATACCGTGCCGTGGAAGGAGTTGGTGCAGACGTAAGACGCCCCACGGAACCAGTCCAGGAACTCCGCCGGACCGGCGTCCAGCACCAGCCGGGCCCTGGGGTGCGCCTTCCTCCGGGCTCCGCAGAGCTGCACCACCGGCAGGCCCGTCACTGCCGCCAGCTGCCGGAGATAGGGGCTCAGGGCCCCGGGGGCGCTGACGCAGTAGCAGAGGATATAGCCGTTTTCCTTCCGGCGGACCCGCTCCGCCATGGCGGACCACTGTTCCGCCGTCAGCAGCAGGGTGGGGTCCAGCACCACCGGAACCTTCCGCCCCGTCAGGTCCCGGATGATATCCCGGCCCTGGGCCTCACGGGCGGAGAGATGGGTGAAGGCGGAGAGATAGTTCCGCAGCTCATCTTCCATCTCCGGGGGAATCCGGGGCAGGCCGAAGGAAGGGGCGTAAGCAATCTTCCGGCAGCCGGAGAAGGCCCCGAAGAATACGGGGTCAAAGCGCCGGTCCGGAAAAATCAGAGGGTTCCAGATCTGGTCGCTGCCGGAGAGGATGACGTCATAGGGCAGGTCCGCCCCCCGCAGCTCCTCCAGACTCCGGAAGCGGCGGGAACTGATGCGGAGGTGGGCCCGGGAAAAGGCCTCAAACCGCCGCCAGCGGTCCCGCAGCGCCCGGTAATGCAGGGCAGTATGGGCGTCCGACGCCGCCGCGGCAGGCCGGACAGGGGGGCGGAAGAGCCGGTTGTCCTGGTTGACAAAATAATCGACAATCTCACAGCGGCCCCCCAGGGCCTCCACGGCCCTCTGGGTCGCCGCCGCCTGGAGCAGCGCCCCGTAGTGATGAATATGGTAAAAGGTGACAAGTCCCGCGTTCAAAGAAGCCCCTTCCTTTCTCCCGGTGTCCGGGCCCCGCCGGGTCTCCGGCGGAATCTATGCGCTGACAGGGCTCAGCCGCCCGCGGCGTCGTCCTCGGCAATCCAGTCGGAGACCATCACCACGTCAAACTCCGTTCTGGTCCGCCGGATGACCACCCGGGCCAGCCCCGCGTTGATGACCATTCTCCGGCACATGGCGCAGGAGGTGGCGTCCCCCAGCAGCTCGCCGGTCTGGGCGTCCCGGCCCACCAGGTACAGCGTTCCGCCGGCCATGTCCCGGCGGGAGGCGGAGATGATGGCGTTGGCCTCGGCGTGGACGCTGCGGCAGAGCTCGTAGCGCTGGCCTCTGGGCACCTGGAGCGCCTCCCGGGAGCAGTAGCCCAGCTCTGAGCAGTTGGCCCGGCCCCTGGGGGCCCCGTTGTAGCCGGTGGAGATGATTTCGTCGTTGGTGACGATGATGGCTCCGTAGACCCGGCGCAGGCAGGTGGCCCGCTCCAGAACGGTTTCGGCAATGTCCAGATAGTAGTTTTCCTTGCTGATGCGCTCCATAGACATCTCTCCTTTTCCGGCTTTTTAAAGTCTGCATTCATAACCGCCGCACGCCGTCCGGCCGGCGGTTTTCTCACGAACTTCCAATTCCGCGCCTTCGCCGGGCCTCCGGCTTGTCTATTTTAACACAGGAACGGCGGTTTGGCAAGAAAAAGGGCGGCGGAGCCCCTTCCAAAAAACGGGACCTGCCAGGCGCGCCGCCGGTTTTGCGAAAAGGGGTTGAACCGGCTTTGCGTGGGTGCTATGATGGCAGTGACAGAGCGGTGTTCATCAAGGCCGAAGCTCAGCCGCCGCTTAAACCTTCCTTTCGTTTAAGACAGCAGAACCCATGCGGGAGAAAAAAGATGTTGTATTACGTTGAATTCGGGCTGAGCCATCGCGAAGTTCCCGACGAAAGATCACTCTGCATTTATATATCCGGCTGCCGGAATCACTGCGAAAACTGTCATTACCCGGAACTGCAAAGGCCAGATTACGGTTATCCATTGTTAGAAAATTATCGGAAAATGCTGGATTTGTACTGGAGAGCGGCATCCTGCGTGTGCTTTTTAGGGGAGGGGCGGGGTACGCTTTCGGAGCGCAAGGAATTGGTGCTGTACTCCGCCTACGCGCATACGAGGGGCTTAAAGACCTGCCTGTATTCCGGAAGAGATACATTTATTGAAGAATGGATGGAAACATTTGATTACATTAAAACAGGAAGCTACCGGCCTGAGCTGGGGCCTTTAAGCAGCCCCCGAACCAATCAGCGGATGTATCGGAAATCCGGCGGTGTGTACATCAACGTGACAGAGGAATTCCAGCCCGGTCCGGATTTTTAAAGACTCCGGCAATCAGAGAGCACCGCAATATTCAGTCTGTCAGGGCTTTATTTGCGCGGAGGAAGCAGAATCCTCTCTTGAAACCGGCAAAGCCGGCAAAAATGAAAAAAACAAAAAAGCAAAAAAGGCAGAAAAACCTTCCAAACCCCATTGACAAGCCTGATTTTCGCTGATATACTAGGGAAGCCGCTTTGAATGGGTTTGTAAAAGTGCGTGCTCCGGCAGGAACGCAGAAATGCAGGAACGCAAGAATGCAAGAAAACGCCGCCCCCGACAGCGAGCCCGTAATGAAGGAGTTGAAACGCAAATGAACGCAATCATCGTGACCGGCGGCAAGCAGTACAAGGTGGCCGAGGGCGACGTGGTTTTCATCGAGAAGCTGCCCAACGAGGCCGGCGAGACCGTGAAATTCGACCAGGTCCTGGCCGTCATCGACGGGGAGAAGGCCACCTTCGGCGCTCCCACCGTGGCCGGCGCCTCCGTGGAGGCCAAAATTGTCAAAAACGGCAAGGGCAAAAAAATCCGCATCTTCAAGTATAACCCCAAGAAGGGCTACCGCAAGCGTCAGGGACACCGCCAGCCCTATACCAAGGTCGAAATCGGCAAGATTTCCGTCTGAGCATGACCAGCGTCACATTCCACACGGAACAGGGCCGGATTACCGGCTTTGACGCCGCGGGCCACAGCGGATGGGCCGACGCGGGCAGGGATCTCCTCTGCGCGTCCATCGGCGCGGCCGTCACCCTGGTGGAGGCCACCGTCAACGACGTGCTGGGTCTTGCGGCGGCGGTGAAGGTGGACGAAGCCCGGGCGCTGATTTCCCTGCGTCTGCCCGGCGGGCTGGACGCGGCGGCGGAGAGCACCTGTCAGTCCCTTCTGACGGGCCTGATGCTCTATTTCACCATGCTCCACGACGAGTATCCCGAAAACATTGAAGTTCTGGAGGCGGACTGAAGGGTTCTCCTCTCCATCTGAAAATCTCTCAAGAAAGGATGGTTCCTGACATGATTCACATTGGATTACAGTTCTTCGCCCACAAGAAGGGCGGCGGCTCCACCAAGAACGGCCGGGACTCCAAGGCCAAGCGCCTGGGACCCAAGCGGGCTGACGGTCAGTTTGTTCTGGCCGGCAACATCCTGGTCCGCCAGCGGGGCACCCACATTCACCCCGGCGTGAACGTGGGCCGCGGCAGCGACGACACCCTCTTTGCCACCGCCAGCGGCACGGTCCGTTTCGAGCGGCTGGGCAAGGACCGCAAACAGGTCTCTGTTTACGAGGCTGAGTGAGCATTTTTATGAGACGAGGTCCGGACGCAGGTCCGGACCTCTTTCTGTTCAGGGAGGCGGTTTGAAATGCTGCATCTGATCTGGCCCATCGCCATAATTGTGGCGTCCAATACGCTGTACAATATCTGTACCAAGGCCATTCCCGGTCAGGCCAATCCCTTCGCGTCCCTCTGCGTCACCTACCTGGCGGCCGCCGGGGTGTCGCTGACGCTGTTCCTCCTGACCAGCCCTGAGAAAAATTTCCCGGCGGCGCTGGGTCAGTTGAACTGGGCGTCTCTGATACTGGGCGGCGCAATAACCGGCCTTGAATTCGGCTATGTGGCCGCTTACAGGGCGGGCTGGCCGGTGTCCCTGTGTTCCCTGACCGCGAATATCATTCTCGCCTGCGTGCTGCTTCTGGTGGGCGTGGCCGTGTATCAGGAGACCGTCACCCTCCGGCAGGCGGCCGGTATGGCCGTCTGCGGGCTGGGGCTGTTTCTCATCAGCAGCCGTGGTTGACGAATCTCCCCCGGTCCTGTACAATAGCGGGAGAAAGGGGCGGTTTTTATGGCGGGCTATATAACCTACTGGTCCAGGGAACATATCCGGCGCCTGGAGCGGGCCGGGGACGGCGGGCCCCTGTCCGTTGTCTACGGCGGTCCTCACACGGCGATGCCGTCCATCGCCAGCCTGAAGGCGGGGGACGTGATTTATCCCGTGACCGTCCGGGACGGAACCCTGTGCGTCATGGCCCGGATGGGGGTGGAGACCGTGGAACCGGCCCTGGACTACCTCATGCGGGAGGTGGGGCGGCCCGCCGCAGGCGGGGGGCGGTTGACGAATGGCCTGTTCCTCTCTTTTCGCTGCCGCCGCACTGGCCGTTTTACAGGCGGCCCAACGCGATACCCATGGAGAGGGCACAGCAAAAGGACGCTTCATCCTCTAAATGCGCGATCTCTTCGTTCTGTGACAAAAGTGCGTCCAGCCGTTCACCCTGCTCCGCTGTCAGCGTGGACCGGAATGCCTCCCAGCTTTCCTCTGTCTCGGAGACGGCCCGCCGGTATTCCGGCGTCTGGAGGCGGCGGAAAACCTGGTTTTCCTGGGCATAGAAGTATAGCGCATGAAGAAGAGCTTCCATAAAATCAGCCGGCTTTCTATTTGGGATTTTCCGTTTGGACTAATCCGTAAAGACATTATACCCGGGCCAAGTCGGTCTGTCAATAGGTGAGGGAGAAACTATGAGTGATTTCTCAGAAAATTTGCTCACACTACGAAAGAGCCATCATTTCAGTGCGGAGCTTGTAGCTGTAAAATGTAACATTTCCTATAGCTCTTACCGGCGCTATGAAACCGGCCAGCGGGAACCGGGCTTGTCGGTCCTTTGTGCCTTTGCGAAATTTTACAACGTAACTCTGGACCAGCTGGCGGGATTGGAGCCGCTGCCATTTTGAGTCAGGCCGGCGGCAGCGGAAAGAGGACGGCAGGCCATTCGTCAACTGCCACCCCCCGGCCCGAAGACTTGCGTCAAAAACCGGCGGCGTGGGAAACGGGACCGCGCTATAAAAACCTCCGTAATCGGGGGGATTCAGGGGGGTGTCCCCCCTGACGGGGATTCCAAAGGGGCTGGCCCCTTTGGGCCCCCACGGCAGTGGCTCCCCGGGAAAACGGGGATGTATTGGACCGGCCAGCATTTAGCTGCAATATACCCCGCCCGAAGGGCGAATAAAAGCCCCCAACGGGGGAAGAAGGAGAATCTATGGCATCAGGATTTGTAGATAAAGCCCGCATCACCGTCCGGGCGGGCAGCGGCGGAAACGGCGTTGTGTCGTTCCACCGGGAGAAATATGTGGCGGCCGGCGGACCCGACGGCGGAGACGGCGGCCGGGGCGGGTCCATCATCCTTCAGGTGGACGATAATATATCCACACTGATGGACTTCCGCTACAAGCGCAAATACACCGCGCCCAACGGCATGGACGGTCAGGGCAAGCGGAAATTCGGCAAAAACGGCGAGGACCTGGTGATCCGGGTTCCCCGGGGCACCCTGGTCCGGGACGCCGAGACCAACGAGATCATGGCGGACATGAGCTCCAGCGAGCCCTTTGTCCTCTGCCGGGGCGGCCGGGGCGGCTGGGGCAACAGCCATTTCGCCACCCCCACCCGGCAGGTTCCCCGCTTCGCCAAGGCGGGCCTTCCCGGCGAGAGCCACGAGGTCATTCTGGAACTGAAGCTGCTGGCGGACGTGGGTCTGGTGGGCTTCCCCAACGTGGGCAAATCCACCCTCCTCAGCGTGGTCACCAAGGCCCGGCCCAAGATTGCCAACTACCATTTTACCACCCTCTTCCCCAACCTGGGCGTGGTCTGGGTGGATGAGGGCGTCAGCTTCGTCATGGCGGACATTCCCGGCATCATCGAGGGCGCCAGCGAGGGGGCGGGCCTGGGCCACGACTTCCTGCGGCACGTCGACCGCTGCCGCCTGCTGATTCATGTGGTGGACGTGTCCGGCTGTGAGGGCCGGGACCCTGTGGCGGATTTCGACGCCATCAACGAGGAGCTGAGGCGCTACAGCCCGGAGCTTGCGGAGCGGCCCCAGATTGTGGCCGCCAACAAGACCGACGTGATGGAGGACCCCGCCCTGCTGGAGACCCTCCGGGCTCATGTGGAGGCTCTGGGCTATCCCCTGGTCCAGCTCTCCGCCGCGACACACCAGGGGACCCGGGAGCTGGTCGGCCTGGCGGCGGAACGGCTGTCCACCCTGCCCCCTGTGGCCGTGTACGAACCGGAGTACGTTCCAAAGCCCCCGGCGCTGGACGCCTCCGCCCCGCCGGAGATTCAGCACGAGGACGGCGTATGGCTCGTGGGCGGGCCCTGGATTCAGCGGCTCATTGCCAACGTCAATTTCTCCGACTACGAGAGCCGCATGTGGTTCGACCGGATGCTCCGGGAGGCGGGCCTGTTCCAGCGGCTGGAGGAGATGGGCATAGCCGACGGGGACACCGTTTCCATCGACGGGTTTGAATTCGACTACCAAAGGTGAGAGAAAAGGAAGGAGACCATGCCCCGAGGAGGGACATGATCTCCTTTTTTTATCTTAACGCTCCACTCTCCCGTCATGCTCCCGCGAAGCGGAATACAACCCCCACCGCGGCGGACAGGCCGATGAAGACAATGGGGTGCAGCTTCTTTACCCTGGGCACGTAATTGGTCAGCACAATCAGCGCTGCCGCCAGCAGCAGCCCCGGTATGTTCAGAAGGCTTTCCCCGCTGAGGACGGGGGCCTTGACAATGCCGGTGAGAAGCGCCAGCCGCACGCCGGTCAGCACCTCCAGAATCACCGACACGCAGGCCGCGCCGATCAGCCCCGTGGAGGCGGGACGGAGCCCGTAAAAGGCCCGGTCCACGTACTTGTTGTTCCGGAAGCTCTGGAGCACCGCCGCCACAATCAGAATCACGATGATGGAGGGGGTCACCTCGCCCAGAGTGGCGATGACGGCCCCGGGGATGCCCGCCGCCGTGAAGCCCACATAGGTGGCCATATTGATGCCGATGGGGCCGGGGGTGGACTCGGACACCGCCAGCATGTTCATCAGATCGGTGTAGGTGTACCAGCCCGTGGATTCTCCGATGGCCTGGAGAAAGGGCAGGGTAGCCATGCCGCCGCCTACGGCGAAGAGGCCGGTTTTGAAAAATTCCCAGAAAAGCTGTAAATAAATCATGCCTGCTTCGCCTCCAGATTCTTCAAGAGAATGCCCGCCAGAGCCGCGGCGATGACGAACCACACCGGGGACAGCTTCAGGAACAGGCCCCCCGCCAGCACCAGCAGGAAAATCACGGCGGTGCGCCGGTCCACCACCGACTTTTTCAGCAGCTTCATCACCGCGTTGAAAATCAGCACGCAGACGCAGACCTGAATGCCGGCAAAGGCGTTCTTCACCCAGGCCAGGTCCGCGAAGTTGGAAATCAGCCCCGCCAGAATGGAGATGATGACCACAGAGGGGAACACCACGCCCAGCGTTGCCATGATGCCCCCCATCATGCCGCCGCACTTCTGGCCGATGAAGGTGGCCGTATTGACGGCGATGATGCCGGGTGTGCACTGGCCTATGGCGTAGTAATCCGTCAGCTCCTCTTCGGTGGCCCAGCCCTTATTGTCCACAACCTCCCTTTGGAGGATGGGCAGCATGGCCATGCCGCCGCCAAAGGTCATGACCCCCATTTTCGCGAAGGTCCAGAATAAGCTCCAGAGACCCCCGGAGCCTTTTTTGCTTTCCATAGCAAAACCCCCTGTTAGAATTAGGAATTAGGAATTAGAAATTAGGAATTAAGAATCAGGAATGAGATCGCGGGCCGGGAAGGCGGCCCGGCATTCCTGACCTTATTCCGTGTAGCCGTACAGGCCCCGGACGGACACCTCTCCGGAGCGGACTTTTTTGACGCCGCCGTCCGGCAGGCGGACCACCAGGCTGAATTCCCCGTCGATATCCACGGCCTCCGCTGTCTCCCGCTCCCCGCCGCCGAAGGGAATCAGCTGAACGGTCCTGCCCAGGTTCACGCAGTCCCGGCGGTAGGCCGCCAGCCACTCCGACAGGTCTCCGGCGCGGAGATCCCGGTTCATCCGGTCCAGCTCCTCCAGCAGCGCCGCCGCCAGCAGGGGCCGGGACACCGGCCTTCCCAGCGCCTGGAGCAGAGAGGTGGCCACCTCCCGGACCTCCGGCGAGAAGGATTCCGCCCTTTGAAGGACGTTGACGCCGATGCCCAGCACCAGGGACTGGAGCCGCCCCGTCTCCGCCTCCAGAGAGACCTCTGTCAGGATGCCGCAGAGCTTTTTCCCGTTTAACACCGGGTCGTTGGGCCATTTCAGCCCGGGCCTCACGCCGCAGACCCGCTCCACGGCGGCGCACACCGCCACCCCCGCCAGAGCCGTCACCGGCGGCAGGCGCTCCGGCGCCACCTGGGGCCGCAGAAGAACGGACAGGTAGATGCCTTCCCCCCTGGGAGACTGAAAGGAGCGGTCCATCCGCCCCCGGCCCGCCGTCTGGCTCTCCGCCAGCACCGCCGTGCCGTCCGGGGCCCCCTGCTGGGCCAGCTGCTTGGCGTAGTTGTTGGTGGAGTCCACCTGCTCCAGACAGCACAGCGTCCGGCCCACCGTCTCCGTGGGGCCCAGGCGGCTTCGGATTTCCGCCTCCGTCAGCACGTCCGGCGCGGCGGACAGGCGGTAGCCCAGACCCGTCCGGGCCTCGATTTCATATCCGTCCCTCCGCAGGGCCTCCACCGCCTTCCACACCGCCGCCCGGCTCAGCCCCAGACGGCGGCTCAGCTCCTGGCCGGAGAGGAAGCCCTCTTCGCTTCGCAGCAGCTCCAGAATCTGTTTCCGGCTCACGCGGGTCCCTCCCTTCCGGCAAAAAAGCCTCTGAAAAACAGCGTGTGTAGTATAGCATATTTTTTCCTGTGTGTAAACCGGGGATTTTGGGCGGAGGAGACAACAGCTGACATGTCAGCTTGTCCATTGCAGACCACCGTCGCGGCGATACGATTTGCGGTTCCGAAAGGCCGCAAATCGTGCCGCTTCCTCGAAAGCGGCTTGCTTGCTCCGCCACCGGCGGCGCTTCGCCGCTTTCCCCCATTTTCTCTTTTTGGCTGAGCCAAAAAGAGAAAACGGGCCGTGCACGGTCCAAAAGAGAAAAACCGTTTGCCGCAAGAGCTGCTTCCGTTTTTTACGAAAGTCTCCAGCCCGCCGCGTGGTGCGGGCGGGGGCTTTGGAGGGCAGGGAATGGACGTTCGTTTAACTCGCTCGGCCGCTTACCCCGGGGGTTCCGTTAGAGCAGCGTTTACCGCTTTCTCTTTCGGTTACCACCGCATCAGCGGCAGCGGAAAGAAAGGGAAGTCCATTCGATAATAGCCAAACCCCCCGCTCGCACTGAGCCGCGGGCTGAAGACTTTCGTTATAAGCCATCAGCAATTCTTGCGCGTCTCTCGTCCCCCGCTGTCAATTATTGGGGGGTTCCAGGGGGCGCTCCCCCTGGTGGAGAGTCCAGAGAGGCAAGGCCTCTCTGGTTCCCCGCGAAAGCGGACCTTACGGGAGTGAGCCCCCATGGCAGTGGTTCCTGCGAAAGCGGATTGCGCATCAGCGTGAAATTCAGTCATCAGGATGGCTATTTGCCGTGGCTTTTTGTGAAAGACTATGCTATAATCCAAAATGAATCCGTATGGATGAGAATAGCAACGGGAATGCTACCGTTTGGTAGCATGATTCCGAGGTGATGCTATGCACTTCCAGCGGATTGAAGATTTACGCGTGGACCATGACAAGACACAGATTGCCATTGCGGACTACCTCAACATGGGCCGCAATGTCTACTGGCGTTATGAAAAGGGCGTCCGGGAGATTCCCACCTGGGCAGTGATCAAGCTGGCGGAATACTATCAGGTCAGCACCGACTATCTCCTGGGCCGCACCGACGACCCCACGCCTCCCGCGCCCTCCCGGCGGCGGTGAGGCGGCTGGCCTGGTTCGCCGGGGGCTTTTCCGGCGGCGTGTTCCTGGCCCGGTACGGACTGCCGGGAGACCGGGGGCTGTTCTGCGCCTTTGCGGCCCTGGGGCTGGCGTTTTTGGCGCTGGCCCTGCCCTGGGAGAGACGGCGGCGGGCGGTGGCGTTTCTGGCGGCGCTGGCTATGGGCCTGGGCTATGACTGGCTGTATGTCCGCCAGGTGCAGCAGGCGGCGGAGGCCTGTCTGGAGGAAGAGGACGGAATCCGCACCGTGACCCTTCTGGACCTGCCGGAGGAGAGCGATTTCGGGGCCCGGGCGACGGTGCGGCTGGAGGGCGTTCCCGGTAAAGCGGTCTATTACGGCGGCCGGGAGCTGCTGGAGCTGGAGCCGGGCCAGACCCTCACCGGACCCGTCCGCCTCCAAAGCGCCGCCCGGGTCCGGGATGAGGACATTTCCGCCTTTACCTCCAGAGGCGTGTTCCTCCTGGTCTACGGCGGGGACGCGCCCCAGGCCGGACCGGGGACCTCGGTCGGCTGGAGGTGGCTGCCTCTCCGGGCGGGCCAAGCCCTGCGGGCGGAGCTGGGGGTACTGTTTGAGGGGGACGCCGCCGGTTTTCTGACCGGCATTTTGACCGGGGACCGCTCCGGACTGTCGGAAGCGGCCTCCGCCGCCCTGGGCGAGGCGGGCCTCAGCCACATTCTGGCGGTGTCCGGGATGCACTGCGCCATGCTGCTGGCCCCAGTCTCCCTTCTCATCGGGCGGCACCGGCGGCGGGCTCTGTTTGCCTGCGCCGTGCCCCTGCTGGTCTTTTATGTGCTGATGGCGGGATGCAGCCCCTCGGCGGTGCGGGCCTGCGTGATGCTGGCGCTGCTGCTGGCGGGGCCCCTCTTCCGGCGGGAGAGCGACGGACCCACCGCCCTGCTGGCGGCGCTGCTGCTGATTCTGCTGGCGAATCCCTTCGCCGCCGCCTCGGTGAGTCTCCAGCTGTCCTTTGCCGCCATGACGGGCATCCTGTGGCTGACGCCCCGGCTCAGCGCCGCCGTGCCGGAAACATGGACGGGCCGGGCCCCGCTGCGGGGGGTGTGGGGGTCCCTGTCGGTTACCTGCGGGGCCCTGGTGTTTGCCGCGCCTCTCTCCGCCTGGTATTTCGGCTTTCTCTCCCTGCTGACGCCCCTCAGCAGTCTGCTCTGCCTGCCGGCGGCCTCCGGGGCCTTCTGCTTCGGACTGCTGGCCGCGCTGGCCGGGCTGGTCTGCCCGCCTCTGGGACAGCTGCTGGCCTGGCCTGCGGCGCTTCTGACGCGGTATATTCTTTCCGTGGCGGGACTGCTGTCCAAGGTTCCTCATCAGGGGGTGTATTTTGCCAACCCGTATATGAAATACTGGCTGATTTACGTCTATCTGCTCTTTGCCGCCGTTCTCCTGATGAGGCGGAGAGGAGCGCGGCGGCGGGCGTATAGTCTGGCGGCGGCTCTGGCGGTTCTGACCCTGGCGCTGACGGTCAGGCTGGGGGCGGAGCGGTACGGCGGGGACCTGGAGGTTCTGGTGCTGGACGTGGGCCAGGGGCAGAGCGTGATTCTGGCCTCCGGCGGGGACTATGCCCTGGTGGACTGCGGCAGCGCCAACAGCTGGCGGGACGCCGGGGAGACCGCTGCCCACCGGCTCCGGGCCATGGGCTGCGGGAAGCTGGACTATCTCTGCCTCACCCACTGGGACAGCGACCATGTCTCCGGCGTGCCCGGCCTGCTGGCCCGGCTGGATGCGGAAGCCCTGCTGGCTCCGGAAAGGGACGCAGGGCAGGAAACCGCCCTGGGGACGGCGGAGACCCTGCGCAGGGTGACAGAACGGGAGGTCCTGCCCTTCGGCAAGGGGACGCTGACGGTCTTTCCGCCTCTGGGGGAGGGGGAGAGCAACGAAAGGGGTCTGACCGTTCTGGTCTCCGTGGGGGACCGGGATTTCCTCATCACCGGCGACATGGACGCCGCCACGGAACGGCGGCTGCTGGAGCGCTGGGAGCTGCCGGAGGTGGAGGGCATGATGGCGGGGCATCACGGCTCCCGTTCCGCCACCTCTCAGGCCCTGCTGGACGCGGTCTCGCCGGAGACGGTCTGCATCAGCGTGGGCAGCAATACCTATGGCCACCCCGCGGAGGAGGTTCTGACCCGGCTGGCCCGGCAGGGCTGCACGGTCTGCCGGACGGACCGGATGGGAACCGTCCGCCTATCCTGGAATCTGGAGGAATGACGCCATGGCGGCCAAAAGCACAAAAAGCACAAAGGGAAGAAAAAAAGAGAAAAAGGAAAACCAGGCCTTTCTGAAGCTCAAGGCGGACATCTCCGCCGGAACCATCGGAACCGCCTATATCTTTTACGGCGAGGAGAGCTATCTGCGGGAGTATTATCTGGGACGGCTGAAGAAGCAGCTGATTCCCGCCGGCTGCGAGGACTTCAACTGCCACATCGTGGAGGGGAAGGGCCTGAATATCCAGGAGCTGGCGGACATGGCGGAGGCCATGCCCATGATGGCAGAGCGGACCTATGTGGAAGTGACCGACCTGGACCTGTTCAAGCTGCCGGGGGACCAGCGGGAGAAGCTGATTGCCTTTCTGGAGGACGTGCCGCCCTACTGCTGTGTGGTGTTTGTCTACAACACCGTCAAATACAAGCCGGACCGGACCATGAAAAAGCTGTGCAGGGCCCTGGAGGCCCATGTGGAGGCGGTGGAATTCCAGCTGACGGAGGGGGCCGCCCTGACCGGCTGGGTCAGCCGCCACTTCCGGGAGCAGGGGAAGGAGATCGACCGGCAGACGGCGGAGTATCTGGTGTTCCTCTGCGGAAACCATATGACGGGACTGGTGCAGGAAATCGCCAAGATTGCCACCTATGCCAGGGGGCCCGCTGTCACCCAGAAGGACATTGACGATGTGGCGTCTCCGGTGCTGTCGGCGGAGGTGTTCAAGCTGTCGGACGCGGTGCTCCGGGAGGACTACGACAAGGCGGCGTCCATTCTGGGAGACCTGCTGAAGGCCCAGACGGAGCCCATCCGCATCCTGGGGGCCCTGGGGAACCAGCTCCGGCGAATCTGGACCGCCCGGATTGCTCTGGACAGCGGACGGGACAAGTATTGGCTGATGGACCTGTGGGACATGAAATATGAGTCCCAGGCCAGCCGCCTGATGTCCGCCGCCCGGCGGGCGGACGCGGAGTGGTGCGCCGGGGCGGTGAAGATGTGCCAGGTGCTGGACCGGCGGATGAAGAGCCAGAGGGGCGTGGACAGCGGGGAGGAACTGAAGCTGCTGCTGGCGCGATTGGGGGCGAGCCGAACATGAAGGTGAAAATCCGGGAGGCCATCGTGGTGGAAGGCCGCTATGACAAAAACACACTAGCCCAGACGGTGGACGCCCCCATCATCACCCTGGGGGGCTTCGGCGTGTTCAACGACCGGGAGAAGCTGGCCTTTCTCCGGCGGCTGGCGGAAAAGCGGGGGCTGATTGTCCTGACGGACAGCGACGGCGCGGGCTTCGTCATCCGGAACTACCTCAAGGGCGCTCTGCCCGGGGACCGGGTGAAGCAGGCCTATATTCCCGACGTCCGGGGCAAGGAGCGCCGCAAGCGCCGCCCCGGACGGGAGGGCAAACTGGGCGTGGAGGGCATGAGTCCCGCGGTGCTGCTGGAGGTCCTCCGCCGGGCGGGCGCCACCTTCGAGGATGCCGGACCGGAAAAGATTTCCGGGGAGCAGGCCGCCGGACCAGCGGAACCGGAAAAGCCTTCTGGGGAGCAGGCCGCCGGAACGGCGGAAACAAAAAAAGCGGAAGCCAAAAAGTTGAGTAAGGCGGACCTGTTTGCCCTGGGGCTCAGCGGCGGAACGGGCAGCGCCGTCAGGCGGCAGGCCCTGCTGAAGCGGCTGGAGCTGCCGGAGCATCTGAATGCCAACGGGCTTTTGGAGGCCCTGAACCTTCTCTACAGCCGGGAGGAGCTGGAAGCGGCGCTGGCGGAGCTGGAGGAAGCCTGATTCCTTTCCGGCAGGGATTCGACAAATTTCGACAGAGTTTTCGGCGTCCGGGTGGTATGCTGACCGTATCTTGAGATACAAATGGGAGGCAGCCGGCATGAAGAGACGTTTGGCAGGGGAATCCAGATGCAAAGACGCGGCACTGCGCTATTATCTGCTGACGGAGGAATCCGCCGCAGGCCCGCTCTACGGCGTTCAGGCGGAGCTGGGCGGGGAACAGGCGGCGGTCTCCGGCATCACGACGTCCCGCCAGCGGGTCCAGGGCCTTCTGGACGGGCTGATTCGGGGCCAGGTAACGCCTGTGGCCCTTCGGGATGTGGTGGACGACTGGCTGCTGGCCTGAGTGTACCGTCAACATTTACAAATTCTTCATAACTTTTCCTCCGTTACCCCTTTACAAACCGAAAAGACTGTACTATGATAGCACTGTTAGCACTCCGGGACAACGAGTGCTAACAGTGCGAATTGTTATTTCTTAAAAATTTTTATATTTTAAGGAGGAATTTCCCATGAAACTCACCCCGCTGGCAGATCGTGTCATCCTGAAGGTGGAAGAGGCGGAGGAGGTCACCAAGAGCGGCCTGATCCTCACCGGCTCCGCCAAGGAAAAGCCCGCCTGGGCGGAAGTCATTTCCGTGGGCCCCGGCGGCACTGTGGACGGCAAGGAGGTCACCATGACGGTGAAGCCCGGCGACAAGGTCATCACCAGCCAGTATGCCGGAACCAAGGTCACCCTGGAGGACGTGGAATACACCGTGGTGCGTCAGAACGACATTCTGGCCATCGTCGAGTAAACATCAAGGGGGACTTCGCCGTTTGTTCGGCAGGCGGCGGGGTTTCAAAGGGCTTGCCCCTGGTTTCTCCGCTGAAGCGGAGAAATAAAATGAAATTATTTTCGCCGCGACATGTGCGTGGCGAAAATACCGAGACCCCAGCCGCCTGGGGCGGCGGCACCAGTGACCGATGTCACTGGTGAGGGGGAATCTACAGCGCAGCCCTTGGCGGCTCTGCCGCTTAGGGATGCGGCGTCCCCTGAAACGGGGAAAGGGGGGATGAATCCCCTCTTTAAGAAAAATTTGGAGGTAGATGCAATATGTCTAAGCTTATCAAGCGCGGCGACGAGGCCCGCAAGGCCCTGGAGACCGGCGTCAATTCTCTGGCCGATACCGTCAAAATCACCCTGGGCCCCAAGGGCCGGAACGTGGTTCTGGACAAGAAATACGGCTCTCCCCTGATTACCAACGACGGCGTGACCATCGCGAAGGAAATCGAACTGGACGATCCCTTTGAGAACATGGGCGCGCAGCTGGTGAAGGAGGTTTCCACCAAGACCAACGACGTGGCCGGCGACGGCACCACCACCGCCACCCTGCTGGCCCAGGCCATGATTCAGGAGGGTCTGAAAAACCTGGCCGCCGGCGCCAACCCCATCGTTGTGAAGAAGGGCATGGCCAAGGCCGTGGAGGCCGCGGTCAGCGAGGTCAAGGCCCAGGCCAAGACCGTGGACGGCTCCAAGGACATCGCCCGGGTAGGCGCCGTGTCCTCCGGCGACGAGGAAATCGGCAGCCTGATTGCCGACGCCATGGAAAAAGTCTCCTCCGACGGCGTCATCACCATCGAGGAGTCCAAGACCGCCGAGACCTACAGCGAGGTGGTCGAGGGCATGCAGTTTGACCGGGGCTATATCACCCCCTATATGGCCACCGACATGGAAAAGATGGAGGCCGTCATTGACGACGCCTATATCCTGATTACCGACAAGAAGATTTCCCTGATTACCGATATCAAGGACCTGCTGGAAGGGATGCTTCAGTCCGGCAAGAAGCTGGTCATCGTGGCCGAGGACGTGGAGGGCGAGGCCCTGAGCACCCTGATTGTCAACCGTCTGCGGGGCGTGCTGAACGTGGTCTGCGTCAAGGCTCCCGGCTTCGGCGACCGCCGCAAGGAGATGCTTCAGGATATCGCCACCCTCACCGGCGGCACCGTGGTCAGCGAGGAAGTGGGTCTGGAGCTGAAGAATGCCGACTTCTCCATGCTGGGTCATGCCCGTCAGGTGAAGGTTACCAAGGAAAACACCACCATTGTGGACGGAGACGGCGATTCCCAGGCCATCAAGGACCGGATTGCCCAGATTCGCTCTCAGATTGCCAACACCACCAGCGACTATGATAAAGAGAAGCTGCAGGAGCGCCTGGCCAAGCTGGCCGGCGGCGTGGCCGTCATCAAGGTGGGCGCTGCCACCGAGACCGAGATGAAGGAAAAGAAGCTCCGCATTGAGGACGCCCTGAACGCCACCCGTGCGGCTGTGGAAGAGGGCGTGGTGGCCGGCGGCGGCACCATCTTTGTCAACGTGGTTCCCGCCGTGGAAGCCCTGCTGGAGAAGCTGGAGGGCGACGAGAAGACCGGCGCCCGCATCATCGCCAAGGCGCTGGAGGCCCCCATCCGTCAGATCGCCGCCAACGCCGGCCTGGACGGCTCCGTGATTCTGGAGAAGGTCCGTTCCTCCGAGAAGGGCTTTGGCTTCGACGCCTATAAGGAGGAGTACTGCGACATGGTGGCCGCCGGCATCATCGACCCCGCCAAGGTGACCCGCTCCGCTCTGGAGAATGCCGCCTCTGTGGCCGGCATGGTGCTGACCACCGAGTCCCTGGTGGCTGACAAGCCCGAGCCCCCCGCTCCCGCTCCCGCGGCCCCCGATATGGGCGGCATGTACTAAGCGCATATCAGCGACACAAAGCCGCAGGCCCAAGGGCCTGCGGCTTTCGTTTGGTTCGGGGCAATTCTCTCCAAAGAAAACAGATCGAATGAGGAAAACATGCGGACTACACTGCCCCCATCCAGTAGAAAATGAGGAACAACAAGGCAGCGGCTATCCCTATGAACACTATGACGTTCCCTTTTGGGGTGTAGTCTTCTTTCTTCTGTGGCTGGGAATTTCTGCCTGTTCTTTGCTCTGGGTCAGCTTTTGATTCACTTTTGCGCTGGGGTGGAATCCTCATCTGTTCTCGATTCGTTTTTTCAAGCAGCGCAAGCGGGTCCTGTCGTTCCAAAAGACGGCTGTGAAACTCCTCCAGCCATGCCACATCTTCTTCGTTGCAGTCCGTTGCAAATGATTCGTGAGCAATTTGATTCCGTAGCCATCGTACACGTTTTAACCTGCGATAATCCCCATCCCATGATAACACCACCGAGCGGCCACGGAAAGAATTTTGCTCCATTTCCGTGATATATTGGCTGACGCCGCTCCGACTTGAAAACATATCACGGCAAATATTGTCCACTCTCTTATATTCATCAAACAGCATCTCTTCGTCGCCTAACATCATTTACCTCACAAATCCCGCAAGTCTTGACCCAATTGATAATGAAATTATAGCACAAGGGTACAAGTGCGGTCAATCCGCTTTTCTTTCGGTTTTGGCGTCTCCGAAACTTCCCCTTGCAATCCCTCCGCCGGTCTTGTATAATAAAGTGTCATTTTATTGAACAGTGGGAGGACGCTGCTATGGCAGAGGAAATCAGAACGCCGGAAACCGAGAGCCGGAACTTTATCCATGCTTTCATTGACGAGGACATCGCCCCCGGCGGGCAGTATGAGGGCATGACCGTCCACACCCGTTTCCCGCCGGAGCCCAACGGATATCTTCACATCGGCCACTGCAAGGCCCTGACCATCGACTTCGGCACCGCCGAAAAATACGGCGGTCTCTGCAACCTCCGGATGGACGACACCAACCCCACCAAGGAGGACGAGGAGTTTGTGGAGGCCATCAAGGAGGACATCCATTGGCTGGGCTTCGACTGGGGGGACCGCTTTTTCTACGGCTCCGACTATTTTGAAGAGGACTACCGCCAGGCGGAGCTGCTGATTCAGAAGGGCCTGGCCTATGTCTGCCAGCTGACGCCGGAGGAATTCAAGGAATACCGGGGCGGCATCGGCGTCCCTGCCCGGAGCCCCTACCGGGACCGGCCCATTGAGGAGAGCCTGGACCTGTTCCGGCGGATGCGGGCCGGGGAGTTTGCCGACGGAACCATGACCCTCCGGGCGAAAATTGACCTGGCCAGCGGCAATTTCAACATGCGGGACCCGGTGCTCTACCGGATTAACCATCTGCCCCACCACCGCCACGGGACGAAGTGGTGCATCTACCCCATGTACGATTTTGCCCACCCCATTCAGGACGCTCTGGAGGGAGTAACCCACAGTCTCTGCTCCCTGGAGTTTGAGGCCCACCGGCCCCTTTACGACTGGGTGATTCAGAACTGTGAGCTGCCTGCCAGACCCCGCCAGATTGAGTTTGCACGGCTGGGAATCGACCACACCGTGATGAGCAAGCGCAAGCTTCGCCGCCTGGTGGAGGAGGGCCGGGTCTCCGGCTGGGACGATCCCCGGATGCCAACCCTCTGCGGTCTCCGCCGCCGGGGCTACACGCCCCGGTCCATCCGGAACTTCTGCGAGCGCATCGGCGTGGCCAAGTCCGCCAACGTGGTGGAATACGGATTTTTGGAGCACTGCCTGCGGGAGGACCTGAACGCCTCGGCGGAACGGGTCATGGCCGTTTTGCAGCCTGTGAGGCTGACGGTTACCAACTATCCCGAGGGGAAGACGGAGACCGTCACGGTGGAGAACAACCCGGTGGACCCCGCCGCCGGCACCCGGGAAGTCAGCTTTTCCCGGACCCTCTGGGTGGAGGCCGGCGACTTTCTGGAGACCCCGGTGCCCAAGTACAAGCGGCTTTACCCCGGCGGACCGGAGTGCCGCCTGAAAGGGGCCTACCTCATCCGCTGCACCGGCTGTGTGAAGGACGAGGCGGGGAATGTGACGGAAATTCTCTGTGAGTATGACCCGGAGAGCCGGGGGGGCGACCCCGCCGACGGGCGGAAGGTCAAGGGCGCCACAATTCATTGGGTGGACGCCGCCACTGCCGTGGACGCGGAAGTGCGTCTGTATGACAATCTCTTTTCCGACGAGAACCCTGACGCCGCCGACAAGGATTTTCTGGAGTGCCTGAACCCATGTTCTCTGGAGATTCTCACCGGCTGCAAGGTGGAGGCCTCTCTGGCGGAGATGGCCGCCCCGGCCAGCTTCCAGTTCCTGCGCCAGGGCTATTTCTGCCTGGACAGCAAGGACAGCGCGCCGGGACACCTGGTGTTCAACCGCAGCGTCAGTCTGAAGGACAGCTTCAAGAAATAAGTCCCGATATTGAGGAACCGCCGGAGGGCTCAGCCCTCCGGCGGTCTGTTTGTTCAGAAAGCGCCTGTGGCTTCGGAAAGGAAGATAGTATGAAAGACAGCGCAGCCCTTGGCGGCTCTGCCGCTTAGGGATGCGGCGTACTCCTTGCGGGTAAACCCATCAGGGGTGTCTTTCATGTTCAATCAACAGGTTTTCAGAACATCTCGCGGGTTCTGAAAACCTGGTCAGCCTGCCGAAAAAACTTTCGGCAAGCTGACCGCCGGAGGGAAATCCCTCCGGCGGTTTTCGCTTAATCCGTGACGGTGGTGGTAACGACGCTGGTGTAGCTTTCCGCGGCAGCGGAGCTCTCCGCGGCCACGTGATACTCCGTGTCCCCATCCCTGGAAGACAGCTGAACTTCGCAGTCCTCCAGGGTGCCGGTGACAGTGACGTCCACATCCCGGCCGTCGGCGGTTTTCACGGTGGAGTTGTACGCGCCGTGTTCCTCAATCTCCTGGGTGATGTCGGTTTCCGTGCCGTCCACCGTCAGCACCAGCTTTCCGTCCCGAAGCTCCGCGTCCGCGAAGACGCCGGAGACCAGCACCTGATTTCCCTGATTGTCCTCCAGCATGATCTGAGAGTCGTTCTGCCAGACGATGCGCAGGTTCTCAAACAGCGCGCCGTTGCTGGCGGCGTTGGCGGTGACCGCCAGGGCCACGGTGAGCATGGCGGCGATGGCCGCGGCTCTCAGGGCCTTCAGGGGCCGGCGGGTCTTCTTTTCGTTCATGTCAGCAGTACGCATGATAACCTCCTGTTTTGCCTCGTCGGAGGCCCGGAGCCGGGAAAATGTCTCACGGTAAAGTTTCTCGTCAATCATAGGCTTCTGCCTCCTTCAGTTTTGTTTGCAGCTGTCCCCTGGCCCGCATCAGCCAGGTCTGAACGGTGGACGTGTTGGTCCCCAGCAGAGCGGCAGTCTCCTTGACGGGGTAGCCCTCGTAATAGTGGAGATATACCGCCGCCCGGTATTTGGGGGGCAGAGACATCACCTGCCGGAACAGCTCTGTCTGGGCGGGGCGGTCAAAGACCGCCGTCTCCCCCGCCTCCTCCAGAGGGCCGGTCCGCCTCCTCCAGGGGGAGCGGAGCAGCCGCCTGCATTCGTTCACGGCCACCCGGAGCAGCCAGTGCTTTTCATGGTCCGGGGTCTCAAAGGTTCTGGCTTCGGTATAGAGCTTCAGCAGGGCTTCCTGCATCACGTCCTCCGCGTCGGCCCGGTTTTTCAGATAACTGTATGCCAGCCGGAACACCGTGTCGGCATAGCGCTCCACCGCCGCCTGAAATGCCTGATCCGTCACACGCGCTTCACCTCGCTTGTTTTGGGCTTGGGTTGAAAGGCCTTTCTACAGGGAATATCCATCAGCGGGGCAAAAAATCTCAGCATCCTGAAAATTTGGGAAAAATTTTTCCGGCCAGACAAAAAGGAGCCCCTGAGGGCTCCTTTTTTGAAACATGGCCGCCTATCCCCAGAACTCCGGGAACAGCAGCTCGCTGCCGATTTTCACCGTCAGCAGAAGCAGCACAATGATGACGGTGGGCCGGACGATTCTGCTGCCGTTTTTAATAGCCAGCCCGGACCCCAGGTAGTGCCCGGCGATGGAGGCCACGGAGGCGGTGAGGCCCACCCCCAGGAACACATAGCCTGTTTTCAGCTGGACCGCCAGACTGCCCAGGTTGGAGGCCAGATTGATGACCTTCACGCCGCCGGCGGCGTGGCGGGTGTCCAGCCTGGCGGCCCGGATGAAGAGAATCATCAGGAAGGTCCCGGTGCCGGGGCCGTAATACCCATCGTAGCCGCCGATGAAAAAGGCGGCGGCCCAAACGATGAGCTTCTGACGGACGGGGTCGATGTCCCCCGGCTCGTCGGGCCAGTCGTGATTCCGGAGGGTGAGGAAGGCCACCGCCGGCAGGACCAGGAGCAGCATGTATTTCAGCACCGCATCCGGCGTCCGGTGCTGGAGCCAGGTCCCCGCCATGGACCCCGCCAGGGAAAAGGCGATGGAGGGACCGAAGAGGGGCCAGCTGACATAGCCGTTTTTGATGAACCGGGCGGTGGAGAACAGGGTGCCCAGACAGGCGGAAACCTTGTTGGTGCCCAGGGCGTAGGACGCCGGGAGATCACCGAAGGCAATCAGGTGAGTGGGGGCGGAGATGACGCCGCCGCCCCCGGCAATGGCGTCCATGAAGGACGCCAGAAACACCCCCAGGCAAATCAGCAGCACAACCCACAGAGGGAAGCCGTCCAGGGCGGCGGATGTGAGAAATCCCATGCGTGGTCCTCCCGGTTTCAAAATGTTAGAACAATGGGGACAGCGTCCCCTAAGAGCCTGTTTAAAATCCGGCGGAGTGCCGGATTGGGGCAGATTTTTTTGTCGGGCAAGGCGGTTTGACGCAGGAAT